>Ga0105250_10000485_pt1 | contig 27992 bp, 18 predicted proteins | sample KBSS54metaG_FD_80425 | JGI IMG/M metagenome (GOLD analysis project Ga0105250, IMG submission 80425) | Switchgrass rhizosphere microbial communities from Kellogg Biological Station, Michigan, USA - KBS S5-4 metaG | ecosystem: Host-associated > Plants > Roots > Rhizosphere > Soil | place...
GCGCCATGCGGCGAAGCCGCATCCATCGAGAGGAGGTGCAGCGAAGCAAACCGGAGGCGATGCCCCCGGATGGACACCGTAGCGAGGGAACACTGAGCCTAAGCGAAGTGCCGTACGCCGGGGCAAAGCCTTTTGGGTTACCTTTTCGGCGTTTGGAAAAGGTGACTCGCTGTAAGAGCGAAACCGCCAGCGGCAGCACCCGAAGAAACGGATATTCACCCAATTCCCGAAAAAAACCAGATCAAAAGATCGCAGCCTTCGGCAGCTCCTTCACTGTTCTCTACGGCTTGCCCTCGCAAGCCCCAGACAACCACCAAAAAAAGGAGTCTGCCCCCATGCCCGATAGAAAATGCGACTGCCCCAACTGCAAATGCACCATCAAGGAAGGCGACCACGCCTACGCCGTGCACGGCACACTATTGCTGTGAAGCCTGCGCGCACCACCACAAGGGCGGTGAAGAGTGTTCAAGCAAAGGCTGCCATTGCGCCCACCCCAAATAACCGCACGCATAAAAAAGTGGAGCCTAATCAGGCTCCACTTGCAGTTTCAGGCTTTGATCATCCAGCCGTTCGATATGGCGCACGGTGCCAAGCAGTCGTCGGCCTTCAACCCAGACCACCACGGTTTTCGCCTGGTCCAGGTCTTCCGGTAACGGCGCCGGCACACGCAGGGCGAAGCTATACGGGTCGTCTTCGACAGCCTCAAGACCCACCCGACAGTCCACGCTTTTGGTGATACGTCCGAACAGGGTGTCCAGTCCGTAATCCAGATGCGCCGGGCTGAAGATGCTGGTCATTGTGTACGCCCCCAAAGAGTCACCATCGCCTGACGAGAGTCTAGCTCGCCGGTCGCCATGTGACATTTTCCACGCCGAATTTCTCCGCCATCGGTTTGCTGGTCTTTTGCACTTTTTCCCGGCCGAAACGCGGGATGCGACCCACACCGGCGTCGCAGCTTGCCCAGTGCCACGCCTCGGCGTTGTCCATTCTGTCCGAGCGGATAATGAACGACTTAGGCGTGCCGTGAAGGGTGTAATCGATGACAAACAGTTTTGCGTTGTTCATAAAGCCCGTAATCCTCCCTGTGGTATTAGAAGGATCGCGGCGCGTCGGGAAAATTCACTCGGATTGTCCGACGGTATCTATCGTTGGCGACGCATCGACGCAGTAGTTAACATGGCCGCTCCGCCAACCCCAATGAATGCTCGCCATGGCCCTCGCCGCACCCCCCGATCTCACGGATACCGATGTGCCGGTGCAACCGCTGGCGCGCACTTATCCGCGCGGGTTGTTCATCGAGCCGCACGAGCATGTCTGGGGGCAGTTGCTGTATGCAATGAGCGGGGTGATGTGGGTTGAAACCCCGCATGAGGCACTGGTGGTGCCGCCGCAGCGCGCGGTGTGGTTGCCACCCGGGGTGCCGCATGGAATTCGCGTGGTCTCGGACTTGCAAATGCGCAATATCTACCTGCGCCCGGTGCTGGCGGCGACGCTGGATCCGACGGTGCAGGTGATCGAGGTCGGTGGCCTGTTGCGTGAGTTGAGCGTCGGGCTGGTGGAGCAGGGCGACAGTGGTGAGCCGGCTTATTACGACGCCTTGGTCGGGCTGGCGTTGCTGGAGCTCAAGCGTGCCCGGCGCTCGCAATTGAAGATCCCGCTGCCGGACGATTCCGACCGGCGCCTGATGAATCTGTGCCAAGCGGTGATGGCGTCACCGTCGCTGGACATTCCGTTCGAACAGCACGCGGAAAACGCCGGGGCGAGTGTGCGCACGCTGGCGCGGTTGTTCAAGGACAGCCTCGGCATGGGCTTCGCCGAATGGCGGCGGCAGGTGCAACTGGCGACGGCGGTGGCCGAGTTGATTCAGGGCGTGCCAGTGAGTGCGATTGCTCGGGAGCTGGGGTATTCGCCGAGCAGTTTCAGTGACATGTTCCGGCGCGAGCTGGGCGTGGCGCCTTCGCAATTCTCCACGGGCTGAACACAATCCGGTGGGAGCTGGCTTGCCAGCGATGGCTTCGGCACATTCAACGTCTTCATGGCAGACAAGTCGCTATCGCTGGCAAGCCAGCTCCCACAGGGTTTTGTGGTGACTTTCCAAGAGTTGGCCGAAATTCAGAAGTCCTTGGCCGACGCCTCTGCCCATCTTTCCCTAGACTCTGCCCATTCCTTCAACGCGGCGGAGTTTCCTCCATGAACTACCTGATTTCGCTGGCCATCGGTCTGGGTGTCGGCCTGCTCTATGGCGCACTGGATTTTCGTTCCCCGGCACCTCCGGCCATCGCGCTGGTGGGGCTGCTGGGCATGCTCGCGGGTGAGCAGCTGTGGCCGATGGGCCGGCAACTGGTCGCCGGTTGGCTGTCCTGAATTCCTTTTTCCCTTTGATGGATGTCCTCATGAAAGCACTGCAATTCGATAAAACCGGCGATCTGTCTTCCCTGCATTTCGTCGACGTACCGACCCCGCTGCCCGGCGCTGATGAAGTGCTGGTGGAGATCAAGGCGGCCGGTCTGAACCCCAGCGATGTGAAGAACGTGCTCGGGCGTTTTCCGTACACCACGTTGCCACGGATTCCCGGGCGTGATTTTGCCGGTGTCGTGGTCGAAGGCCCGCAGGCGTTGCTCGGTCAGGAAGTCTCGGGCACCGGGCGTGAGCTGGGCTTTTTCGCCGATGGCTCGCACGCGCAGTTCGTCAAACTGCCGGCCAATGGCGTGGCGCACAAACCGTCGCACTTGAGTTTCGCCCAGGCCGCCAGCCTCGGCGTGCCGTACACCACGGCGTGGGACGCGCTGGAGCGTAGCTCGGTAACGGCTGAAACCCGTTTGCTGGTGATCGGCGGCGGTGCGGTGGCCACGGCGGCGTTGGCGTTGGCCAAGGTGCGCGGGGCGCAGATACTGGCAGCGGCGCGGCGGCCGGAGCAGGTCAAGGAGTTGCAGGCGCAGGGCTTCCAGACGATTCAGCTGGATAAACCCGAAGACCTCGGCGCGCAGGTCAACGCGGTGTACAGCGGTGGCGCTGACGTGATCTTCGACACCACCGGCTTCTGGCTGCCGGCCTCGGTGGCGGCACTAGCAGCGTTCGGCTGCATCGCGATCATCGCCGCACCGGTCGACGGCCATGTGCAGTTGCCGGCGCTGGCGTTGTACCGCAAGGGCGGTTCGGTGGTCGGGATCAACTCGCTGCTGTACGGCGTGCAAGCCTGTGCGGCGATGCTCGAGCAGTTTGGGCGGTTCTTTGATGAGGATCTGTTGCCGTTGCCGCAGGGGTTGGTGGAGGTGCCATTGGCGGAGGGGTTGCAGCGCTATGCAGAGGTGAATCAGGGCAGTGGCGACAAGGTCATCCTGATTCCCTGATCTTCCAGACGCCGCATAACCTGTGGGAGCTGGCTTGCCAGCGATAGCGGTAGAAGAGTCGATGGAGATGTTGACTGAACTGATGCCATCGCTGGCAAGCCAGCTCCCACAGGGTTCTTTCTTGGGCTCAGGATTGCGGAACGCCGTTTTCCCACGCCGACCAGTTTTTCAGAATGTCCTGCACCAGCGGGTTGCCGGCACGATAGAGGTTTTCCAGCGCCGGCACGAACCCGCCCTGATCGGCGTATTTCAGCAGATTATCCACTTCACTGCCGCCCGGTGCCGGCCGATCAAAGTCAGAGCCGGCACGCACCACGGCCAGACGCTGCACATCCACCAGACCTTCGCGACTGGCACGCAGCAGCGCTTCATAGGTGGAGTTGTCTTCCTGTTGTGTGGTGCAGTATTCACCCTTGTTATCGGTCAGCAGTTTGGTCCAGACCTCGGCGCGTTCGCTCAGGCGTGTACCGGAGAACCAGGTGTTGCCCGCCAGCGTGTCGCAGCGCGTAACCACTGGCGGCTGGTTGGCCGGGGCCGAGGGGTATTTCCGGCGCCACGCCGCCGACTCCTTGCTCTCGCTGAGTTCGACCTTGTGGCTCAGGGCGAAGGCTTTGGCCTGAAGTGTCGGGTTGAGTTCGAAGACTTCGGTCTTGTAGTCCAGCGGCGGTTTTTCGTTCGGACCCTTGGTGTTGATGCCGAGGTAACCGGTCGGCCAGCTCGCCGGCGCGTCGCGCGAATCCAGCTCCCATTGGGTGCCGAATTCCACCAGGTAATGCGCCCACGCCGCAGTGCCGATGGTCCCGTGTTTGGGGCTGATGCCGGCGATCCCGGCAATCAGAAACCAGCTTTTGCGCAGGTCGAATTTCGGCGACAGCGCCAGTGCCAGGGTTGAAGCGGCGGCGTTGGTCTGGCCCATGCCGGTGGTCAGCAGGCACACCTGTTGTGCGTTGCAGCGGATGGTCGGGTACTCGGCGGACAGCCCCGGTACGCGGATTTCCTGCTTGAGATCGAGGCGCTCGATCCAGTTCTGCGCCTCGGGGGCGAACATGGTGATCAGCACCACTTTCGGCTGGATCGGCGCTTCAGCCGCCCACGCCGTGGAAGAGAGCAGGGCCGCAGCGGCCAGGGTCAGACGCGTCATTGCTTGCATGAGAATCTCCTGATTTCAGAACTGGTAGCCGATGCCGGCGTAGTAACCCCAACCGTTGGAGCGCGCGCGGAAATTGCCGTCGCCGAAGTTCAACTCACTGCCGTCCTCCCAGTTGCCGCCGTTATGGAAGTAACGGCCGACCAAGGTGAAGCGCAGGTGGGTGAACGAGTACAACAGCACGTTGGTCGCCACCGTGGCATTGGCGGTGCGTGCCGGGTTGTCCTTGTGAATGTCCGAGCCGAAGTCGAAGTTGGTGAAACCGATGTAGGTCAGCGACGCGCCGTTGCTGAATTTGTCGATGGGCACGATGTACTTGAGCTGCGCGCGGTAGCCGTCCCATGAATACTCATTGCTCGCGCCGTAGTTTTCCCACTGGTAGCGCCCGTACAGGTTGGCCGACAGGTTGACCCGCGAATGGGTGTCGATGTCGGTGCCGAAGCCGCTGTACAGGGTGTTGGCGCGGTTCTCTTTACGGCTGCCGTGATCGTAGATCCAGTCGAACGCCACGTACCATTCCTTGAACGGGCCGATGGCCAGGCTGCGGCCGGCGAGGTAGTCGATGGAGATGCGCGGCTCGTGTTCCATGAACACCGGTGAGCCGTGATCCCACACGCCTTTGTCGTGGCTGTTGCCGATGTTGAAGATCTTCGGAATGTCGACGTAGCCGTACAGCTCGAACGGACCCTTGCGCCCGAAGTACTCGTATTCCAGGTAGATATCGTCGGCCGGTTGCGGCCCGAAGCTGATGTCCTTGCTGCCGATCAGCGTCAGGTCCTGGTTGTACCAGTCCGACAGATACGCGCCTTTTTTCGGCGGGGCAGCTTCCGGGCTGAGGGCTTCACCCTGGGCGGACTCGTCGGGCAGCGCCGGTTGCGCCAATGCGCTGTGGCTGAGAACTCCGGTAACGCCGGTCAGTAGCAGGGAAACAGCAAACGTGCGCGCAAACGGGGCGCGAAGAAGGGAAGCAACGTGCATTCAAAGTCCTTTTTTGCGGATCGAGGCCCGGGTTCTGCGGGTCTGTACGGTTTTGTTACGAAAAAGCCGTTATAGGCAGGTCGCAAACGTTTGCACAAGGCGTACCAGTTTCTTTTAAACGCTGAAATTCTCCTGTGGGAGCGGGCTTGCTCGCGAAGGCGTCGGGTCAGCTGACACATCCTTCACAGATACACCGCTTTCGCGAGCAAGCCCGCTCCCACAGGTTTAGTCAGGTGTCGCCAAACCCAGTGTTTATTGGCCGAAATCCGCGTTCTAGACGGTTCTAGTATTAAAGTATTAACACCATTTAATCAGTGCCCCATCGCGGGGCGTCTACTAGCTTGTCAGCCAAGACGCGGTTTTGTGATGACCGTCGCAGTCTTGATTCGCGTGTGGAATAAGCACCTCTCCCACGCCTTCAAGGAAGAATTTGGCCACGACAAGGAGTAGCCCGTGGAAGCAAGGTTTGGTGTCGCCCTCGTTTCGCGTTTTTCCCCACTTTCCCTTGCTGTGCACCTGAGCGTTGCCGGGCTGTTGTTCGGCGGCGTCAGTGCACCGGCACTGGCCACATGCTCCACGGCGGGTTCCACCGTGACCTGTACCGGCGTGCCGAGTCTGCCGCTGTTTCTCAACAATTTCGCCAGTGCCACCAACGGTCTGACGGTCAACGTCAACTCCGGGGCGCAGATGAACGCGACGCTCGGCGGCCATGTGATGGACCTGACCGGGGTCAACATCAGCCTGAACAACTCCGGGACGATCGACCCGGCGCTGCTCGGGCTGGTCTCGGTGTTGAGCGGCGGTGCCTTCATCGGTACGGGCGCGACCAGTACGGTCAGCGTGCTCAACAATGCCAGCGGGATCATTCGCGGTACCGGCATGTTGCTCGGGCTCAACCTGACCAGCGTTGACGGCCTGGGCATCGCGGTGAACAACGCTGCGGCCGGCACTACCAGCATCACCAACAACGGCACCATCACCTCGACCGGACTCTCGGTCGGTGGCATCACCTTGGCCGACACCCCGGTGGTCGGTGTGTACGGCGGCTCGCAGGTCAACATGACCAACAGCAGCACCGGCGTAATCAACGGCCGGATCGCCTTCGAGACCTCGGCGGCGGGCAACACCTTCACTAACGCCGGTGCGATCACCGGCGGCGTGTCGATGGGCGCGAGCAGCACCAACACCTTTACGGCGGTGACGGGCTCTTCGGTGCAGGTCGGTGACGGCGTGCAGGTCAGCGTCGGCCTCGGCGGACTGATCGGCATCAACCTGACGTTCGCCCCGACCGGCACTGTCGATGGCGGCGCGGGCGGTACCAACAGCCTGATCCTGCAAAACCCGGCCGGTGTCGGCGGCGGCACCACCGGGGTCGGCACGGCGTCGAGCGCCACTTACGTCAACTTCAACAACCTGACCATCAACAGCGGCACCTGGACCTTGCAAGGGCCACTGGTCAGCGGCGCGACCACGCTCAATGGCGGTGTCGCCCAGTTCAACAACAACGCCACGTTCGGCAGCGGGGTGCTCACCTCCAACGGCGGGATCCTCCAGGCCAGCAACGCCGGGTTGAACCTCAGCAATCTGATCTCCCTCGGCGCCGGTGGTGTGACCGTGCAGGGCACCAACGCCACCACCCTGAGTGGGGTGATTTCCGGCAGCGGCGGCCTGAGCAAAGTCGGTTCCGGGCAACTGAGCCTCAGCGCTGCCAACACCTATCTGGGCAACACCACGCTCAATGGCGGCACGGTGCAGATCAGCAACAATCAGGCATTCAGCACCGGCACCCTCAACGTCACTGGCGCGACGACCCTGAGCGCGCCGGGCACGATCAGCCTGGCCAACGCCATCAACCTCGGCGGCACCTTGACCGCCGGCGGCACTGGCGCACTGAACCTCGGCGGCTTGATCAACGGCAGCAGTGGCCTGACCAAAACCGGCAGCGGCAGCCTGACCGTCAGTGGCGCCAACACCGGCTTCACCGGTACTACCACCCTGAGCGCCGGCAGCCTGCTGGTGACCAACAACAATTCACTGGGCAGCGGTGCGCTGAACACCGCCGCTGGCACCAGCCTCGACAGCACCGCCAACGTCACGCTGGCCAACAACATCGCCATGACCGGCGCGCTCAACGTGCTCGGCAGCAATGCCCTGACCCTGGGCGGCGTCCTGTCCGGTACTGGCGGGATTACCAAATCCGGTACCGCCAGCCTGACCCTGACGGGGAACAATACCAACGCCGGCAACACGCTTCTCAACGCCGGCAGCCTGTTCGTCGGCAGCAACACCGCACTGGGGACTGGCGCGTTGAACGCCGCGGCCGGCACCACGCTGGATGCGACCACGGCGGTGACCCTGGCCAACGCTGTCGCGCTGGCGGCGGATCTGAACATTGGCGGCACCCAGGCACTGGGCCTGAGCGGGGTCGTCAGCGGCGCCGGCAATCTGATCAAGAACGGCACTGCGAGCCTCAGCCTCAGCGGCAATAACACTTTCTCCGGCGGCACTGCGCTGAATGCTGGCACGCTGATTGTCGGCTCCAACACCGCGCTGGGCACGGGCGCATTGACCACGGCAGCAGGTACCACCCTCGATGCCAGCACAGCGGTGGCGCTGACCAACGCGGTGTCACTCGGTGGCAATCTGAACATCGGCGGCAGCGCCAACCTGACCCTCGGCGGTATCGTCAGCGGCAGCGGCGGGCTGACCAAGAACGGCGCGGCCAATCTGATTCTCAATGGCGCCAATACTTTCCTCGGTGCCGTCGCGTTGAACGCCGGCACCATTACGGCCGGCGCGAATGCGGCGCTCGGCAGCGGCAACATCACCGTCGGCGGCGTGGCGACGCTCGACAGCAATGCGGCGGTGACACTGAACAACAACGTCATTCTCAATAACAGTCTGGGGATTGGCGGCAGCAACGCGCTGACCCTCGGTGGCGGGATCAGCGGTACCAGCCAACTGGTGAAAAACGGCGCCGCCAATCTCACCCTCAACGGCACCAATACCTCCAGCGGCGGCACCACCCTGAATGCCGGCAGCCTGACCGTCGGCAACGGTGCGGCACTGGGCACCGGCGCCTTGTCGGTGGAAGGCGCGGGCACCCTCAACAGTAGTTCCGCCGTGACCCTGAACAACAACGTGATTCTCAATGCCAACCTCACCGCAGGCGGCGCCAACGCGCTGCCCCTCGGCGGAGTAATCAGTGGCGCGAACGGCCTGATCAAGACCGGCGCATCGAGCCTGACCCTGACCGGCAACAACACGTACACCGGCACCACGGCGCTGAATGCCGGTTCGCTGGTGGTCGGCTCCAACACCGCTCTGGGTACGGGCGCACTGAACGCGTCGAACGGCACCACGCTGGATGCAAGCACGGCGGCGACCCTGGCCAACAACGTCAACCTCGGCGGCACGCTGACCGTCGGCGGCAGCAATGCGCTGACCCTCGGCGGGGTGGTCGCCGGCATCGGTGGGCTGACCAAGAACGGCGCGGCCGACCTGACCCTCAACGGCGCCAACACCTATTTCGGCAACACTGCACTGAACACCGGCAAGCTGATTGTCGGCAGCAACACCGCGCTGGGCGTCGGTACGCTGAATGCGGCGGCCAATACCACGCTGGACGCCAACACCGCCGTCAGCCTGAACAACGCAGTGGGCCTGGCGGGAGCCTTGAATATCGGTGGCACGGCAGATCTGACCTTGACCGGTCTGGTCAGCGGCGCCGGCAGTCTGGTGAAAGACGGCGCGGCCAATCTGATTCTCAATGCGGCCAACAACTACCTCGGCGGCACCACGTTGAACGCCGGTACGCTGACCGTCGGCAACAGTTCGGCGCTGGGTTCCGGCGCACTGACCGTCGCTGGCGCTGCCACACTGGACAGCAATTCGCCGCTGGTCAGCCTCAATAACGGCGTCACTCTCAACGCTGGATTGACCGTCGGCGGCACGCAGAATCTGACCCTCGGTGGCGTCACCAGAGGCAGCGGCCAATTGATCAAGAATGGCGCAGCGAATCTGACACTCAACGGCAACAACACCTTCAGCGGCGGCACCACCCTCAACGCCGGTACCCTGACCCTGGGCAATGCCAACGGTCTGGGTAGTGGTGGCTTGACCGTCGGCGGCGCGGCGACTCTCGATATCAGCGCCTCGTTCGGCATCGGCAACGCGATCACCCTCAACGCCGGGCTGACGGTGGCCGGCAATAACGACCTGAGCCTCAACGGCATCATCGACGGCGCCGGCAGCCTGACCAAAAACGGCCTGTCGGACCTGACTCTGGCCGGCAACAACACCTTTACCGGCGCCGTGAACATCGTCTCCGGCAGCGTCACTACCCTCAACACCAACGCACTGGGCAACACTTCTGGCGTCAACATCAGTGCCGGTGCCGGCCTGAATCTCGGTAGCGATGCCAGCCTCGGCGCGCTGACCGGCAGCGGCAGTGTGCAACTGACTGGCAGCAACACGTTGACCGTCGGTGGCGGCAACGTCACCAGCACCTTTGATGGTGATCTCAGTGGCAGCGGTGGCCTGACCAAAGTCGGCACCGGCACCTTGAACCTCACTGGCATCAACGGCATTACCGGCAATACCGCGATCGATGGCGGTATCGTGAACCTGAGCGGTTCGCTGGGCAGTGCACAGGTCAACGTCAACACCGGCGGTACCCTGACCGGTACCGGCTCGGCGCTTGGCACAGTGAACATTAATAGCGGGGGCCATCTGGCGCTGTCATCGGGCAATACCTTGTCAGCCAGTGGCCTGACCCTCGGTGCCGGTAGCAACGTGGATGTGGCGCTGGGGACTCCGTCGACCAGTTCGCTGATGAACATCGGCGGCAACCTTACCCTTGACGGCAATCTCAACGTCACCGATGCCGGCGGTTTCGGCGTCGGTGTGTATCGCCTGTTCAACTACACCGGTGCCCTGACTAATCTCGGTCTGGACGTCGCCAGCGTGCCGGTCGGCTATGGCCTTGGCGATCTGGTGGTGCAGACCGGCGTGGGCAATCAGATCAATATTCAAGTGTCGGCACCGAACAGCAACATCCGTTACTGGGACGGCAGCCAGACCATCGCCAACGGCGTGGTCGATGGCGGCAGCGGCACGTGGAATGCTGTCGGCACCAGCTGGACCGATGCCAATGGTCTGGTCAACCAGCCATGGGCCGGTGACTTCGCGGTATTCCAGGGTGCTGCGGGCACTGTGACGGTGAACGGTACGCAAGCGTTCACCGGTATGCAATTCCTCACCGACGGCTACAACCTGGTCAACGGCGCGGCGGGGCAACTGACCGCAGTCAACGGCACTGGCGGTACCACAGCGCTGCGGGTTGATCCGGGCGTTACTGCGACCATCGGCGTGAATATCGATGGCAGCGGCATCCTCAATAAACTCGACGCCGGTACCCTGGAGCTCAATGGCGCCAACACCTACAGCGGCGGCACGCAGCTGGACGGTGGCAAGATCATTGTCGGCAGCAACACCGCGCTGGGCAGCGGCACACTGACCGCCAACGCCGGCACACAACTGGACAGCAACACTGCGGTGACCCTCGGCAACGCTGCGACGCTAAACGGCAATCTGACCGTGGTCGGCAGCAATGCGCTGACCCTCAACGGCGTGATCGGTGGCACCGGTGGCCTGATCAAGAATGGCGCGGCCAACCTGACCCTCGGCGGCAACAACGCCTTCCTCGGGCCGGTGGCGCTGAACGCTGGCGGATTGGTTCTGGCGTCGAACTCGGCGCTGGGTTCCGGCACGTTGAACGCGGCGGGCGGCAGCACGCTGGATGCGAGCACGGCGATTTCGGTGAACAACGCGGTGAATCTGGCCGGTAACCTCGGCATCGGTGGCACAGCGGATCTGACTTTGGCCGATACGGTCAACGGCGCCGGCAGTCTGAGCAAAAACGGCGCGGCCAATCTGACCCTCAGCGGCAATAACAACTTCCTCGGCGGCACTACCCTGAACGCCGGCACCCTGACCGCCGGTAGCAACTCAGCACTCGGCCTGGGCAACCTGACCGTGGCCGGCGCTTCGGCGCTGGACAGCAGCGCAGCAGTGAGTCTGGGCAACAACGTGGTGCTCAACGCCAATCTGAGCAACACCGGCAGCAACGACGTAGCGCTCAGCGGCGTGGTCAGCGGCACCGGCGGTTTGATCAAGAACGGCGCGTCCAACCTGACCCTCAACGGCATTAACACTTACAGCGGCGGCACCACACTGAACGCCGGCACCGTGACCCTTGGCACCTCGGCGGGCCTGGGCTCCGGCGCGGTAACCGTGGCGGGTGCGTCGACCCTCGACACCACCGCGCCGCTGGTGCTGGCCAACAACGTCAACGTCAATGCCAACCTGAGCGTGGCTGGCAACAACAACCTGACGCTCGGTGGCGTGATCGCCGGGGCGGGCACCCTGACCAAGAATGGTCTGGCCGACCTGACGCTGTCCGGCAACAACACCTTCAGCGGCACCTTTGATGTGCAATCGGGCAGCCTCACGACACTGGGCAACTCGGCACTGGGCAGCAATGCCGGGGTCAACCTCGGCGCTGCGGCAACTCTCAATCTCGGCGGCTCGGGCAGCCTCGCCAGTCTGACCGGCAGCGGCACCGCACTGATCGGCGGCGGCAACACTCTGAGCATCGGCGGCAACAACGCCAGCAGCCTTTTCGCCGGTGTCCTCACCGGAACCGGCGAATTGAACAAGCTCGGCACCGGAACCCTGACCCTGACCGGCCTCAACAGCCTGACCGGCAACACCACGGTCAACGCCGGCACCTTGAACGTCAGTGGCTCGCTGGACAGCGCCAGCGTACTGGTCAACAGCGGCGGCACCCTGACGGGCGGCGGCTCGCTGGGCGGCGCGGTGACCGTGGCCGACGGCGGTCATCTGGCCGGCGCCACCGGCAGCACCCTGTCGGTGAACTCGCTGGTGTTCAACGCCAACTCCAATTTCGATGTCGGACTGGGCACGCCGGTTTCCGGTGGCGGCAATGCGCTGGTGAATGTCGGCGGCAACCTGGCCCTCGACGGCAACCTCAATGTCAGCGACATCGGCGGTTTCGGCAGCGGTGTGTACCGGTTGATCAACTACACCGGGGGCCTGACCGACAACGGCATGCTGATCGGCACGGTGCCGGGCAGCGTCGCCCCGGGCGATCTGACCCTGCAAACCGCGCTGGCCAACCAGATCAACCTGCTGGTTACCGCACCGGGCGTCACCGTGCAGTTCTGGGACGGCAACCAACTGGTGGCCAACGGCTCGGTCGATGGCGGCAGCGGCACCTGGGGCACCGGCACCACCAACTGGACCGACGTCAACGGCACCACCAATCAGGCCTGGACCAACAACTTCGCGGTGTTCCAGGGCACGGCGGGCACGGTCACCGTGAACGGCGCACAAACCATCACCGGCATGCAGTTCGTCACCGATGGCTACAGCCTGCAGGACGGCACCGCGGGTTCGCTGAATCTGGTCAACGGTTCGTTGGGTAACGCCACGGTGCGAGTCGATCCGAACGCCACCGCGACCGTTGGCGTGGCACTCAACGGCAGCGGCACCCTCGGCAAATACGACACCGGCACGCTGGTGCTCAACGCTGCCAACGGTTACACCGGTGGCACTGCGCTCAATGGCGGCAAGATCGTCGTGGGCAACAACGCAGCGCTCGGCAGCGGTGTGTTGACCGCTGCGGACGGCACCGCGCTGGACAGCAACGCGGCCGTCACGCTGGGCAACGATGTGGTGGTGAACGGTGGCCTGACTGTCGCTGGCAGTAACGCCTTGACCCTCGACGGTGTAGTCAGTGGGGCGGGCAACCTGATCAAGTCTGGCGCTTCGAGCCTGACCCTCAACGGCAGCAACACCTACAGCGGTGGTACTCAGCTCGCTGGCGGTACGCTGGTGCTGGGCAACAACAGCGCAATCAGCAGCGGTGCACTGAGCATGACCGGCAACGCCAGCCTCGACAGCACCTCGGCGCTGCAACTGGCCAACGCGATCAATCTGGGGTCGCAACTGACCCTGGCCGGCAACCAGAACACCACGCTGCTCGGCGCCATCACCGGCACAGGCAGTCTGGTGAAAAACGGCAGCGCTGACCTCGTGCTTAGCGGCGCCAACACCTACAGCGGCGGCACCACGCTGAACGCTGGCACTACCACTGGCGACACCAGCAGCCTGCAAGGCGCCATCGTCAACAACGCGGCGCTGACCTTCGCGCAGAACGCCGACGGCAGCTACACCGGCAACCTCACCGGCGCCGGCACGCTGAACAAAACCGGCACCGGCCAATTGCTCCTGACCGGCAACAACACCTTCACCGGTGACACTTCGGTGCAGGCCGGCAACCTGATCGTCAACGGCGTGCTCAACAGCGCCAACGTCAACGTCGCCAGTGGTGCGAAAGTCGGTGGCAGCGGACAACTGGGCGGCAACGTGCAACTGGCCAGCGGTGCGACGCTGACCGGTGGCGGCACGGCTACACCGTTGTCGGTCGGCTCGCTGGCGCTGTCCTCGGGCACCAACCTGGACTTCAGCCTCGGCTCGGCCACCAGTTCGACCACGGTGGTCAATGTCGCCGGCAATCTGACCCTCGACGGTACGCTGAATGTCAGCAAAGCCGGCGGCTTCGGTACCGGGGTTTATCAACTGTTCCGTTACGGTGGCAGCCTGACCGACAACGGGCTGGTCTACGGCAGCCTGCCGGTATCGGCGGCCAACCTGACCCTGCAAACCGCGATTGCCAATCAGGTCAACCTGCTGGTGCAGGGCAGTCCGGGTGAAGTGCAGTTCTGGAACGGCGGCACCACCAATCCTGACGGCAGTATCGGTGGCGGCAGTGGCGTGTGGGGCCCGGGCACCAACTGGACCGATCCGAGCGGCACGCAGGCGTTGGCGTCCAATGGTCAGTTCGCAGTGTTTGGTGGCCAGGCCGGTACCGTCACTGTGCAGGGCAATCAGAACGTCACCGGTCTGCAGTTCCTCACCGGCGGCTACAGCCTGGTGCCGGGCGCTGGCGGTACGCTGACGCCAGTCAACGGTGCGGACGGCAGCCTGGCGCCGGTGCGGGTCAATGCCGGTGCCAGTGCTGAAATCGACGTGCCGCTGATCGGCACCGGCGGTATCGAGAAACTCGATTCCGGCACCCTCGTGCTGACTGACGCCAACACCTACAGCGGTGGCACCACCGTCAGTGGCGGTACGCTGATCGGTAACACCACCAGCCTGCAAGGCAACATCACCGACAACGCCACACTGGTGTTCCAGCAGAATGCCAATGGCCAGTTCAACGGCATCCTCAGCGGACTCGGGGCGATGGCCAAACGCGGCGCCGGTACGTTGTTGTTGACCGGCAATCAGCCGTTCAGTGGCACGGTCTCGGTCGATCAAGGCGTGCTGCAAGTCGGCAGCCGTGCGGCCCGGGCTTCGTTGGGCGCACAAGTCACGGTCGCCAACGGCGCAGGCCTGAGCGGTAACGGCAGCGTCGGTTCGGTGGTCAACCATGGTGTGGTGGCTTCCGGTGGTGCTGACGGCACCCTGAGCGTGGCCGGCAACCTGACCAACAGCAGTGATGGCGTGCTGGCGCTGACGGTCAGCTCGCCAACCGCTACACCGCTGGCGGTAGGTGGCACGGCAGCTCTGGGTGGCGGTTTGGTGGTCAACAGCCCTGCGCCGTTCACTGGCAACACCACTTACTCATTGATCACTGCGGGCGGTGGTGTGACCGGGACCTTCAGTGCCGCCGATCTGCCGCAGTACGCGTTCCTCGACAGCTCGCTGGTCTACGGTGCCGATTCGGTGACCCTGGCCGTGAGCCGCAACGGCAACTCGTTCGCCGATGTCGCTGCCACGGGCAACCAGCGCGGCACCGCCACGGCACTGTCCAATAACGGTGCGGCTGGCGCGGCGTTGCAGAACCAGATCGTCGACCTCAGCGTGGCCGGTGCGCGTAATGCGTTCGACAGCCTCTCCGGGGAAATCCACGCCAGCACTGCCAGCGCCATGCTTGAGGACTCGCGCTTCATCCGTGAGGCGGTCAATGACCGCATGCGCCAGCCGTCGTGCAGCGCTGCGGATGATCCACGCAAAACCCTGGCACCGAGCGACACGCAACTGAGCAGCAACGGCTGCGACGGGGAAATGGTCGGCTGGATCCGGGCCATCGGTGCCTGGGGCGACATGGGCGGCGACAGCAACACGGCAAAAGTTGATCGCAACCTCGGCGGTTTCATGCTCGGCACCGACAAGGCGCTGGATGACACCTGGCGTGCCGGGATGGCGGCCGGCTACACCCGCAGCAATCTCAACGCGCATGATCGCAACTCCGATGCCAAGGTCGACAGCTACCACCTGGCCGGTTATCTGAACTCGCAATTCGATGCACTGGCGGTGCGCCTCGGCGCGGCTTACAGCTGGCACAGCATCGAGACCAAACGCGATGTCAGCGTCGGTACTTACAACGATCGCCTGAAGGCCGATTACGACGCGCGCAGTGCGCAGGTGTTCGGTGAAGTGGGTTACGCGATCAACGCCGGCGGTGTTGCCATCGAACCGTTCGCCGGGCTGGCCTACGTCAACTACGACAGCGACACCGGCAAGGACAAAGGGGGAGTGGGGCGCCTGAAGGGCGACGCCGATCAGGACATCACTTACTCGACCCTCGGTGTGCGCATCGGCAAGTTGGTGACCCTGGCCAACGGCAGCGAACTGACGCCACGCGCGGCCATCGGCTGGCGGCATGCCTACGGCGACACCAAACCTGACGCCGACCTGACCTTCATCGACGGCGGCGCCTCGTTCAGCACCCAGGGCGTACCCATCGCCAAGGACAGCGCATTGCTCGAAGCCGGCATCGACTTCCAGGTCACCCCGACCGGCAAGCTGGGCATCGGCTACTCGGGCCAGGTGTCGAGCGACAACAACGACAGCGCGTTCAACATCAGCTTCAGTCAAAGCTTCTGAATCATGGTCGAAGTACTTTAGCCGCCCGAAAGGGCGGTTTTTTTTGCACAATCGAAAGCCTTTGTGGCGAGTGATTTCTGCACTGAGGTAGGAACGAGATGGATCTGTCGAAGCATTTGTTACATCTGGAAAACCGCCTGCTATCGCGCGCCGTGCGCGAGGACCCCGCAGAACTGGCGCGACTGATCGCGGACGACTTTGTCGAATTCGGCGCCAGCGGCGGCATCTGGAACAAGTCCGATGTGCTGGCAGCGCTGCCGCAGCAAGCATTCGCACCACGTACCGTCAGTCAGTTCACGCTCAAGCCGTTGTCGGAAGATTCGGCGCTGGTGACGTATCACTGCCATACCGTCGCTGACGGTCAGCGGGTGCCGGCGGACAGTCTGCGCAGTTCGGTATGGCGGCGGCAGGGCGAGCAGTGGCAAATGGTTTTTCATCAGGGCACCTTTTGTACCCGGCCGTGAAATCGTGGTGACCCGTCGATAGCTTTCGCGAGCAAGCCCGCTCCCACAGGGGATCGCATTGCAACTAATGTGGGAGCGAGCCTGCTCGCGAAGAGGCCCGGACATTCAGCGCAAAAATCTGCCGGCCCGCGCTCTGCTAGAATCCGCCCCATCAACTGCCAGAGACTCTCCCATGAGCGAGCCGATTCGCCTGACCCAATACAGCCACGGTGCCGGTTGTGGCTGCAAGATTTCCCCGCAGGTGCTGGAAGTGATTCTGGCCGGCAGCGGAGCGCAGAACCTTGACCCGAAACTGTGGGTCGGCAATGCCTCGCGTGATGATGCGGCGGTGTACGAGATCGACGCCGAGCGCGGTGTGGTGTCGACCACCGACTTCTTCATGCCGATTGTCGACGATGCGTTCGACTTCGGCCGGATCGCTGCGACCAATGCGATCAGCGACATCTATGCGATGGGCGGCGATCCGTTGATGGCGATTGCGATCCTCGGCTGGCCAGTGAATGTGCTGGCGCCGGAAGTGGCGCGGGAAGTGATTCGCGGCGGGCGCGCGGTGTGTGACGCCGCCGGCATTCCGCTAGCCGGTGGGCATTCGATCGATGCGCCGGAGCCGATTTTCGGCCTGGCCGTGACCGGTCTGGTGGAAAAGCGCCACATGAAGCGCAACGACACCGCCACCGCCGGTTGCCTGCTGTACCTGACCAAGCCGTTGGGCATCGGCATCCTCACCACCGCCGAGAAGAAAGGCAAATTGCGTTCCAGCGACATTGGCGTGGCCCGTGACTGGATGTGCACCCTGAACAAACCCGGCAGCCGTTTTGGCAAACTGGCCGGCGTCACCGCGATGACCGACGTTACCGGTTTCGGCCTGCTCGGGCATCTGGTGGAAATGGCCGACGGCAGCCACCTGACCGCACGTATCGGCTACAACCACGTGCCGCGTCTGGACAGCGTCGAGTACTACCTCGAACAGGGCTGTGTGCCCGGTGGCACCTTGCGTAACTTTGACAGCTATTCGAGCAAGCTCGGCCGTCTGCAGGAGTTGCACAAGCGCGTGCTGTGCGACCCGCAGACCAGCGGCGGTCTGTTGATTGCAGTTACACCGGAAGGCAACGCCGAATTCCTCGCCGTGGCTGCCGAACTGGGCCTGAACCTGGCGCCGATCGGCGAGCTGGTCGAGCGACAGACCCACGCAGTCGAGGTGAACTGATGTCACGCGACTGCACCGATTACCGCGATATTTTCCTCAACGACCGGCCGATGATGGATGCCCGTGCGCCGATCGAGTTTGCCCACGGCGCGTTTCCCGGCGTGGTGAACCTGCCGCTGATGAACGACCGCGAGCGCGAGCAGGTGGGGACTTGCTACAAGCAGCATGGACAACAAGCCGCCATCGCCCTGGGTGAGCGGCTGGTGTCTGCCGAAGTGCGGGAGCAGCGCATTCAAGGCTGGGTCGAGTTTGCCCGGGCACACCCCGACGGCTATCTGTATTGCTTTCGCGGCGGCCTGCGTTCGCAGATCGTCCAGCAATGGATCAAGGAAGAGGGCGGGATCGATTACCCGCGTGTCGGCGGTGGCTATAAGGCGATGCGTACGTTCCTGCTGGAGACGATCGATCAGGCCGTGGCCGAGTGCGATATGGTGCTGCTGGGCGGCATGACCGGCACCGGCAAGACCGAACTGCTGGTGCAATTGCGCAACGGTCTGGATCTGGAAGGTCACGCGAATCATCGGGGCTCGAGTTTCGGCAAGCGCGCCACCGGCCAACCGACCAACATCGATTTTGAAAACCGTCTGGCCGTTGATGTGCTGAAAAAACGCGCCGGCGGAATCCAGCAGTTTGTGCTGGAAGACGAGAGCCGGGTAGTCGGCAGTTGTGCCTTGCCACTGCCGCTGTACCGAGGCATGCAAGTGGCGCCGATGGTCTGGCTCGAAGACAGCCTGGAGCAGCGGGTCGAGCGGATCCTGCAGGACTATGTGGTCAACCTGCACGCCGAGTTCGTCGCGGTGCATGGCGAGCAGGGCTTTGCGCTGTATGCCGAGCGGCTGATTGCGAGTTTGAACAATATCCAGCGCCGGCTGGGCGGCGAACGCCATCAGCGGATGTTCCTGCAGATGGAAGAGGCCTTGGCGGAGCAGGCGCGCAGCGGTTCGGTCGAGCAGTTCCGTGACTGGATCAGCGTGTTGCTGCGCGAGTATTACGACCCGATGTATGCGTTCCAGCGTGAGAAGAAGGGCGGGCGGATTGAATTTGCCGGGGAGCGCGGGGCGGTGCTTGAGTATCTGCGTGAGCGGGTGAATCAGCGGGTTTGAGGGTGCTCTTGCGGGCCTCTTCGCGAGCAAGCCCGATCCCACATTGGGTCTCCACTGGGCAGAAATTTCTGCCTGACGCAGATCCCCTGTGGGAGCGGGCTTGCTCGCGAAAGGGCCGGTACAGGCAGCGCAAAACTCAAGTCGGACAGGTCGCCTTGCCGTTATCCAGCCCCTGCTTGTAGCTGTGGCTCTGCAGGCTGGCCTTGCCGTTGTGCCAGGTCAGGGTCAGCACGTACAGCGAATCGAAATCGCCCGACGCCCAGTCATCGGTGATGGTCTGCTTCTCGCCGACGGCCTTGCCGGCTACCTTGTTGATCAGCTCCGGCAAATAGCCGTGCGACCAGGCGGTGTAGATCGTCGCGTTGTGGTATTTGTCTTCGGTCAGCTCGCGCGCCAGGTCACTGGTGTCGTTGGCAGAGAACTCGATGTTCACCGGCAGGCCGAGCTTGATCGCGGCGGGGCTGATGGTCATCAACGGACGAATGTAGCTGTAGGAATTGTCCAGTTCGCCTTCCTCGACATTGCGCGTCGGGTTGGCGGCGAACACGTAATCGGCCTTGCCGAATTTTTCCGGCAGCAGGGTCGACAGCTCGATCGCCCGGTTCAGACCCTGACAGTTGAGCTGGCCGAGACCGCCCTCGGGTTTTTCCGCGTGGCGCAGGAAGATCAGCGTCTGCGTACCGTCCACCGGTTGCGCGCGAATCTGGCTCGATTCGAGCGACAAGGTCAGCGCACTGACTGCCAGCAGGGAGGGCAGGGCCACATAGGCGCGATGTTTGAAGCGTTTGGCGAAACTCATGAGGTTCGTCATTGAATATAGGATTCTTCAGCAAATTCGGTTGGGGCTGACCAACCCTTACACCGCGGGCTCCCAGCACCGGGTGTTGTCCATGTCGTGTCGTACTTCCCTTGCAAAGACATAGCTCAGAGTCCACTGAGGCCGCTTGGTTCGATCCTGGCTTCTGCACACTAGCTGCAGAATGTTACGTTTCCTGGATTATGATCAGCGCTTCCCATGTGACTGGATGTTTCCCATGACCGATCTGTCCGCGTTCCCCATCACCCAGAAATGGCCGGCGCAGTACCCCGACTGGATTCAACTCTATTCCCTGCCGACCCCCAACGGCGTCAAGGTCTCGATCATGCTCGAAGAGATCGGCCTGCCCTACGAGCCGCACCGCGTGGGTTTCGACACGCAAGACCAGATGTCCCCGGAATTTCTGTCGCTGAACCCCAACAACAAGATTCCGGCGATCCTCGACCCCCACGGCCCCGAGGACCAGCCGCTGCCGCTGTTCGAGTCCGGCGCGATCCTGATCTACCTCGCCGATAAGAGCGGCCAGTTGCTCGCCCAGGAGGGTGCGCTGCGCTACGAGACGATTCAGTGGCTGATGTTCCAGATGGGCGGTATCGGCCCGATGTTCGGCCAGCTCGGCTTCTTCAACAAATTCGCCGGCAAGGACTACGAGGACAAGCGTCCGCGTGACCGCTATGTCGAGGAGAGCAGGCGCCTGCTCAACGTGCTCGACAAACGTCTGGAAGGTCGCGACTGGATCATGGGCGAGCGCTACACCATCGCCGACATCGCCACGTTTCCGTGGGTGCGTAACCTGATCGGGTTCTATGAGGCGGGGGATCTAGTCGGCATCAGCAACTTCCCGAACGTGACCCGGGTGCTGGAGCGCTTTCTGGCTCGCCCGGCTGTGGTGCGCGGGTTGACCATTCCTTCCTGACCTTCACCCGACCCTGTGGGAGCTGGCTTGCCAGCGATGTAGCCGGCACAGTCAATATCTATGTTGCCTGACCCACCGCTATCGCTGGCAAGCCAGCTCCCACAGGTAATCGGATTGTTCCGAGGATTATTGCACCCCCGGTAATGCTGTCTTGATTGATCCAGGTTTGTACCTGCGCCCACCGAAGGCATAAGCTTCGCCCCCTACGACTTTCGTCTCATCTTCCGATTTCAGGAAAGCCCCATGTCCAGCCAGTTCCCCGAAGCACGTCCCCGCCGTCTGCGCCGCAATGCGAGCCTGCGCAGCCTGTTCCAGGAAACCGAGTTCAGCCTGAATGATCTGGTGCTGCCGATTTTCGTCGAAGAAGAGATCGACGACTTCGTGCCGATCAAGAGCATGCCGGGGGTGATGCGTATTCCCGAGCGCAAGCTGGCCAGTGAAATCGAGCGTTATGCCCGTGCCGGGATCAAGTCGGTAATGACCTTTGGCGTTTCCCATCACCTGGACGCCAACGGCAGCGACACCTGGCGCGAAGAGGGACTGGTCTCGCGCATGTCGCGGATTGCCAAGGACGCCGTGCCGGAAATGATCGTGATGTCCGACACCTGCTTCTGCGAATACACCGATCACGGCCACTGCGGCGTGATGCACAACCACGAAGTCAACAACGACCAGACCCTGATCAACCTCGGCAAGCAAGCTGTGGCGGCGGCGCGTGCCGGTGCTGACGTGATCGCCCCGTCGGCGGCGATGGACGGCCAGGTGCGGGCGATTCGCCAAGCGCTGGACGCCGCCGGTTTCACCCAGATTCCGATCATGGCCTACTCGACCAAATTCGCCTCGGCGCTGTACGGCCCGTTCCGCGAAGCCGGTGGCAGCGCGCTGAAGGGCGACCGCAAAAGTTATCAGATGAACCCGATGAACCGCCGCGAAGCCCTGCGCGAATCGCTGCTCGACGAGCAGGAAGGCGCCGATGCGCTGATGGTCAAGCCGGCCGGTGCGTACCTCGACATCATCCGCGACATTCGTGAAGCCTCGAACCTGCCGCTGTCGGCGTATCAGGTCAGCGGCGAGTACGCGATGATCAAGTTCGGCGCCCAGGCCGGTGCAATCGACGAGGATCGCGTGGTGCGCGAAAGCCTGGGCGCGATCAAGCGCGCGGGGGCGGACCTGATCTTCACCTACTTTGCGATGGATCTGGCGCTGGCCGGGATCTGACGAATACCGCACAACCCCCTGTGGGAGCGGGCTTGCTCGCGAATGCGGTGTATCAGCAACGAATAGGTTGACTGACACGACGCCTTCGCGAGCAAGCCCGCTCCCACATTGGGACTGTGTAGAGTCAGGGGCAGTTGAAGTAGGGTCGGATCCCGTGATCCCGGAAATACCGCTCGATCACCTTCGGATCCGCGCTGTTATCGGCTATCGCCACATAGGTATCCGGGCGCAACGGGTAAAAACCATTACGCCCCAATCCCGCCGTTTCAAACGCCGGCCGCCAGTCGAACACGTGCAGCGACAGATGGTGTTCATTGCACCAGGCGATCATTTCGTCGCTGGTGTCGCCATACACGTGCACCTGCCAGCAAGGCTGGCGCAGCGGTTCGTAGTTATCCCCCTCACCATCATGCGCCCACGGCAAGCGGTCGCCGCCGTGGACGTGGCCGGCCGTGCCCTGGCTCAGCGGCATGCCGCGATAGTTGAGGGTGACTTGCGAAACGGTGCGAAAAAGGAATTCGCGGCTGGCCTCGAACGTGGCCATTTTCGGGATCAGAAAAGGTGCCAGACGCGTGCGCAGCAAATCGGCGATGCGCCCCTCGGCGGTGACGAAACTGAACACCTTGTCGGTGGTCGACACCAGCCGCCGGGCGAAGGCGATGCGCTCGGTTTCGTAGGTGTCGAGCAGTTGCGCCGTGGCGCTGCCGTTGAGCACCGCGGCGAGTTTCCAGGCCAGGTTGATCGCATCGCCAATCCCGGTGTTCATGCCCTGGCCGCCGGCGGGGCTGTGCACGTGCGCGGCGTCACCGAGGAGAAACGCCCGACCGCTGCGAAAGTGCTCGGCCACGCGGTGATGCACGCGGTAGGTCGAGAACCAGTTGACCTCGTCGATGTGCACTTTCAGGTGCTCGATGGCGCGGCTGCTGACGTCGGCAAATTGCAGGGTTTCGGCGCGGTCGGCACGTTCGTCACGCACGGTGCCAATCAGCCGCGCGCGGCCTTCGCCGGCCAGTGGAAACACCGCGAGAAAATCCGCTTCGTCCAGATCCAGGTGCAGCTCACCGTTCATCGCCGGGCCGCTGGCCTTGACGTCGGTGACGTAGAAAATCTGCTGATAGGTGCCGCCGGGAAAACCGGTGTCGAGGGTTTTGCGCACCACTGAGCGGGCGCCATCACATCCCGCCAGATAGCAGGCCTGGCAGATTTCCTGCTGCCCGTCCGGCAAGCGCAAATGCGCGCTGAGGCCATCGCCGGTTTCTTCGAAACTCTCAAGCTCGGTGTTGCGCTCAACCGTCACGTCATAGTCTTCGAGGCGTTCGAGCAGGAGCCGTTCGTGCTGATCCTGGGGAAAGATTTCGATGAACGAGTAGGGCGTCAGGCCTTCGCCGATGCGCTGCAACGGCAACTGCGCGACCGGTTTGCCCTTGACCCAGAAATTCGCCGCCGCGACCTTGTGGCCGTTGCGCACCACGGTGTCGGCCAGGTCCAGCTGGCGATACAACTCCAGGGTGCGCGCCTGCACCGCCAGTGCTCGTGAGGTGGTGCCGGGCGCGGAGGTCTTGTCGATGATGCGCACGCGCACGCCCAGTTTGCTCAGCCACAGGGCCAGCACCAGACCGGTCGGGCCGGCACCGATGATCAGTACGTCGCTGCGGTTCATGGGCCTCTCCTCCGTTGGCTGTGGAGCAAGTATGGATCAGATGGAAAGGGTAGCCAGTGCCGCCCCCTTCGCGAGCAGGCTCGCTCCCACAGTCGAACGCATTCCAAGGTGGGAGCGGGCTTGCTCGCGAAAAGGCCTTTTCAGGCACCCAAAAACCAAAAAGGCCCCACAGCGGTAAAGCTGCGGGGCCTTTTCATTTTGGCAGAGGGTTAGAAATCGATGGTGCCCGACAACTTCGCCACCCGTGGCTCACCCTGGGTCAGATAGCCGCCTTGCGCCGATTCCCAATACTTCTTGTTCGCCAGGTTTTCGACGCCCAGGCGCAGGGTCACGTCTTTCTGCGAGACCTTGAACGCATAACGCGCACCCGTGTCAAAGCGGTTCCAGCTCGGCAGGCTGAGGTTGTTGGCAGCGTCGGCATATTGGCCACCGGTGCGCAGCATCCGCGCATTCAGCGCCACGCCTTGCAGGCCCGGCACGTCCCAGTCGGCGCCAGCGTTGAACTGGAAGCTCGGCACGCCGATCGCACGGTTGCCGTCGTTGGCGCCGTTCTGGGTGTTGCGCAGCTCGGTGTCCATCAGCGTCAGGCCGCTGATCAGGCGCAGGCCATTGATCGGCTCGCCGAACACGTTCATCTCTACCCCTTTGTTGATCTGCTCGCCTTCACGCACGTAGGTGCAGGTGGTGGCGCTGTTGATTTCGCAGTAACCGTCGCTCGGCTGTTCGATGCGATAGACGCCCAGGCTCGCGCCGTAAGTGCCCATGTCGACCTTGACCCCGGCCTCGGTCTGCTTGGAGCGTGCCGGCGCGTAGACTTCGTTGCCGTTGGTCACGCGCAAGCCGCCGGCGCTGGTAGGCGAGGTCGGGCCTTGTGCCAGGCCTTCGATGTGGATGGCGTAGAACGACACGTGCTCCCACGGCTTGAACACGATGCCGTAGACCGGCGTGGTGATCGATTCGTCGTAGCTCGACTTGCGGCTGCCGCTGCCGTAACTGGCGTAGTTGTAGCCTTGCACCACCAGTTGCTGACGACGCAGGCCGGCGGTGATCAGCAGGCGGTCGTCGAAGAATCCGAGGGTGTCGGAGAGCGCGAGGCTGCGGTTGAAGGTCTTGCCGACGATGCCCGGATCGCTGACGTCGCCGCCGGCAAAATTGCCGACCGGCGACGGCGTTTCCACCGGGTGGTAGATGTTGTTGGCGTACTTGGTCAGGTCGAAATCATAGGCGCTGCGTTGTTCGGCCCACAGACCGCTGAGGCCGAAGTTGAGTTTGTGGCTGACCGCGCCGGTGTTGAACTTGCCGTTCAGGCCGGCCATCAGGCTGGTGTTGTCCTCGTCGTGGGGGATGAACGAGCCGGTGGTGTAGGAGGCGCCGTTGTTGCCGACCAGCGTGGTCGAATTGTAGCGGCCGACTTCGCGGGTGTGCTTGGCGCCGCCGGCGACGTACGCGGTCCAGTTGTCGTTGAGGTCGTACTCGGCGCGGAGCATGCCGAAGGTGTCTTCGATGTCGGTGTAGCCCCACTTCGGCGCGTAATTGGTGTCGGCCGACGGCGCGTCCGGAATGTGCGTGGCGGTGCCGAGGTTGACCGAGTTGCGGCCACCGTTGACGCGTTCTTTCTGGTAGGCGAAGTCGCCGGAAATACGTAGCGCGTCACCACGATAGTCGAGGCCGATGCTGAACAGTTTCGAGCGCTGGTTTTCGTGATCGATGCCGGTGTCGCCTTCGCGCTGCGACAGGTTGATCCGCGCGCCGAAGCGGTTGTCTTCGCCGAAGCGCTGGCCGATATCGAAGTGCTGACCGATGCGGCCTTCGCTGTTGATGTCGGTGGTGTAGCGGCGCAGCGGCTCGTCGCCGGCTCGCTTGGGCTGCAGGTTGACGCCGCCACCGATGCCGGAGCCGGTCGGGGTCACGCCGTTGATGAAAGCGTTGGGACCTTTGAACACTTCCACGCGCTCCAGGGCGTCAGTGGAAATGATCTGCCGCGGCAGCACGCCGTACAGGCCGTTATAGGAAATGTCGTCGCCGTTGAGCGGCAAGCCGCGGATCATGAACACCTGCGCCTGGTTGGAGAAGCCCGAGGCCTGACGAACCGAGGCATCGTTGAGCAGGACGTCGGCAACGTTTTCCGCTTGCTGGTCCTGAATCAGCTGTTCGGTGTACGACGCGGCGCTGAACGGCACGTCCATCATGTCCTGATTGCCGAGCACGCCGAGCTGACCACCACGGGCGACCTGACCACCGGCGTAGACCGGGGGCAGGGCGTTGGACGTTGGCGCTTGGGCGTTGATGTTGACGTTGTCGAGCACCAGCTCCTTGCCGTTTTCATCGGCAGCGTGAGCGGTGACAGTCAGGGAGCACAGCAGGGCGAGAAGCGTCGGGCGAAACGGGACGGCGAGTCGAGCTGAAACGGGCATGTCGATACCTGGAGGCGTACGGCCGGTGAGAAAATTAGAACGGCGCGGGGAACTCCTTGCGCAAATACGACTCCAGGTGCAAATGATAGGAGTTCGCAGTAACGTTTTGCAATCAGTTTATCTTGGTGAATTTCCCGATCTGAAAGGAAACCTGTAGTGAGGGGATTTATCCCCGATCGCGCGCGGAGCGGGCCGCTTTGATATTGGAGGGCTGCTGCGCAGTTCATCGGGGATAAATCCCCTCACCACAAGGTCACAGTCCTAGCCTGCGTGACGCCTTTGATCGTATGGTGAACCTGCCTCAATGCACGCCAAGGAGCGCCATGCACACCCCTCGATTACTCATTACCCTCGCCGCGCTGCTGGCGTTCGCCGGTTGCGCCGGCCAGCGCAGCCAGGAGCCGGCACCGCGTGCGCCGGCTGAAGTGAAAGCCGAAATAGTGCGGCTGATGCCGGCGAAAGTGCCCGACCGTCAAGGCTGGGCCACCGACATCTACGCCGCGTTCGCCGCACAGAACATCAGCCCGACCACGCAGAATCTGTGTTCGGTGCTGGCCGTGGCCGAGCAGGAGTCCACCTTTCAGGTAGACCCCACGGTGCCGGGGCTGGGCAAGATCGCCCGCGACGAAATCGACCGTCGTGCCGCCAAAGTGCATATTCCCAGTCTGTTGGTCAGTGGCGCGCTGCAAGTGCGCTCCACCAACGGCAAGACCTACAGCGAACGCCTGAACGCGGCACGCAGTGAAAAAGAACTCAGCGCCATTTTTGACGATTTCATCGGTAGGGTGCCGATGGGCCGCACCTTGTTCGGCGGCTTCAACCCGGTACACACCGCCGGACCGATGCAGGTCAGCATCGAATTCGCCGAGCAGCACGCCAAGGAGTATCCGTATCCGGTAGACGGCACGATCCGCCACGAAGTGTTCACCCGCCGTGGCGGCATGTACTTCGGCATCGCGCATTTACTTGGCTACCCGGTGAGTTACCGCGAGCCGCTGTACCGCTTCGCCGACTTCAATGCCGGCTGGTACGCCAGCCGCAATGCCGCGTTTCAGAACGCCGTCAGCCGAGCTTCGGGCATCCCGCTGGCGCTGGATGGCGACTTGATTCGCTACGACTCGATCATGCCTGGCACCACCGAACTGGCGGTGCGCACCCTCGGCAAGTCGCTGGGCATGCGTAACCCGACCATTCGCGATCAACTGGAGAAGGGCAAAAACCTGGAGTTCGAAGAGACCAGACTCTATCAGCGGGTGTTCGAACTGGCGGAGCAAGCGGAGGGAAAAAAACTGCCGCGTGCAGTGTTGCCGGGGATCGTTTTGCAGAGCCCGAAAATCACCCGCAAGCTGACCACGGCGTGGTTCGCCAAACGCGTGGATGAGCGCTACAAGCGCTGCATGGCCAAGGCCGGTTGACGCCGGTTCAAAGCACTTTGACGGCTCGGCCAATGGCTTGAATCGGCCCGGTCGGTTTACCGATCGGCGAGCCATTGGCGCCTTCCAGCGTCAGCTCGAACAGTTGATTCGGTTGCAGCGGCGGCAATTTATCCAGCGGCACCGAGAGCGTCTGCCCCGGTTTGACCAGCCCCAGCGACACCGGCCCTTGCCAGCCGTCAGCTTTGGTCCAGAACTCCAGCGCCTTGTCCGCCGGCACTTCGACCACGCCCAGCGGGATTAACTGAATTTCCCGTGGATTACTGGCCTGAATCACCCAGCCTGGCGCCTTGTCCTGCGGCGCGACC
>Ga0105250_10000489_pt1 | contig 27831 bp, 42 predicted proteins | sample KBSS54metaG_FD_80425 | JGI IMG/M metagenome (GOLD analysis project Ga0105250, IMG submission 80425) | Switchgrass rhizosphere microbial communities from Kellogg Biological Station, Michigan, USA - KBS S5-4 metaG | ecosystem: Host-associated > Plants > Roots > Rhizosphere > Soil | place...
CGAGGCGAAGCTTCAGCCAGCGGCCGGGGACAAGTCGGTCCGCCTGCATGATTTGCGCGGGACGGCCATCAGCCGCCTGCACCGGCTCGGGGCTCCAATTGGCGCCATCCAGAAGATCGCCGGCCATGCGTCGCTCACGACGACCGCCGGGTACATCCGCGTCAACTCGAAGGACATCGAGGCCGCGCACGAGCTCCTCGAGCAGGCGACGCGCAAGGGGCCGCACCGCTCGTCCGTTACCGTCGCGAACCCTGTCGTAGCCGAAGCAATCCAACGAGGCTGACCGCGTCAGACGGCCGATCTTCGCGACTTTCCTGTCGTGTAGGTAACCGTGAGGGATCGTGTGCTTCGATTTCGTGACGATTCTACTTGCTAGTGTCTGGATTTTGTGGCCTAGATGGAGAGTCGGATCGCCATGAACCACCCTCGTAGTCAACCCGTTCCGCGCATCAACACCGGCGGTCCGACAATCTCCGGCGCGTCGAAGCGGGTTGTCTAGGGGGGTGGTCTTTTTGTTGGGGGCTGGGATGAATACTTCCACCAGAAGTACAGCGCGTGATCGGTTCCTGGCGGTGCGCCCATGAGCGCGCCCAACTTCGACAGGTCCACTTACGACAGGCTCCTGTCCCGCGGCCTGCCGTCGGGGCTCGGAGACACGGAGCACGCCTGCATCATGGCGTGCCTGAATCTGGCGTGCGGCGGAACGCTGACCGACGCTGCTGAGTCGCCGTGCGTGCTACCTGCTGCGGCGCGATTCGCGATCCGCCTGAATGACGCCGACTGGTCGAGCGAGATGGCCAGGGCGGATGGCCTGAAAGACCTGGGGCTGGCATTGCTCGGGACGAACGATCTGGACCGCAAGGTGTTCCTGTTGCGACTTGCCGAGGCGACGATCCGCGAGGTCGTACCGGTGTTCATGCGACGCGCCGGGCTGGCGGACGAGGCGAAGCGTTGCGCTGACGAAGGGACGCGAGAGGCAGCATTGGCGGGGAAAGAAAAGGCTCGGAAGAAGCGCGACGCCGCCGCCGACGCCTACGCCTACGCCGCCGCCTCCGCCGCCTACGACGCCTACGCCTACGCCGCCGCCTACGCCGCCTCCGCCTACGACGCCGCCGCGGCCGCCGGCGCCGCCTACGACGCCTCCTACGCCTACGCCGACGCCGGCGACGCCGCCGACGCCGCCAGCGGCCGCGCGTCCACCGACGCCTATCGAAAGAAGTACGGCGACGAGACGCTGATTCTGTCGGCAAAGATCGCGACGCGGATCTTGACCGAGATGAAGGCGGCGACGCCATGACCGCCACCCGCCGCCAGGCATCGCTGTCGGCCGCTGCTGAGTTCTACGAGCGCCTAGTCGCATCCGGCGAGCCCCGCCACGCCGCGTTCCGCTTGGCCATGTCCAGCATCGGCCGCGACGCCACGGCACGCCCCGTCGTGGCCGTCCCGGTAGAGCTGCCGCTGATGGTCGAGACCATCGTCCGCTCGCAGGTGGCCGGCGACTGGCGCGGTGTGCTGCGCGAGGTGACGACCGGCCGCAGCAGGCACCGTGTCCACACCGGCCTGCGCGACCTGGTGGCGTACGTTCTCACCCAGCGCGGCTATCGGCCGCGTGACATCGCGGCGGTGCTTCGGCGCGACAGGTCGACCATCTCCGTCCAGGTCGCTGCGTTCGAGCGGCGGCTTGCGACCGATGAGCTGCTGTCGGCTCGGGTTGGGAAGTTGCTGTCGGCTGGGAAGGCGAGGGCGGCTTGATTCTCGCGGCAATGATCATGGCCGGTGTTGCCGTAGGTCGGCATTTCGGCGTTCTAGATGGCATCGCAGCGGCGCTGGTTGTCTACGCACTTGCGCCGTACGTGCCGAAGGTGAAGCCATGACCCGCCAACCACTCCCGCCCGTCCGCTGGCTGAATCTACTAGCCGTGATGCTCGGCATGCTGGCCGTGCTGGTTGCGAAAGGCTGGCCTTAGATGGTCGCCGCGTTGTTCGTTGCGAAAGGCGGCTGTTACTTCGGTCTCGATGGCGTGGATCCTTGGGACGAGGAACGCGATGCCAGGAAGTATGGGGGGCCGTTTCCTGTCGTTGCCCATCCGCCATGTGAGCGTTGGGGACGGTACTGGAGCGGCGGACCGTCCGCACGCGTCCGTCGCGTGAAGGGCGACGACGGCGGTTGCTTCGCATCGGCGTTAGAGTCCGTCCGGCGCTGGGGCGGCGTGCTCGAGCACCCGGAGGCTAGCCACGCATGGCGGCGCTACGGCCTAAACACGCCTCCGCGCAGCGGCGGGTGGGTGGCGGCAGATCTTTCAGGCGGCTGGACGTGCTGTGTGGAACAGGGGCACTACGGCCACGCCGCTCGCAAGGCGACATGGTTGTTCGCGTACGGAGTGCACCTTCCTTCGCTCAAATGGGGTCCGTCTGCCGCCAAGCATCGCCTGGACGATGGGTTCCATCCCGCCGAGGAGCGTCGCCGAGCAATCAGGACTGGCGTCTGCCAGCGACTATCTAAGCGCCAGCGCGCCGCCACACCAGTCGAGTTTCGCGATGTGTTGATCTCAATCGCTTCATCTGCGCTCGCAAAGGAGGCAGCATGACGACCCTCCGCTACAAGCTACTCGCCGACGTGCCGCCACCCACGTACCAAACGGCCGGCGCGTCCGGAATCGACCTGTGCGCTGCTGAGGATGTCGACATCGATCCGTTCACGACGGTCGTCATCAAGACTGGCATCGCCGTAGAGCTGCCGCCAGGAACCGAAGGCCAGATCCGACCGCGGTCGAGCATGTCGAGGCGTGGCCTACTGTGTCACCTCGGCACCATCGACAGCGACTATCGGGGCGAACTGGCCGTTGTTCTGACTAACCTGGATTCGCGACTTGGCGTGGGCATCGCGAAAGGCGAACGCATCGCCCAGCTCGTAATCGCGCCGGTCGAACGCGTCGAACTAGTACGCGTCGAGCAGCTTAGCGAGACGGCGCGGGGCGAGCGAGGTTTCGGCCATACGGGGAAGCGATGAGCACCGAGCCGTTCGCTTGCATCGTTGCCGACCCACCTTGGTCGTTTGGCGACAAGCTGCCAGGCGCGTCCCGCGGCGCCGAGAAGAACTACAAGGTGATGTCGATTGACGACATCTGCCGCCTGAAGCTGCCGCCCGTCGCCGACGACGCCTACCTGTTTCTGTGGCGCGTGTCGTCCCAGGTCGAGGAGGCGTATCGCGTGGTCCGCGCGTGGGGGTTCATCCCGAAGTCGGAGATCGTCTGGCAGAAGCTCACGGCTACTGGCCTGCCGTGGTTCGGAATGGGCAGGCACGTCCGCGCATCGCATGAGACGGCGATTCTTGCTGTGCGCGGTCGCCCGAATCTGTACACGCGATCGCAGCGGTCGACCTTCTCGGCGCGCGCCGGTCGCCACAGCGAGAAGCCCGAAGCGTTCTTCCATCTAATCGAAGGGTTCTGCCCGGGGCCTCGGCTCGAGCTATTCGCCCGCAAGCCGCGTGACGGGTGGACGACCATCGGGGACCAGCTCGAGGCGCCAGTGACGCTGGAGGTTGCGTAGGTGGCCGAAAAGGTCGACATCTTCATGCCTCTGTTCGTGGCCGACTACCTGGCCGACACGACAGACCTGACCACCGAGGAGCACGGTGCCTACTTGCTCCTGCTCATGGCCTCGTGGCGAAACGGCGGAACGATCACGAGCGACCACGCGAAGCTGGCTCGCATCGCGAAGCTGTCACCTGCGCGCTGGAGGGCCGCATGGGAGTCGCTCTCTCGGTTCTTCGTCGTGGACGGCGATTCGATGCATCAGAAGAGACTCAGGGCGGAACATGAGAAAGCCATGGGTCGGAAGCTTGCCGCCTCGGAGAGCGGAAGACTTGGGGCGGCTGCCAAGCACGGAATCCACGTTCTTTCCGGTACGACGCGGAGTCAGCGCATGACAGCGGCGAGGGCGATAGCCACCCACTCGGAGTTGCAATGGGAGACACTCGTCTCTGAGTTCAATGGTCGGTGTGTGCGGTGCGGTTCGTCAGGACACAAGCCAGAACGAGGCCACATTATTCCGATCTACCAGGGCGGACACGACGGCGTCGATAACATTCAGCCAGTGTGCCCTAGGTGCAACAGTTCAAAGGGAAGCGAGACCACTAACTGGGCCGAATACAGACGTAAAAATGGGTGGGGAACGCCTAGCGAAATGCCTGGGGTCGCCACAGCGAAATGCGTGTCCGATTCTGGCTCTTCACCTTCACCTTCACCTTCACCTTCAGAAATCTCTCCCCCCGCGTGCGATCCCACAGCTGCGGAGCAGGTAGCCGTCGCTTGCACTGCCATCCCAGCAGCCGTCGCTGACGCCCTCGCCGAGGACGACGACCATGAGCCGGTAGCATCACCGCCTACCGGTCTCTGGTCGGCAGACGAATGGCGGCGAAGGTTTGGAGCGGCCTGGTCTCGAGACAACGCGAACATGCCATATGGCCGAGGGGCAGGCGACGCAAAGGCCGTTGGGACACTTGCTGGGATGCTCGAGGATCTTGGCCTCGAGGGACGGGTGGACGCGCAGGCGTCATCCGGACGGATGTTCGCGGAGTTTCTCGGCGATCGGTCGCCGAAGGCTGTCGCCGAGCGCCACCAGTTCTCGCTGTTCGTCTTGAACTTCAACGGGCTGCGAGCGCCAAGGAAGCAGGCCGAGGTCAGGGCAATCGGCCCTCCTGGCGTCCAGATCGGTCCCCAATACAAGACCCTGACTCCTCGAAAACTTGGACCTAACCCATGACCAACGCGCCAAAACCGCCGCACAGCATAGACGCCGAGAAAGCCGTCTTGGGCTCGGTGCTGATCAAGCCGACCGTCTTCTCCGAGCTCGCCGGCATGTTGGCCACCGACGACTTTTTCATCCCGGCCCACCGCGAGATCTGGGACGCCATGCGCGAGTGCGACCGGCGCGGGACTCTCGACGTGCTGACGGTCATGGACGAACTCCGTGTGCGCGGGCACATCCAGCGGCTCGAAGGCGGCGAGGGGTACATGCTCGAGCTGTCCGGGGCGGTACCGACGGCCGAGAGCGCGCGGCACTACACCGAGTTGGTCCGCGAACGTGCTGTCCGCCGAAGGCTGATCGCGCTCGCGACCGAAACGGCCATGCGGGCGGCTGGTTCGGCCGAGCTCGGCGAACTGCTGGCAGAGACGCGGGCGAGCATCGACGCGCTGGAGGTGCCTGCAGACGACGGTCCGGTGCGAGTAGGGGACGCGCTTGACGAGGCGAAGGATGCCATCGAGGCGCGGGCCAAGAACACGCGCGCAGGCTCGGTGCCGACTGGCCTGATGTCGCTCGATGGGATGCTCGGCGGGCTCCGACCTGGCCAGCAAATCGTCGTGGCGGCGAACCCGGGTGGCGGGAAGTGTCTGAGTCCCGGAACCCTCGTCATGCGCGCGGATGGTTCTGTCGTTCCGGTTGAGCACGTTGCCGTTGGAGACCTTCTCATGGGTGCAGACTCCAAGCCGAGGAAGGTGCTTGGAACCACCAGAGGCATCGGTCCGATGTTTCGGATTACGCCAATCAAGGGAGCGCCGTGGGTGTGCAACTCTGAACATGTCCTGACGACTGTCCACTCCAAGACCGGTAAGGTGACAGACATTCCGCTCACCGAGTTCATCGCCACTGACAAGACCTTCCAGGGCGACAGCAAGCTATTCCGGGTAGCGGTTGAGTTTCCACAGAGAGAACTTCCTGTCGATCCGTACTTTCTCGGAGTCGTTCTAGGCGACGGCTGCATGGTGGACGGGTCGCTCAGTGTGTGCAAACCAGAGAAGGCCATCGCCGACGAGTGTTCATCGCAGGCCAAAAAATGGGGGCTGATCTATTGGGCTTCGCGCTCAGGAACAACAACAGAGACCCATCACATCGTGTCCAAGCGCGGATCTGGAGGGAAACATGGACGCAGTCGGCTCTACCTTACGCTCGCCGAGTTGGGTGCGGCCTCCCCGGCAGCAGCCAAGAGGATCCACGAGTCGTATCTGACGGCAGCCAAGTGGCAACGCCTGGAACTGTTAGCCGGGCTCATGGACACCGATGGTCACATGACACACTCGTCGTTCGATTGGATCTCGGCTTCTCCGCATCTTGCAGATGACGTAACCAGGCTTGCTCGTTCGGTTGGTTTGTCTGCTCACGTAAGTCCATGTCGCAAGGGATGCCAGACCGGCGCCGTCGGAGACTACTACCGCGTCTGCATTTCCGGGCATGCCGACATGATCCCGACGAGAATTCCTCGCAAGAAGGCTCCGCCACGGAAACAGATCAAGGACGCGCTTAGGACCGGGTTCACCGTCGAGCCAATCGGCGATGGAAATTATGCCGGGTTCGAGCTCGACGGAGATGGTCGATTCTTGCTCGCCGACTTCACGGTTGCGCACAATTCCTCGCTGGCATGGGTCACTGCCATCCGCGCAGCGATGGCTGGGGTGCCTGCGCTGTGCTTCTCGCTCGAGATGTCGCGGCAGGAGCTGATCGAGCGGGCGCTGACCTTCGTCGGTGAGGTGCCAGGCATCACGAACGGCGACGTGGACCTGGCGAAATGGGACAAGATCCACAAGGCCGACCGCCAGATTCGTGGCATCCCGCTGTGGGTCGACGATCGCAAGCTGTCCGTCGGGCGCATCGCCGCCGAGGCGCGCCGGTGGCGGTCGCGATACGCGCGTGGCGGTCTGGCTCTGCTGGTGGTCGACTACCTCGGCCTCGTGCGGTCAGACGGCCGCGCCGAGAACCGGCAGCTTGAGGTGGCCGCCATGTCCCGCGCCTTCAAGGTCCTCGCAGGGGACCTGAAGTGCCCGTTGATTCTCGTGGCGCAGTTGAATCGCCAGAACGTCACCGGCGGGGTGCCGCGCATGCCGGTGTTGTCGGACCTGCGCGACTCGGGGGCCATCGAGCAAGACGCCGATATCGTGCTGTTCCCCTGGATTCAGGGCGCTGACACGCAAATCATCATCGCCAAGCACCGCAACGGCGAGACCGGGATCGTCAAGCAGGTGCGGTGGCGCGGCGACTTGATGGCCTTCTTCGACGACCATGGCGCGGACTTCGGCGCCGTAGGGACAGAGAGGTATCCGTGATGGCGAACCAACGCGCGCTGTGGGCAGATCCGAACGTGAGGCGAGAACGTCAGGCACGTGCCGAGGCGTTCATGGGCAGGCCAATGGAATTCGACGAGGAGTGTGCGGAAATGAAATCGAGCAAGGACATTCAGCCGCGCGTCGGCATGCAGGTGCGGTTCCTGTTGGATCCTCCGCATTGGCCGGCCGGAAAGATTACGTCGGTGTACCAGGCATCCGGGTTCGCCGGTACGAACGGTTATGGCTCTTCTGGGTATGCATGGGAAGCCGGAAACTACACCATCGAATGGCAGCCCCCAACCGACGACGAGCGGCGGCTGTTCATGGAACGCCGCACGCACCCAGACGGCTTCGGACACATCGGTCGCTTCGACTCAACGAAATGGGTGTTCGACGGCCATTCGGACAACTGCCCAGACTGCAATCGAAACTGGCGAGAAATCGCCGAAAGCCTCGCGCTCGACGGTGCCGACTACGACAACATGCCCGACTTCGAGGAGCTGGAGCGATGACGCGCGTGACGGACGAGGACTTGAAGAAGCTGGTTGCGGTCGCTTCCAACGCTGGCGAGTCAGAGTGGCGCCGCTTCATGAACATGCATGCCGAGCTGCTGGCGTTGCGCAAGGTCGCGGACGCCGCGGTTATGTTCGTTCGCGCTGAGCCCGACGACACGATTGCCAGAGACAGGCTCGACAAAGCCATCGACGAGGCGGGACTATGAGCTACACCGAGGAACGCACAGCGTTCGTTGTTGGGCTTGCAGCTGGCGCAGCACGCGAGCGGAGGAGGATTCGCCGGCTGATCGCTCCGCACTTAGTCGACCTATATCACCAGCTCGGAATGATTGAGACAAACGCCCTGCGAGCCATCGACGCCGCAACTCGCGCGCCGAAGAAAGCGAGGACGAAGTGAAGCTCAAGACCGCGCTGGAGTTGATAGAGGGGGAGTGGTGCACGCGCGCCGAATGCGAAGGCGAGGAGTGGTGTCGACACGAAGCTGAACTTGTCGCCCGTCGCGCGCGGGAAGAGGCGTTCGAGATGGCTGCTGCTGAGCTTCGAACAATGAAGGACAATCGCAATTACGTCTCGCGCGTCCTGCTCGATATTGCAGCGGAACACATTCGCGCGCTGCCGACGGAGCCCAAGTGACCGCCGCGGACGCACTTCGCCGGTTGCTCGCGGACGTACGAGATGTGCGCGGGCACATTCAACAAGGCGGCGGAATCAACACAATGGCGTACCTCGCCGACTGGGAACGCCTGGCGCTCGACGGGCTGGCGGGTGAGGCGGAGCCGGCGAGCACCGGATGGACCAGCAAGTTGTGGCACAAGTCGGCTGGCTGGTGGACGTGCGCCGCCTGCAATTACGGCAACGTCAACGATGCGCGCGAGTGCTGGAACTGCCGCCGTCCGCTGCATGCTGGACCGAAGATCGCAAACGGTGACGACGGCGATTTCTTCTGTCCGAAGTGCGACGCATTCACGCAGTGGGGAACGTCTGGTAGCACCGGCCCGAAGGAGACGTGGGTTGGTCACTGCTATGGGGCGCACGGCAGCGGCTGCGGATTTTCGTGGCCGCGCACGGATGACTCAAAGTATTTCAAAGCGAAGCCGACCGAGGATGGCCAGTCATGACGCGCGACCCGTGGAAGCTGGTGACTGACCCTTGCCAGCTCAGGCCGGGGATGTGCGTCGAACTGCGGCCGTGCATCTCGTCGGGGAAATGCGAGCGCCTGGTCTTGCTCAAGAAGTACGACGAGCCAGGCATGTGCATCGCCTGCCTGCTGCCGACTGGCAATCAATTCGACTGGCACGCTGCCGGCTGGAGCAACGGCGAGCTTCACCCGGTCTTGTGCGCCGAGTCGTCAATCCGCGAGCGCCGCCTCTACGCGCTAATCGACGACGACACCGCGGCCGACGAGACGACGGTGAAGCGGAGATGGGAGCTGGTCGAGTGATTACGTCGCACGCCTGCTGCTTCTCGGTCGGCCTGGACGACTTGCCGAGGCGTAAGCAGAGGATCGCGACTGAGGTTCTTCGCGTGCTTCATAGGCACGGTCGCTTCAGCGTGTTCGAGGCGACCGCGAATGACGTCATCGCTCGGACGATGGACGATGTGATCCGACGGAAGCTCGTCGAGGTCGACAACTCACCCGGCTATCCGTGGATCAACGTCAAGCTCACGGAGGCAGGACTGGCTCTCATCGGAGAGAAGCCGTGAAGGTCAAGCGCGCGAAGCCGTCGCGGGTCTACCCGGCTGAGTCGGACCCGCGGCAGGCGGTGGATCCGTTCGCTTCCGTGATATGGCCGGCGCGGCACGCACTGGCGCGACTGGCCATGGCCTTGAGTAGCGAGAAGTTGGCACTGGCACGCGAGTTCGGCCCGTGGGTGCGCGGCGGCCGACGGCAGATGGCAACGCGACAGGAGGAAACGATGAGCAAGGTGCCGGGGCCAATCAAAGAACTCGCCGAAGAACTGGGCGCAACCATCAACGAATGCGAGAAGCTGCCAGACGGGTCGGGCTTTGCAACGATGTCCATGCCGCTTCCGGCTGGGCACTGGCTGACCGCTGATGGATATAACGAGCCGCCTATGCCGTTCCGCATCGGGACCGATCAGCCGCAGCGGAAGACCTGGGAGGCTGGTATCCGGGCAGCGGCTCGCTACGCCATCCGAGCGTCAACGATGAACGGCAAGGAGGGCGACTTTGACCCAGACGCGATGGTCCAGAACATGGTCGTAGGGATGATCGGCTACTTCACGACCGACGGGACATCGAAGCTGTGACCGCCCCACTTCCCGGCCCGCGCCACTATCGAAACGGCCCGGACATCGACGTCGCGATGTGCGGCGTACGCGGCGCACTGCTGCCGTTCGCTCGGGCCATCGGTAACGTGACGTGCCAGGACTGCAAGGATAGGCTCGAGCGGGTCATCGGGAGGCGGCGCAACAGGCGCGCGTTCTTGGCGATGGTACAGGCAACGAAGGAGAGAGCATGACGACACCTGATCCAACGTGCAACGCGCCCATCAAGACAGCCGACGGCACGGTCGTCGGCGTCTGCAACCTGCGCCCAGGCCATCTCGGGAAGTGCGCCGAGGTGTGCTGGGAGATTGCGGGGCGCCCGTGAGCTGCTACGCGAAGCATCCGGATAAGCCGGGCGTCGAGTGCTGGCACGGTCCTGGCCACCTAGGTGACCACGGCAAGGAGGACAAGTCCTGGCCGAACCTCAATGACCCATTGCGAATCGAACTGAAGCGCCTAGCTGACGAGAACGACGAGTTGAGGCGGCAATTGGCTGATCCAAGGCCGACCACGGCGCCCGCCAGCGACGAGCCCCCGATCGGCCGCACATGACGCGAGGGACGCCCATGAGACAGCCTCCGAGCCGCGCCGATTTGACACGTGGTCCGACCACCGCGAACACTCAAGGTGACCGATGACCTCGGACGGCACCGCTGACTCAGCCGATGGCGCCGCCGAAACGCGTACGACGACGAGCGGCACCATCGAAGCGATGCGGGAAGTTGACGCCATGCTGCCGATGACACCGCCCATAGCGCCAGTGGAGACCAAGCCTGATCCGACGCAAATCCTCAGCGAGCTCTCCCGTCGGTGCACCGAGCGGATGCTCAAAATCATCGACGTCGACACGGGGAGGACGCTCGAGAAGCTCAGCAAGACCACGAGCCTCGGTGATGGGAAGGCCAGGGCGATGGGGGTGGACATAGGTTTCAAGCTCGACGTCGAGCAGGTGGAGAAGCTGGACCGGATGGCCGATGTGGTGCTGAAGCTCGAGCAGGCCAGGGCCGCGGCGAGGAAGTCGGAGGACGAGATCGAGCGGCTGGTGGTGGAGCGGATGCGAAAGGCGATTGCGGAGGCGGGTGGCGGGTCGGAGTGACTCGCGGCGCTGCTCCGATGACGTAACCAACGCCACGTCACAGCGTGACGTTACGCTTCGACGTCACTTCGACCGGGCTCCACGACGATCGTCTTGCCAGGTTGGCGCGGCCGTGACACCTTGGCATTCGTGACTGGGTGCGGACAGCTCTTCGGGAAGCATGGACAGCGCTGCGGCGAGCTCGTCGCCGGTGTCCAACTCCTTCGCTGCCGCGACTGCGCGTGGTCCCAAGACGGAGAGAAGTCGATGCGCGCTGAGTGGGCCAGGAAGAACGACGAAAATAGGCGCGGACGCAAGCCGCGAAGCAGACGGAGACAGCCGCCAGTGTAGCGACCATCTCTCCGGCGAGGGTCGGCGATAGCTGGCTCAGCTGCCCCGGTGTGGCAGGCGGATTGGTGGAGACGCGGCTCGCGGCCGTCAACCTCCTTGGAGCCCAGCCGCAGGCCTTACCGATTCATCGGGACACAGCGCCGGACCTCCGAATGCCTTCCGTGCCGTATGGGTCCGAGATGGTCAGGGTTCACCGACGAGGTTACCTGACAAGAATCGGGGTTTGTCTACTCGTCGTTCCGCGCCTGCCAAGCCGCGTAGTCGCGAGCCCAGCACAGGCAGTCGTCGCCGTGCTGCACGCGCTTGCAGATGGCGGCGCCTGACTCGAGGCCGAGCCCGAAGAGCTCAGCGATGCGAGTGGCGTTCCTCTCCCAGGCATCGCTCACGATCGCGTGCTTCTCGTCTTGTGCGGCGACCCTGGCGGCCATGTGTTCGGCGTCCTCGCGGGCCTGTTCGTCTATGCGCGCGGTCTCCTGGCGATCAGCCACGTCCGGAAGCGGGCTGCCTTCGATGGCGTCGCGCTGGACCGCCGCGATGAACTCCAGCATCTGCTCGTCCGTTGGGTCGTAATCGTCTGGATGAGCGAGCCACTGTCGGCGCACCCAGTCGAGCAGCTCCTCAGGCGTTCTCATTCGTCAGTTGTACTCCGCTACGCGCTCCCCGTCTAGGAACGTATAGCGCCAATCTGTCACCGCGGGTCGTCGTGACCCACGTATAGCGCCAGAAAGTCAATCGAGTCACCTTGACATGTGCCAAATCTGCGCGTAGCGTGACTGAATGGCAGACGACGACGGGTTCGTGACCGCCTACGCCACGCCGAGTGTCACGACCGCGGTTGGGGTCGAACTGACCCAGCAAGAGCAGGCCATTTGGAACGCGGCGTTTGGGGCGTGCTGGGCGCTCACCCTTCGGGCCGAGCGAGCCTTGCACGCCGCTGACACGGCGGTCCGTGCGTTCCGTGAGTTACAGGCCGGCCCGCGGGCGAACCTCGGGAAGGTGGTCTAGGTGCCGCTCAAGCCCGGCAAGTCGCGCGGCGCCTTTGAGGCCAACGTGCGCGAGTTGACCGCCGCCAACAAGGGCAAGGCGAAGCCGCGGTCGCGCGGCCAAATCTTGGCCATCGCGTACGCCGAGAAGCGCATGAAGCCGAAGCGGACGGTGTTCGGTGAGGACCGCTGACCGTGGCGAACTGCGCTGACTGCGGCCAGAACCCGAAGCGCGGATGCCTGCCGACGTGCCCGCGGGACAAGACGCGCAGCGTGTGGGCGCGGTACCGGAAGCGCAAGAAGGACCGTGCCGCACGCGAGGCCGAGGCGGCCCAACAGGAGGCGGCTCGGTGAGGCGCCAGGTCCACACGACCTACCGCGGTCGCCGCAACCGGAAGTTCCGCAAGGCCATCAACCTGCGCGTCTCGCAGTTCCGCCGCGCCAACGGCATCGCGCCATGGGAGCCGTTGACGTTCGAGCAGCACATGAAAGCCATCTTCTCTGACCGCTTCGATCCGATGAAGGCGTCATTCCGGTTCGGCACGATGTACCAGATGATCGTCAAGATTCCATCCGAGGAGGCCGCCGCGTGAAGTGCCGTTTCGTTGCTGGCGAGGTTGAGGAGTTCGAGGGCCAATCGAGCGAGCTGGATGCACTGACCGCGTACATGCGCAAGCCGCTCGCTGTGCCGCCGATTGCCAAGTGCATGCTCGATCCGGAAGGTCACCGACGAGACGCCATTGAGGCGATCACGAACGCGATGTCGCGCTCGCAGTCGATGCCAGGAGACACGGCGAAGGCCATCTACGAGGCGCTGTTCGGCGAGGGGCTGTTCCTGTGACATCACGAGACTTCTGCTACTGGCTCCAAGGGCTATTCGAGTTGGGCTCGCCCGCCGCGCTCGACCAGAAACAGACGGACCTCATCAAGCGCCACCTGGCGATGGTGTTCGTCCACGAGATCGACCCGAGCGCTGGCGGGCCGGCGAAGCAGGGCGCCCTCGACGCGATCCACGGCATCGGCCAGCAGCCGACCCCGGAACGGGTGCAGTATGCGCACATCGGCGGCGATGGTCCGGGCGGAGTCAAGGTCCGATGCTGAAGCCGCGAATCGTCAAACTGCGCTCCGGCTTCCTGGCGTTCACGGTGCCGGGCTCGGAATGTCTGAACCGCGACGGCCAGCCCATCGGTGCCGAGTTCGACGAGTACGCGACGATGCCGACGGACGCGCAGCGGGAAACGCCCCTGGCCGAACTGTTCGCGCACGTGCCGCAGGAGCCGCTTGCAGTGGAGGAACGGTACTGGCTCGACGATCAGGGCAGGAGAATCCCAATCGACGACGACGAGCATCGACGAATCATGGATGCCATCTACGCAAGCGAGGAAGCGTGATCCGAGCCATCAGCCGCGTCCTCGCCCACTGGCGCCACCACCGAGAGATTCGCGACGAGCTTGCCGTGTTCGGCGGCGGCGTCGTCATCAAGTGCGGCTACTGCCGCCGCGAGTTCGGGAGCCCGGCGTGACTGACCTGGCGCCGTCGGTCGAGCAGTTGATGGCCAAAAGCCGCGAGCTTGCTACCAAGCACGGCCAGTCCGTCGAGGCGATGATCCGTGTGTTCCTCGATGTCACTGGGACTCGTGTCGAAGACGCAGAGCTTGTGACTACGACCGAGTACACTGGCACCGGCGTTACCCAGCGAACGCGTGTCCGGAGGCGCGGAACTTGACCGGCACCGGCGTGTGGGCGCTCGGGTTCTGCGCGAGCGTCGTGGCGCTGCTGCTGACCATCCTGAGGCCGAGGCGATGAGCGTGACGGACCTAGTACCCACGCTCGCCTCCTTCGCCAAGGTCCGCCGCCCAGGCGCCACGGCCGAGCGCGACGCCATCCTGGCCGGCCAGGTTGAGCACATGCGCACCGAGGGGGCCCGGCGCCTGTTGGCCTCGGGGCTCACCGTCGACGTGCAGCCGCCCGAGCTACGCAGTGAGACGGCATTCGTATTTGAGGCCACCGCCAAGACCCGCTGGCCGCACCGCGACTACACGCGCCCCGTGCGCTGGACCGAGTGGGTGCACATCTTCGGGCCGCGCGTAGCCGAGATGATCAGCGACGGCCGCACGCTGCTCGCCACGGCCTCCCATGAGGGGACGCGCGTGATCCTCGGGTTCGCGCTGTGGGACCAGTTCGACGTGCTGGGCATGCTGTACGTCAAGAAGCAGTTCCGCGGCGCCGGTATTGGCCTACGGCTGCTCGAGGCGGCTGGCGTCGACCTGCCGCTCAAGGTGCTGGCCGAGACGGCTTGCTGGGGGCGCTGGGTGAAGTGCCACGGCATCCCGACGGTCCGCATCGAGGAGGCCGACCTTTCGAAGTGGAAGCGCGACCGGGCGCAGGTCGAGCGGTTGTCGCTCGGGCGGCCGGCCGTGGATGACGATTTGCTGTCGGGCGCCGGCAGCGTGGAGGTGGACGAGTGAGCGAGCGCGCGTTCAAAGAGGGCGACGTGGTTTGCCTGGCGTCGAACCCATCGGTGCGGATGACCGTCGAGGGGTTCGCTCAGCCAGTCACGCAGATGATGGGACAGTTGGTGCAAATGCAGGCGCCGCCGAGGCGCTACGAGCGTCCTGTCAACGTCGTGTGGTTCAAGGGCCAGATCGGCCCGTGCCGAGAGACCTTCGAGGAAGGCTCACTCAGGAAGGTGGAAGCGTGAACGACGAAGAGCGTTCCTACCAGCCGCGCGTGACAGTAGGCAGCCGCGTGCCGTGCGTGCGCTGCCATGGAAGCGGCGTCGTCATGCGGATTGCGAAGGTCGAGGGGACGGAGTTCGGCGTCGAGGAGTTCCCGGTGCTTTGCGGAGCCTGCAACGGCGAGCGTCGGCAGGAAGTGCGTCCGACACCGGAGGAGGCCGCCGGATAGTGTGCCGAGCGACGAATACAAGCGCCTCGCGTCCCAGCTCGCCGGCCTCCAGTCGCCGCGGAGCGCGTACGAGCGTTTCCGCCGAATCCTCGGCCCCGAGCAGCTGGCGCTGTGCGAGGACGACTCGCCGCAGATTGCCGCCCACCCTGGCAGGCGCGCCGGGAAGACGACGAGCGTGCTCGGGAAGACGCTGCGAGCTTTCGCCAAGCGCCCCGGTGCGAACGTCTTCTACTTCGCTCCAACCAACGAGCAGGGCTTCGGGATCGTCTGGGAAGACCTCCTCAAGTTCAACAACAAGTTCAAGCTGGGGCTGGAACCGAGAGTCACCGAGCTTGCCTTTGCGAGCGGACAGAGCCGATTCGAAATCTTCGGCTTCTACAACCAGAAGGACGTCGAGCGAGCGCGTGGACGAAAGTGCGACCTCGCTATCGTCGACGAGGCCGGCCTTGGCCCTGACTGGTTCAGCTACTTCCTGTCAGACGTCCTTGCCCCGACCCTACTCGACTACAATGGCCAGCTGGTACTTATCGGCACGCCTGGCCCAGCAGCTTCCGGCCCGTTCTTCGACGCCTGTCACGCCATCGAAGGGTGGAGCAACCAGCACCATTGGACGTGCGCGCAGAACCCCTTCTTTGCCGGTCGCGACCCGCTCGCCGAGGCCCGCCAGCGGTACCACCTCACCGTCGATTCCATCACGTACCGCCGCGAATGGCTCGGTCAGTGGATCGTCGACCCCGACGCGCTGGTCTACTACATCCCGCCGCCTGCGCTGCGACCATGGGACGGCAAGGCCTTCGCCAACGTTTACGGGCTGGACCTCGGCTGGAACGACGCCGACGCCATCTCTCGCATGTCCATCTCGCCTGACCGCTCCGTCTCGCACCTGACGCACATGGAAGCCACGAGCCAACAGACCAACCACCAGCTTTTCGCCCGGCTCCGCGCCTTGCAATCCGAGCGCCCGGGGCCGGTGGTGTTCGACCCGGCAGGTCACGCCACGCGGAAGACCATCGAGACGTTCGCCGTTGACGCGCCCGAGATTCAGTGGGTGATGGCCGAGAAGGCGCGCAAGGTCGAGTTCATCCAGCTCTTGAATGACGACCTCCGCGCCGGGAAGACATTCGTCGACCCGCAGCTGGCCGCGCTGATGGTCAAGGAGGCCACGCGTCTGCGCTGGAAGAAGCCGGGCAAGCTGGCCAGCGACGCCGCTCACTCGGACCCCGGCGACGCCTGGCTGTACCCGTGGCGGTACGCGCGGGACATGCTGCGCGAGCTTCCAGGGGAGGCGCAACCGCCGGTGGTCAAGACGCCCTACGAGGTGGCCATGGAGCGGATGAAGCGCGAGCAGCAGCAGGGCGGTGTCATGCGGGCGCGCGCGGCGAAGGCCCGAAGGGAGGCGTTCTCTTGACGTGCAATCATCGGAAGCTGTCGTTTGGGCGCTCGCCGTGTGCCACTCCAGGGTGTGAGAACGCATTTCCTGGCGAGTATTTCATCACCATGGAGGCGCTGCCTGGAGCCGGATCGGCGGCAGATTTCTCCCGTATCTACCTCGGGCCGGACGGCATGCCCGTCCACGGAGTGGCTGGCTTCGTTAGGCGAATGTGGCGCCGCGAGCAAGATGAGACAGGGTGGCTCTTTGGCATGGCCTCGGCGATTACTGTCCCGTCGAAGAGCGCCGAGGAAGTCTGCCGTGAACTGTGGCGTGAGGCCGAACTGTGTGCCCTTGGCACCGATGAAGTGGAGGCGCAGCCGTGACCGACCCAGCAACCAAGCCAGACGACGCCGACCAAGACTCCACCGAGCGCGAACTAGTCGACATGATGTCGCGCCTCATCCGCACCGCCGCCGACGTCCGCGGTCACAGCCCGTCGCGCGCCAACGCCCACGGCAATTGCGTCCACTGCGCGGCGACTCGGCAGGCCACGGCGTTCGTACGGGCGATGCAGAGCGACGACGGCACGGAGATCGAGGAGAGCAGGATCGTGCGGCCATGAGGGTTGTGATTGATACAGCGGTGATCTGGCGCGGTCTGAAGACCGAAATCCGCCGCTACTTTCCGGGCGTCTGCGGCGGCTATTTCAACGGCACGTCGCTTCGGCACTGCGGGGACGAAGCTGACGCTGCGCGAGGCTTCTGCTCAAGGTGTCTCCGCGAGCAGCGTAAGGCAAGGGACAAGCAATCATGAGCGACGAGACCACCGACCCTACCGACCCCACCGAGAACTCCGAAGCCGAAGTCACCGACACCGACCAGCCCGAAGAGCGCGTGCAGCGCACCGGGAGCGGCCCGCGTTGGTGCGAGGCGCCGAACGCCGAGGAGAACGAAGCCGGCGACCTAGACGCGGTTGATCTCGTGCAAAAGCTCAACCGAACCGTCGACGAAATCGAGCAGTCGCAGGACGAGAAGAACCGCCGCGAGTGGATGGCCTACGATCTCGAACTGTACACAGGCGACCGCGTGACCGACCTCGACGCCGCGTCCGAGGTGTTCGCCCGCATCGACGCCCGCGAGGGGAACGGCCAAATCTTCAACAAGGCGTATCAGCTCGTCGGCACCGTTCGGAACCGAATCTGCTCGTTCCGACCGCGCGCGCAGTTCGTCCCGTCCAGCGGCAACGGCAAAGCCAAGCGCGCCAGCAGGTACATGACCGAGCTGTCCGACGCTTGGGCTGACCACGTCGGCTACCAGAAAGAGGCGTCGCTGAAGATGCGCGACCAGCTCACGTGTGACCTCGGCTGGATGAAGGTCTACGTCGAGGACGGCGACACGAAACTGGCCCGCTTTCCGCCGTGGGAGCAGCTGTGGGACAAGGAAGATGGCAAGCTCGGCGACCCGGAGTGCCGCTACCACGTCCGTCGCATTCCCACCGTAGCCGCTGCCGCGATGCTCGGCGTGGATCCAGAGGAGCTTGCCGGCCAGTCGTCGAGCAACGGGAGCCTGATGGCCGGGGCCATCGGCGCGAGCAACACCTTACAGAAGGTTCGCGTGATCGACGCCTACCAGCGCGGCCCGAACGGCAGGCACGTCATCGTGGTCGGCAACAAGCTGCACACGGACGAGGATTGGCACTACGACGGTATCCCGTTCATCACGGGCGTCTTCGACGAGAAGCATGTCGGCGTGAGCGGGCACAGTGTCGTGTCGCTGACCAGGGCGGCTCAGGTCGAGTTGAACGAGCAGCAAATCACCTTGCGCGAGGCACACCACCAGAGCGCGACTAAGATCATCCACACGAAGAAGGGCGAGAATGCGCCGACGGGCCTGAACAACGCCTACGTCGCGGTGGATGAGTACGTGAACACCGCTGCGACGGTCGAGACGCCGCCAGCGCTCCACCCAGAGGCGTACCAGTACACGCACGAGCTCGAAGGGCAGATGTCCGACACCATCGGCCTGTCCCCGAATACGATGCGCGGGCAGGGGCGCGCGGGAGTGACGGCGGCCGTGGCCATCCGCGAGGACACCGAGCTTCAGGCCGACCGGCTCGCGCTCCCGTCTCAGAACTGGGAGACGGACCGGGTCGAGACCGCGAAGTGGTGGTGGCGGCTGACCCGCGACCACGCGAAGAAGAACCCCGACGCCAAGCCGAAGTGGCGTGCCATCTCCCGCGGCGTGTGGAAGGAAATGGTCTTTGAGGACCTGACCGGCGAGTACGAGATCCGCGTGCTTCCGTCGTCGCTGTTCGGGCAGTCGCTCTCGGGCCAGTTCCAGAAGGCGGCCGACCTGATCAAAGAGGGGTGGCTGACCCGCGAGCAGGCCATGTCGGCGCTGAACGTGCCGGACATCTCGCCCATCACGGACCTGATCCTTTCCGAGCAGATGCTCCAAGAGAAGCTGGTCGACGACATCCTCGAGGACGAGCACTACGAGACGCCTGACGAGTACATGAACAAAGAGGCGCTGTTCACCTACGCGCGAGCGCGGTACTTCCTGGCGCTACTGGACGACGCGTACAGCGAAGAGGCGATGAACATGTTGCGGCGGCTGCTGAACGCAACGAAGCCGCAGCCTGCGGCGCCACCTGCCGGACCGCCCGCGCCCGGTGGCCCCGGTGGAGGCGGTCCGCAGCTTCAGCCGCCGGTGCTGCCTGGCATCGCGCCGCCGACGTCCGCTGGTCCGACGCCGACCGGTGAGCCGCCCCAGGCGCCACCCGGACCAGCCCTGCCGCCGGTTCCAGGTGGACCAGGTGGGCCGCCCGTGCCGGGGATGGTGCAATGAGCGGCCCGCTGACCCACCGGCCATTCGCGGGCCTGGGATGGCGCGGGAAGAACTATCTGACGGAGCCTGAAGCCGCAGAGCAAGAGGCGGCCGGCGAGTATCCGGGGACCTGCGGCCTCTGCGGTGGCGACGGCCATCGACTTCAGCGCTGTTCTTTCGGAGATGTGCTGTGGCCTGTCCTGCACGACGAGCTTGACGAGTACGTCCCGCCTGGGCGCATCCGAGAACACCACGAAAGGATCTGACGAATGAGCAAAGGAGCCCGGTCGATGTCCGACAGCATCACGCAGACCGTCATGGCCGACCGTGCGAACGCTGTGGAGACGGTGAGGCCAGCTGCGCCGGCAGCGAAGCAGCGCCTGACCTCAGCGCCCCCCGGCTTCACCGACTCGGTCAAGGAGATCGCCTACGAGCCACGCGAGGCCGACGCGTTCGGTGCCATCGACGTTGGTGACGTGGTGGTGGCCGGCGGCCCGACCGACAACGGCTCGAAGGCCGGCGACGTCGTCATCGAGGAAGAGCCGGCCGCCAAGCCGGAGGACATCACCGGCGACGACCCGGCGAAGGCCGACAAGGCCGGCGACGCGGACGACGAGGAGGCGACCTCCCCCGGCGGCGAAGAGGCGGCCGAAGCCAAAGCCGACGCCGACAAGCCGGAGGCGGCCGCCGCGCCCGAGAAGCCGCGCGCCGCCCAGCGCCGGGAGATGCTCGACGCCCTGAAGTACCAGGCCCGCAACCGCACGCTCGTGGACGAGGTGCAGCGCGCGCGCCAGGCAGCCGACCAGGCGACCAGGGAAGCGGCCATGGCGAAGCAGGAAGCCGCCGCCGCGGTCGAGAAGCTCAAGGGCGCCGACCTGGCCGAGCGGCTGAAGTTCCTTGGCATCGAGACCAAGGAGGAGCTTCTCGAACTGGCCCTGACCGGCAAGGTCACGTTGCCCGAGGTGCGCCCGGAGCAGAAGAAGCCCGAGACGGACGACCGGGTAGCCGCCGTCGAGGCCGAGCTCCGCCAGTACCGCGGCCAGCAGATGATCCGCGACGCCGTTGCCGCCGCCGGCCTCTCGCCGCACTTCGACAAGATTTATGCCCGCGCCGCCGAAAAATGGGTTGCCGCCGGCCGCAAAGAGGGCGCAGAGATGGACTTCGTGAAGTACGCGATCGGTGTCGAGTCCTACGCGCAACTGTTCGCCAAGGAGCTCACCGAGAGCCAGGAGTTGGACATCCCCCTGTCCAGGGCCATCCCAGGGCGCCTCGAGGCCATCCGCGAGTCGGCGCTGATGATGTGGGAGCAGGCCGGGTTCAAGCCGGGCGAGCACGCCGCGTACCTGGCGAAGGCCGCCGACGCCGCCGAGGATCTCGCCCGAGAGCAGGAGGCGCCGAAGTTCCGTGCCGTGGGGCTCGAGCTCCCGCCGCGCGGCTCGAAGGCCGCCGCCAAGCCTGCCGTGGTCGTCCCGCCGCCGGTCGGATCGGCCAAGCCTGCCGCCAAGGCGCCCGCCAAGCCCGCCGCCCCAGTGGGCAAGCGCATCGCCGCGCGCGGCCCCGCGGTCGATGACGATGGGCTGCCGCTCGATGGCGCCCAGCGCGACGCAATCATCAAGCGCGAGATGCAGAAGGCTGGCCACAAGGGCTGGGGATCGTCGCTTTGAGCCGCTACACGCTCATTGTGCAATGAGCAACGTATAGCGCACGATGATCCTTTGCTGCGCTACACGTTAATCGCGCGACGCGCACATTGACGGCGCGCCGAATTTCATTCACCATCGTCTGCAAGAGCCGTATTTCGAAGCTGCCCGCATGGCGAAACCCCTGGGCAACGAGCTTGAAGCGCATTCGCGTTCGCTCGGTCCAGGAGGTTTCCCATGGCAGCTCCAGCGGCAACAATTGCCAATCTCTCCGCCGGTCTGAAACGGCGTTACAGCACCAAGTTCGTCAGCAAGATCGAATGGTCCAAGGGCGCCGCCGCGGCGATGGTGCCCAAGGTCGGTTGGTCCGGTCAGCCCACGTGGGCGATGCGCGTCGGCAACAACGGCGGCGGGTCAGCTGATTTCGCCACCGCGCAGACCAACGGCGGGGCCGAAATCACCAACATCGTCCAGCCGGTGATCTCGACGTATCAGCAGGACTACGGCGTAGCGACCATCGAGGGTCGCTTGATGGCCGCCGCGTCCGACAAGGAAGGCGCCCTCTACGACAAGATGGTCGCTCAGATCGACGGAATCATGGGCGGAACGATGCAGTCGTTCGCGACCAAGATCTACCGCTCGGGCTTCGGCGAGATGTCGACGATCGGCGCTTCGACCACGCTGGCTTCGACGTCGCTTGTGCTGGCGTTCCCCGAGGACGCGGTGCTCTTCGAGATCGGCATGCGCATCCAGTTCAGCGCGTCGCTCAACGCGAACCTGCTGCGCAATTCGGGCGGCACCACCGATCTGCGCATCACGGCGATCGACTACAACACCGGCACGCTGACCACGTCGGCGAACATCAACACCATCACCGGCGTCGCGCTCGGCGACTTCATCTTCCGCAAGGGAGATCGGCAGGACTCGGCGACCCCTTCGCGGCTGGCAATCGTCGGCTTCGAAGGCCAGCTCAACATGTCCGACACCATCTTCGGGTACCCGCGGTCCACCGACTCGCGTCTCCGTGGCGTGTCGATCAACTCGCTCGGAAAGACCGAGGAGGACGCGATCATCGACGGCCTCGCCGAGGTGGATCGCTACGGCGGCCAGGTCGACTGGGTGTTCATGAACCCGACCCGTCGGCGCAACCTGACCAAGCTGGCCATGGGGCGCTACCGGCCCACCACCGTTGCGAGCCCCATCCCGGGCGTCGGCGTCAAGGGCATCAACCTGATGGCCTCGAGCGGCGACTCCATCGACATCTTCAGCGACCCGTTCTGCCCCGTGAACCGCATCTATGGGGTCAGCAAGGAGTCGTTGCAACTGTTCTGCGCTCGCACCTCGCAGATTCCGACGTTCCTCGACGACGACGGCAACACCGTGCTCCGTCTCGCGGCGGCCGACGGCATCGAGGGCCGCGTCGGGTACTACGCCGACCTGGGGTGCAACGCCCCCATCCACAACTTCTGCCTGACGTTCTGAGCAGAGGAAGGCGAAGCCATGCCAACCGCAACCAATCCAATCCCCCGGCCGGCCGCAGGCGTGATGGGCGTGGTCGACGAGATCACGTTCCACATGCGCCTGGTCATCACCACGGCCGGGGCGGTGGACACCGCGAACTCGTGGCTCCCCGGTGGGGTCACGCTCGTCAAGACTGCGGCGACGGCCGGCAGGTACACGATCACCCTCCCGACCGCTTTCGAGCGGCTCTTGCAGGTAGACGTGTGCCCGATCGGACCCGACACCGCGGTCTACGGCGCGAACACGACGGGGTACGACGCGTTCATTCGTCGTGACAACGTCACTCGCACCGTGAACCTCGCGGCGTCCACGCAGACCGGAGACTTCAAGCTCCAGTTCACGCAGACGTCGTATGCGGACGCTGAGGTGCCCGACGGCCTCTCGTACATGATCACCGTCAAGGTCGCCCGCGGAAAGACCTTCTGATGCCGGCGGTCGCGATCATCACCCCGGCGGACATCACCAAGCGTGCCTCGGCACGCAATGGTGATGACGCCGCGGCCGAGAAGGACGATGGAGAGTCGGCGCCCGATCCTGGGAAAGCCAAGCGGATGGCCGCCGAAGACTTGGTGAAGGCACTCGGGCTGAATCCTGATGATGTGGACATGGAGGAGGTGAATTCGGCTCTCTCCGACCATCACGAGGCATGCATGGCCGAGTACGAGGCAAGCGAAGCCCCCGAGGAAGAGAAGACCGAGTCCGACGCCTGACAAACAACGATGGCCATCACCAGGGACCAGCTGCAAGCACGGGCCGAGGCCATCGCGGACCAGCCTGCGTCGACGAGCGACACGTTCGTTACGTCGACGCAGGCTGTGGAATTCGTCAACGACGGGATCCGGACGCTGTACAACGACGTCGTCGACATCGCGCCTGACTTCCGTGTTTCGTTTCAGACGCCGTTCACGCTGAGCGCGCCGACGTCGAACACCAACGCGCTACCGGCTGACTTTCGCAACGTGCGCGCGGTGAAGTCCGATCCGGGGACGACCTACGAAGATTTCTTGCCGATGTACGCGCTCCGGCAGGGGCGCATCGCCGGGCGGCGCAGCTACCGCGTTGCCGGCTCTCTGCTCTACATCGAGCCGGCGAATTGGTGCCAGGGGACTTACCAGCTGCTCTATGTGCCTCAGGCGCCGGTTCTGACACTGCCCGGGTCGACCCTCGACGTAGAGCTTGAGCAGTTCCAGGACGTCATCGTTCTGCACGCGGCGGTCATGATGCTCACCAAGAACGAATGGGACATCTCGGCCGTTGCCGCCCAGCTCGGCGCGGCCAAGGCGCGCGCGATGAAGTGGGCCGCCTCCCAGCGCTCGGCGGACCCGCCCAGCGTCGAGGACGTGCGGACGCGATCGCGCGTGAGGTGGCTTCGATGAACCTGAAGAAGCCCAACCTGGCACAGATCAAGGATCCTGAGGATCTGCTGAGCCTGCTCGTCGATTACTACTCGGCGTTTGTCGAACTCGACGGCAACCGCAGCCCGGCGAAGCTGCCCGGTCTCAAGGCCATCACGGCGGCCACCATCGCCGCACTTCGGAAGACGCCCGGCGACGACTCGGGCGAGGCCGGTCCGCGCGTTGCGCTGCTGTCCGGCGGGTCGGCCGTGCTCGACGGGCTTGAGGGAGCCTTTGCCTGGAATTCGACGGCCACGGCACGCGACGACAGCCGGTACGTCATCAACCCGAACGGCTCGAAGCCTGGTCGATGGCAGCGAATGGTGTGGTCTGGGGTCAACCTCGCGCTGGCACTGTTCACGGCGACAACGGACGGGATCGTCCCGGCGAGCGGCGGCGGGACAGCGAATTTCCTCCGTGCTGACGGGAGTTGGGCGGCCCCGGCATCTGCGGGCCGGCTGCTTCGCTCTCCGAGGATCATCACCAGTGGCGCGTCGACGGCCTCCGCCGCGGGGTGCACGCTTGCGATTGCCGCGATCTGGGCCGGAGGCGGCCAGGGCGGCGGCAGTGCGGCGTCGATCGGTGACTGTGGGCATGGAGGTGCGGCAGGCGGGTTCGCCTACTTCGCCACGACGACGATCCCGGCGAACTGGACGCATTCGATTGGCGCTGGCGGCTCGTCGGGTGGCACCGGCAGTCCGGGTGGCGCCGGAGCTGATACCACGTTCTCGGACGGCGTCACGACCGTTACTGCGAAGGGCGGTCCCGGCGGCGGCCGGCTCGGTGCGAGCGGGAGCCCTGGAGCGGCAGCGGCCATCAGCTCCAACGGCACGCAGAATGGATCCAGCGCGCCGGGATCTCCGGCGGTAACGAGCCCCTCTGGCGTCCTCTATTCCGGCAGCGGCGGATCGTCATACTGGGGCGGCGCTGGCGTCGGAGTGTCGAACGCGGCGGGCGCTGACCTCGACGGAATTTCAGCCATAGCTCGGGCATCTGGCGGCGGTGGGGCAATGGCCGGCGCTGGAATCACCGCGAAGACCGGCGGCCTCGGCGGGAACGGGATCGTCCGCCTGTGGGAGTTCTCGTGATGGCCGCTCAGGAGCAGCCGGAGATCTTCATGCACTCTCCGGCGGGGTCAATTTCGCGCTTCTTGACGCACACTTCGCAGTGCCCGCAGCCGCCGGAGTTGAAGCACATCATACCGGGGTACGCCTCGGCCGTGCGCTCGGTTGGCGACGCGAAGAAACCGAGAGAGAACGACACAGCTGCGACGAGTAACAGCTTCTTCATTAGAGGACTCCTTTGCTACTTGGGGTCAGGAGGCCACGGCCGATGTCCGTTGCCTTCGATGCGGACGAGGATTCTTTCAAGCCGGTCGAGCTTGTCGTTCGTCTCAGAGATCGCCGCCTTCACGGCTCGCAGTTCCTCAAAAATCAGGACCGGCGAGATCAGAAGCAGAGGGATCGCGATTCGCAGAAAGAGTTTCGTCAGGCCGTCCACGGAGGTGATTCTTCAACGCGTAGCGTGCCAGGGTCAAGTCTGGCGTGCCGCGCCGCTCCGTGGGGTCGCCTGATGGCGCTTCGACCCCAGCCGATCAGCTGGCCCCTCACGGGGGGCTTGGCTGGCGATTCCAACCCGCTGTCCGTGCAGCCGGGCTCGCACCTGCGCCTCGACGACGTGAAGCAGGAGCGTGCCGACGAGTGGCGCGCGCGCCAGGGATTTGACGCCGTCACGATGAGCCCTGGGCCGGTGATGGTCGGCGCAAAGGCCGACGGCGGCCTCGCTTACCTGGCCGACACGGACGGCGACGTGATGCGGTTCTACGACTCGGGAACGTCGACGTCGTCGTACGGCGCGTCCCTACGCGATCGGCCGGCGAACTGGACGCGGTACTCTGTCAACTACCAGCGCTCCACGGGAGCGGCCTCGTCGCTGGACGTCGCGGTGACGCCCACGGCGGTGGCTGTGAAGAACGCTTTCGTCTTCCCGCACGTTCTGACGTTCTTTCGCAAGTCGACGATGGAGCAGATCGCGCCTGCGGTCACGCTCCTGAGCACCGCGAACTATGCGCGCGTCGCCGCGCTCGGGAGCCTGTTCGTCGTTGTCATGGGGTGCACCGACGGCACGACGCGGGCAGTGGTCTACGACTCGGCCGGAAACCAGCAGCGCAGCGACACCATCTCCGGGGCAGGTGGGCACGCTACGGTGTCGTGGGTCGACGTCATGTATTACACGGGCTCGACGATCACGATCGTCGCCCGTACCGCCGCGAATCAGATTCGGTTCATCGAGTACAACCCCTCAACCGGATCGACTGCGACGGCGAATCTGGTCATCGCGGTCACCTGCGATAACTGGTTGTCTCTGCTCTCTGAACCTGACGGCTCCGGAGTCAGATACATCGCCGTTTCGAACACGGCGCCGTCGACGCGCGTCCTGCGAGTAACGTCGGCTGGCGCAGTGACAACCGACGAGCAGGCCGAGGCAATCGCTTCGACGTCGATGGCAGGGGTGGCCTACACGAACGGGACCGAGTGGCAGATCGTCTATCAGACGGCAGGCGGCCCCAAGGCGTGCAAGAAGTCTACGACCATTGGCGCGGCTGCATTCGTCGGCGGGGCTGCGCGCACAGATCTTGCGCTGAAGGGCAACGCCTGGCGGGAGCCGGGGACGGATCCGATGCGCGTGATCATGGGCATCAACGTGACCGCGGCAACGGAGACGCAACGAACGTATCTGGAATTCACGTTCTCGTTCACCGGCGGAAACACCGTGACCACGCGAGAGGAGCCGCAGTCGGTGATCCTTCCTCTCGATGCGTGGGTCGACCCGTTCGGAGGCGAAGCACTCCCCCACGTGGTTCGAGATTCATCGCGGTCCTTCTGGACGGCGCTCTATCGCCGCGCTACGGCCACGGAGATTGCGGGAGCAAGCGCAGCTGTCTATGTCCCCGACGTCTGGCACATCGAGTATCCGGCGTCGGCCGCCGCGAACGTCGGAGCGCTGTCAGTGGGTCGCCCGCTGGAATGCGCCGGGGCGCTGTGGTTTCCGTCTGGTGCATTGTTCGCCGCTGAGCCGGGGCCTTGCCCGATTCACGGCGTCCCGTTCTTCCCGCGGTCTCCTACGCTTGTGCAGTCTACGGTCGGCGGCGCGGGCCTGACGCTGCTTGCAACGTATCAGTACGTCGAGATGCTGGAGATCGCCGACCAGCACGGACGCGTGTGGAGGTCGCCGCTCAGCGAGCCGGCGTCGATCACGCTCACGGGGGCCAATAACACCGTGACGGCGACTTACGACCCACGGACGATGCCGTGTCTCGAGAGCCAGGGGCTCAGCCTCGGGATACAGCCTCGATCGGTTGCCGCGAAGTTGTTCCGAACCGCCGGCAACGGCAGCGTGTTCCAGCTGGTCTCGATCACCTACTTGAGCAGCGGTACCGGCGCAGTCGCAACCGTCGACTCGACGACGGACATCGTGCTTGCCGGAAATGACTTCCTCTACACCTACGCCGAACTCGAAACGGCCATCACGCCGCGCCCGGCGTACCTCGCAACGTACGGCGACCGACTGTGGATGGTCAACGCCGACTTCCGCACCGAACTGTGGTTCTCGAAGCACATCCGGCCCGGCCATCAGCCGGAGTTTGTCGACGAGTTCGTGATCGACTTCGACGACGAATTCGGCGACATCACTGGGATTGCGCAGCTAGACGACAAGCTGGTCGTCTTCAAGAAGAACGCCATCTATCTGGTGGCTGGCGACGGCCCCGAGGACAACGGCTCGGGCTCGCTGCACTCCACGGCACGCGTGAGCATGGACGTCGGCGCCATTATCGGCCCCCCGACGCTCTCGACCGGGGAAG
>Ga0105250_10000502_pt1 | contig 27455 bp, 20 predicted proteins | sample KBSS54metaG_FD_80425 | JGI IMG/M metagenome (GOLD analysis project Ga0105250, IMG submission 80425) | Switchgrass rhizosphere microbial communities from Kellogg Biological Station, Michigan, USA - KBS S5-4 metaG | ecosystem: Host-associated > Plants > Roots > Rhizosphere > Soil | place...
CATTACGCCGCAGCCGTTGGTCAGGCGCTTTTCCATCTTGATGCCCCATGCCGCCACGCCGTCGCGGGCGGCGGCGCGGTTCATGGAGTTGTGTGTGGGCCAGTCTAAAGAGGGGTAGCAGAGCTGGTCTCTAGCGGTGGTATTAACCCACATTCAACACGTGCTGCGTAACAACCGGCTCCGAGTAGTAATGAGCGCGAGCTCTATAGTGTTTTGGTGTCAAGCAATCACTGCTGTAAGGCAGGCATGATGTCTGGTCAGAAATCTAGGAGCTAGACATGTGTATCCTGTACATGGCCGAGCCCAGCAGCGCAGCTGAATGGCGTCAGGTTTTTTCTCAACAGGCCCCAGAGCTTGATTTTCGTCTGTGGCCAGATGCGGGTAATCCAGAAGAGGTTCAGTACATCATCGCCTGGGAGCCGATTCCGGATCTCATGCAGCGATTCCCAAACCTCAAGGCGCTGTACTCAGCCGGCGCAGGTGTCGATCAGTTCGACCTTTCCCAGCTGCCAGAGCATGTTTCGATGGTGCGCCTCATCGAAACGTCGATGGCCGATATCATGGCCGAGTACGTAGTGTTTAGCGTGCTCGCCCTGCATCGTGACATTTTTGATTACCAGTTCAGTCAGCGGGAGAGATGCTGGACGCCCATGCCCATCATTCCAGCCAGCGAGCGCCGCGTTGGCATCATGGGAGCAGGTAATTTGGGGCTAGTCGCTCTCGACCGTTTGCGACCCTTCGGCTTTAAGTTGAGCGCATGGAATCGCTCCTACAAAGAGGTGCCGGATGGGCGGTGTTATGTCGGACGAGAAGAGCTGTATGACTTCTTGGAGCAATGCGACATTTTGGTCAACCTTCTGCCTTTAACTCCTGAAACTCAGGGCATTCTGAATGCCGCCACATTGAATCGGTTACCGCAGGGCGCTGGGCTTGTGAATGTCGCTAGAGGTGCGCATATAGCTGAAGAAGATCTTCTTCAGGCATTGAATGGAGGGAGGCTCGGAGGCGCGGTTCTGGATGTTTTCGATCAAGAGCCGCCTTCGCCTGATCATCCATTTTGGTGCCACCCTCGAGTTTTAATGACGCCGCATATCGCCAGCAACGTGCAGGTCAAAGGCGCTGTGGCTGTGATCACGGCGAATGTTGAGCGGGAGCAGCGCGGGTTGCCACTGCTCAACGTTGTTGATCGTTCAAAGGGCTATTGAGGCGCCTGGGGGAGGGAGGCGTGTGAGAAGCCTCCCTCTCTTCATCTAGTGTCCGCCCAGATACGCCTCGCGCACCTCTTGGTTGCCGAGCAGTTCCTCGCCAGTCCCTGTCATCCTGATTTCGCCGGTCACCATGACATAAGCCCTGTCACTTAGGCGCAGGGCATGGTTGGCGTTCTGCTCCACCAGGAAGATGGTCATGCCTGACTTCGCGAGCTCTCTTAGAGTGGCAAAGATCTGCTTCACTACGATAGGTGCCAGTCCGAGTGAGGGCTCGTCAAGCAGCAGGAGTTTGGGTCGGCTCATGAGTGCTCTGGCAATGGCAAGCATTTGCTGCTCGCCACCCGACATTGTCATTGCTCGTTGATTCCGCCGCTCCCTGAGGCGAGGGAAAAGATTGAACATCTGCTCTCGATCCTCCTCGGCGTGATTCATGCCGACAGGAATGGTACCCATAAGAAGATTCTCTTCGACGGTCATGTCCGGAAAGACGCGCCGTCCCTCGGGCGACTGCGCGATACCGTTAGACGCCACGAAGTGGGTGCTCTTGCGCGTGATGTCCTGCCCTTGATAGAGGATCTGCCCGCTAGTGGCTCGTGGCTGTCCAAATATCGACATTAGCAGCGTCGACTTGCCCGCTCCGTTAGCCCCGATCAGGCTTACAGTTTCTCCGGTGTTGATGTGGAGGTTCACCTTTCGCAGAGCCTGGATAGGGCCATAGTGAACGTCGACATCTTTGAACGCTAGAATGGGTGTGCTCATGCTACTTCCTCTTCTTCTGCACCGAGGTACGCAGCGATTACCTTCTGGTCATCTTTGATCGCGCTTGGTGCGCCTTGAGCGATGACCAGGCCATGATCCAGCACGATAACGTGATCAGAAATGCTCATGACCATACCCATGTCATGCTCAATCAACAGTACGGTCAGCTGATGATCATCCCGAAGCTTGCGGATGATAGCGCTCAGAGCAATTGTTTCGGCAGGATTGAGGCCGGCAGCGGGTTCGTCAAGGCATATCAGCTCCGGCCCGGTACACATCGCTCGGGCGATCTCCAAGCGTCGCTGCTGGCCATAAGAGAGCTCACCTGCCAGTCTGTTGCAGTGCTCGACCAGGTCGACTACTTCCAACCAGTAGAAGGCCGTACCGAGTAGCTTGCTCTCTGTTTTTCGATAAGCGGGGGTGTTTAGGATGCCAGTCAGCAGGTTGCGTTGAGCCAGCATGTGCTGAGCGACCAGCAGGTTTTCCAGGACAGTCATTTCCTTGAATAGACGGATGTTTTGAAAGGTACGCGCAAGTCCTGCCCGGTTAACCAGATGCGTTCCGCCGAACATCTTGTACCAGAGCCGTGACCCGAACTGTCCAGGCTTGATGAAGTCCTGAGCTTTGAAGGGTTCACCCAACACTTGGATGACGTCCGTCTGTTTACCTTGTGCATTGAGCAGGATCTTGCCGCCAGTGGCTGAGTAGAATCCCGTCAGGCAATTGAACACGGTGGTCTTGCCGGCGCCGTTGGGGCCTATCAGCGCTGAGATCGAATGCCGCTTGATTGAGAAATTGACATCGTTGAGTGCTTTGATGCCCCCAAAGTGCATCATGAGGCTGTCCACGGTGAGGATATTGTCTTTCATGGAGCTACTCCTTTGCGCGGGGCGATGCCAATTCGATTAATGCGAATCAGCCCGCGCGGACGCCAGATCATCATGAGCACCATCAGGATGCCGAACATCAGCACACGGTAGTCGGCGAAGCTACGCAAAAGCTCCGGTGCAATCGTCAGGACAAATGCTGCAATTACCACTCCGACGGTTGATCCCATGCCTCCAAGTACCACGATGGCGAGAATCAGTGCCGACTCGAAGAAGGTGAACGAGGTCGGGTTCACAAAGCCTTGATAGGTTGCGAAAAATACGCCCGCTATCCCGGCAGTTGATGCGCCGATCATGAACGCGGAAAGCTTCACCAAAACATGGTTGAGGCCCATCGAACGGCAAGCGATTTCGTCCTCTCGTAGCGCTTCCCATGCGCGCCCGACTGGCATACGGGTCAAGCGATGCTTGATGTACAGCACTGCGAGAACGATCAACAACAGGACGGTGTAGATGAAGATAAACTTCATGTTCGAGTTGTAGGTGATTCCGAAAAACTCGTGATACGGAACGCCACCATCCTTGGCGCGGCGAGCGAATTCGAGACCGAAGAATGTGGGGGACGGTGCCGTCATCCCATTGGGGCCGTTGGTAAACGAAACCCAGTTGGTGAGAACAAGCCTGATGATTTCACCGAAGCCCAGGGTGACGATCGCCAAGTAGTCGCCATGCATCCTCAGCACCGGGAATCCGAGAAGCATCCCTGCAAAAGCAGCGAGCAGGGCGGCCAGCGGCAGCATGCTCCAGAAGCCCAGACCAAGATGTTCGTATCCTAAGGTCAGCCCGTAGGCACCAATCGCATAGAATCCGACAAAGCCGAGGTCGAGCAGTCCTGCCAGCCCCACGACGATGTTGAGGCCTAGCCCGAGCAAGACGTAGATCAGGCCCAGGATCACAACTGTCAGCAGATACTTGTTGGCGTAAAACGGCAGCACGAGCGCCATCAAAATCAGCACAGGGAGAACCCAGCGCATGATCGATGCGTGTCCCGGCGGCTTTACTCCAACGCCACCGCCTGCTCGGTCGAAGCGCTCCATGAGTTTATGGCCGCTGGCAGTCTGCAGAAACAAGCTCAGCACGAATCGGCCAGCCATCACTGTCCCAACGATCCAGCCAACACGGTCAAATCGCGGGGTGAAATCGTAACCCTGCAAAACCACACCGACGATGGGCCCAAACACGATCAGAGCGATCAGCCCGGCCATTACGGTATCGATCAAGACTTTCTTGAGATTGATACTTTTCATTTTATCGCTCATGACTTCATACCTTGGTTACTTGAGGTCGGCCAAGGAGGCCTTGGGGCCGGAAGATGAGGATCAGTACGAGAAGGGAGAAGCTGAAGACGTCTTTGTAGTCAGCGTTCACCATCCCAGAGAACTGAGCTTCGGACACGCCAAGGATCAGGCCGCCCAGCATTGCGCCCGGGAGTGACCCGATGCCGCCGAGGACAGCAGCTGTAAAGGCTTTGATCCCGATGATGAACCCTGCATAGAAATCGAAGGTTCCGTAGTTGAGTGTGATAAGCACGCCCGCCAACGCACCCATCGAGGCGCCTATGACGAACACATAGGAGATGATTCGGTCAGTGTTGATGCCAAGGATTTGCGACATCTTTCGGTCTTGCTGAGTCGCCCGACACATCCGGCCCAGGCGGGTACTTTTGATCATGAATGTCAGTGCAAGCATGCCGATGATGGCCGCAGCCAAGATGAACAGCTTGGTATGCGTGATCATGACGAAGCCATCACCCACCGAGATGCGAAGCGTGCCCTCCAGTAGCGTCGGGATACCCTGCTGTCGAGCGCCCTGGCTGATCTGTACGTAATTTTGTAAAACGAGTGATATGCCGATGGCCGAGATCAGAGGAGCCAAGCGCGTAGAGTTACGCAATGGTTTGTAGGCAACTCGCTCGATTGCCAGGCCGTAAACCCCGGTTACGACGATTGTGAAGATCAAGGTGCCAAGAATGATAAGTGGGAATGAATCAACGCCCCAGAAACTCAGTACGGCTATCGAGATCGCGGCCAGGTAGGCGGAGATCATATAAACTTCGCCATGGGCGAAGTTGATCATGCCGATGATGCCATACACCATGGTGTAGCCGATCGCTATGAGGCCATACACCGAGCCCAGCGTTAGTCCATTGACTAGCTGTTGAATAAATGTATCCACGAGAATTTCCCCAAACGGGCAGAAGGGGTGCAGACTGGATTCAATCTGCACGCTGCAAAGGAAAAGTTAGAGCTGTCCGAACTTTCCGTCTGCGTCCCATTTGTACATTACATAGGGAGACTCTTTGAGGTCGCCTTTTTCGTTCCAGCTCTTGGTGCCCAGAACAGTATCGACTGAGTGGCTTTTCAGCCATTCACTTGCCTTGTTGCCATCTGTAGTGCCGGTCGCGCTGAAAGCGGCGGCAAGCGCCTGCAAGGATGCATAGGAGAAAAGTGTGTAGCTCTCCGGTTCATACCCGGTGTCTCTAAACTCCTTAACGACAGCTTTACCTGTTTCCAGATTGCGTGGATCTGGGTAGAAGGTCATCAGCACGCCATCGGTGTACTTCTTGCCGCCAGCGGTGGTGACCAGTTGATCGGTTACCGTGCAGTCGGTGGTCACGAAGGGAATGGTGAGACCTTGTTCGCGCATCTGCCGTACCAAGGGGCCCGCCTCTGGGTGGCAGCCGCCGAAGTACACCACTTCGGCCTTCGACGAGCGGATTTTGGTAACGACTGCGTTGAAGTCCTTCTCACCCCGCGTCAGACCTTCATAAAGCACTGTCTCGACGCCTTCAGCCTTGAGTGCGGCCTTAGTGGTGTCTGCTACGCCTTGGCCGAAAGTATCCTTATCGTGAATGACCGCTACGGTTTTGGCCTTGAGGTTCTTTGCGATGTAGTCAGCGGCGACTTGTCCTTGTTGATCATCGCGACCGGCCATGCGAAAGACACCAACCAACCCTCGCTCGGTGATGCTTGGTGCTGAGGATGCGGGGGTAATGGAGACGATCTGTGCTTCGTCGTAGATTTCCGAGGCTGGAATTGTGGAGGAAGAGCAGTAGTGACCAATGACTGCAACTACTTTGGCGCTATCAACCATTTGGTTGGCTGCAGCGACTGCTTGCTTGGGTTCACATGCGTCATCGCCTTTGACCAGGGCGATCTGCTGACCGTTGATGCCGCCCTTGGCGTTGATGTCTTTGGCTGCTTGTTCTGCGCCTCGCCATATCTGCTCGCCGAAGGCAGCATTGGGGCCAGTCAGTGGGGCTCCGACACCAATTTTGATATCGGCCATGGCGGTCATGGAAAGGGCCATGGAAATGGCGGCGGGGAGTGCAACTGATGCCTTGAAGATCGTTTTCATGCTCTTGCCTCTTTATTATTTGCTTTGATGCTCATTCGGGCAGCGTGAGAGGTATCAATGACGATTCTCACTGGCCGGCCCAGTGTCGGCTTTGGCAGTTTGAGGTTTTAGATTTGGATCTTTTGGGTATTATTATTCTTGTGTGCTATTGGGCATCTTTTCTTAGTGTTTTTTTAATTGCTCCTGTGTGGTTTTTAGATTGGAAATTCCCGTTTTGGTAGTATTGCGAGAAAGTTCGCGTAATCAGCTCGGCTTTGTAGCTGATCATTTATCGCTCACTTTTTTTGAATGCTAACGACGATCGACCTGTGCTGCTATATATCTCGGATAGAGTTTTAAAAGCCCAGATTCCACTCCGTGGTAGGAGGACTAGGCTCAGCGAGTTCGGCACAGAGGAATTGGTTGCAGAGGGGGTAAGGTGCTCGCGAAATTTGACTCCCTGATCCGATCCAGGGAGTCATTCAGAGCTATTTGGCTTCGTCTAACCAGGTGACTGCGAATGCACTGGGAATCTGCTTGAGCTCAAGTAAATCGCAGTCTTGGGTGATGAAGATGGCGACAGATCGTTCACCGGGCTGTTTTTGCAGCACTCGTGGAGCCGAGAAAGCTGTGCCAACAGTCTGCATCAGCAGATCACGCTCAGGAGCGCAGATGAGCGTTTTGCATCGCAGGAGCTTTTCCCCTAGGTAGCCCGTGATGTTTTCTAGCCAATCAATGGCGTCACCTGGGTCTGGGTCGGTCAGCAGGGCTTGGTAGACATGAATACGAGGATGGGCGGCAGCGAGTACCAGCTTAAGTTGGGGGCGTGCGGTATCCGGGGGGCGCTGTGAGGAATTCAGGAATGCCCTTTGACTGCGCACAGATGGAGATTCCTGCTCGATAATTACTGCGAAGGGGTTGATGCGCTGGACGGTGGCGCGTGCATCGATCAACGCTTGCTCAACAACTTCATCAATCTTTGTCAGTACTACCGTGTGCGCTGCGCTTAGCTGCGCTGCTACTGCATCAATCTGCGTCTGTCGTAGAGGAGGCCTGGCGCAGTCGTACGTGCAAATGATCGACACGGCCATTTGTAGATGAGCAAGGCCCGTCATGGCGCGCACTACTTCGCCTGGCATTGAGAGCCCGCTGCACTCCAAGATGATCCGCTCGAATGGAGGCAAATCCATTCGGGCTCTGGTTTCGATCAGGCTTAGCACTGTGCTAACCAGGTCATTGCCAAGACTGCAACAGACGCAGCCATTGCTCAGCGTTTCGATCACCATCCCATCAGCCGAATCCATGAGCACAGCGCCGTCAATGTTGACGGCACCTGCGTCATTGACGATCACCGCCGTTCCGGTGCTGTCCTCTAACGTGTAGAGGAGGTGCTCCAGCAAGGTGGTTTTACCGCTGCCCAGCGGCCCGGTCATAATGAAGAAATCGATGCCCTTGGAAGGAGGAATCATGTGTGCCTCCTAAATGCTTGACCTGTGGTCGCTGCTCCAGGTGTCACCAACCATTTCTCTCACATCGGCGAGCAGTTCCTCGGTATCAAAAATGACGCCGCCCTTGATTGTGTAATCAAGGCAACGTTTACGCTCGGCCACATTGGTGTCGTCATTAAGCCGGACGGCGCCAGTCCCGTAGAGAAGCTTGAAGTCGGCCATGGGATTTTGATTGTGAATGAGAATATCGGCTTCTTTGCCGACCTCCAGCGTACCGGTCTTGTGCTCAATACCCAGTAGTTCAGCGCCCTGCATAGTGGCTGCACGCAAGACCTCTTGCGGCGTGAAGCCTGCCTCCTGCAGGAGTTCGAGCTCGCGGATGTAGCCGAAGCCGTAAACCTGAAACATGAACCCGGAGTCACTGCCAGGGCACACTCGGCCTCCTCGATTTTTGTACTCATTCAGAAACTGCATCCAGATCCTGAAGCTTTCCTTCCATTCCAACTCGTTCTTGGTTGACCAGCGGAAAAAGTAGGCCCCGTGCCCACCACGTTGAGGTTGGAAGTAGTTCCAGGACGTGGCGTCGGTGTACTCCTCATGCCAATCGGCGCGGCGGGCGCGCATGACGTCACGGTTGCTGTCGTAGACGTTCATGGTCGGAACAAAGGTGTGGCCCGCTTCGAGGAATGCCTCAAGCACCTCATTCCATTTGCCGCTCCCGGGTTTTGTTGCCTGGAGGAACGTCCTGCCGGCGGTGGCGAAGCGTATGTATTCGTCGTTGTAGTTGTAGTCGTCGTCAATGAACTGGAGGGTGCTGCCTTCCATGAGCGCTTCGGGAAGGCCGTAGGAATGTTCCGTGCTGGTCAGTCCCCACATCGCTGTTTTTAGCGCGTTCATCCGTCCAACTGAGAGCTGAGCGTGATGGCAGCAAGTCTTGAGGCCGAGCTTTTTGCACTCGTCCAGAGCGGCTTCCATGATGGCCGGCGGAGATCCAAAAAACTTCACGCCACATGCGCCTTTCTCGCGAACCTGTCGCAGCCACTCACGCCCTTGCTCAGGGCTGTAGATCACCTTCAGGTAGTCGTTCACTGCAGGGAAGTAAACGTAAGGGTAGAGGTTCGGGGCGCCGATGGCGTTATCGGCTGCTGCGCGTTGCTGTTCGCATGTCCAGGCAAGCCCGTTCATGCAGCCTGCTTCCCGCACGGATGTGACGCCGTGAGCGAGCCAGAGCTTGTATACGTAATCTGCTGGGAGCATTTCTCCGCTTTCTGCGTGGAAGGGCGTACCAACATGGGCGTGGCAATCGATAAAGCCTGGCGTGGCGAATTTGCCATGGCAGTCAATTTCACGGGTGCCTTTGGCGGGGCGCCTGGCGGGATTTATCGGAAGCCCAGGTACGCCTACTGCCGCGATTTCAGTGATGATGCCATTTTCGATAACGATATCGGCAGGCCCCCAGGGCGGGGCTCCGGTGCCATCGATAACTGTGATGCCTCGAAGAACCAGTCGGACGAATGGCCCGGTACCGCGTTCATTGCTGGTGGCGGGTTTGACTTGGCCAAGACCTTTCTTGGCGAAGCCAGCGACCATTTCTTCGCCTACCTCGATGGGGGTATCTGCGCTCGACTTCACGTTGTCTCCCATTATTCTAGTGAGCACTCAGCAACGGCTTTGTGCTGGAGCTATTGGAGCTGAGGGCTCAGCCAACACGGTGTCGAGCCACTCAGGTCGGGACTGTGGCATTGGACAGTCCCTAGGCAGATGGGCAGTAATCAAATTGGCCTGAATCGAATGTGCTGCTCAGGCTCGTGATGGGCTATCTCAGCTGTCCCGTTGGCGCGGCTTGAATGCACGGCTGGATCAATTGCCCTTCAATCATCCTAGCTGGGCGATGCCTCAGATTCTTAGTGTTTGGAGTGCAAATGGTTGAGTGGAAAATCCATTTCGAGGTAGGTGGAAATGTGTGAAATAGGATTTTCTTAGTCCGAATTCCTATTTTTGTGCGGTAGAAACGAGCCGTTCTCGGGCGCTCAATGATCGAACCCTACTACAACGACAAAAGGCGCGGCTTTCACAGAAAGCTCGAAGGGGATTTGAAAATGAGTGCAGTAAGCGTGGATGTAGGTCATGCAGTGGACGCGAATGCGATGCGGCGCAAAGCCATCATCGCCACTGTTCTAGGGAATGGATTCGAGTGGTTTGACTTCATGGTGTATGGCTTCTTCGCCATTATCATCGGGAAGTTATTTTTCCCTACCGGAGATGACTTAACGTCACTGATGCTATCGGCGGCGACCTTTGGTGTCGGTTTTTTAGTCCGGCCCATAGGTGGCGTTCTCATTGGTATCTACTCTGATCGTTATGGTCGCAAGGGTGCGCTGTCGCTCACCATCATTTTGATGGGTGTCGGCACCGCCATGATTGGCCTGGCGCCGACCTACGAACAGGCAGGTCTTTTGGCGCCGTGCATCATTGTCTTTGCTCGTCTGCTGCAGGGCGTTTCTGCAGGCGGTGAAATGGGGGCGGCTACTGCCTATCTCACCGAGCAGGCGCCAGAGGGCAAGAAGGCTTACTATTCCAGTTGGATTCAAACCAGTATCGGTTTTGCCGTGCTGCTGGGGGCTTGTTTCGGTACTGGTATCACCCTGGGTCTTAGTCCTGAAGAGGTTGAAAGCTGGGGGTGGCGGATTCCTTTCCTGTTCGGCATCTTGATCGGCCCGATCGGGTACTTCATCCGTCGAAATCTGCATGAGTCGCCCGTCTTTGAGGAGTCTTCGGATCTTACTGAGACGCCGCTGCGCGATGTGCTTCGTGATTACCCATGGCAAGCAGTTGCCAGCTTCTCCATGATCGTGCTGTGGACGGTGTGCATCTATGTGATCCTATTCTACATGCCCACCTATTCAGTGAAGGTGCTCAAGCTTCCTCAGTCGGCATCGTTCATTGCGGCAATGGTAGGGGGTGGCGTGATCACCCTATGCTCACCAATTACCGGTTGGATTTCTGACAAGATCGGACGCAAGTATCTGTTGGTGGGGGCTTCCGCGTCGATGCTGCTGCTGGCTTGGCCCATGTTCAACATGATCGCTAGCGCTCCATCGCTGTACACGCTGTGCGTGTTTCAGGCTGTATTCGGTGTGCTGATTGCGGTCTACACCGGCCCTATCTTGGCGGCTCTGTCCGAGACGTTCCCGGCCAAAGTGCTTTCCACTGGCCTGTCCCTGGCCTACAACCTCGCGGTGATGACTTTCGGTGGATTTGCCTCGCTGATTCTGACTTGGCTGATCAGTGCAACAGGCACGGTCACGGCGCCTGCCTTCTACGTAATGATTGCTGCTGCATTCAGTCTGGTGGGTGTCATGTTTGGCTATAGGCAGCCGGGCCGTCGATAACCGAGAAAATCCCAGGCCCTTGGTGAGTCAGGGGTTTGGGATTTTGATGCAGTCAAAGAGGTTCAGCGCCAATTGTCGTTCCTTCTTAGGGGTGGAAAACAGCGCTGCTACTTCCTATTTTGAGTGGGTAGAGCGGCGTCTGCTCTCGGCTTACAGTTGTTATCGTCCGTCGCTCTACCTCTATCAGCCGTTGTAGAGCGCCTCGTTGCAACCGTGCTGCTGATCGAGACCAGGCTTTTCCAAATGACAAAAAATAATCCTATCCCGTTCGACCTTAACCTCCTGTTGAGCCTGCGCTCAAAGCTTGAGGCGCAGACCTCGGCTGAGGTTCGATTTGATGCCGCCACTCGCGCCATCTATGCCTCTGAGGCTTCGAACTATCGTCAGTTGCCCATTGGTATCGTAATTCCGAGAAGCATCGCCGATATCGAGGCCACGGTTCGCCTCTGCCGTGAGGCCGACATCCCCATTCTGCCGCGTGGTGCTGGCACTTCCATGTGTGGCCAGGCCGTGAACGCGGCAGTCGTTATCGACGCATCAAAGTACCTTCATGCCATCCATGAAATTAATCCTGAAAAGCGATTGGCTCGCGTTGAGCCTGGGGTGATTTGCGATCAGTTGAAAGGTGAGGCTGCGAAAGTCGGCCTTACATTCGGCCCAGATCCGGCAACGCATAGCCGTTGCACCTTGGGCGGGATGATCGGCAACAACTCCTGCGGTGCGCACTCAGTGATGGCGGGCAAAACCGTAGAGAACGTCGAGCGTTTGGAGGTGCTGACTTACGACGGTGAGCGCTTCTGGGTGGGGCCGACTGATGAGGCGGCTTATCAGGAGCATATTGAGGCTGGTGGCCGGCGGGCAGAGATCGTTCGGGCGCTGAAGGATTTGGTTGATCGTAACGAGGAGCAGATTCGACAGGGCTTCCCCAAACTCAAGCGTCGTGTGTCCGGCTACAACCTTGATCAGTTGCTGCCTGAAAACGGGTTCAACATTGCACGGGCGTTAGTGGGTGTCGAAGGAACCTGTGTGACCGTTCTGCAAGCCGAAACCATTCTGGTGAAGAATCCGACTCACCGGGTGCTGGTGGTTCTGGGTTACGAAGAAATCTACTACGCAGCTGACTCAGTGCCGCAGCTGCTGCCTCTGAATCCGATTGCTATGGAAGGGCTGGACGACGGCATCATTGATGGCTTGAAAGTACGCGGTATGAAGCTGGCAGACATTGCCGAGCTGCCAGCAGGCAGTGCCTGGTTGATGATCGAGTTCGGTGCATTATCCACTGAAGAGGCAACGGCCTTTGCTCAGAAAGCAGTCGACATCGCTCCTGATTTACCGGGGCGACCAAGTGTCCGATTGGTTACTGACTCGGGGTTGATGAATCGGATTTGGACAATACGCGAGACCGGCGCGTCTGCCACGTCGCTGGGCTTGGATCCGAACGAGCCTGATCCAGTTGTGGGTTGGGAGGATGCTGCAGTTGAGCCAGAACACCTGGGTAAATACCTGCGGGAGTTCAAGAGCCTGGTCAGCAGCTATGGCTACAAGACAAATCTATACGGTCACTTTGGTGACGGTTGCATTCACTCCCGTATCACCTTCGATTTGAAGTCTCGGGATGGCCTGGATAACTGGCGTGCGTTCTTGGATGAAGCGGCGCATCTGGTCGTACGGTACGGCGGATCGCTCTCTGGCGAGCATGGTGATGGGCAAGCTAAGGGTGAATACCTGCGCATCATGTACTCGGACGAGATCATGAATGCTTTTGCAGAATTCAAGGCCATCTGGGATCCGCTGAACAAGATGAACCCAGGCAAGCTCATCCATGCCATGCCGGTCGATGCCAACCTGCGGTTGGGCCCGGATTACCAGCGCCGTGAAATCCCCAGTCATTTTACCTACGACGCACGGTTAGGTGACAAGGGCCTGGCCCGTGAGACCGAGCGCTGCATTGGAATGGGCAAGTGCCGCTCCCTAGATGGCGGCACCATGTGCCCGAGCTTCAGGGCAACCCGCGAGGAGAAATACTCCACCCGTGGTCGTGCGCGTTTGTTCTTCGAGCTTTTGAAGGGTGAGGTTATCGAGGATGCCTGGCAGAACGAGGAGGTAAAGGACTCCCTCGATCTTTGTCTTAGCTGCAAGGGTTGTAAAACGGACTGCCCAACCAATGTGAACATTGCCAGGTACAAGACGGAATTCCTCAGCCGTTATTACAGCGAAAAACGCCGCCCGGTGATGGACGCTATAATCGGGCGTATTGGTGAATGGTTGCCTCATGCGACCAAACTCTCGCCTGTCCTCAACTACGCTATGGGCAATCCGCTGGTGCGCACGGCTGGAGCCTACTTCGGGTTGGCACGGCAAGCCAAGTTTCCAAAGATCGCTTCCAAAAGCTTCCGAAGCACCGCCACCGCCAAGCGCATCCTGCAGAGTGAAGGCATCAGGTCCGGTAACGATGTGCTCTTGTGGGTAGATAGCTTTAACAATGGCTTCACGCCCAAGGTGCTTGAAGCAGGGGTAACCGTACTCGAAGCACTTGGTTTCACTGTGAAATTGATGAAGCGGCACGTGTGCTGCGGACGGCCTTATTACGACGTCGGCATGATCGATGAGGCCAAATCTAATCTTGAACAGATCCTTACTCAGCTGGAGCCGGTGCTCGAAGACGGACTGCCCGTCATTGTACTTGAGCCAAGCTGTCTGTCTGTGTTCCGGGATGAGATGCCAGGCCTTTTCCCGAATGATCAGCGTGCCAAGCAGCTTGAGAAGTCGATCATGACCTTGAGCGAGTTCATCAAAAGCCGAGCTCTGGCGCTACCTTCCATCAACGAGGATGTGCGTATTCACGGTCATTGCCATCAGAAATCCTGTGGTGGAATGGGGGGAGAGCAGGGCGTTCTGGAGAAGCTGGGTGGCAAGGGGCAGGTCATCGCCGCTGGCTGTTGTGGCGTTGCAGGTGCGTACGCGTACCACAGCAAAACTGCTCCGATTGCGAAGATCATCGGTGAGAATGAGTTCAAGCCTCACATCGACAAGATTCCGCATGAGGCAGCGGTAGTTGCGGATGGCTTCAGCTGTCGAGGGCAGATTCGAAATGTGAGCGGCAGGGAGGCAATGCATTTGGCGGAATACCTCGCAAAAATTCTGGGCTAGATGCGCCAGGGGCTGCATTCTCAAAGCGTTAGGCTGCTATGGCCGTTACACCTAGGCAGCCCTCGAATGCAGTCGTATGTATTTTTTTGAGTGAGATAGGTAGGTCATGAAACTCGACGCAGCGATAGAAAACACAGTGCTACGCGAGGCCTCTGTAGTGGCGGGAGAAACCGCCATGGATCGCGAAATTACGTGGGTTCACATCGTCGACCATCCTGAAATCACCAATTGGCTCAAGCCTGGCGAGCTACTGTTGACCACGGGCTACAACTGGCCCGTGGACGACGAAGAATGTCGCGTCATGGTGCGGCGGCTGGCCGAAATCGGATTGGCAGGCGTAGTACTGGCTGTCCCTCATTTCCGTGAGCATTTCACACAGGCAGCTATTGATGAAGCGAACCGGTGTGACCTACCGCTGCTTGAGTTGCCGTGGGACATTCAGTTCAGCGAAATCATGCACGATGTGTTGGCACGGATCATCAATATCCAGGCCGAGACCATTCGCCGCTCAGACCATATTCACCGGACGCTGACCGAGGCAGCCCTTGAGGGGAACAACCTGGAGGGCTTGGCGAGAGCGTTGAAATCGGCTTTAGACAAGGATGCAACGGTCGTCTCCATGGATGGGACTGTGTTGGGTACGTCTGACTCTGCAGTTGACGAGGTGGCGGAGCGCGCACTCATAAAGAAAATCACGGAGCTGGATACACTGGCCGGGTTCTTCGATTTCAGTACTGCGAAAGTCGTGACGGAGAGTGTGGGGCGGCCCCGATTAGGCGGTGCCATTAGGCTACGCGGCGAAGTGGTTGGTGTTGTCTGGTTGCACAGTGACGAAGGCGTTTTTGAGGAGCTGGAATCCCGTGCTCTCGAACACGCGGCGGTGATTGCAGCGCTTCATCTTGCCTACCAGCGTCAGCTATCAGATCAGGAGACCCGTCTTGGTTACGCATTCGTCGCAGGTCTGTTGGAGGGCAAGTTTTCCGCCACTCCAAGTGCGATAGAGCGAGCACAGGCATCTGGTTGGGGTGAAAACAGGGACTATAGAGTTTGCTTAGTGCTGCTGAATGAACCCATCCCGCTTTCTGTGGAAGGTTTCAATCGCCGCTCAAAAACGGCTGACCGAATTGCTCAGTCGATGCGCGGGCTGGGGATTGCTCCACTGGTGTCTGTGTCGCTGAATCAGATCAGCTTTCTGCTGCCGGCAGAGAACTCTCCGGACACGATTTGGAGGTCAGTGCGCACCGAGGGCAGTGCGATGGCTGTTAGTCGTGTGCATCAAGGCGTGACCGGTATGGCTCTGGGTGCTGAAGATGTATTCGCACTGGTACCACTGCTTAAACCGGGCAAGCTGCATGACTTCGATGAAGTTCTGTTCCCTCGGGCTCTGATGGGCGATGCGGATGCTCGACGCTTGCTGATGGAAAAGCTGATTGCGCCATTGGGTAATCCTAAGCGAGGCAATGCCCTGATTGAGACTGTGCTGACCTTGGCCAGGGAGGGCTTTCAACTGCTCAATACAGCCAAAGCATTGGAAATCCATATCAGCACCCTGCGATACCGGGTCGAGCGAATCGAGTCGATGCTGAACATCTCACTCGATAATCCAGATGACAAATTCAAGCTGCAGGTGGCTGCTCAGATGTATGTATTGGCAGCCGATGAAAAATGAGATTGCTTGGACACATGGCGCGACTTTAATGAGGCGGTCGCACTGTGTTCGCAGGGGAGAGTTATCGTGACAAGGCGGGTTTTAAAGACCTCATGTGGGTTGCATCTGGTTTCTCAATCGGAAAGCACTCTTATTGATCCCATGGGTAAAGTGATTGATCACGAGCTTGAGGGTCTGGCCCGAACTGCAATCGGTCTGAAGCTGGCGGGACATCGCGTCGTGGTGGCGATCGGTGAACCTCCTACAACGAGAAATGATTTCCCTGGCAACCAGGTCTATCGAACCGGGTATGCAGCCATGGTGGTATCGCAGACAAAGCTGATGGCTGAATGGAAAAAATGCTTCGATGGCTGCAATGAGCTGTCGGCCCAAGTGCTGGTGGACGCGGTGGTCTTTCACAATAAACACAGGGCACAGCAGCTGGTGGGGGTTCTTACCGAACTGATCGATATGAGTGTCATCCCGGTGGTGGGGCTTAGCGCTGCAGGGAGGGGGGTTGGGAGCTCGTTATTGGATGCTTTCCTGGTAAACCTGTTGGATGTGAGGGGGAGTGGATCCCGTTCCAAGGTGGCAGTCTAAGGCCCGGTAAAGTAGGTAGCCTGATAGAGGGGGAGGAAAAAAATCTCTTCAATTTGTTCCTTGAGTAGGTAGTTCGGTGCTCGGCTCATCCGGTTCAATGACGACCGTTAAGACCCATGGATAGGGCCTGCCGGTCGCGCTACAGCCGATTAGTCAGTTACATGAATGTTTGCCTGCCTAATAATAACTCGAGGCTTGAATTGATGTCCCATGCTCCCCAGACGACCCATTCAGCGAATGCTGATGGTTCGAACCTTGCCACAGGGTTGAAACAGCGCCACGTCACGATGCTCTCCATTGCAGGTGTCATCGGTGCTGGTCTTTTTGTCGGCTCTGGCCATGCAATTGCTGCAGCCGGCCCAGCTGTCATCCTTTCCTACATGGCCGCCGGTACGCTCGTCGTATTGGTCATGCGCATGCTAGGGGAGATGGCTGTCGCTTCGCCTGATACCGGTTCGTTTTCCACCTACGCTAACAGAGCCATCGGCCCATGGGCTGGCTTCTCCATCGGCTGGCTTTACTGGTGGTTCTGGGTGCTTGTCATCCCGCTTGAGGCCATTGCGGCAGCCGCTATTCTAAACTCGTGGTTCCCAGGTATTGAAACGTGGGCATTTGCCTTGGCGATCACAGCCCTGCTTACAATCTCAAACCTGTTCAGTGTGGCGAAGTACGGAGAGTTCGAATTCTGGTTTGCGTTGTCAAAGGTTGTAGCCATCATGGCGTTCATCGTCCTGGCTGCCGTCGCTCTGGTAGGTGGTCTGCCAGGTCGGGAGGTTGATGGTTTCATCGCTACGATGAACGCGAATGGTGGTTTCGCTCCAAATGGCTATGGCCCGGTCCTCGGGGCATTGCTGACTACCATGTTCAGCTTCATGGGCACTGAGATCGTCACCATTGCAGCAGCAGAATCCAAGAACCCCTCGCAGCAGATCGCTCGGGCCACTAACTCGGTTATCTGGCGGATCGGCATTTTCTACGTCGTATCCATCTTCATGGTCGTCTCCATCGTTCCATGGAGTGATGCTCAGCTATCGGTCGTAGGTTCGTACCAGAGGGCCTTGGAGCTGCTCCAGATTCCTTACGCGAAACTGATTGTTGATATCGTGGTGCTTGTAGCTGTAGCTAGCTGCCTTAACTCGGCAATCTACACCGCTTCTCGCATGCTCTTTGCGTTGGCTAAGCGGGGTGATGCCCCGCAGGGATTGAAGAAAACCACAGCTGCCAATGTGCCCCTCAAGGCCGTGTTGGCCAGTACTGCGATCGGGTTCGTCACAACCGCAATCAATTATTTCGCACCCGAGAAGGTCTTTGCCTTCCTGCTTGCAACCTCGGGTGCGGTTGCACTCCTGGTTTATCTTGTCATCGCCGTTTCGCAGTTGCGTATGCGAAAGCAGTTGATCGACAGTGGGCAGAAGCTCGACTTCAAAATGTGGCTCTATCCATGGTTGACCTGGCTGGTGATCATTTTCATCACCGGCGCGCTGGCTCTGATGTTGACGCTGCCAAAGCACACGGGTGAGGTGGCTGCTACTGCAGTGCTCGCAGCCGCGATCGTTGCCACTGGGCTGTACACCAAGCGTCGTTCCAAGGCAGCCTCTTGGTCTCGAAGGGCAGTAGTCGATCAGTAGTTCGATTGTCGAAGCTTATTCGATGCGGGGGTGATACCTAAGGTATTCACCCCTTTTCTCATTCCGGTGCTTACGGCACCGCTGTGGCGCGACATCTATGTGCAGGATGTGGAGCGCCGTCATGATATGACCGCCGCGCTAGTCGAGTTTGAGCGATTACAGTGCACTTATCCGCTCTGAGCTATGCGGTATCGCTATTGCCCAAAGTCAGTGTGGCGCAGCGCGCCGACGTTGTATTGGCGACTCTCGCTGCCTTACGGCATCCCCGGTGCGCTTTATGTCCCGTAGCCGGTTTACCGCCGGTGCCCTTTGCCGTATTGCATTCTCCACCTGGTTGCGGGCGGTAAGGTGCAGACCTCCTGATAAGGTTTGAACGACCAGGAGCGCCCACGAATGCGCGGATTGGTGAGCTCGCCTAACGTTTATGCCTTCCGACGCTTAATCCGGCAGACTGCGGGTTCAGGTTGGATCCTATTTCAGGAAGTATTTTCTTGCGGTTTATTCCTGTTTGAAGTGCGTAGTTCGAGGGGGTGGATATGGATAGCATTTCCAAACTGACACACAAAGGTGAATGCCATGTCTTCTCAACAAAAACTGTCTGTATCGCCTCGCGCGCAACACGTATCAAACGGTATTGCTGTTGCTCACCCGATCACTGTGAGCCGCGCTGCAGGTGCTTACCTTTGGGATGACCAAGGTAAGAAATACTTGGACTTCGTAGGTGGTATCGGCGTGCTGAACGTCGGTCACAACCATCCACGCGTAGTCGAAGCGGTACGTAAGCAGTTGGATACCTTCTCGCACATCTGCTTCCAGGTGGCAGCTTACGACCAGTACACCGACCTCGCTGCGAAGCTGAACAACCTGGTGGGCGGCCCGGAGCACTACAAGTCGGTGTTCCTGACCACCGGTGCTGAAGCCGTTGAGAACGCCATCAAGATCGCGCGTGGTTACACCAATCGTCCGGGGGTGATCGCATTCCGTGGCGGTTTCCACGGGCGTACCTTGATGGGTATGACCCTGACTGGCATGAGCCAACCTTATCGCCAGAATTTCGGCCCATACGCCCCGGATATTTACCACACCCCGTACCCGAACGAGTACCGTGGCGTGACCACCGAGAAAGCGCTTGCCGCCTTGCAAGAAGTCTTCGATACGCAGATTGCTGCCGACCGCGTAGCGGCAATCATCATTGAGCCTGTTCAGGGTGACGGCGGTTTCATTCAAGCACCGGTTGAATTCATGCGTGCTCTGCGCAAGAAAACCGAAGAGCTGGGCATCGTTCTGATCTGCGACGAGATCCAGACCGGCTTCGGTCGTACTGGCAAAATGTTTGGCTTCGAGCACTCGGGCATCCAGCCCGACCTGGTAACTGTTGCCAAGAGCCTGGCCGGTGGTTTGCCAATTTCGGGTGTTGTAGGTCGTGCCGCGATCATGGACGCACCTCTGCCTGGTGGTCTGGGTGGTACCTACGGCGGTAACCCGCTGGGATGCGCAGCAGCACTGGAAGTCATCAAGATTTTCGAGTCCGAGAACCTGACCGAGCGCAGCCGTGCCATTGGTGCGCAGCTCCTGGAAGGCTTCAAGCCTCTGGAAGGTCGTTTCAAGGGCATTGGTCACGTACGTGCCACCGGCGCCATGGCCGCCGTAGAGTTCGTTACCGATCGCGATACCAAAGAGCCCGATGCCGCCACTGCCCAGCGAGTGATTGATGCTGCCCGTGAAGAAGGTCTGCTGGTCATCAAGTGTGGCGTCTACCGTAACGTCGTTCGCTTCATCTGCCCTCTGGTGATTTCCGAGCAGGATGTTGCTGAGGCGCTGGGTATGTTCGAGCGTGCGCTGGTTGCCGCCAAGGCCTGAGCCTGACGGTCTATCGTTTTAGCACCGCAATTATTCTGGAGTGGTTATGACCCCGTTTGAAGCGTTCAATGAGGTTGATATTCGTGTCGGCGAAGTCGTGCGAGTAGAACTCAATGAAAAAGCAAACAAGCCAGCTTATAAGTTCTGGATCAATTTTGGTGAGCTGGGTGAGAAGACCACCAGCGCCCAGTACACCAAGCTCTACAGCCCCGAAGAACTTGTCGGTAAGCAGGTGGTTTGCGCCGTCAATCTGGGCTCAAGGAAGATTGCAGGCTTCACCTCTGAGGTGTTGATGCTGGGCGTGGATCGCGAGCCGGGTGGGGTGGTTTACCTGACCACTGAACGCCAAGTGCCAATCGGAAGCAAAATTTTCTAACCCTTAGTTGCTGAGCTTCTGTTTGGCGGCTAACCCAAAACAAGTAAACCTAAAAGTAGGATACCAAGATGCAACTGACCGACTTCAAAGCGCTGACCTTCGATTGCTACGGCACCCTGATTGACTGGGAAACCGGCATTGTCAACGCACTCCAACCGCTGGCAAAGCGCACCGGCAAAACTTTCACTTCCGATGAGCTGCTGGAAGTGTTCGGTCGTAACGAGTCGCCTCAGCAGACCGAGACCCCAGGTGCTCTGTATCAGGACATCCTGCGCGCTGTGTACGATCGCATTGCCAAAGAGTGGGGCCTGGAACCCGACGCGGCTGAACGCGAAGCGTTCGGCACCTCTGTCAAAAACTGGCCTGCTTTCCCAGACACCGTTGAGGCTCTTCAATACCTGAAGAACCACTACAAGCTGGTGATCCTGTCCAACATCGATCGCAACGAGTTCAAGCTGAGCAATGCCAAACTGGGTGTTGAGTTCGACCATATCATTACCGCCCAGGATGTTGGTTCGTATAAGCCAAATCCAAACAACTTCACCTTCATGATCGATGCTCTGGGTGAAGCTGGAATCGAGAAGGGCGATATTCTGCACACTGCAGAGAGCCTGTATCACGACCACATCCCTGCCAACGACGCAGGCTTGGCGTCGGCCTGGATCTACCGTCGTCACGGTAAAGAAGGCTATGGTGCTACCCATGTGCCGTCGCGTATGCCAAATATCGATTTCCGTTTCAACAGCATGGGCGAGATGGCTGAAGCCCATAAGAAAGCCCTGAAAGGCTGAGTCAAGAGCCGGTAGCCTTAGGGCTGCCGGCTTTTTCACTTCAATGGTACAAAAGCTATGAATTCACTCGATGCGGCAGCAACTAAAACTGGTTTTGGTATGTTGCCTGCCATAGCGGCGGTCATTATCTGGAGTACTCTGGCCGTAAGCGTAACGTTTTGTAGTAATGTTTCGCCCATGTTTATTACGGGTGCTGCGCTTTTCATTGGTGGTGTGATTGGCCTTCCTTGGCTTAAGCTCTGGAAGATGCCTCGCGAATTGTTTTTGATTGGTACGTTTTGCATGTTGACGTACCATGTTATCTATTTTTATGCCTTGCAGCTTGCCGATCCAATCGGCGTTAGTCTGCTTCACTATCTTTGGCCTGTATTCATTGTTTTGCTGGGCCCATTGTTTGTTCGCGGCGGCAAACTAACAGTCAAATCTGTTCTCGCAGGTCTTATTGGCTTTGTAGGTGCTATGATTAGCTGTAACCCTGATCACTCGATCAGCGTTGGCGACTCTTCTAACACCTGGCTGGGCTACACCCTTGCTTTTGTTTCTGCAATCTTCTGGGCTGTATACTCGCTATTAGCGAAGAAGTACCCTCATGTGCCTAGCGCCTCTGTTGGCTTGTATTGTCTTGTTTCTGGAGCTGTTTGCTTAGCGCTTTATCGTACGGGTGCCCAGTGGCCGACATTAACCACTAACGAAATCTGGGCGATCTTGTACATGGGCATTGGCCCGATGGGTGGGGCATTCTACCTCTGGGACTATGCGATGAAGAAAGCAAACCATGAACAAGTCGCCGTGCTCAGCTATGCCACGCCTGTGCTATCAACAGCCTTTTTGGCGCTTTACTTGAATGTAGGTATGCAGTGGTATATCTGGGTAGGGGCAGCGTTGGTTGTTGTATCGATGGTCATGTCCAAGAAGACTGAGGCCCCGGCTCTCAAGTAAAGAATCAGGAATCTTCATGCTGCGCAGTAATGGTAGAAAGGATTGAATTGGTCACTCGGTTCTGGTCTCTACCTTTTTGTTGTACTTGCCCCCCTCCACACTGGGGGCTTTTTTTTGAGCGTATGTAGCCACCGATCGCTGTGGGCCGAATATCAGTGCGTTGTACTTCTCTCCTGGATGGCTATTTCACATAGGGGGGGTCGACCTGCCCGTGATTGATACTTGATTAAAATAAAATGAGGAAAGCAGTTGTGGATACAGTTACAGCAAACAGCAAGGTACAGAGTCAGGAGGGTCAGCTCAAAGCTGGCCTGAAGTCCCGACATTTGACAATGATGTCCATCGCGGGTGTTATCGGAGGATCCCTATTCGTCGGCTCCGGAAGCGTTATCCATAGTGCAGGCCCCGCAGCGTTCCTAGCGTTTCTGGTCGGTGGGGTCTTGATGATGCTCATCATGCGAATGCTTGGTGAAATGGCCACGTCCTCCCCCGACACAGGTTCATTTTCAACGTATGCCGATCGCGCTATTGGCCGCTGGGCAGGATTCACCATTGGCTGGTTGTACTGGGGATATTGGGTGAGTTTAATGGCTTGGGAGGCCTATGTAGCTGGCAAGATTTTAAACGGTTGGTTCCCAAGTATTAGTGTCAACGTCTTTGTGCTGGCAACGACACTCCTATTGATCAGTATCAACTTTTTTAACGTAAAAAACTATGGCGAGTTTGAGTTTTGGTTTGCGCTAATTAAAGTAGTGGCGATTTTTTGCTTCCTAATCGTTTGCTGCCTGGCAGTCACTAACATCTGGACGCTAGGGGAGGTGAGAGGCATCAGCAACCTGACTGCGCACGGCTTCATGCCAAATGGAATAGATCCTGTCGTAGGTGCCATGCTGGGTGTGATGTTTGCGTTCCTGGGCGCTGAAATTGCGACTATTGCAGCGTCCGAGTCTGCGAATCCAGCGCAGCAGATCGTCAAAACGACTAAGTCAGTCGTTTGGCGCGTAGGCTTATTTTACGTCGGGTCAATCTTCCTTATCGTGTGCTTGGTGCCGTGGAATGACCCTATGCTTGGCGAGTCGGGTTATGGCTCATACCGGCGTACACTCGAGCTGTTGGGAGTACCGGGTGCCGAAATGCTTATGAACTTTGTAGTATTGACGTCGGTTAGTAGCTGTCTGATTTCAGCTCACTACACGGCCTCACGCATGCTTTATTCTTTGGCGAAACGTGGCGATGCACCGTCGTTCTTCAAGTTCACAAAAGCAGAAACGGGAATTCCGTTGTATGCGATCATCGGCTCTTGCGTCGTGGCGGTTGTGTTAGCGTTGATCAATTTCAGCGAAGTGCTGCGCCCTAAGGATATTCTTGATACGCTGATGAACATGACGGGAACCATCGCCCTATTGGTTTACCTCGTTATCGCATGTTCACAGTTGAAGATGCGTCGCAAGCTTGAGGCGAGTGGCAGTGACATTCCGTTAAGAATGTGGCTTTTCCCTTGGCTGACATGGGCAGTAATAATCTTCATCGTAGTTTGTCTGGGGGTGATGTCGTTCATGCCTGAGTATCAGGTTCTGGTCATCTCTACAGGTACTGCAGGAATTGCGTTGGTGATCATTGGGGTTGTGCATCAGATTCGATGCAGTCGCGCAAGGCTTTGAGAGTACTCACGCTGTGATCTGGGCGTGGTGACATTGAGTTGTACAACCTGGATCAATCTGGTGGGTGGTGCCAGCGACTGCCGTAGGCTTAACACCTGCCTTCATTCTGTTCCTAAAGTCTGTGACGTCGGCTCCTATTCAAAGGGCCTGTTTATGCCGGCGGGAACTGGTGGGTGCAGCCGAATGCGTTCAGATGAATTCACTGCATGACGATCGTCCGACCCTGCAACACAAGCTGGGTGCTAGGCGTTTCACTAGATATGCGCGCGAAGCTGAAGTTCCTACTCAGAAGTCTCATTCAGCACATTTTCATCCTATTTCGGGTAGGTAGAAGGTTCCAGCCTCCGCGCATAGCATTTACTTTAAATCAATGGTTAAAGCTAGGTCGCATCAGGCTGAACTGCGGGCACATCAAATGGGTGTTCACTGCGCGTTAATCATCGTTGCTATCGGGTAACGCATGCCTTCTTTGTATTTGAATGAAGGCGCTACGTTTGCCTACTTTTTTGCATTTCTCTGGAGGTTTTATGAGCTTTAAGCTGCAGCGCGAGGAGTTGATTCTCACCAAGAACTTCATCGCTGGTGTGTGGCAGGACGCAGTATCTGGCGCAACCCTCCCAGTGAACAATCCAGCCTCTGGGGAGCGCGTTACCCTGGTTCCAGACAGCAACGAGAAGGACGCAAAGGCAGCGGTCGAAGCGGCAGTTGATGCGTTTGAAGCTTGGCGCTCGACGCCTGCCAAGCAGCGAGCGGTAATCTTGAAGCGTTGGAATGATTTGATCATGGCCAACGCTGAAGACCTGGGTAAGATCATTTCTACTGAGCAAGGTAAACCGCTTGCTGAAGCCGTAGGCGAAATTGCCTACGCCGCGAGCTATGTTGAGTGGTTTGCTGAGGAAGCAACTCGGGCAAATGGTGACATCATTCCTCAAGCCGTACGTGGCCGCAAAATGGCGGCCTACAGGGAGCCAGTCGGTGTTGTGGCGGCCATCACACCCTGGAACTTCCCGGCGGCGATGATCGCTCGGAAAATCGCTCCAGCATTGGCTGCAGGCTGTACTGTTGTATGTAAGCCTGCGGCGGAAACGCCGCTCACTGCTTTGGCACTGGTCAAGCTTGCCGAAGAGGCTGGCGTCCCGGCTGGCGTCCTTAACATCGTTAATACTTCCGCGTCCAAGACGGTTGCGGATGTGTGGTTAGATGATCCACGTGTTCGCAAAATTACCTTCACTGGCTCGACGCCTGTCGGTAAGCACCTGGCCCACGAATCCTCGCGTACCTTGAAAAAGCTGGCATTGGAGCTGGGCGGCAATGCGCCGTTCATCGTGTTTGAGGACGCTGACATTGATGCCGCCGTAGAAGGCTTGATGGTGGCTAAATTCCGAAACGGCGGGCAGACCTGCGTGTGCCCTAACCGGGTATACGTACAGTCCAAGGTCTACGGTAATTTCCTGGAAAAACTCACAGCTCGTGTGTCGGCCCTGGTGGTTGGCCCGGCCAGCGATTCGAAGTCGCAGATTGGCCCGATGATCAACGCGAAAGCGATCGCCAAGATTGAAGAGCATGTTAATGATGCAGTAGCTCGGGGTGCTCGCGTCATGGCGGGAGGCAAGCGCCTTTTCACCGAGCAGCGTGCTGAGTCTACCTACTACGCTCCAACCGTTCTGGCCGACGTAGATCCGTCATCCAAATGCTTCCATGAGGAAACTTTCGGCCCGGTAGCCCCGATCACCCGGTTTGAAACCGAGGAAGAGGTCATCAAGATGGCCAACGACTCGCCTTTCGGCCTGGCATCCTATTTCTACACCAACGATATGCGCCGTGTGCATCGTGTAACCGACGCACTTGAGTGCGGCATAGTCGGTGTGAACGAAGGTGCGCTGGCTGCCGAAGCTGCTCCGTTTGGTGGCGTGAAGGATTCGGGATACGGTCGAGAAGGCTCCGTTCACGGGCTGGAAGAGTACATGCACATCAAATACGTCTGCCAAGGCGGCCTGGATTAATTTCCAAATCCAAGACGTGGGTTGGCTCTGGCCGATGTTGTTTTGGACAGAGCCAACTGTTCATGCATGTATTGCTGAGAGGTCGTATGAAAAAGCTTCAGGAAAAAGATCAACACTGGGTTCACCCGGTCACCGCCCTGATGGATCACCAGGCGAAGGGCGTATGCGCTTGGGAAAGCGCCGAGGGTATCCATTTAGTGGATGTGAACGGTCACCGTGTACAAGACGCATTTTCGGGGCTCTGGTGCGTAAACGCTGGTTACGGCCAACAATCGATTGTTGAAGCGGCGAAGAAGCAGCTCGAAGTCCTGCCGTACGCAACCGGATACTTTGGCTTCGGGAGCGAGCCTGCAATCGTTCTGGCGTATCGCTTGGCCAAGCTGGCTCCACCAGGCCTGAATCACGTCATCTTTGGCCAGGGTGGATCGGACGCTGTCGATACAGCTATTCGTACTGTTCGCTATTACTTCAATGCCATCGGACAGCCCGAGAAGAAACACTTCATCGCGGTGCAACGTGGCTATCATGGCTCGTCGGCTGTAGGGAGCGGCCTGACCGCACTTCCAGTTTTCCATCGATATTTCGATGTGCCTACGTCAACTCAGCATCACATCGAAGCACCTTACCCTTACCGCCACAGCGCCGGGCCAGACGAGACTGCTGTCTTGGCAGCCACCGTTGCCGCACTCAAAAGCAAGGTTCAAGAAATCGGGCAGGGTAACGTAGCGGCATTCATCTGTGAGCCCATCATCGGCTCTGGTGGAGTCATTGTGCCTCCGGCTGGCTATTTGAAAGCGATGCGGGCTACTTGCGATGAGCTTGGAATCCTGCTGATCGTTGACGAAGTTATCACTGGGTTTGGCCGCACCGGCCCGATGTTCGGCTGTGAGCATGAAGGCGTCAGTCCGGACGTTATGACCATGGCTAAGGGCCTGACATCCGGTTACGCGCCAATGGGCGCGACTATTATTTCTGAACGAATGTACGCGGCGATTGCGGAGGCTGGATCTGACGGCACACCCTTTGGTCATGGTCAAACCTATGCCGGCCATCCTGTCAGCGCGGCCATCGCCAATGCAACGCTCGACCTTTACGAGAATGGGCTGTTGAAAAATGGCACTGAAGTAGGTGAGTACTTCCAGAGCAAGCTGCGGTCGTTGGAAAAACTGGATGTGGTAGGCCAGGTACGTGGGCGCGGAATGCTGGCGGGTGTCGAACTGGTAGCAGACAAACACACCAGAGCAAAGCCTGACGCCAAGTTGAAGATGGGCCAGAAGATCCTAGCTCATGCGTTCAGCGAGGGCCTTGTGTTCCGAGCTTTCAACGACGACATCCTCGGGTTCGCTCCTTCGCTGAACTATACCCACGCTGATGTCGACAAGTTGATTGAGATTCTGACCTTCTCTATCGAGAAGGTGACGGGCACAAGGTGGGGCTGAACGTCAGCTGGTAGGGCAGTGTAGATATCGTTGTGGGAGCGGGCTTGCCCCGCGATCTGCCGCAACGCGGCAGCAAAGCCTAAATTCGCGGCGACTTTGACGCTAGTCGATATCGGGTACAGGAGCGCTTCGCACTCCATCGCGGGGCAAGCCCGCTCCCACAATGATGGATGACCAGACTTACCGTACAGATCCTAGCAAAGCTGGTCTCTCGCGGCGGTATCAACCCACCTTGAACACGTGCTTGAGATACGCCACGAAGTTCTCGTCCCGGCATTGGGTCTTGCCCGGGCTGTCGGAAATCTTCGCCACCGGCGCCCCATTGCACGC
>Ga0105250_10000504_pt1 | contig 27380 bp, 22 predicted proteins | sample KBSS54metaG_FD_80425 | JGI IMG/M metagenome (GOLD analysis project Ga0105250, IMG submission 80425) | Switchgrass rhizosphere microbial communities from Kellogg Biological Station, Michigan, USA - KBS S5-4 metaG | ecosystem: Host-associated > Plants > Roots > Rhizosphere > Soil | place...
ACCGTAGAAATACGTGCCGGTTCGAGTCCGGCCTTCGGCACCATCGGAACATCAATAGACGTCAACGGACGTCTTTTTTTGTGCCTGAAATCCAGTATCCGCAAGGCTTTCCTCGCTTTTTCATTCAACCTAAGTCAACCTGATTCAATCTACATCAACTTACTGATGCGGGTACAACTGCGGGTATATTCCGGTTCGATAATGTTTGTACCCACACAGAACCCTTGAAAGGATACTCATCATGGCTCTGAGTGATGTGAAGGTTCGTTCGGCTAAGCCGGAAGCAAAAGCTTATAAACTAACTGACGGTGAAGGCATGGTTTTGCTGGTTCACCCTAACGGTTCCAAATACTGGCGGCTTCGTTATCGCTTTGGTGGTAAAGAGAAGATGCTGGCGCTTGGGAAATACCCTGAGGTTTCGCTGGCGGATGCCAGGGCTCGCCGGGATGAGGCCCGTAAACTATTAGCTAATGGCGTCGATCCTAGTGAGAGCAAGAAAGCCGTTAAGGTAGAGCAGGAGCAAGAGGCGATAACGTTTGAAGTGGTTGCCAGAGACTGGCACGCCAGTAATCAGAAATGGTCTTCAGCGCATAGCGCTCGTGTATTAAAAAGTCTCGAAGATAATCTCTTTGCTGTCATCGGTAAGCGGAACATTACGGAACTGAAGACACGAGATCTGCTTGCCCCCATCAAAGCGGTGGAGTCATCCGGGCGTCTTGAAGTCGCCGCTCGTTTACAGCAGCGGACTACTGCGATTATGCGCTTTGCCGTTCAGAGCGGATTAATCGACTACAACCCTGCGCAAGAAATTGCCGGTGCGGTTGCTACTGCTAAAAGGCAGCATCGTGCGGCTCTGGAGCTTAACCGCATACCTGAATTACTTCACCGCATCGATCATTATTCCGGCAGACCTTTAACTAGGTTGGCCGTTGAACTCACGTTGTTAGTTTTCATCCGTTCAAGCGAGCTGCGCTTTGCCCGCTGGTCAGAAGTGGATTTTGAAACGGCCATGTGGACGATTCCAGGTGAGCGTGAACCGCTGGAAGGTGTAAAGCATTCTCAGCGTGGTTCGAAGATGAAGACTCCTCATCTTGTTCCTTTGTCGCGGCAAGCCTTAGCCATTCTGGAAAAGATCAAAAGCATGAATGGGAATCGAGAGCTGATTTTCGTAGGCGATCACGATCCACGTAAGCCGATGAGTGAGAATACGGTGAATAAAGCTCTTCGAGTGATGGGCTATGACACAAAAACGGAAGTCTGTGGGCATGGGTTCAGGGCGATGGCATGTAGTTCGTTGATTGAGTCGGGGCTGTGGTCGAGAGATGCGGTGGAAAGGCAGATGAGTCACCAGGAGCGTAACACTGTGCGTGCGGCTTACATTCATAAGGCAGAGCATCTGGGGGAGAGGAGGCTAATGTTGCAGTGGTGGGCTGACTTTCTGGATGCGAATCGGGAGAAGGGGGTTAGTCCGTTTGATTTTGCCCTAGTAATGTAAAAAGTCTAAGAAAGCGAGGCAGCTAATGCCGTCTCGATCATATTTTTATTATTTTATTTTGACGTTTATTCTGTCTGGGGCGAGGATAAGTTACGCCATAAGCTATGCAATACTGTTATCGTGTTTTCCGCCACGTTCTACGCTTAGGTAAGATGGCCCACGGTAGTAAATAAAAACACAATATTGAGAAATAAAAATGAGTTTTTTAACGGATGAAGAAATCAATGCATTATCAATAAAAAGGATGATTTTTCATGTGGTTGGCGGTGAGTTGGAAATCCCTGTTTTACTCAGCGAAATTTCCCCTCCGGAGCATGTTGATTTCTTTCTGGAACGTATCAAATCTGCAGTTAGTGGCAATATGTTTCATTTTAAGGAGTTGTCAAATACAGAGCGAATCCTGAGGATCATCAGGGAACATGCAGACACCGACATCGGCTGCTTTACTGAGCAATCCTCTTTACTGGCAAGCGATTTTCAGTCTCACCACCATACCAAGAATGCCAGTATGGGCGTTTTTTTCCTTTTTGAACTTCATACACTCAACGATGAGAAACTGTATGCGTTGATTAAGTATGACAATGAAGATGTAGTCCGTTATGTGCTGGATGTTGAAGGAGATGAGTTTCAGGTACCTAAACTCGAACGCTTTCGCGAAAGTTTCGTTAAAAAAGCCGAAGCCATGCAGAAAATCGCACTGGTACGGCTGAATGAAGATTTGCCGGGCGGATTAGTAGTCGTACGAGATCGCAGCAAACGTACTAACATCTCTGTCTATTTTGAACGATTTCTACAGGTTAAGCGCGTCAATGACCCAACTCAGCTCAGCGATAAGCTAGTTACTGTATTAAAAGATGTATATAAAAAGCATCGAAACTTACTACCTGAAGAGATCAAGCGCAGCGGAGTAAACAAAATTTATGAAACTTTACGCCATGGCGAACAGGATTTTAATACTGATGAAGCACTGCCATTGTTGACCCAGATTTTTGGTCCCTTGGAGGAAGAACACCCTCTGGTTAAGTATTTTTTTCGTAAAATAAAGGATTTAGGAATTTCAGGTGAATCTTTCCGCATCATTCCGGATAACATTCAGAAGCCCCGGAAGAGAAAACTGGAAACATTGGAAGATGTGATCATTATCTACGATGAAGACAATGCACCAGCAGTAGAAAATATGGAAGACGGGCGAAAACGAATTGTAATTGTGACGGCAGGATTGGTAACAGATGATATCGATATTGGAAAAAATCGGTAAGGCTATATGCCACTCACGACATTTATCTGACCTTGTGATCACAGAGGACCAGCAGGTGTCTATCCATAAGCTTTTTATTTCCGCCACAATGGATAGTGAATCCCTTGATTTATGGGGAGAAATAGTGGATTTACATGCAGAAGATCTCAAGATCGTTTTTATCGATGAGAGCAGAGATGTTATTCATCCGAGAGAGGGGGTCCCAGGACAGAAGCACTACATTACCATCACTTATAATGAAATTCCGGGGATACTGAGGCTTTTTACCTTAGAAGGATGGCGCACTTTTTTACTTCAAGATAGCAAACTCTGTCGGTACAAACATATTTATGGGCTGTTTATTACTGAAGGCTTTCAGACAATAAGCTGGTATGTGCATCCATGGAAGGAGATACAGCCGGTGAGTGTTGGTGATGCAACAGCTATCACTAAGCCTTCAGTAACAAAAAGTATCATCAAATGTTATTCAACAACTTTTCTTCCTCCAGATGCCATTGCCCCTTGGATACTTGAAACTTGTAGTGAGAAGACTGATGAAGCAATCAAGATATGGAAATTGCTAGGATGCCGAGAGTTGCTGAAATGTTTTGCAAATGAACTTTTTTTTGCTGACGAAATGATGGTGGGGCTTGCGGGAAAGCCTCCCAGAAAAATAGCATTCGGCGATGAGACGGCAGCGTTACCTGCTTTTGATATTATCCAGGAATCGGCAAAGTGGATTTTTCTAGAGGGGAATGAAACTGAGCTGAAACATACGTTTTTGTCCAGCGAGCTGGCTAGAGAGTGGCCTTCAGACCTGAACTTTTGTGAAGGAGTGATGCTTCGACTCTCATCAGCTTTGGAGTCTGCACGGTTAATGTATAAGGCCCATATCAGGACTGGTGGTAAAGATACTATGAAATCCTTGGGTGATTTGCGGAAAACGCTGGCTGAAGATACACAAAAGATCATTCAGCAATCCCGAGATTTGTCCTCTACCCTATGGAAAGATATGGCTCTTGTAATTAGTGTCTTGGTTATTCGCTACAGTCTGGATGCAGTAAAATCAGTTGGTTTGCAAAATATTTACGCTTTGGTTTTTTTTGCTATCGCAGTTTATATAGTTATTTCCTATGGAATGTCTGTCTATATTAATAGGAAAACAATTTCATTGCTTGAAAGAGTTAGAACCACTTGGAGAACTAAATTATACGGGTTTCTGGATGAGCAGGATTATCAGGAACTGGCTAGGCAACCAGTAAAAGATGCGATGGAATCATACTGCCGTGTAGAAAGAATGACGTCTACTGTAGTGATCCTCTTAGTGATCATTCTGTTAATTACTGCATGCAGTGAGTTTTGGTCAATCAGCACATTTTACAGATCAGTTCACGCTTGGTTCTCTGAGCTAGCATCGCCCCTGTAGTCGATTCTGCACTCTGCAAGAGGCTGCCAAAAGCGGCCTCTCTAACTAGTTGAAAGTATGTTAAATAGGTTGGGCTAAAACAAGCTCGGCCTGCTGACCTAAATAATATCGTGTTGCACTAAAAAAAGAGGGCCAATCACCTGCTCCATTTTTTCTAAAGAGTGATATGGCAATAAATCTAACAGCTTGCTCTACCGTTTGTCCCTTCTTCAGCCTTTCTGTGATTAAAATGTTGAGATTATTTAGAATAGCCTTTCGAAATCTAATTAATCGAGGGGAATTTAAATTCAATTCTTTAATTGTTTGGTGCGCCATTTCAACACTTATACCAAATTCTAAACAAGAATCTTCATTTACGGAAATTTTCCCCGAAGAACGATGAAATTTCCAAATATTTAATTCAGGTAAGTTAAGTGGATTTAATATAATTGTATCTAAAATTTTGTCACTCTTTGGTACATCGCAAGAGTAATTTTTGGGATCAGCATCAAATCTTTGTTCAGGATTAACAACTTTACTTTGATTTCCGCCACAGCAAACAACTAATAAATTGCTCCATTCCAGCGCCCAATTAGGCTCTCCCTGTTCTCGTTTAGATTTCGGGTGAAAATGCTCAATGCGGCAGTCATCTAATGCCCCATTGGTTCCAGACATTAAATCCTGTTCACAATATGCACATAAATTGCCTTGTTCCGTCCGTAATTGTTGAAGAGTTTCTTGATATCTTGCACTACAACAACGGAAAGCCTCTCCAATTGAGTTTTTATCCCTCTCCCACAAAGCGTCAGGGTGGGCAGTTCTGAACACACCAAGTCGATTTGGCTCTCCTAGCTTATTAATCTTTTTCATTGCCACGCTCGAACTCGCGAATACGAATATCTGTTTCTAACCTTTGAAGCTCGTCTTCTGTCTGACCACCCCATTGATATAAATCTTTTTTGAGTTCTAATGCTTCATCTGTATCCCATTTGTCGGCCTCGACTAACTCCGTATAACGGTTTAACTTTTGAACAATATCAAGGTGTTGGGGGCGAATGCTGCCGCCTAAAACATCTTCCAACATTCTTGAGCTTTCAGAACCATAAGTAGTAGTTCCTGTTACTAATTTTGCTTCGTTGGAGTTGACAGAAACAATGCGAATAGAATCGGCTTTTATAGTTGTTAAGACTTGAGGACTATGTGTCGTGACAATAAACTGAATATTCTCAAACAAGTTAGTAAGATCATTTAAAATCTTCTGTTGCCATCTAGGGTGCAAGTGAAGCTCAATTTCATCAATTAAAACTATCCCGTTAACTGCTAGTGGTTTAGGATTAGTAGGATTAAGTAAATAAGCACGTCTGACTAAGTCAATGGTCAGAGATACCATATTTCTATACCCTTCGCTTAGTTGTTCCAAAGTAAGTTTTACACACTCATCCTGCTCATTTTTCCAATGAACCATAACATCGTTGCTATTTTTATCGAACTCTAGGCTCGTAGCTCGATCAACGATCTGGTAAACAGCCTCTGAAACAAGTCTCTTCGCCGGGTGAATAAATTTATGGTCTTTTAGCTCATCACGTTTTCGAAGCTCATCAACCTCAATTTTCGAAAACCAGTTCTTTAAGATGCCGTAGTTCACTTTAGCATCCAAAGCAAAGTCATAACCTTCCCCACGATTTTCTTTCTCGAATGGATTTATTGCAACTTTAGAACTTGTAGGGGTAAGGGCACGGTTAGTCCCATAATAGGCGATAAGTGGATATTCAGACTGACTATCTACAAGGTGAGTGGCGTAGCTAGTTAATGCTGTGGTTCCGATTTTAGGGGGCTCGGAAACATCAGTTCCCTTTGCCACGAGATCCCAGCTCAAACTTGATGTTGTTTCAATCGATATACGAGAATAACTTGCGATTCCTTTTGAACCTATATGGATATCTGATTTTTTTATCAATTTTCCTTTCGCGTCAGGCATAGCGGTAAGGAAAGGACCAAGACCACATGCTATTGCTTCTAATATTGAGGTTTTCCCTACGCCGTTCTCTCCAACCAAAACATTCAAAGAGGGATGTATCGAAACTTTAAAGTCAGAGTACCCTCTAAAATTTTTCAAGGAAATTTCACTAATTTTGAGATCCTTACGTACATAAAGCGAAGGATCTAAATTAAAATCTCTATCTGCTATCTGGCTACGAGGTGAACTAATACTAAATCGCCCATCTTTATGACAAGCCTCTACGATCTCATTGATATTTTCTGTTGTGAGGGTATTTCGACCTCGAGCTGGCTCATAAAACAGTGAAGCATCTATAAATTTAATACCTCTGTTGTTTATGTTACTTGCTCCTGAGTTGAGAACAAGAAGTACAGTCGAGATAGACGTTGAGTAATAAATATTTTTAGGTAATAGTATTATTTGCTCGATAATCCCTCGAGAGACTAAATACTCACGAACTTTGGCCTCAGAGCCTGTTCTTGTCAAAGCCCCAAGTGACATACCTAATAGTATTTTACCCCCTTCAGAAAGGGCTGGAAGCATTGATAATGCTATAAACCAATCACTTCTACTTTCTGGCAGAATTTCAGCAATATCTAGCCACTTATTACTTGTTTTAAAGTAAATATTATTTCGAGTGGCTTTAGGAATTTTCATGCCAAAAGGTGGGAAGGAAACAATTAGGTCATATTTATTTTTTTGATATTTGGGGTGCGATAAGGAATCACCGAAATAGTCTCGGCCTTCTATTTGTCTGATTGTTCTAGTTATTATTAGTTTAAAGTAAGCATCTTTATTAATTTCTTGAGTGTCAATGCTGACTCTTTCAGTACCAGTTTTGGCAAAAGAAAAGGCGGTGTTGCCAGCACCAGCAAACGGATCGCATATTGACTTTGGTTGATAACTCAACCCTAGTACTTTAACCAATTGATTGATATCTCTAGGAGTATAAAATTCACCCCCTGACTTACCTTCATTCTCGGCAAAAAGTAAATCTAGTTCCGACAAAGAAAGCGATGCTATTGAAGGATTTTTATTTAATAAGTCATCCCTAATTGCATAGCGAACAAAAGACTCATCAATATTGTCAAATGAACGTAGTGTATTCTCTAAGTAATCACCTAGAAAGTGTGATACCTCGCTATAAATCAATCCAAGTTTAACACCATAATTTACCAGATCGTAAGAATATTGGGCGATGACATTAAAAGAGTCGAACCTTGGTGCCTCAAAATGCTGGCCTGTATTGGATTGAAGATAGCGTATGAAGAAGATTGAATACGCTAAAGAGCGATAGTTAGATATAGGTGATGCTCCTCGAACATAATCGAGTATCTTCCATATTTCTTTTGCCTGAGCTTTAGCAAATTCTAGGTTTTTATCGTCATTTGTCATTTTTTATCTCATTTTAAGAATAAGAAATAAACACCCCTAAAACCTTCAGATATTCATGTGCTTATTCTGCTTCATCATGTCAAAAATCAGCTCAACATAACTTGCCATAACTTGTGGATCTTTGAGCAATGTTCGGGCGATATCACCTTCTTTCAGCAGAGCTTGAACAACGGCTTGCTTCACTGACTGTGGCAAGTCGCCTTTGAGGGCTATCGACTTTTCATGTTTATCCACTTGTTCAACCACAATTGGGTTTTGTTTTACTCGGGTAATGGTACCATTGGCGAAGTTCTGGCGGCCCGGTTCATCGCCGACATCCCCAAATAATTCATTAAGGCGACGGATGATGTCAGCAAGAAACGCTTGTTCGCGATCTGTCGGATCATTGTAGTTGGGGCGAATGGGTTCAAGTACTTGGTTTGCCGCTTCAGGCAGTGGATCTTTGTTATCCTGGATTTTGAATTTCTCTAACACCAGTGCACTTAGATCGATATTTTCCGGTGTCACGCCTTTTAGACGACGGGATAGCAAATGGGCAAACGCCGAAAAGTTTTCAAGCTCCGGATCTCCAAACTCAATCAATTGCGCCATGTAGCTGTAGTGCTTCACAAATCGAGCCAAATCCGACTTAAAACGCATCAGTGCTTCGCGCTGCCTGGTAAAATCGCTGCGCTGTGATTCCGCGTAGTTTTCCGCTTTCTCATCGCCAGCAAGGTGCGCTTTGTTGTATTGCTTATCCCAATGATTTGCCGCATCAACCAGTTCTTTTAGCTTAACGTTAAAGATATCGGTAGGGCGCTGAGTAGCGGTGAGCAGTTTCTTGTGTGCGTGTGATTTTTTGTCCGGTGCTTGGCTGAGAATCGACTTTCCTCGCGCTTGCTTAAATAACTCCAAATCTTGATGATTGTAGATATTTTGCTCATCTAAGATTTCTTTGATGTCATAGATGACGTTTACATCTTGCACTTCGTTGAGCTGTGCACCTTTGTCGTACTTTTTAAACGCGTTGAGAATAGTCTGTGGATCATTGGCAAAATCAATCACGTAAGTTGTGTCTTTGCCAGGATAAGTGCGGTTTAAGCGAGACAAAGTTTGCACTGCTTCTACATCCGAGATTTTCTTATCGACATACATGGCAACCAGTTTCGGCTGGTTAAATCCCGTTTGGAACTTGTTGGCAACCAACATTACACGGTATTCGATTTTCTCGAACTCGTGACGCAGGTCTGCTCCATGCGTATCTGGGTTTAAGTTGTACTCGGTGTATTCTTTGTCAAAATCAATTCCGAAGGGAGCTTGGCTGTCTTCATCACCCAAATCTTTACCGGGTACTTTACCTGAGAATGCGACCAAAGCTTGGATGCCTTCAATACCATGTGTTTTGATGTACTTATCAAAGGCGAGTTTGTACTTCACTGCTTGCGGGCGACCTGATGTCACCACCATGGCTTTGGCTTCACCTTCCAGCAAGTGTGAAATACTGGCCTTGAAGTGCTCGATAATGAATTCGACTTTTTGGCTTACCGTAGTTGGGTGCAGTGACATCCAGCGCGCCAATGCACGTCGGGCGTGTTTACTGTCTACGCGCTTCTCATCTAAGTTATTTTTGCCAATTTTGTAGGCCGTATCGTAGTGGGTGTAATTCTCCAGCACATCGAGAATAAAGCCCTCATCAATTGCTTGACGTTGGGTGTAGAGATGGAACGATTCTGGTTTGTTTTCGTCGGACACTGGCTGGCTAGGGTCTTTCGGGCGGCCAAACAACATCTTGGTACTGTGTTTTGGGGTAGCAGTGAAAGCAAAGTGCGAGACGTTCTTAGGCATGGCGCGTGCTTCTTGAACCTTAGTGAGGATGTCCTCAATGCTCATTTTCTCGAGCTCTTGGGGGTTAAGATTAAGTGTAAGAGCCGCGCGTAACCCTTTGGCAGTAGAGCCTGTTTGCGAGGTGTGCGCCTCATCAATGACCACTGCAAAGTTACTTTGCGCTAAAGATTTATTGGTCAGAATAGCTTCTAACGCATACGGGAAGGTCTGGATAGTCACCACAATGATCGGAGTGCCTGTTAACAGCGCTTCTGTAAGCTGTTTTGATTTTGACTCGCTGCTCTTTTCACGATCAATAGCCTTGATTACCCCATATTGATGATCGAGCTGCTGCACGGCATCTTGCAACTGGGAATCAAGCACGGTGCGATCGGTCACAATGATTACCGACTTGAATACCGCGTTACCCTCTGGACTACGCAAGCGAATCAAATCATGGGCTGTCCAGGCGATGGTGGAAGTTTTGCCTGAGCCCGCGCTATGTTCGCAAAGATACTGCATGCCTGCGCCGTTTTTACGGACGTCGTCAATCATCTTATTAACCGCATCAAGCTGATGATAGCGCGGGAAAATTTGCGTTTCCTTACGGTGAACTTTGCCAATGCCGTCGGCCACATCTTTAGTTTCAACATAAACAAAGCTGTAGAAGATGCGCAACCAGTTATCTATTTGGCCGATCTCCTGCCAAAAGTAGCTGACAGGGTATTCACCTTTGTTTCCGGGAAGATTGATATGTACAGGCAGATCCGAGGCAGAACCGTCATGGCCCTTGTTAAACGGTAGAAAATAGGTGTTTTCTCCCGCCAGTTTAGTCGCCATGGCAATTTCGGTATCTGATATGGCAAAGTGCACTACAGCGCCGCGTTTAAAAGTTAATAGCGGTTCATTGCGTTTGGTTTTTGGGTCTAAAGGTAAGCGGTCTTGCTTGTACTGAGCAATCGCTGATTCAATAGACTGGGTGAAATCGGTTTTTAGCTCTGCAGTGGCAACAGGTAAACCGTTAATAAAGAAAACTAAGTCAATTGCCCACTCACGGGTTGGGCAGTATTTTAGCTGTCGTACTACGCGCAAAATGTTGTTCTCGTAGCGCGCTATGGACTCTTCATTACGCGCATCTTCGGGTTTGCGTTGGCCCATGGCGATAGTGCCGCATCCTGCAATTGTGAAACCTTTACGCAATACATTAATGGTGCCACCTGTTTTACTAGCAAGCGATTTCTCTAAACGCTCTAATAGTACCTGATGGGCAATAGTGCCATGCAGTTTATTCAACTTATACCACGCATCAGGTTGGGTGGTCTGCACCCAATTAATGACATCTTCGGGGTAAATGGCACGCAGTTGGTCATAGTGGCTAGAATGTCCTTCTTGCCAGCCATTGTTAACTAACTGTTCGGTAATATATTGTTCAAAATGCACTTCATGATGTGATGCCATTATATCGTCCCCCTGACGTCAATTTTCCCTGTAACAGTCGCGTTGATCAGTGATGTGCGGTGTTCTTTCAACAATTCTATAGACTCAAAAACCTCAAACACCAAACGATCGATTTGACTGGTTTTATTCTTTAAACCTTGCACTATCGATTGTTGTTCTGAAAGGTCTGGAGCTGTAATAGGCATGTTTAAAATGGTGCCTTGGCCGATATTCAACATCGAGCTACTGGTGCCCGTAGCATCGATTTCTATTTGCTCTCGAGCTTGGTCAGAAGCTAAATAGTAAGCAAAAAACTCCGGGTTAGCTTGATTTAGGTCTAGCTTGATTCGATAGATTTTGTCGCATAGCAGCAGGTTATCGTAATCACGTTGAGGAACAGCAGCACTACCAACCCATTCCTTAGCATTTGCCCTTGAAACGAGCAGATCATCTTTTTTGATGGTGTACTCTTTTCTTGGCTCTAGTTCTTCTGGCAGTTTTTTGTTTTGCTCTGGATTGAAAATGCCACGATTTACACAGCCAACTTTAACGACTCCCCAGGTGTTATCGTCTTGTACTGGTGTACTTTCACATTGAGGGCTCCAGCCTTGCTCTATGCCGAGTACGTCATATTTGATTTTCTTCACCACCCAATGCTTAGGTACCTGCCCAATCCACTCAATGCCAGAGTCTTGCATCTCCACATCGAGGATTAGTCCCTTAGTGACTAGATGACTAATCAGCGCTTGGCGTTTTTCTTTTAGTAAGTTGATAAAAGTTTGCTTTTCTTCAATCAGATTATCGATGCGCTGAGTTTCACGATCGAGGAATACTTCAATTGCTTGTTGTGTTAATTCGGGAGGTAATATGATAGGCAAGCGCTTCAATTCATCATATTTGAGAGACTGGCGCATGCCTGCTCCTAGGTTGTAAAAAACCTTAGTTTCATCATATGCTCGCATCAAATAGTGAAGATATCGTGACCTAATCGTGCTTGGAGTGACCGCAACATAGGCTGAGGTGATAATGCCGCGTTCCCTACATTGAGCGGAGCGCAGACTGCGCTTATCGTTCTGTAAGTCTGTTAGCCTAAAAATAATGTCATTCTCATGAACTATTTGATAAGTCTCAAATGACGCAGGTAGAAGTCCACCTTGTGTATCAATGCTTTTGCGTTTAATACGACCAAAGCTCAACGATAAAAGGTTATCTTCTATCATCCCCTTATTTGACAGTTTTGATTCAGAAGCAACCGTGTAGAAAGGAACTGATGTCCAATCTTTAGGTACCTTTTCAACCCACTCAATATCGCTACTAACATAGTTTGTATAAGGCTTGATCATTCAGCCACCTCGTTGAGTAGTGCCTGAATACGTGCTTCACATGCCTTTAGCTCAGCATTAATTACGTCCAACTCGCGCGGCGGTACATACTTGTAGAAGTAGCGGTTAAAGTTAATTTCATAGCCGACAATGCCCACTTCACCATCTTTTTCATCACGCACTGAGTAATCAATAAAGGCATCCGGCACATGTGGTAGCACTTTTTGCTCAACGTAATCCTCAACATTATGATCAAAAGGAACGCTTTCGGTGTCTTTGAGTTTCGGGTCGGCAATCACTTGGCCTTTTTCGTCCAGCGCAGGCTCAAATTGCGGATCTATAAGGATAAAGTGCGCAGTTAAAGCTGTAGCGAGTGCTTTTGGATACTTACCAAAGTCACCCTGATTATTATTTTGCTTCACCGCCAAACGTGCCCACTCATAAGGCTTAAGACCAATATTATTAGTGAGGTATTGCACCCAAGCCGCTTGTTGTTCTGGTTTGAGCTTTTTGAACGTGTCTTGTTGTTGAAAAGTTGCGATTCCTGCTGATGTGATATCAAGCTTGGCACGCAGTGGACGCTGAATGGTGATTTTGCGGTAGGCAAAATCGGTAGTGTGAAAGAGCTTACAATTGTCACTGGCTTCAAATCCATCGTAAGCGCGCACAATGTCGTCAATCTGATTATCATTGAGGTACTTGCGCTTATCGCCTTGCGTTTTACGCATTGGCGTCCAGATGTCAGCCAAATTAATTAATTGCACCTGATTTTTGCGTCTTGGTTCTTTGTGATTAGATAAGATCCAGATGTAGGTTCCAATTCCTGTGTTGAAGAACATATCGGTTGGCAGGGCGACAATCGCTTCTACCAAGTCTTGTTCTAACAGCCAGCGGCGGATCTCTGATGGACCGGAGCCTGCATCGCCATTAAACAGCGGTGAACCTGAGAGTACGATTCCGACGCGACCGCCACCCTTTTCAGGCGTTTCCATTTTTGACACCAAGTGCAGTAAAAACAGCATGGAGCCATCTGAGATACTTGGTAAGCCGGGGCCAAAGCGCCCTGCGTATTTGAGCTGCTTGTGCTCACGCTCGACTTCTTTCTTAGCTTTTTCCCATTTGATGCCAAATGGCGGATTGGCAAGACCGTAGTGGAATTTATCGGCTCGTAACTGATCGTCTGAGAGGGTATTGCCTTGCTTGATGTTATTGGCATCAAAGCCTCGAATCATCATGTTGGTCAGCGCCATAGCATGAGTCGCGGGGTCGAGTTCTTGACCAAAAGGGACAACTTTGGCACTGCTACCCATCTCTTCAATTTGGCTGATGGCATCGGAAAGGAAACCGCCCGTGCCGCAAGTTGGATCGTAGATGGTGCGGATCACGCCCTTTTCACCGAAGATATCTTCATCAGCAGCCAGCACCAGTTTGGTGGCAAGCCGCACAGCATCGCGGGGAGTCATAAATTCACCAGCTTTTTCATTGACCGAGCTGGCGAATTTGAATATTAACTCTTCATAGGCATCCGACAATACGCGGTCGGACACCATATCAGGATGTAGGTCGAGATTGGCAAAGTAATTCACCATACGGTAGAGTAGCTTCGCTTTTTCAAGATCTTCAATGGTTTGCCCAAATTTGAACTCATCAAAGATGGTGCGTACATTTTTGCTGAACTGGCTGATGTAGTGTTCTAGGTTGTCACCCGTGTCCGACGCACCTAAGGATTCGAGCCTGTATTCGCTGGTGTTGTAAAAGGCGAAACCAGCTACTTCTGGCAACACCAAACCAAGATCAATGCCGGACTGTTTCTCAGCTAAATAGAACTTGCGTACTTCTTCACGAGTTGGCTCTAACACGCATTCAATACGTCGCAGTAGCAAAAATGGCAGGATAATGCGTGCAAAGTCGGTGTGTTTGAAATCTCCCCACAGGTCATCAGCCATACGCCAAATAGCACTGGAAAGTTTCGCGCTTTGTTCTTTGTCTTGTAAGTTCATTGTTATGCCTAATAATTTTGTTACTACTCATCGCAAAGCGGTGAGTAAAATTAATTTGAGCGGATACTGCTATAAGCTCATTAACTGCAAAACATACATTTCCTCATGTAAGGTTTGTATACAGTCATCTAGCTTTGAGTCTTCTGACCTTCAATCCACACTTCTAAATCCTCTCGTTTGAAGCGCCATGAGCCTCCAGCCTTAAACCCCGGCAACTTACCTTCGCTAGCCAATCTGTAAGCCGTTTTTTCCGCCAGCTTTAAGTAAGCAGCCACTTCTTTCAAGGTTAAAATTTGGTCATTCATTTCAGCGTGTTAGCTCTAACCGATTCTGTCGATAAGTTGAATGATGAGAGAATATGGGAAAATCGGGGAATGAACAATGATGAAGATTACATCTATCAGCATTCGAACGATTGATATGCCTGTATGATGAATCATGCATGAGAAGATTGCTTTTTACAGCTTTGGTTTATTGGGCTGGCCCACCCCTTTACAGTTTGAGTTGACCACTACAGTTCCAGTGCAGCACGAATGGTCCTAAGTTTCCTTTACTTCGCGGCAACTTTTCATTTGCGGTTCCAAATGCGCGCAGTCCATTAGCTGTTTACTGGTAACATTGAGCTGGCAGTATTCGAACTTGCGAGCTGAGTCCATTACCACATGTCGTGCAGCTCCAGACTCAGGCATTTGCACGGAATTCTGCATCAATGGGGACGTAGTGTCTCAGAGGATGGATTTCGAGATAACATTTCAGCATTCTCATGGGATCACCTCTATTAGCGAGTTATAGCATCTAGACAATAGCGTTCACCATAGCGATCGATCGTACAGAGCCAGTCGCCTTTACGGACCCTGGGTGTTACGTAAGGCAGGTAGCCCTGCAAATGTTCAGTAAGCTGCAGTTCCCTGACATTAGACTTTAAATAAAGGCAGTGAATTTGACTATTACCGGTGAGATCCGCATCAGAGTGTTTGAACTACAGGCTGTCAGTGTTGTACTCAGGATGGTATTGCAGTGTGCTGTGGCAGGTATAGCGGATGTAAGATGTGGCCTGCGCTGTATGGGTAACTTGATACAGAATTCTGTACGCTCTCGTTATTTATACGGGTAGCTACCAGATTACATCGGGCTTTAATTTTTATCATTCATCGTGTGTGCAACTACTTCATTTTCCCTTGCGTTTAGCCAATCAAAAGAAACCTCACCATAGTCCACTTACAGCGATGTAATCACTGCACGGATGTATATTGGTTTATAACTATTTTCAGAACTAAATCATTTTCGTGAGCAGCAGATATTCCCTTTCTGATAATGCGGAATGCGACAGGTTGTGTCGTTTTTTTGATGATGACTTCGATTTGGAATCAACTAATTAATTTATATTTCATAGCATTAGATAGCTGCAGTTACCCCCACCATTTTTTCAATCCACCTCACTTTGGTACGACATAACGTGTCGAACCAGTACGTCATAATCTCCCATATCAATATCTGGTTATTTTGGGAGTTCAGGACTGTTCTCACCATGAAAACACAACATGATCATTATGACCGCCTGTCCGTCAGGTTATCGGTCATTATCAGCCGGTTACTGGCCGGCCAATCCCTGGAGCTGAAAGCACTGGCAAATGAGTTTGGTGTCTCAGAGCGCACTCTACAGCGGGATTTTCAACAGCGTCTAATCCACCTTGATCTTGAACATACCAGTGGTAGCTATAGACTTATCCGGCGAACGGGTCGAGAGCACTTACCCAATACCTTTGCGTTTATCCTCAACTCTGGGATTTCAGCGATCATTCCGGCCCAGAACCGCAGATTAATCCGGCTGATTACCAGCAGCTCAGGGGGATCACCATGTCTTATCGGGCATGGAGGGCTGCCATCGCCAATCACGCAGACCACCTGTTTTCTGGAACTGGCCGAAGCTATCCGTGACTACCGGGCCGTTACGCTATTAGTCAATGGTAAGAGCTACGAAGGAGTTGCTCCTCGCCGCCTGATCTTTCAGTCCAGAAACTGGTTTCTTGTAGCTACACGAGCGAGAAAGCTACAGGTGTTTCGTATGGAAGACGTTAACGCTGTGACTGTTCTTGATACCTCTTTTCGTAGAAAGCCTGAACTTGATGCACTCACCGCCAGTGAGGAGTTTATTTCGGCTCTTCCACACTTTCGTTTCATTAGTGACGTTATTCAGACCTTCAGAGAGTAGCTGGCAACGTTCATTTCAACATAAGCAAGGAGACCTTTATGGATGACCCGGTAAAGGGCGAAGGCCGGATGATTACTGATGCCAATGGCATCACCAAAAGAGAAGGGGGGATTTCAGGAATATGGGGCAATATGTTTAATGAGAGTAATGGGATAAAAGCCGACAGCCCGCCGCTTATACCTGACATCAGGGATATTCTCGACGTTTTCCCTCAGTCGCTGCGGGAAAGCCTGGTTAACAAAATCAGTGAAGCTATCGACTATGAACCTGTTATTGGTGTTATGGGAAAGACCGGCGCAGGCAAATCAAGCGTGTGTAATGCGCTATTCCAGGGCGAAGTGTGTGCGGTCAGTGACGTTGAAGCATGTACGCGTGAGGCCCAGGAGCTACGTATACGCTTTGGTAAACGTTCGTTGAAGATCATTGATATTCCTGGTGTCGGTGAGAATGCTTTACGGGATAAAGAGTACGAAGATCTTTACCGTACTTTGCTTCCCTCACTGGATCTCATCCTCTGGGTGATAAAAGGAGATGATCGAGCTTTTTCTGCAGATGAGTATTTCTACAACAATGTTCTGCTCCCAGCAGGTGGTGGTGAGCGCGTTTTGTTCGTCCTCAACCAGGTTGATAAAATCGAACCCTTCCGTGAGTGGGATACATACCTGCATCAGCCGTCCCCGGCACAGCGCATCAACATCGAAAAGAAAGAATCTTACATTACTGAACGTTTTGGCTTCACGCGGTATCCGGTAATCCCGATCTCCGCTGATGAGTGCTACAACATCCTTCGTCTGGTCGAAACGATGATCCGTGCATTGCCTGATCGGGCTAAAAGCAGCACAGCCTCGCAATTTAAGGAAGAGTACAAAACCGATGACGTAAAGACGGAGGCGAAAGACGGCTTTGCCAGCGTGCTCTCCGGAATACTTGACGACGTTATTGATTCTTTTCCGTTACCTGTTCCCGTCAAAGAGCTGGCCCGTAAGGGGAAAGATAAGGTTATTGAGTGGGCGGGTAACGCCTGGGACCATTTTTTTGGATAAGGAAGCGTTTAATGAAACCACTAATTGTTCCTGCATTGTTTATATCGTTATTTGCTGCCCAGTCGGCTTATGCAGGCGGAGGCTACGACTTGCAATGCATGCTTGAAAACGGCGAGCTAATGACACTCAGTCATGCCAGTAATACCGCTTACATCAGTTTTGAAAAGCCCGGTGGTGACTCCGAAGAGGGAGGTTCCATCATTAAACTGGATATCCCTTCCGGTGAGGCGAAGCAAACTGTCATCGCTAAATCAGAGACGGGAACCGCTTCTTTCACTCTGCGCGGCGAAAATGAAGATATTGAAGGCGCTGTAGCGCTCAATTATTCGGAATATGATGGTACAGGCGATGCTTATTACACGACCATGAATTCACTGGGGCAGGAAACCAGCACCGTATCCTGCAAACCGGGTACGATTAACGTTTCCAGGAGCCTCCTGCAGAATGGTATTAATGGTGTTGGAAGCCAGCAGGCTAATAAACCTACACCCACTCAGCAACTGCAGGTACAACAACCGACGACACCACCGTTTAAAGTTCAGTTCGGTAGCGCAGTCAGTAATGAAGGCTGGAATACCAGATATGGCGTTATTCAGCTCACTATTACTGATGACAACGTGGTACTGAAATCCATTAGGGTTAACCGGGGGAACTGTAAAATGGAGAGCGTCGGTAACAGAACCTTGCCAGCCAAATATCAATTCGGTGATGTGGCCACGTTCAAATATATGAAATGTGACCGTATTATCGAAGCCAGTATTGCGACCGATTCCGGTAGCTGGACCTTCAATAATTAAATTTAACTATGATGAGTCCGGGGGATAAGTGTCAGTCAATTATCCGACACTTCCCCCTTTTAATTATGTTTAACCCCGCTGGGATGTCATTCATTTCATCCCTACAGCGCCCCTTAACAAATAACGCGCAGCAACAGCCCTGCCAGACGTTTACTGACATAGCGCTTGTGTCGGGTTACTGTTTGCGGATAAGGCGTGTGTAAGTGGCCTCAAGGGCATTATTTGCGTGATTCTTCTATGCGCTCCATCACCCAGCGCCTGACATCACTTTCCAGCCAGCGGGAACTGCGGCCAAACTTGATAGGTCTCGGAAACATTCCGCCCTTAATCAGCTTGTAGAACCACTTATCGGTTAAGCCCGTAAAGGTGGTGATGAAGACCATATCCACCAGCTTATCGTTCATCAGCTCGGTTTCGGGAGTCAGTATATTGTTCATGACGATTATCCTTCTGTCTTTGAGTGGGTAAAAGACAGGAGCCACAGCGATAACCTGTTGATTTAAGTTAATGTTGCGTGCTCCGTCATTACAATCACTTCTCCGGTAATAAATAACTTTTCGCTTTAGTCTTAAACTGACTGCAGCCAAAGTTACGCTCGCCGTCCTCATTTTCTTTGGAACGTTTTTTGGCGAGATAGCAGATCCGACTCAGGTAATTCTCATAATCAAGGCTGTTGGTTCCCTCTCTGCGGTTCAGCTCAAATATGCCTGCCAGATGATAACTTACGCTCTCCTTTGCTTTACCCTTCAGTTTCAGCGCGTGACACCACGCCTTAGCTGCCATCGTTAGCAATAACCCTCTTCCGGTCCCCTTAAACCCCAGTTTAAGCATCATGCAACTGAACACCTCGCGGTTAACCAGGAGCACCAGGTGATAATGCTTGTTGCTATTCATCTCACCGAACTCTCTGGCCCACGCGTAATACACCGGGCAAGGGTATATTCGTTTACCTTCTCTGCTACGCCTTTTCAGATAAGCGGTAATCTGAGCTTTCAGTGAGGCAATGAAACGGGTTATCACGGCAGATTCGTAACCCTTGTGTTGGTTGTGCTGCGGCAGGCTTAAATCCAGCCCGAAGGCTAATACACGGGCATGCTCATTCATCACGAAGGCTGTCAGCGCTTCCAGACGCTGCATATGGTAAGTATTCTTCTCGCTGTTACATTCTTTCAGTTTCATTTTCAGGCTCTCATGTTGTGGGTGATATACCCATGAGAGCCTTAGTAACTTTTAATGCAGGTACAGGACGATCAAAGAAAACACTGTCTCACTCCACTACTGGCCTTAGCCTCTGCTGGTAGCTTTACTCCCGTTATACCCACTTCCCAGTGAATCTCTGTATACCCTATATCTGTAAGATTCTGTTCATACTGTAGAGAACAACAATAAACATATAATTAGTATCCGGCAGTAAATAATCACTGAAGTCGCCACCTGTCACCTCGTATACCCCCGCTGTATCGGGTTTTCTGGCTGTTATTACTCCCCGCCATTCGGTCTAAAACCACTCTTAAGTTATCCCGGCACGCTGACTACGGGGTTAATTCTTGCCCTAGTTCGTGGATGAAAATTTTATTGTCGACCAAGCCGCCATGCAGGGCGTTGCCGGAAGCGGCTGTTTTCACATGCAACATATCCTTGATTTAGGTTGGTTTTTAAAAAAGTGCAGCACTGTTAAAATCTTAAAGGTGCTACACCTTATAAGGAATGTGTGATGGTAAGTAAAAAAAGGATAACGGTTAATTTTTCCTATCCTGAACTTCATCAGATGATAGTGAATCTGGCGAAGAGGACGGGTAGTAGCAGTTCAGCTGTTATTCAGGACATGATTCTTGATGCCTTGAAGTACAGGATGGAAAACGATGCACTTTTACCTTCAGGCAAACTGGTGGCGAATAAAAACCTGGTGCCGGAAAAGGTTTTCAACGCAGGATTTGAAATCAATAATCTGACTATTGATGGGAAAATCAGGGGCGCAACCGATGCGTTTCATCGCCTGTTCCAAAGAGGAGAGTTTATTGAGACACTGCCTTATATGTCTTTTGCTGGTATGCAAAATCCAGTGAACGCAATCAACAGGAGAGAAATACTTGAAAGAGTAATTTCATATCTGCAGGCCCGACTTTATTTTTCTGATAATAATTATTTCAAACCAGAGTTGCTTTTGTTTTTTATCGGAAAGGTAACGGTAAAATATATTGGGTATACCGCTGATGGCCTCGAAGTGAAAATAGGTTACTCATCTAAGGTTGTTCCCGTCTTCAGTAACAGAAAAAATGGTGACGAGGTGCTTTTATTCGATCTGAATAACATTAAGTACAGAACTTTCCATGACATGGCTAAAAATGGATGGAACAGAAAAAAACATTCACACCAGTTGTGCATTAATGGATTGGAAGGCATGCGAGGGGGCGGTTTTTTTGTCGGGGTTTTGTATGAGCCGCAATCACCAGATGAACTGGCTACCCCATCAGAGGAAGACTTTATTAGTAGCACAGGTCTCAGATATCGATTTTTTAGTCACCCCTCAACGGTTAAAATCATAAAGAATTATTTTCCGCAGTCAGTCACTATTGACCCCAGTGGAACCACCTACACGGTAAAAGAAAAAACTATACAAGATTTGGATACGCTCACCCGGGCTGTCAGAAAGTGGGATGCTGGCAGGTAATATTTAAATTACAGCCATTTTTATCTCTGTACTATCCGTGTGACTCCACCCGAATTTAACACAATCTTCTTTCGTTGTTCACTCGTACAAAAAGACCATGCCTCATCATGAGACATGGTCTTTTTTATGTATTTTTATAAGGAATTAATTATGAAACGTTTAGCCAGCCGCTTTGGTGCGGTCAATCTCGTACGTCGCGACCGTCCCTTATTTGACCGGGTGGAGGAGAAGCGCGATGCCATGCAATCGCTAATGCTACCTCCACCAGCCCAGCAGGCGATGGCAAAAGCAGCATTGACGTATCGCTTTGGTGAAGAACATCAGCCGGTAACCGAATCGCAAATCCTTTCCCCACGCCGCTGGCAGGACGAGAGCAACGATCTCTGGACCACTTACCAGCGTATTCAGGAAAACCTGATTAAAGGTGGGCTGTCCGGGCGAACAGCCAAAGGTCAACGTTCCCATACACGTGCTGTTAAAGGCATCGACGGGGATGTGAAGCTGAACCGCGCACTTTGGGTGATGGCCGAGAATATGCTGCAGCTTGCTTCATGAACCTTTTGCCATCCATCTCTTCACGCCCTGGCACTAATCCGGCGGGGCTTTTTGTTTTCAGGAGCAATTATGTCCGCACTCAATTTATCCCCGTTATTACTACCAAATGAGCAACGCGTTATCCGTCGGGCGTTACGACTGCTAGAAAAGTATCAGCGTCAGCCGAGTGAGTCATTTACCTCCACCAGCTTCACCAAAACCTGGTTGCAACTGCAGATGGCTCACCTGGAGCGGGAAGTCTTTATCGTGATGTATCTCGATAACCAGCACTGCCTTTTGGAGCGAGAAACACTGTTTACCGGCACACTCAGCCATACCGAAGTGCATCCTCGCGAAGTGGTGAAGTCAGCCCTGAAGCACAACGCCGCTGCGGTAATTCTGGCCCATAACCACCCTTCGGGTACGACAGAAATCAGCCAGCAGGATAAACATGTCACTCAGCGGATTGCTAAAGCCTTGGCTCTGGTGGAAGTGCGTGTGCTGGATCATCTTGTGGTCGGGAACGAAGTGGTATCTTTTGCTGAATGTGGCTGGTTGTGAGGTGCAGAATGAAAATCATCAGTAAGCGCCAGGCAATGCATATTTATCGTCAGCATCCCGAATCCAGGCTATCTGCCTTCTGTACAGGTCACTACCGGTGGCATGGTAGTGTCTGCCATTACTACGGACGTGAAGTTCAGGATATCAGCGGCGTACTCGCTGTTTTTGTTGAGCGTCGTCAGGACCGGGCAGGCCCATATGCCATCCTTCGCAGCGTGACGATGAATTAATCACCTCTCTCAGTCATTAAGGAATATGTTAATGCAGTCGACCACCTTATCCGGCACATCAGCGGAGAGCGCATCCTGCCTTCAGTGGGGATTAATACGTAATATCACGCCATGCTTCGGCGCTCGCTTGGTTCAGGAAGGCAACCGTCTCTACTTTCTGGCTGACCGAGCTGGGTTTAATGGCTCATTCAGTGACGATGAAGCATTGCGCCTGGACCAGGCGTTTCCACTAATAATGAAACAGCTAGAGCGGATGCTCACCACTGGAGAGCTTGATCCCCGCAGTCAGCACTCCGTTACTCTGCATCACAACGGACTCACTTGTGAGGCTGACACTCTCGGCTCTCATGGCTACGTTTACATCGCTATTTACCCCAGTCAGCCGTAACCAACTAACACCTTCCTCTTCCTTTATCAGGGACTCAACTCATGCATATTTCAACTGTACCGGTCACGGTGCCAGTTTCGTCACGCCTGTCGCCCGTGCAGGTCTGGCAGCAACTATTAACTTATCTGCTGGAACACCATTACGGTCTAACGCTAAACGACACACCATTCCATGATGATTCCGCCATCCAGGAACATATCGAAGCGGGAATAACACTGGCTGATGCGGTGAACTTTCTGGTGGAACGCTATGAACTGATACGCACTGACCGCAAAGGGTTTACATGGCAAGATCAGACACCATTTCTGACCGCTATCGATATTCTCAGAGCCAGGCGAGCTACCGGATTAATGAATATATAAATTCTTCGAGCATCATTCCTGATTTTTACCTCTGAATTTCCCACCTTATTTATTCATCGCATAGTGCGCCTGCCATTTCTGGCAGGCGTGTTTGCTTTTATGGATGATTGACGATGCAAACAGAACCCGTTGTATTAACGGAACACAATGAACTCATCTGTTCGACCAGTATCGAACGAGTAGTTTCTGGCCGCGATGCTGCACTGCTGCAAATTGAACAGCTCATCCAGCAGCTTGATGCCATTTCACGGTTAACCTCTGAAGTTGGCGGTGGTACGGCGCAAGACTGGGCGATGAAAGCCGGGCACCGCTACGATAGTTGGCTGACTGAAACTGTGGATAAAGCGATCCCTGCTGTCACCCGCAATATTGACCGTAGTATCTGGCGTGATTTGATGTTGAAGTCTGGCATGATGGCATTGATGGATGCTCAAGCGCGCGACCAATGGCATAAGAACCTAGAGGAGGGCGATCTACCTGCCATCAGCGAGGCGAATATACTCAGTACTTTTGAGCAGTTACATCTGAATAAAATGGATGTATTTGTGCGTGGGATCATCAATGTGTTCAAAGGTCTATCATGGGATTATAAGACCAATAGCCCTTGTAGCTTTGGTAAGAAGATCATCATTAACAATCTGGTGACGCATAACCGCTGGGGATTCAGTCTTAACTGGGGCTGGCGGCGGGATCAGTTGGCTGACCTGGAGCGGATGCTATTTTTACTCGATGGCAAACCAATTCCCGACAACCGTGGTGATATCTCTACCCGATTGATGGAACATATTCGGGATAATCCTGTTAAGGATGTTTACGAGGATGAGTTCTTCAGTATTCGTTACTTTCAAAAGGGAACGGCCCATCTGACGTTCAAGCGTTTGGAGTTGATAGAAAGGATTAATGACATTATTGCGAAACACTATCCGGGGATGCTGGGGCAGTAGCAGTAATTTTTAAAGCCTTGAGATACCGAATTGGGCATTTTGTAGAGTAACTAACTGAGTTTTTCTTAATCACATCTAACTAAATTTCCTGTTGCTTCCCTTGAACAGGTAGTGACTGTATTAAGATTAATCCGATAAGATGCAGATATATCAATTCTAAATCGCCCTACACACGGAGTATGTGATGGTTCAGGATTTCTCTGCATTGGCCCCTTTCTTTCGTTCTCATATCGCAAAAAATAATCAATACAGCCCCGACTGGGGCAAACACTATCGTCAGCTCGTAGAACAGATCCAAGCCGAAAAACCCAACTTCTCTGCGGATACAATTCGGCAGATTTGGTACGAACGTAGCAATGGTATCTCCAGCCTCAGGCAGGGGGGGATGTCCCAGTTTGAATTCGAAACGGCGGAAAAACAGCTGCTTGATCTCACCCGACAGATGGCAGAGGAGTGTACGCAGGAGAACTACGATCGGGTGATTGAGGGCCTTGTTAAACTTAAAACAGATGGGATATTAAACAAAGTATATTGGGCACTTTGCCATCGCGCTTTTGCCGCGATTTACCCGTCGAAAATTACCAACGTTGTGAATGTCAGCAATTTTTTCAGTAGTTACAACTATTGCAATAACCATTTTCAACTTGGCCTTTCTGAGGATCAGGAGTGGTTCGCTCGCAACCTTGATCTCAAGAAAGCGTTGCACCAAACACTGGGCGATGAAGTCGATCCTATCGAACTGAATATGTCGCTCTGGCATCTCTATACGCAGGTTATTCAGAAGAAGAACGATATTGCGTTAATCGGTAATGAAACTGCCTTGCCTGAGGATGAGCAAGACGAAAAGGTTAGCACCCCGCAACTTCCAAAAAATACTATCCTCTACGGTCCTCCAGGGACCGGAAAAACTTACCGTACCATCGACCTGGCTGTACGCGCCTGTGAGCCGATAGCCTACTCGCTGCAGGAAGGAAAAGAGGAAAACGAAAAACGCCGCGAGCTGAAAAAGATTTATGACCGCCTGATTGCTGAAAAGCGAGTGCGCTTTATTACTTTCCATCAGAGTTTTGGCTATGAAGAGTTTATCGAAGGGCTAAGAGCAGAGACCACCGACGATGGCAATGTACGCTACGAAATCAAAGCGGGCATTTTTAAGCAAATTTGTGAAGATGCTGCTTTTGGTCACGCTGGTGTTCAGCAGAAGCTTGACGAGGCTCTTGTCCGCCTACAAGAACGTTTATCTGAAAGTGGAGGCATTACCCTTGAAACGCTGCAGGGCAAAGCCTTCCAACTGGCTTACAAGAGCCAGACCACCTTTGGTATCTTCCCGTCGCAATCGAAAAAAGAGGATTTAGGGCAGGGTTACAATGCTTACCTCAAGAATATCAGTCTGGTTTACCAAAACCCTCAGGCGAAGGTACATAATCCGTCATATGTGCGTAGTATCCTTAATTACCTGATTAAACAGGAAGGCTTGCCTTCCAACCCACAGGAATCTGTTTCTGAAAAACGGCAAAACTACGTTCTGATTATTGATGAAATTAACCGCGGCAATATATCCAAAATCTTTGGCGAACTGATCACCCTGATAGAAACCTCTAAACGTTCCGGGGAGCCGGAGGCACTTAGCGTGATGCTGCCTTACTCTTCTACCTCGTTCAGCGTACCGAACAATCTCTATTTAATCGGCACTATGAACACTGCTGACCGTTCGCTCACCGCACTGGATACCGCCCTTCGTCGCCGATTCGAGTTTGAAGCGATGCTGCCGGACATCACGGTTCTGAAAGATATGGTCGTCAAAGGCATTGATCTACCACGACTGCTGCAGACCCTTAATGACCGCATTCAGGTGTTGTACGACAGAGAACATACCTTGGGCCATGCCTTTTTCATTCCGGTTGTACAGGCTAAAGAGGACGAAGAATTGGCCTTTGAAAGGCTCAAGAGGATTATGCGAAATAAAGTATTGCCTTTGCTCGAGGAGTATTTCTACAACGACTGGCAAAAAATTCGCATGGTGCTGGGCGACAATCAGAAAAGCGATAACCCGCATCTACAGTTCGTGTGTGAGGTGAAAGACCAGAAACAGTTTGTGGATCTTTTTGGCAATAGCGGGACTGAAGATCTGCATGATATCGGTGCCAGTTTCCATCTGGCCCCTGAGGACGACTATGTCTGGGATAATCCGCTCGCTTGGCAACAAATTTATGCGCCAAAAAATAGTAACCCTGGGAGTAGGGAATGACGTCTCGTCAAAACTTTACCGTCTTCGAATACGGACTCCTGGTTGGCGAGAAAGATAGGGGCCGCATAAATAATGCGGTCGTTCTGCCCACGAAGCTGTTTGAGTGGCTTGAGCAACGGTGTCTGAAAGATGACACGGATAACACTCATCGTCTGCTAACCCTGCGCAGTCGGGGGAGTGTAAAAACTCTGCAAGTAAAAAATTATGCTGGTGTTATCTCTCTTCCGGGAAATGCGTTTATTGAAGTGTTGCCAAAAACGGGGCGGCGTGATGAGAACATTGATATTGCACGTCAGCAGCTTTTGATGATGCTACGCACGCTAAAATCTTTTCGCCATATTGCCACTTCAGCATCCAGAGTAAGAACCTCGAAGATGCCGTTGATGGATGTTTTTATTCAGCAGTTTATCGATAGTGTACAGCAGATTGTGCGCCAGGGGCTAAAGCGTGATTATTTGCGCCAGCAGGACAATTTGCCCTGGATGAAAGGGAAGTTACGAGTCTCCGCTCAATTAAGCAAAAACTGTGTGCGTCAGGATCGATTTCAGGTGGAGTTTGACGATTACAGCGCCGAACGCCCTGAAAACCGGATATTGAAAACAGCCATTGATAAAATCCGCCGTCAAATCCGCAATCCGCAGCTTCTAATACAAATTAACTCTTTGCAGGTGTACTTTGACGATATTGCACCTGTCGATGATGTCCGCATCGCCTTCGACCAGGTACGTCTCGACCGACATATGCGTCACTATGAACTTGCCTTGGCGTGGGCGCGGCTGATTTTGATGGGACAGTCTCCCCATTGCATGCAGGGAGACGCCAACGCTATTTCACTGCTCTTTCCCATGGAAGCGGTGTTCGAATCTTTTGTGACTGCATGGATGCGTCATCGTTATAACGATAACTGGCATGTAGAGGCTCAGGTGAATTCACACACCTTGGTTCGTCTCAATGGTAGAGGGTTATTTAAGCTTAGACCCGATATCCATCTACGGCCTCGTGCGAAGAGTTGGGATCAGCCGATGATTTGTGATGTTAAATGGAAAATGGTAGAGAGCGGAAAAGCGGGACTCGAACAGTCGCAGGCTGACCTCTACCAGATGCTTGCCTATGGTATGAACTATCAGGAGGGGATAGGGGACATGCTTCTGATTTATCCTTCGCATGAAGGTTTTAGTCAGCCTTTACCTCATCCATATGAATTCAGCCATCAAAAGGAAAACTCGCTGCGTTTATGGGTTCTGCCATTTTTCATTGGTGATAGTTTGCAAAGTTCTGGTCTGCGTTTCCCTGATGG
>Ga0105250_10000506_pt1 | contig 27341 bp, 19 predicted proteins | sample KBSS54metaG_FD_80425 | JGI IMG/M metagenome (GOLD analysis project Ga0105250, IMG submission 80425) | Switchgrass rhizosphere microbial communities from Kellogg Biological Station, Michigan, USA - KBS S5-4 metaG | ecosystem: Host-associated > Plants > Roots > Rhizosphere > Soil | place...
ATGTTCGATCAGCCGCGCCTCGATTTCCCCCGGCTCCAGACGCAAGCCACGCAGCTTGATCTGGAAGTCATTGCGGCCGAGGAATTCCAGTTCCCCATGATTGTTGTAGCGCGCCAGATCGCCCGTTCGGTACAGGCGATCACCCGCAACAAACGGGCTGTCGATGAAGCGATCGGCCTGCATCTCCGGCAAGCCGTGATAACCACGTGCCACGCCGACGCCGCCGATGTGCAACTCACCGCTGACGCCTTGCGGCACCGGTTGACCATACGCATCGAGCACGTACAACCGCGTGTTGCTCAAGGCTGTGCCGATCGGCACCACGTTGTCCGGTACCGGCATTTCCGGTTCCAGCGTCCAGCCCGTGCTGTCCACCGTGGTTTCAGTTGGGCCGTAAACATTGTGCAAACGCACCCACGGCAGGCGATCGCGCACCTGCCGCGCCAGCGCTGCACTGAGTTCGCCGCCACCGTTAAGCACATCGGTCAGGCTGGTGCACTGTTCGACACCGTCCTGCTCGATGAACTGCTGCAACAGCGCCGGAACGAACTTAACTACGGTGACCTGCTGCTCACGAATGGTCTGCACCACATAGGCCGAATCGCGGTTGCCATCCGGTCGAGCCAGTACCAGACGCATCCCCGAACACAGCGGCCAGAAGATCTCCCACACCGAACTGTCGAAGCTGAACGGTGCTTTTTGCAGCAACGCACCGTGTTCGGTCGGCGGACTGAGCTGCGAACCCCAATGCACCATGTTGCAGGCGCTGCGATGCTCGATCATCACGCCTTTGGGCAACCCGGTGGAGCCCGAGGTGTAGATCATGTAAGCGAGGTTCGAAGCGCTCAGGCCCGGCACCTGCAGATTGTCTGACGGCTGCTGCTCCCAACTGCCGTGATTAAGATTGATCGTCGTCACACCCGGCTCGCCGAGCAATTGCCGCGTGGCGTCATGCACCAGCAGTGCGACCGGCGCGCTGTCCTGCAACATGTAGTTCAGACGCTCCAGCGGATAGTCCGGATCCAGCGGCACATAGGCGCCGCCAGCCTTGAGGATGCCGAGCAAACCAACGATCAGATCCAGTCCGCGCTCGACGCAGATTGCTACGCGCGAGTCCGGTTGCACGCCGAGTTCACGCAGGTGATGGGCCAGACGATTGGCGCGCTGATTGAGCTCAAGGTAAGTCAGGGTTCCCTGCGCGGATTGCAGCGCGATGGCGTCCGGCTTATGCCGCACCTGCGCTTCGAACAACGCGTGCAGTGGCTGCTCCAGCGGACAATCGACCTCGGTGACGTTGAAGGTGATCAGCAAACGTTGCAACTCCTCGGCTTGCAGGATCGGCAAGCGGTTCAACAGTTGTTGCGGCGTCTGCTCCAAGGCCTGTACCAGGCCGCTCAACGCGGTTTGCATGTAGCCGCAAATCCGCTGCGCGCCGATCTGCGCCACGGCCCTGCCGGTGAGGCGCAAGCCGTTGCCAAAATCATCCACGCTCATGGTCAGCGGGTAATTGGTGCGCTCCTCGTTGGCCAGGGTTTCGATGCCTTGCCAGGCATGGCTGGATGGCTCCAGCAGTTCGGACTCGTCACTGTGCCGATAATTGAGCAAAGCGCTGAACAACGGTGACGGCGAGGCGACGCCGCTGCAGCGCTGAGCCAGTGCCAGCGACGCGTGCTCATGCCCGAGCAGCGCGGTCAGCCGCGCATGGGTGGCGCGCACAGCGTCCAGCACTCCGGCATCGACATCGATGCGCAACGGCAAGCTGTTGATGAACACGCCCAAGGCCCGGTCAGCGCCCTCGCCGCCTTGCATGCGCCCCATCAGCACCGTGCCGAACACCACACGCTGCTGGCCGGATGTCGCCGCCAGCACCCGCGCCCAAGCCAGATGAATCAGGCTCGCCACACTGACCCCGGCCTGTCGTGCTTGGGTGCGCAGACGCTGATAGACGTCAGCCGGCAACGCCTGCTGCGCTTCGTCGATGCCGCGTCCGTCGCCCTGCACTTCCTGCAGGCCGAATGGCAGGGTCGGCTCGTCGATGTCCGCCAGTTGCTCACGGAAAAACGCCTCGTGTTCCTGCTCGCTGACGCCCAGCCGCGTCTGCGCCACGTAATTGCGATACGGCACCGGCGGCGCCAGCGCCACGACCTGCCCCGACAGACTGGCCTGCATCTCGCCGCGCATCACCTCCAAAGCGATGTGATCCATGGCCAGGTGATGGAACAGCAGAATCCCCACCACCCGATCCAGCGCCGGATCACGGGCATACACCAGGCGCATCAGAGGCGCCTGGCTGACGTCGAGGCGATAACGCCGGGCGTTGAAGCGCGCGTGCAACTGCTCGATGACCGGGCCGTCGGCCGGGTCCAGCTCGACCTCCTGCAACGGCAGAATTGCCGCGCGCCACACCACCTGCACCGGGGTGTTCAGGCCTTCCCAGAGCACCGAAGTGCGCAGAATGTCGTGGCGCGCCATGACTTCTCGCAACGCTGCGGCGAAAGCCTCGACGCGTTCAAGACTGTCGAACGCCAGTTGCGATTGCAGCAGGTACGGATCGCCCTGCTCAGCGGTGATGTGGTGGTAGAGAATGCCTTCCTGCAGCGGTGCCAACGGATAGATGTCCTGCACGTTGGCCGCGCCGCCCGGTACCGTGGCGACGATCCGCTCGATGTCCGCCTGCTGCAGTTGCACCAGCGGCAGCATTGCCGGAGTGATATGGGTGCAATCGGCAGTGATGCGGTTGGCCGGCACTTCGATCTCCCGACCGCTGCCGACCGAAGCCGCCAGCGCCGACAGGGTCGGCTGACTGAACAGCACGCGCACGTCGCTGCTCAGATCGAGCTGACGCATGCGCTCGATCAAGATCACCGCCAGCAACGAATGCCCGCCGAGTTCGAAGAAATGGTCATGACGCCCGACCCGTTCGACTTGCAGGACTTCGGCCCAGATCTGCGCCAGGGCGATTTCGACCTCACCCTGCGGCGCCTCGTATTCGCGGCGGATCAGATCGTCCGGCCCAGGCGCCGGCAGTGCCTTGCGATCGACCTTGCCGTTGGCGGTCAGCGGCAGCGCCGACAGACGCACGTAGGCGCTCGGCAGCATGGCGCTGCTCAGGCGGGTTTTCAGCTGCGCGTGCAGCTCATTGATGTCTAGCGGCGCCTGCTCGGTAAACCACGCCAGCAATTGCCCGTCGCGCACCAGCACCACCGCTTCGCGCACCGCCGAATGGCTGGCGAGTGCGCTCTCGTTCTCCCCCGGCTCGATCCGGATGCCACGGATTTTCACCTGATCATCGTTGCGCCCCAGATACTCCAGATTGCCGTCGGCGCGCCAGCGCGCGAGGTCGCCGGTGCGGTACAGGCGCGCGCCCGGTTCAGCACTGAACGGGTCGCGCAGGAAACGCTCGGCGCTCAGCTCTGCGCGGTTCAGGTAACCACGGGCTACCCCGACCCCGCCGACGTACAACTCGCCCGTCACGCCAAGCGGCACCGGTTGCTGCTGCTCGTCGAGCAGATACACCGTGGCGTTGCTCACCGGTTTGCCGATGTGCAGCGCCTGCCCGGCGTCGATGCGCCCCGAGGTCGCCACCACGGTGGCTTCGGTCGGGCCGTAGTTGTTGATCACTTCGAACAATGGCTGACGCGGGAACTGGCGCAGGCGATCGCCACCGATCAGCAGCGTGCGCAACGTCGGGTGATCGAGCTGGCGGCTGAACGCGTATTCGGCGATCGGCGTCGGTAAGAAGCACACGTCCAGCGGCTGCGCACGCCACCAGTCGAGCAGCGCATCGATGTCTTCGCTGCCCTCGCTGACCGGCGCCAGGTGCAGGGTCGCGCCCACGCACAGCGCCGGCCAGACTTCCCAGGCCATCGCATCGAAACCGAAACCGGCCAGGCTTGAGGTATGGCTGCCGGCATGCAGGTCGAAGACATCAGCGTGCCAATCGACCAGATTGCACAGGGTGCGGTGCTCGACCATCACCCCCTTGGGCAGGCCGGTCGAGCCGGAGGTATAAATCACATAAGCGAGGTTGGCCGGGGTCAGCCCCGGCACCTTCGGCGCGTCGACCCGGCCAGCCGACCAACTCGGCTGATCCAGCTCGATCACCGGCACCGACAACGCCGGCAAATGCCCGCGCAGCGCGCGCTGGGTCAGCACCGCGATGGGCGCGCTGTCCTCCAGCAGGTAGCTCAGGCGCTCGGCTGGATGCGCCGGATCCAGCGGTACATACGCGGCGCCAGCCTTGAGGATCGCCAACAGTCCGACCAGCGTGTCGAGCCCGCGCCGGCAACGATCGCCACCCGGTCATCCGGGCGCACCCCGAGATCGAGCAGATGATGAGCCAGCGCGTTGGCACGTTGATTGAGTTCGGCATAGGTCAGGTTTTGCCCCTGATCAACCGCCGCCAGCGCGTGCGGCCGAAGCGTCGCCTGCGCTTCGACACGCTGCTGAATGGTCGTCGGCGCCGGGTAGTCCACCCGCGTGGCATTCCACTGTTGCAGCCGCGCGGTTTCTTCCGGCGTGCTCAGGTCGAAATCCGCCACCGCCAGATTCACCGCTTCCAGCCCCTGCTCCAGAATCAGCAACCAGCGTTCAGCCAGTGCCTTGACTTCATCGGCGCTGAAATACGCCTCGCTGTAGATCAGGTACAGCCGCGCGTCGTCATTGGCCAGATTGCTCAGCAAGTGCACCGCCAGCGGTGTGGCCTCCTCGACGTTCGAGGCCTTGATCATCCGTCCCGACGCCTCGCCGTAGCGATAATCGTGAGTGCCCTGCTCGTAGGAAACAGTGACTTCGAACAGCTGCGAGCGCTCCTCCCGCAGCAGGCCGAGGGCGCGGTTCATCTCACTCACGGGGAAGCGCTGATGGCGGAAATCCTTGCGCAGTTCCTCACGGATCGCTCTGACCAGTTCAGCGAACGTGCAGTGGCGACCGAAGCCCATGCGCACCGCACTGACCTGGGCGAACAACCCAAGCGTGGATTTGAAGCGCGCGCCGGAGCGGTTGAGAATCGGCAATCCAACCACCCACTCGTCACGTTGTGCGGTGCGGCTGAAGTAGACATGCAGCGCCGCCAGCAACACATGGAACGCCGACGCGCCGAACGCTCGGGCCACCTGCTGCATGCGCTCGTGCAGCAACGCCGGCAAGGGCTGCGCGTAGACCTGCGTCTGCGCGGTCTGGCCGGCCAGACTCTGCTGATGCCGTGGCAGCAACAGCGGCTCGGGCAATTGTCGGTACTTGTCCAGCCAATAGGCGCGATCCTGCGCATAACGCGGCGACGCGTGATAGCGCGCATTGTCCTCGATGAAGTCGATGTACGACGGCGCCGCGACCGGTGCCGGTTGGCCGTGTGCCAGCGCGTTGTAGATCTCGTCCAGCGACTTGAACATTTCGCCGAAGCCCCAGCCATCGACGATCAAGTGATGCGCCTGCACGGACAGCCAGTGTCGCTGCTCATCGAGGCGGATCAACAGAAAGCGCAACAGGCAGCCGCCGTCCAGCACGAAGGGTTGATCGATGCGTGCCTGCACCAATGCCCGCGCCGCCGATTCCGGGTCGCTGTGCGCCGACACATCGTCGATCGGCATCGGCACCGCTACTGACCGGGCGAACTGCTGCAAAGGCAGGCCATCGGCGCCGGCGCCCGGCAGTAGAATCGTGCGCAGCGCGTCATGCCGGGCTACCAGTGCTTCCAGCGCAGCCTGCATCCGCGCCGGATCCAGCGGCCCGCTGAGGTCCAGGTAGCCGCCGATGTTGTACAGCGGCGAATCCCCGTGACTCAGCTGATCCAGCCAGATATCCAGCTGCGCTGCGGTCAGCGGATACGTCTGGAGCGATGCGGACGGCGTGGCCACCGCAGGGGCAGAAATAGGCGGCATAAGATCCTTCTCATGTGATTTTGCGCCTATTCAAGCATCGGCCCCGATGCCGACATGACACGTAAAACCCGGACAACCCCGCCCCGGGCGCTGGCCTGTCAGCGCTTGTAGCCCCTGATTGGGTGGGAACCCACTAAAAGTTCGGAGAGGAAACACTGAAAATCCTGTAGGAAAAATGCCACATACCAGCGCTGCCATCGACCTGCGTTGTGACCTCAAAAAAACACAACTGCCCCGGTTTTCAAGGTCTTGCCGTGACCAAACAGTCACACGATGCGCAACACCTGTAGCAAACGGCGTCAGAAGCCCGGCGCCAACTTTCAGAAATGATGGCACTTTGTGTCCCTGTTTTCCCCTACAGACGTAGGACAAATCCATAGGCTTAAATCCCGCCCCAGATCAGTTTCAAGGAGAGACGATTGCGTGGGCGGCTTTTGCATAAACAGCGGACGACTCGGTGATGACTCGGAACCAGGGATGACAAGGATATGAATCTGACCGGCAGTATTCGCAACATGGAAAACCCGCATTTCTACTGGCAACTGGGGGAACTGATTGCCAGCACCGGCGACGATCATTTCGCCAGCAACCTGTTCCAGTTGGTCGACACCCTGGTGCCGGTCAATCGCGTCGATCTCAGTGAGTGGACGCTGGACGAACGTCAGGCCAGCGTGGTCGAGATCAAGGCGCTGGGCAGCGCCGGACTGCCGCAGACCTTCCCGCCACCGGACCCGTTGAAAAGTCCGGACGATCATCCGTTGTTGCAGAAGATGATCGAGATGAATGATTCCCTGCTGATTCAACTCAAAGCGTCGCTCCAGCCGCAACATCCGCAGCACAGCGTGCACCAGTGCAATCTGGTGTCCCGCACCTCTAATCGCCGCTGTGTCATCTCGTTCTACCGACTGCATACGCAACGAGTGTTTTCCTTGCCGGAGCTGTCGTTTCTGAAAAGCCTGTCCGACACCCTGTTGCCGCTGATCGAACGGCACGCGCAGCTCAGTCGGCAGATTGTCGCCAAACAGCCGCGCCTGCCCTTGGCCGATCTGGAGCAGGCGCCGTTGCAGCAGGTGTTCGACGAACGTCTGGCGCTGGGCGGCATCGTGCTGTCGGCGCGGGAAAAGGAAGTCTGCCTGGGTCTGCTGACCGGCGGTACCGTGCCGCAACTGGCCGAGAAGCTGCGGGTCAAGAGCAGTTCCGTCGAGACCTACCTCAAGCGAGCGACCGCCAAACTGGGGGTCAGCGGACGGCATGGTCTGGCGCGCTGGATGGCCGGGGCGTAACCGCGCGGTCGTGGTTCAACGGTGTTCGATGGTGGTGTGGGGACGCAGTGCCCGGCACGTGTTTTTTCTGCATGAGAGCGTTCGATGCTGCGCATTTCCCTGCTGTCCCTCGCCGCCCTGCTGGCCGGTTGTTCGTTGATTCCCGAGTACCAGCGCCCTGCCTCACCGAGCGCTGCGCAGTACCCGCGAGGCGCGGTTTACCCGGCACCGACACCCGCCGCAGCGCGCACTGAAGACTGGCGCACGCTGTTTAACGACCCGGCGCTGCAACAGTTGATCGAAAGCGCGCTGGTGAACAATCGCGATCTGCGGGTCGCGGCGCTTAACGTCGAGGCGTTTCAGGCGCAATACCGCATCCAGCGCGCCGATTTGCTGCCGGCGGTGTCGGCCAATGCCAGCGAGTCGCGCCAGCGCCTGCCGCCCAGCGTGACCCGCAGCAAAGCCATGATCAATTCGACCTATGCGGTGAATCTGGGTGTCAGTGCCTATGAGCAGGATTTTTTCGGCCGGGCGCGCAGCCTCAGCGAGCAGGCGCTGCAAACCTGGCTGGCGACCGAACAGGCGCGGCGCAGTGCCGAGCTGAGTCTGGTGGCCAACGTCGCCAATGCCTACCTGACCTGGCGCGCCGATCAGGAGTTGCTCGAACTGACGCGCCAGACCCTGGCCGCTGATGAGCAAAGCCTGCGCCTGACCACGCGCAACCGTGAGGCCGGCAAGTCTTCGGCGCTGGAACAGGCGCAGGCCAGGACCAGCGTTGACAGTTCGCGGGCCAATCTGGCGCGATACAAACGCCAGGTGGCGCAAGATCTCAACAGCCTGACGCTACTGGTTGGCGCTCAGGTCCCCGAGCAACTGCCGGCGCAACCACTGGCCAGCGATCTGGTTCAGCAATTGCCGGCCGGGTTACCGTCGGACCTGCTGCAACGGCGCCCGGACATTCTGCAGGCCGAGTACAAACTGAAAGCGGCCAACGCCAACATCGGTGCAGCGCGCGCGGCGTTTTTCCCCAGTGTCAGCCTGACCGCCAGCGCCGGCACTTCCAGCCGCGATCTGTCCGGACTGTTCAGCGGCGGCTCCGGGGCGTGGACGTTCCAGCCGCAAATCAACCTGCCGATTTTCAACGCCGGCAGCCTGCGCGCGAGTCTGGATTATTCGAAGTTGCAGAAGGATGTGGCGGTCGCCGAATACGAAAAATCGATTCAAACCGCGTTTCAGGAAGTCGCCGACGGCCTGGCCGCGCGCAGCACTTATCAGCAGCAATTGCAGGCGCAACGCGATCTGGTGCAGGCGACTCAGGACTACTACAACCTGGCGCAGCACCGCTATCAAAACGGTGTCGACAGCAGCCTGACGTTTCTTGATGCGCAACGTTCACTGTTCAGTTCACAGCAGGGGCTGATTACTGATCGCCTCGCGCAACTGGTCGCCGAGGTCAACCTGTACACCGCGCTGGGCGGCGGCTGGCAGGCCAATGAGGCCCTGATTCAGTAGCCCCTCGTCACTTTTTCTTACACCTTTTGTCGCCCGATCCTGCGCCGCGCGGCGATCCGTGGCCGGCGTCTGCCGTCAGTTTGGTATCATGCGCCGCTTTTACGGTTAACCCCCCGCCAGTCCTGCCGACTGACGGGCTGCAAAAGGCGGTATTAGATGACGGCTTTGTTGACTCGCCGCAAGGTGCTTGCGGGAATGGGCGTGCTGGGCCTGGGCCTGCTCGCCGGCTGCGACACCCGTGGCCAACTGTCGTACAAGTACGGCAAGGACCTGAGTGACAAGATCCTCGGACGCACCTTCAAGCTGAAGAACACCGACGGCGAAACCATGACGCTGTCGAGCTTTCGCGGGATGATGCCGATGATCTTCTTCGGCTTCACCCAATGCCCGGCGGTGTGCCCGACCACCCTCGCCCGCGCCGCGCAAATCAAGAAGCTGATGGGCAAGGACGGCGACCGTCTGCAGGTGATCTTCATCACCCTCGACCCGGAACGCGACACGCCGCAGATCCTCGACGCCTACGTCAAAGCCTTCGACCCGAGCTTCGTCGCACTGTACGGCACGCTGGAAGAAACCCGGGCCACCGCCAAGGAATTCGACGTGTTCTTCGAGAAGGTGCCGGCCGGCGACACCTACACCATCTCCCACACGTCCACCAGTTACGTCTACGACTCGCGCGGCCAGTTGCGCATGGGTCTGTCTGTATCGCTTTCGGCACAAGAGTGCACGGAAGATTTGCTCACCGTTATGGAGGTCTGCTGATGCACCCCGTTTTGAACAACATCAAACGCGCCGTTTTCGCCCTGTCCCTGCTGGGCCTGGCGTTTCAAGCCTCGGCTCAGACCAAGGTCGATGATGCCTGGGTGCGTGCGACCGTGCCGACCCAATCGGCCAGCGGCGCGTTCGTGACCGTCACCGCGGACAGCGACAGCAAACTGCTGAGCGTGGCCTCGCCAGTGGCCAAGGATGTGCAGATCCACGAAATGTCGATGAAGAACGACGTGATGAGCATGGGCCCGGTCAAATCGGTTGACCTGCCAGCCGGCAAAGCCGTCACCTTCGACCCGAACGGCTACCACGTGATGCTGATGGGCCTGACCGGCCAGCTCAAGGAAGGCGAAAGCGTACCGCTGACCCTGACCGTGGAAAACGCCAAGGGCGAGAAAGAAACCGTCGAAGTCAAAGCCGAAGTGCGTGCGCTGACGCACATGGAAGGCCACGATCACAGCAAGATGCATTGATCTGACTTGGCGGTAATAAAAAGGGGCGGCCTGATTGATAATCAGGTCGCCCCTTTTTTATCGCGCATGTCAGCCGCGCTTGCGGGCCAGTGCATTGCGCACGCTTTCTCTCGACATCCCCGAGCGCGATGCCGCTGCAGTTTTCTCCACGGGCGCCACAGCCAACTGCTGCTTGCGCTTCAACACCTGACTCCAGCGATAACCGAGATAACCGGCCGCCGCAAAAAATCCCAGCCAACCGGTGATCAGGTTGACCACTGTCCACAGCCCAAGGGTGATCAGTACGGTTTTCCAGGTGAACAGCTTCAGGTTGTTGTCGACGGGCACCGTTTCAACCGGTGCCTGCTGCGCCACTGGAGTCTGCTGCACTCCATCCAGATCAAAGCGCAATGAGAAGTCCGCCCCCGGTACCTGGACATTTATCTGATTGCCTTCAGCGGTATGCACCCGCACTTCGCCATTGACGACCGACACCGAGCTGAAACTGATCTGGGTTTCGTGATGAATCTCGCCGTTGACCAAGGTCACGACCGTTCGTTGTTCGCCATTGGGGGTGTCGCGCATGTCGATTCCTTGAGAACTCCACGTCGGACGACGTGCGAAGGGAAAATCCGTTGGGCTCGAATGCTACTGAGTGGCCATCAGGCTGTCCAGAAACAGCCACAGGTTTCAACGCTTTGGCGAGCCGTTATCAGCTCCCCGCGCCGCCATGCGCCTCTTCAAAGAAGTAATCCTTCCAACTGTCGGCCTTGTTCTTCAGCACGCCCAGTTCCTGCAGTTTCTCGGCATAGATGAACGTGCGCTGCGGCACCACCGTGAAGTCGATTTCCGGGTCTTTGACGATCTGTTCGACCAGCGCCAGCGGCAGCTTCGACTGTTCGACGCGGATGTACGCCTGGGCGGCGGCGGGTTTGTCGGCCTTGATGATTTTTTCCGCTTCGACCAACGCGTCGTAGAAGGCCTTGTAGGTCCTGGGATTTTCGTCGTGGAATTTTTCCGTGGTGTAGAGCACGTTGAACGTGGCCTGACCGCCGAGCACGTCGTAGGAACTCAGCACTTTGTGCACGTTGGGGTTTTGCAACGCCTGATACTGGAACGGCGGGCTGGAGAAGTGCGAGTTGATTTCCGAACCACCGGCAATCAGCGCCGCCGTGGCGTCCGGATGCGGCAGGCTGACCGAGATGTCGTCAAATTTTTTGTACTGGTCATTGCCGAATTCCTTGGCCGTTTCGATCTGCAGGGTCCGCGACTGGAACCCCACGCCCGCCGCCGGCACGGCGATGCGATCCTTGTCGCTGAAATCCTTCAGGGTCTTGATGTTCGGGTTGTTGGTCAGCAGGTAATTGGGCATCGAGCCGAGCGAGGCAATCGCCTTGACGTTCTGTTTGCCACGGGTGCGATCCCACACGGTGAGCATCGGCGGCACCCCGGCGGAGACCACGTCCAGCGCGCCGGTCAGCAGCGCTTCGTTCATCGCAGTGGCGCCGGAGATGCTGTTCCAGTCGACCTTGATCTCCAGCCCCTGCGCCTTGCCATGTTTTTCGATCAACTGCTGATCACGAACCACATCGAGAATCAGATAACCGATGCCGAATTGCTGGGCGATGCTGATCTTGCCTTCGGCCTGGGCACCGCCGCTGAGCAGCAGACTGCCTGCCAGGGATGCGGCCAACAGAATCAGCGCAGAACGTTTGAACGGTATGGCCATGACAACCTCGCAGCTGGGTGGATTGGCTCAAAGGCCGAACTCTATCGCTATAAAAAACAGAAATTAAATACCGTTATCGAATATCCATAGCACGCTCACGTTTGCCGTCATGCGCTGATTTAAACAGCCTGAAACAATAAATCTGCCATCGATTACACGCTGTGCGTCAGCCGTCAGCGCGCTGACACCAACGCCAGTCACGGCCTCAAGCCCTGCGCCGTGCCTGCGAGAGCGGATCAGCCGGTAGTTTAAAAGGGCGATCAGACAGCCCACCCTTGGTATCATCGCGCACACTTTTATGACGGTTTGATGGCTGGAAGGTCTTTGTTTGTGAGCGTTTTATTGCGTTGGTTGCGGCAGCCGCATGCCCGCCTGTTTTCCCTGATTCTGCTGGTGCTGATTGTACCGGTGTGCCTGCGCGCGGCGTTGGGCTGGTCGTCGTCGCTGGGCTATTTGTCCGACCTGGCGATTGGTAGTTTGCTGGTGCTGTTGCTGCATCGCCGTGCGTGGTGGCTGGCGTTGCCGTTGCTGCTGTTCTGGGGGTTGCTGGCGGTGGCGACGGCGGAGCTGGTCAGCGCTGTCGGCCGGTTGCCGAACCCATCCGACCTGCATTACCTGATTGATCCGCAATTCGTGGAGAACTCCACCGGTGGCGGTTTCGCCCACCCGGCGTTGGGCGCCACCCTGTTGCTGGCGCTGCTGCTCTGGTTGCTGACGCGCTTCGCCAATCGCACGCAAACCCCTGCTGCCCTGCCCCGCGCCGTGTGGGCCGCACCGGTGCTGCTGTTCGCCGCGCACTGGGGCGTGCAGAACCAGTGGCCGAACGATGAGGATCCGTGGCGCCTGTACAACCTGCCGCATCAGTTGCTCGCCTCGCAAGTCGCCGAGCTGCAGTTGCAGGCCGAGGAATGGCTGGACGGTGACGTCGAACCCGCCGCGCCACAGATGGCCGGGCTGACCGATCTGGATCTCAATGGCCACAAGCTGCTGGCCGCACCGGGTCAGGCGCGCAATGTGCTGATCATCGCCCTGGAAGGCATTCCCGGCGCTTACATCCGCGCCAATCGTGAGGCCATGGGCAGCCGCTATCAGGAAGACCTGATGCCCAATCTCAGCCGCTGGGCCGAGCGCGGCATGAACACCCCGGATTACGTGCTGCATACGCACCAGACCATTCGCGGCCTGTACGCCATGCTCTGTGGCGATTACGACAAGCTCAACAACGGCACGCCCAAAGGCGTGGAAATGCTCACCCAGCAGGAGCGCAATCAGGCCTGCCTGCCGGCGCAGCTGCGGCAGAACGGCTTCAGCACTCATTACCTGCAAGGCGCCGGTCTGCGTTTCATGGCCAAAGACAAGATCATGCCGCACATCGGTTTCGATGCGACCCATGGTCTGGAGTGGTTCAGCAACGCCAACTATCTGGAGTTTCCGTGGGGCAAGGATGACAAGGCGTTCTTCGAAGGCGCGCTGGATTACGTCGGCCAACTGAAGAAGCAGAAGCAACCGTGGATGCTCACTCTGTTGACCGTCGGCACGCACCAGCCCTACTCCGCACCGGAAGACTATCTGGGGCGCTACGAGACGCCGAAACAGGCTGCCGTCGGTTATCTCGATGATGCGCTGGAGCAGTTTCTCAGCGGTCTCGAACGCCAGGGCGTACTGAAAGACACGCTGGTGGTGATCACCTCGGACGAATCCCACGGCATCGATGGCGTGCGTCTGGCGTCGTCCTGGGGTTTCAACCTGACCTTGGCCCCGGAACACGAGCAACTGCCGCGACTGAATGCCGGGGTCTACGGTCATGTCGATCTGAGCGCATCGATCCTCGACTATTTCGATCTGCCGGTGCCGTCGGCGCTGAGCGGCCGTTCGCTGTTCCGCGACTACGACAGCGGACGCGAAATCATGTCTTACACCAACGGCAAGCTGCGCTACCACAATGGCCAGGGGATCTTTTCCGAGTGCGACATGCCGCGCCGCTGCCGCTACTACGAAAGCGCCGGGTTCATTGCCGAGCGGGCCACCTTCAAGGGCAATGAAAGCAGCCAGCACGCCCGGCAGATTGCCGCGCGGGCCATGGCCCTGGACCTGTCGCTACTGCGCACCCCGCTCAATCAGCGTTACCAGTTCGGCAGCAACAACGTGATCCCGCTGCAGGCGCAGATCAAGGATGACTGGGCCGATAACCTGATCGGCGCGCAATACCTGGAAATGCCCAAGGGCTCGCACACCCGCGTGCGCCTGACCGTGCGCTCGGTGGACCCGCAGCAGGCGGCGTACATTCAGCTCAAGGCCAAGGAGTTCGAACAGGACGTGCAACTGGGCCTGCCGACCGAGATGGTCGCCACGGCCGATCAGCCGCTGCAGATGGATTTCAGCTTCGACAACCCGCAACAGCGCAAGGCCTTTTCGTTTCACTTGCTGGGTTATGGATTGGGTGCGGTCGAGGTCACGGATTTCAGTGTGATTACTGAATTGCCGGGGCAGGAAGATCCGCTGGATGCGTTGCCGGAGGATGAAACTGTGCAATCGAGTTGAAATCAGGGAAGGGACGGATTGGTTGGATCCGTCCCTTTACGTTTGCTAAACAAGCTTGATATTAAAATCCCCCTCTATTTCCCCTCGATCAGGAAAATCAAAATAGATCTTTCCTGTAACGCCGACTCGCGCATGTTCCTTTTTCAAGAATGTCAGTTCTGCCCGTCCTGATTTAATAAGTTGATAATTGTCATTGTCAGCCGCGGTCCAACTCAAGTCACCTGTGTAGCACGTCACCTCATGAGGTCCGTCACCAACCAGGCTCTTTGGAACGCAGAAAGCTACATGCCCTCGATTGTTGTCATCAGCTCCAATAATCATGAAGTCATTTGCTGCTATATAAAAAGTCGCATTCTCCTTCGTCGCCGACAAGAAATTTCTTCCACCAATAGATGCACTGAATTCACCATTAGAGCCGCGACCAATCTCCTGCAGCAGCGCATCAAGTTGCTCTTTTGTATTAATTGATTTGTTCATCCGGATGCATTCCAAAATAGTTTTATAGTGATGATTGGCTCTCAAAAAATCTTGAGACCGTTGCTTCCGCTGACAAAGCTAATGCGCCATTACTTCGAGCGCTACTGGCATATCTGACAGGCCGCTAGCCCAATTCGAAATAAAAAGTTCAATATTTAAAATCATTAACGGCGCTATCAAACCAGTTTTCGGCAAAGTATCAGTCAGCTATGGAATAGACCCGCGTTACCAAGGTCTCGAAAGACTGCGCCTATCACGCCCCAATAGTCGGCCTATTAGCTGACTGCCCAAGTCGGGTCTAGCCTTACTAGTCCGAAGTCGGCATGAGCCGGCCGCACAAGACCTGATAAGGACTCGAACATGGCAAACGAATCGAAATGCCCGTTCAACCACGCCGCCGGTGGTGGTACGACGAACCGTGACTGGTGGCCGAATCAACTGAACCTGAAGATCCTCAGCCAGCACTCGCCCAAGTCCGATCCGCTGGGCAAGGACTTCGACTACGCCAAAGCCTTCCAGAGCCTGGACTTCCAGGCCCTGAAACAAGACCTGCGTGCGCTGATGACCGACTCCCAGGACTGGTGGCCGGCGGACTTCGGCCACTACGGCCCGCTGTTCATCCGCATGGCCTGGCACAGCGCCGGCACCTATCGCACCGCCGATGGTCGCGGTGGCGCCGGCTCCGGGCAACAGCGTTTTGCCCCGCTCAACAGCTGGCCGGACAACGTCAGCCTCGACAAAGCGCGGCGACTGCTGTGGCCGATCAAACAGAAATACGGCCGCAATATTTCCTGGGCCGACCTGATCGTGCTCACTGGCAACGTTGCACTGGAGTCCATGGGCTTTAAGACCTTCGGCTTCTCCGGTGGACGTCCCGATGTCTGGGAACCGGACGAAGACGTGTATTGGGGTTCGGAGCGCGAATGGCTCGGCGGCGACAGCCGCTACGGCAAAGACAAGTCGGCCATGCAGGAACCGGGTGACGGTACGCTGGTGGCCGAACCGGACTTGCACGGCAAAGAGCAAAGCCGTACCGATCAGGGCGAACGTAATCTGGAAAATCCGCTCGCAGCGGTGCAGATGGGCCTGATTTACGTGAACCCGGAAGGCCCTGAAGGCAATCCCGACCCGGTTGCCTCCGGTCGCGATATCCGCGAAACCTTCGGCCGCATGGCCATGAACGACGAAGAAACCGTCGCGCTGATCGCCGGCGGTCACGCCTTCGGCAAGACCCACGGCGCCGGCCCGGCCGATAATGTCGGGCCTGAGCCGGAAGCGGCTGGCCTGGAAGAACAAGGCCTCGGCTGGCGCAACGCATTCGGCACCGGCAAAGGCGCCGACACCATCACCAGTGGCCTCGAAGTTACCTGGACCACCACTCCGACCCAGTGGAGCAACAACTACCTGGAAAACCTGTTCGGTTTCGAGTGGGAACTGTTCAAAAGCCCGGCCGGTGCGCATCAGTGGAAACCAAAAAACGGCGCCGGGGCTGGCACTGTTCCCCATGCGCACGATCCGAGCAAAAAGCTCTCGCCGACCATGCTCACTTCCGACCTGGCGCTGCGTTTCGACCCGATCTACGAGCCGATCGCCCGCCGTTTCCTGGCCAATCCTGATCAATTGGCCGACGCCTTCGCCCGCGCCTGGTACAAACTGATCCACCGAGACATGGGTCCGCTGTCGCGCTACCTCGGCCCGGAACTGCCGAACGAAGAACTGCTGTGGCAGGACCCGATTCCCGATGCCACTCACCCACTGATCGACAGCAACGATGCGGCAGCGCTGAAAAGCAAAGTGCTGGCTTCCGGCCTGTCGGTGGCGCAACTGGTGTCCACCGCCTGGGCCGCGGCATCGACATTCCGTGGTTCGGACAAACGGGGGGGCGCCAACGGCGGACGTCTGCGTCTGGCCCCGCAGAAATTCTGGCAGGCCAACCAGCCGGAGCAACTGGACAAGGTGCTGAAGACCCTTGAGGGCATTCAAAACGAGTTCAACGCCGGATCATCCGGCAAGAAAGTCTCGCTGGCGGATCTGATCGTGCTGGCGGGTAACGCCGGGGTCGAGCAAGCGGCGCAAAACGCCGGGCACTCGGTCTCTGTGCCGTTCAATCCAGGACGCACCGACGCGACTCAGGAGCAAACCGATGTCGAGTCGTTTGGTTTCCTTGAACCGATTGCCGATGGTTTCCGTAACTACAGCAAGGGCAAATACACCGTGTCGGCCGAAGCGCTGCTGATCGACAAGGCGCAACTGCTCACCCTCTCCGCTCCGGAAATGACCGTACTGGTCGGTGGTCTGCGGGTATTGGGGGCGAATGTCGGGCAGAGCCGGCATGGCGTGTTCACCTCGCGCACGGAAACCCTGAGCAACGACTTCTTCACCAACCTGCTGGACATGGGTGTGGAGTGGAAGCCGACGTCGGCAGCGGCGGACGAGTTCGAAGGACGCGACCGTAAAACCTGTAGCGTGAAGTGGACGGCGACGCGGGTTGATCTGGTGTTTGGTTCCAACGCGATACTGCGCGCGCTGGCCGAGGTGTATGCGAGTTCTGACGCGAAGGAACAGTTCGTCAAAGACTTCGTGGCGGCGTGGGCCAAGGTGATGGAGCTGGATCGGTTTGACCTGAAATAACAGAAAACGCAAAAACCTGTGGGAGCGGGCTTGCTCGCGAATGCGGTATACCAGTCGACATCTCCGTGTCTGACACACCGCGTTCGCGAGCAAGCCCGCTCCCACATTTCGTTATGCGTTACGCCAGGCTTTTGCTCACCACTTCATATACATCGCTGGACAGCTGACCGGAAGCCAGAATCCGCTCCAGCTCAGCCTTCATCAACGCCTGACGGGCGCTGTCGTATTTACGCCAGCGAGTCAGCGGCGCCAGTTGCCGCGAAGCGATCTGCGGGTTGAAGCCGTTCAGTTCGATCACCAGATCCGCGAGGAAGCGGTAGCCGGAACCGTCGGCGGCGTGGAAGTTGATCAGGTTCTGCCCGGCAAACGCACCGACCAGCGCACGCACCTTGTTCGGGTTCTTGATATTGAACGCCGGGTGCTGCATCAACGCCTTGACCCGCGCCAGACCGCCCGGCAGTGTGCTGCCGGCCTGCACGCTGAACCACTGATCCATGACCAGCGGATTGTCCTTGAAGTGCTCGGCGAACGTCGCCAGCGCTTTGGCCTTGTGTTCTTCGAACGGCGAGTTGACCAGCACCGCCAGCGCGGTCAGGCGCTCGGTCATGTTGTCGCTGTTTTCGAACTGTTCCTGCGTAGCGGCCAGCACTTCCGGCTTGCCGCTGAGCATCAGGTACGACAGCGCAATGTTCTGCAGCGCGCGACGGGCAAAGTGCTCGGCCTCGGCCACATACGGCGTCTGCTTCGACAAGTCGCGGTTGGCCTGATAACGCAGCCACAGCGCTTCGAACAGATTGTCCGCCAGTTGCTTGCGGGCAAACTCGCGAGCGGTGTGGATCGCCTCGACATCCGCCACTTCGCTGATTTCGGTCAGATACGCTTCGCTCGGCAGCGAAAGCATTGCGGCGACCATGGCCTGATCCAGCGACTCGTCGGACAGCACGGTTTTCAGCGCCGAGATCAGACGCGGATCGAGCACCAGGCTCTCGCCCTTCTGCTGCTGGGCGATCAGCTCCTGCAGGACCTGCACCGACAGTTGCTGACCGGCATCCCAGCGGTTGAAGCCGTCGCTGTCGTGCTGCATCAGGAACATCAACTGGTCACGGTTGTACGGGAAGCTCAGTTTCACCGGTGCCGAGAAACCACGCAGCAACGACGGCAGCGGCTGTTCAGCGATGTCGACGAAGGTGAAGGTCTGCTCAGCCTCGGTCACCGAGATCACGCGGGTGGTGCCCTGGGCCGACGCTTCACCCGCCAGACGCAGCGCGATCTCGTGGCCTTTGCTGTCGAGCAGACCGAGTTCGACCGGGATCACGAACGGCAGTTTTTCCACTTTGTCCGGGGTTTCCGGGCAGCTCTGGCGGAAGGTCAGGCTGTAGGTTTTCGCCGCGGCGTCGTAGGACTCGCTGACCGCCAGACGCGGCGTGCCGGCCTGGCTGTACCAGCGCTTGAACTGGGTCAGGTCGACACCCTTGGCGTCTTCCATGGCCTTGACGAAATCGTCGCAGGTCACGGCCTGGCCATCATGGCGTTCGAAGTACAGGTCACTGCCCTTGCGGAAGCCTTCGGCGCCCAGCAGGGTGTGGATCATGCCGACCACTTCCGAGCCTTTTTCGTACACGGTCAGGGTGTAGAAGTTGGAAATCTCGATGAAGCTGTCCGGGCGCACCGCGTGGGCCATGGGACCTGCATCTTCGGCGAACTGGTGAGTACGCAGGTACGCCACGTCCTGGATGCGCTTGACCGTGGCCGAGTTCATGTCCGAGGAGAAACCGGCGTCGCGGAACACGGTGAAGCCTTCCTTGAGCGACAGCTGAAACCAGTCGCGGCAGGTCACGCGGTTGCCTGACCAGTTGTGGAAGTATTCGTGGGCGACGATTGCCTCGACCCGCTGGTGCGCGGCGTCGGTGGCGGTTTCGGCGCGGGCCAGCACGGCGCTGGAGTTGAAAATGTTGAGGCCCTTGTTCTCCATCGCGCCCATGTTGAAGTCGTTGACGGCGACGATCATGAAGATGTCCAGATCGTACTCGCGACCGTAGACCTCTTCGTCCCAGCGCATCGACTTCTTCAGGCTGTTCATCGCGTGCTGGCACTTGTCGATGTTTTCCGGCTCGACGTAAATGCGCAGTGCAACATTGCGATTGGTCATGGTGGTGAACGTGTCTTCGACACACCACAAATCACCGGCCACCAGCGCGAACAGGTACGCCGGTTTCATGAACGGGTCTTCCCAGGTCGCCCAGTGTCGGCCGTCTTCGCCCGGGCCGGAGGCAATCGGGTTGCCGTTGGACAGCAGCACCGGATAGCTGTGCTGCTCGGCGACCACCGTGGTGGTGAACTTGCTCATCACGTCCGGGCGGTCGAGGTAATAGGTGATCTTGCGGAAGCCTTCGGCCTAGCACTGGGTACAGAACATCGTGCCGGACTTGTACAGGCCTTCCAGCGCGGTATTGGTTTCCGGGTGAATCCGGACGCTGGTGTCGACCGTGAAGCTGGCGCTGGCCGGCTGCAGGGTCAGGGTATTTTCGCTCAGCTGATAATCGCCGGCGCTCAGTTCCTGGTCGGCCAGGGTTACCGACAGCAGTTCCAGTTGCTGGCCGTCGAGCACCAGCGGCGGCAGGCCCGGGCCACGCTCCGGGTTGCGGCGCATCACAAGTTGCGCGTGGACCAGGCTGTGGTCCTCGAACAGCTCGAAGGTCAGGTGCGTCTCGTCGATCAGGTACTCGGGCGCCTGATAGTCCTTCAGGTAAATCATCTTCGGTTGTTCGGTGCGCATGCTGGAATCCTTATTGATGCACGGCGAGCTGATAGGCCGTGTATTTACGAATGTTGATCACGCCGGTGTCAAAAATCAGGTACTGACCCTTGATACCCAGCAGCGTGCCTTCGGCAATCGGGTTCTTGTCCAGGTTGAAGCTGACGATTTTGGCCGGGTATTGCTCGACCGGATAGCGGATTTCGAGAGGTTCTACATCGGCAATCGTCTGAATTGCTTGTAGGCCGAATCGCTGCTGCAGGCCTTGCAAGCCCTCGGCGCAGCTTTCAAACAGTTGATCGCGCACTTGAGCCAGGTCCACCGCCGCCGCATCGCCCTTGAGCAACGCGCGCCAGTTGGTCTTGTCGGCCACCTGGCTGCGGAACAGGTCTTCGACGAAGCCCGACTGCTGGCGCGTCGATACGCGCATGATCGGCAGCGCCTGACTCGCGCCCTGATCGAGCCAGCGGGTCGGCAACTGCGTGGCGCGGGTGATACCGACCTTGATCCCCGACGAGTTGGCCAGATACACCACATGATCAGTCATGCAGAACTTCTGCCCCCACTCAGGCTCCCGGCAGGTACCGGCCTCGAAGTGACAACGCTCCGGGCTCATGATGCACAGATCGCACTGCGCCAGTTTGGTCATGCACGGGTAGCAGTAACCCTGGCTGAAACTGGTTTTGGTCTTGCGCCCGAAATGAGTGCAATGAATCGCCCCCAGGTACTCCAGACGCACCGTGGTGCCGATCATGGGGTTGACCGGCACCTCGACGTCATCCAGACGAAACGCGTATTGCACATTCGGCCCGTCCAGGCGCGCCGACATTTTGCTGATTGCACCGCGGCCAATCTCGATCAATGGATGGCATCCGACTTGAACAGGATGTTCGGCACTTCGATCGACTTCGACGCACATTCCTGCGGGCCCATGTAACCGGTGCGCTGATCTTCAGGCAGGTTCTGGATTTCCCAGGCGATCATCGCCTGCAGCGACAGCTCGCGCTGTTCGGCGGTGAGTTTGCTGCCGTCGGACCACTTGCCGATTTCCACAGCCAGTTTCAGGCTCTCGTAGATGTCCGGGGTGATGTTCTTGATCATGTCGTTAAAAGAGGACATCAGGGTCTCCGTGCTCTTTGTTCACTTAAAATTTCAGGCGTCCAGTTTACGGCGGTTATACAAACCGCCCAACAAACCGGTGAAGCATCCGATGAGTAACCCGCTGACGTGCGCGGCGTTGGCGATCTGGCCGAAACCGATCATCGACACCAGTCCGGACATGCAAATCACCAGCCACACCAGCATCATCACCAACACGCCACGCGGCAGGCGATACGCCGGGTTCGGCGCCAGCAACTGGAAAATCCAGCAGTGGCCGAGCAAGCCGTAGAGCACGCCGGACAGGCCGCCAAACAGGCTCGGGCCGCTCCAGGCGAACTGCGCGTAGTTCGACACCAGGCTGAACAGCAGGGTCAGCCCGAGCAGGTTGATGCTGCCCTGACGTGACTCGATGCGCCGCCCCAGCTCCCAGTACCACATGCCGTTCATGGCCAGGTGCAGGATGCCGAAGTGCAGCAGCATCGGCGTGAACAGGCGCTACCACTGCCCCGCCGCCAGGCTATCGGCCAGCGGCGTGAACTGGATGTACTCGCCGACCACGCGGAAGTCGAGGAAGGTCAGCCAGCGAATGGTGTCGAGGTTGTCACCCAGATAGGTCAGGCCGCCGACCAGCAGGCTCAGCAGCAGGATCAACCCGGTGGCCTTGGCGTGTTTGAGTTGCTCGGCGAAGCTCGGACGCTTGAAGGTCGGCGCCAGCGGAATGTCCAGTTGCTGATCGGGGTCACCGGCCGGGAAGCGCTCGTACAGCGAACGCACGTCCTCGCTGATTTCCGAAGGCGCCCACAGCACCTGCTCGCCCGCCTCTTCGCTGACTCGATGCGGCACCTGCATCCGTTGCAGCAGCTTGACGAAACCGCTCAGGTCCACCGCCAACGGCAGACGCAATACCGCTACCGCACTCATTGCAGCACCTCCGGCCGCTCGACATCGACCCAGACAAATTTATGCGGATCCAGACGTGTTTCCTGATCCAGACGATAGGCCACCAGTTTGCCGTAGAGCACCGCGCTGTAATCGAGACACGCGAGGTTCGGGCGGATCGGCGCCGGTTTGCCGCTGCGCCAGTAGTGGCCGACGAACAGCAACGGCTCGTCAATGCCGTAGCGCAGCAGATTGTTTTTTTCGCTGGAGGTCAGCGGCTTCTGCGCCACCGGCTCCGGCAATGCATCCGGCTGGAAGACGATGTCGCCGTAGGTTTTCGGGTCGTCTTCCCAGAATTTGGTGCGGAAGAACGAGCGCACCAGACCGTCGCCGCTGGTCATGGTCAAGCCATCCGGCAGGCGCATGTCGGTGCCGCGCAACAAGCGGTCGAACACGGTGCAGGCGAAACTGCCGGGCCCGGCCGAGGCCTGGAGAAAATGCTCGTCGATGCGCGCATCGGGAAACAGCCCGCGCAATGGTTCGATCAGGCTGGCATCCCAACAGGCGTGCACCACACGGAAGCGCCCGGCATCAACCACCAGCGGCAGCTCGTAGAACCAGTTGAGGAAGTCATGCCAGTCGCCCGGATGGTCTTCGAACTGGCTCAGGGTTTCGTGCAGCAGGCGCGCGTGCCGCGGCGTGTGCTCTCGGACGAACTGCTTGCCGCTGCCCGGCAGCGCCGGCGTGCTCCAGCCCAGTGCGTTGAATTCGTGATTGCCCATGATGCACAGCGCCTGCCCGGCCTCGACCATGTCGTGGACGATGTGCAATGCCTCGCGGATTCGCGGGCCACGGTCGATGATGTCGCCGACGAACACGGCCATGCGCGATGGATGCCGCCAGACCCCGCCCTGCTTGTGATAACCGAGACGATCAAGCAAGTGTTCGAGGGTCAGGGCGCATCCGTGCACGTCACCAATCAAGTCATAACTGCGCGCGGGATCGAGCATCAGTCGCCTCCACCACCCAACTTGCTGCCCCAGCCGAGCTTGGTCCGGCAGACTTCGTAGTAGTTGTGGTCGAGCGGATGAATCAGCCGCAGCTTCTGGGCTTTCTTGCTGACGGTGATGGTGTCGCCCGGCGCGCAGGTGAAGTGGTTCTGCCCGTCGCAGGAGACTTGCGGGTAAATCTGCATGTTTTTCGACACGACGATTTTCAGCTCACTGTTGCCATCGACCACAATTGGCCGACTCGACAACATATGGGGGTACATCGGCACGATCACAATGGCATCGAGCTTGGGATGCATGATCGGGCCACCAGCGGACAGCGCGTACGCGGTGGAACCGGTCGGCGTGGCGACGATCAGGCCGTCGGCCTTCTGGCTGCAGACGAACTGGCCGTCGATGTACAGCTCGAACTCGATCATCCGCGTCGATTTGCCCGGGTGCAGCACCACATCGTTCAGCGCATCGCCCTGGCCGATGGCCTCGGCGTGGCGGCGGACTTCGGCTTGCAGCAGGAAGCGGTTTTCCACCAGATAGTGGCCGTCGAGCACCTTGGCCACTTCGACTTCCAGCTCATCGGGACGAATGTCGGTAAGGAAACCGAGGCTGCCACGGTTGATCCCCAGCACCGGAATATTGTGCTTGGCCAGCGCCCGCGCGGCGCCGAGCAGGCTGCCGTCACCGCCGACGACGATGACCATGTCGCAGACTTCGCCGAGCATCTTGCGCGACGAGGTCTGCAGGCCGTGGCCCGGCAGGACTTCGGCGATGGTGTCTTCGAGGATCACGTGCAGGTGACGATCGAGCAGAAAGCGTTTCAGTCGGCGGACGGTATCCAGCACCTGGGAACTGCCCAGGCGACCGATGATGCCGATATTACGAAATTGCTCCATGGGACCTCTGCGGACAATCGAAAACGCGAAAAACACGATTATGGGCGAAAGCCCGCCATAGACAAAATCCTTTCAGCCTCAAGGGTGCGCGCGTGTTTCAGGCTATGCTCGCAAGATGATCCTGTTTCCCGACCTGCTTCAGTTGCCACACCAATTACGCCATCCGGAAGTGCGTGATCTGGCGTGGGTGATTCTCGCGCCGCCGATGCTGGCCGCGACGCCGTGGCCGCAGCGCCATCCGCTGGCCGGCAGCGACTGGGTCGGTGATCCGCAGCGCCTGGAGCACTGGCTGCGGCAACTCGATCGCGACAGTTATGGCTTGTTGCATTGGCTGTCGCAGGCGCGCACGCGGCGGCTGGGCCTGTATTACGAACGGTTGTGGCAGTTTGCCGTGCAGCATGCGCCGGGCATCGAGCTGATTGCCGCCAACCTGCCGATCCGCCGCGAAGGCCACACCCTCGGTGAACTCGACATGCTGCTGCGCGACCGCGACGGCGTGCATCACCTGGAACTGGCGATCAAGCTCTATCTCGGCCCGCAGGAGGGCGACGGCCACGACCCGGCGCAATGGCTGGGGCCGGGTTGTCATGATCGACTGGACCGCAAACTGGCGCATCTGGCCGAACATCAACTGCCGATCTCGGCGCGCCCGGAAAGCCGTGAGGTGCTGGCGAAGCTGGATATCGAGGTGTTCAGTGCGCAGTTGTGGCTGGGCGGATACCTGTTGTACCCGTGGCCCGGCACGTCTGCATCACCGAGCGGCGCGCATCCGCAACATTTGCGCGGGAGCTGGCTGCATCAGAAGGATTGGCCGGCGTTCGTCGCTCAACGTCCGGCCGGGCGCTGGCAACCCCTGCCCCGCCATGCATGGCTGGCGCCGGCACACTACCCGGCGGATCAGACCTGGAGTGCTGAACATCTGCAGATGTGGCTGGACGACCTGGAACCGATGGCCCCGGCGCAACTGCTGGTGCGCCTGACCGAGAATGCGCAGGGCGAATGGGAAGAGGCGGAGCGGTTGTTTCTGGTGGCGGATCTTTGGCCGAATGTGCCGGGCCAAGCCTGATTTTCTGCAGTGCCTGGACCGGCCCTTTCGCGAGCAAGCCCGCTCCCACATTTTGAGCTGCATTCCAAATGTAGAAATTGGAATGCGATCCCCCTGTGGGAGCGGGCTTGCTCGCGAAGGGGCCAACACGGTCTAGATGGATAACCGAAGCGCCAAAGCCGCCAAAGTAATCAACAACACCGGCACCGTCAGCACAATCCCGACCTTGAAGTAATAGCCCCAGCCAATCCGGATATTCTTGCGCGCCAGCACATGCAGCCAGAGCAAGGTCGCCAGACTGCCGATCGGGGTGATTTTCGGCCCCAGATCGCTGCCGATCACGTTGGCGTAGATCATCGCTTCCTTGATCACACCGCTGGCCTGACTGGCATCGATCGACAACAAGCCGATCAGCACTGTCGGCAAGTTGTTCATGATCGATGACAACAGCGCGGTCAGCACCCCGGTGCCCAGCGCCGCACCCCATACGCCGTACCCGGCGAACACATCCAGCCAGCCAGCGAGATACCCGGTCAGCCCGGCATTGCGCAGGCCATACACCACCAGATACATGCCCAGCGAGAAAATCACGATCTGCCACGGCGCCTCTTTCAGCACCTTGCGCGTGGAAATCTTGTGGCCACGGGCGGCGATCCCCAGCAGCAGCGCCGCGCAGACCGCCGAGATCGCGCTGATCGGGATGCCCATCTGTTCGAGGAAGAAGCAGCCGATCAACAAAATCACCAGCACCACCCAACCGGCATAGAACGTGGCCTTGTCGTGGATCGCCGTGTGCGGCTGTTCGAGCTGTTCGGGGTCGTAAGCCTTGGGAATGTCGCGGCGGAAAAACCACATCAGCACGCCAAGCGTCGCGGCCACGCTGACGAAGTTGACCGGCACCATCACCGCGGCGTAGCGGTTGAAGCCGATGTGGAAGAAGTCCGCCGAGACGATGTTGACCAGGTTCGACACCACCAGCGGCAGGCTCGCGGTGTCGGCGATGAAACCGGCGCCCATGACGAACGCCAGGGTCGCCGCAGGGGAAAAGCGCAGCGCCAGCAGCATCGAAATCACGATCGGGGTAAGGATCAGCGCCGCGCCGTCATTGGCGAACAGCGCCGACACCAGCGCGCCGAGCAGCACCATGAAGGCAAACAGCTTGCGCCCACTGCCCCGCCCCCAACGCGCCACGTGCAACGCGGCCCAGGCGAAGAACCCGGCTTCGTCGAGCAACAGGCTGATGATGATCAGTGCGACGAAGGTGCCGGTGGCGTTCCAGATGATTTGCCACACCAGCGGAATATCGCTCAGGTGCACGACGCCGAAGGTCAGCGCCAGCACCGCGCCGAGCGTCGCGCTCCAGCCGACCCCGAGGCCTTTGGGTTGCCAGATGACAAGGGTGATGGTCAGCAGGAAGACCAGTGACGCAGCGAGCATTCGCGACAGCCTTAATGAAGAAAACAAGCCAAACCACACAACTGTGGTAGCGAGCCTGCTCGCGAAAACGGACTGTCAGTCACCACGAGATGTGGCTGATGGCCCTTTCGCGAGCAGGCTCGCTCCCACAGGATTTTTTCGAGCCGCAGCTCAGACCCGATTATTTCTTGTGTTGTTCCACAAATTTCCCATACGCATTGATGAAATTCTGCAGGAACGGTTTGACCGACTCGCTCAACTTGCCCGCCTCGTCAAACGCCGAACCCGCGCCCCCCAGATACGCTTCCGGCTGCTGGATGCACGGCACATCGAGAAAGACGAAGGACTGGCGCAAATGCTGGTTGGCACCAAAACCGCCAATCGCCCCCGGCGACACGCTGATCACCGCACCCGGTTTGCCGCTCCAGACGGCTTTGCCATACGGCCGTGAACCCACGTCGATCGCATTCTTCAAAGGCGCTGGCACCGAGCGGTTATATTCCGGGGTGACGAACAGCACCGCGTCGGAAGAACCGACTTCCTGGCGGAAAGTGCTGTAGGCTGCCGGCGGTGAATCGCCGTCGATGTCTTCGTTATAGAGTGGCAGGTCGCCAATCTCGACAATCTTCAGTTTGAGGTTCGCCGGTGCCAGTTCGGCCAGCGCCAGCGCGACTTTGCGGTTGATCGATGCTTTGCGCAGGCTGCCGACGACTACAGCGACGTTGTAGACATTGCTCATGGAAGACTCTCGACTGTCGGTGGGAAGAGCCAGTAGTTATAGATGATTCGATGACAGTTTCACCAGCGAGCAAGGGAAATTCCTGCGCGCTGATTATTTTTTTCCTGTAGGAAAACTTACAGGGCTTGATGACGGTCTACCAAGCCGCAAATCAAGCGTTTTATCTCCAGAGGTTCTAAGCAGATGGCAGCAGTACTCGTCGGTCAGTTCCATGCAAGAGATGCGGAAGGCCGCGTTTATTCCGTGCATGAGTTC
>Ga0105250_10000508_pt1 | contig 27277 bp, 24 predicted proteins | sample KBSS54metaG_FD_80425 | JGI IMG/M metagenome (GOLD analysis project Ga0105250, IMG submission 80425) | Switchgrass rhizosphere microbial communities from Kellogg Biological Station, Michigan, USA - KBS S5-4 metaG | ecosystem: Host-associated > Plants > Roots > Rhizosphere > Soil | place...
TGCAAGTCCAGAACCGTCAAAACTATGCGCAGGATTTACAGTTGTCGGTTCGTGGTTTTGGTTCGCGTTCCACTTACGGTGTGCGTGGCGTACGCATGTATGTCGATGGCATTCCGGCAACCATGCCTGATGGCCAGGGCCAAACCTCAAATATCGACATCAATAGCGTAGAAAGTATCGAGGTGTTACGTGGCCCCTTCTCCGCACTTTACGGTAACGCTTCTGGCGGTGTGGTGAATGTCAGCACCACTACCGGAACTCAGCCACCAACGCTGGAAGCCAGCAGTTATTACGGCAGTTTCGGAAGCTGGCGCAACAGCATTAAAGCCACCGGTGCAACAGGCGATGGCACACAAGCGGGCGATGTCGATTACGCGGTTTCGGCTTCGCGCTTTACCACTCATGGTTATCGTGACCACAGTAGCGCGCAAAAAAATCTCGGTAACGCCAAATTGGGTGTGCGCCTTAATGAAGCCAGTAAATTGACGCTGCTGCTCAATAGCGTCGATATTGATGCCAACGACCCAGGCGGTTTAACCGAGCAGGAATGGCACGATAACCCCACTCAGGCACCTCGCGCTGAGCAGTACAATACGCGTAAAACCACAAAACAAACGCAGGCCGGCCTGCGTTACGACAGGCAATTAACCGCTAATGATGACCTCAGTGTCATGACCTATGCAGGTGTGCGCGAAACCACTCAATACCAATCGATACCCGTCGCTCCGCAGTTAAACCCAACTCATCCCGGTGGTGTGATTGAGCTGAGCCGCCATTATCAGGGGATTGATTCACGCTGGACGCACCGTGGCAATCTGCTATCTGTCCCAGTAACATTTACCACGGGTATTGATTACGAAACCATGTCAGAAAAGCGCAAAGGCTATGAAAACTTTGTGGTTGAAAATGGCACCACGGTTTTGGGTGAGAAAGGCGATTTGCGCCGTGACGAACGTAATCTGATGTGGAATGTTGACCCGTATCTACAAACCGCGTGGCAATTCACCGATAAGCTGAGTCTCGATGCTGGTGTGCGTTTTAGTTCGGTTTATTTCGATTCGAATGACGAATACATTACTGCCCGGAATGGCGATGACAGTGGTGACGCGAGCTATCACAAATGGCTGCCAGCGGCGGCACTGAAGTATGCAGTCAACGATGCGTGGAATGTGTATACCTCTGCGGGTCGCGGTTTTGAAACACCGACCATCAACGAACTCTCCTATCGTGATAATGGCCAGGCGGGTTTGAATTTCGGTCTGAAGCCATCCACCAGCGACACCATAGAAATCGGCAGCAAAACCCGGGTCGGCAACAGTTTGTTGACCGCCGCGCTATTCCAGACAGACACCGACGATGAGATTGTTGCCGACCAAAGTAGTGGTGGCCGCACAACCTATAAAAATGCCGGTGAGACACGCCGTCGTGGCATGGAGCTTTCTGCTGATAGCCAGTTAGGTTATGACTGGCGCGTAAAAATGGCGTGGACTTATCTGGATGCAACGTATCGCAGTAACGCTTGTGGGGGTGAAGACAATTGCGAGGGAAATCGCATTCCGGGTATTGCGCGTAACATGGGCTACGCGGCGCTGGAATACGCACCGCCAGAAGGTTTTTATGCCGGTGCTGACGTTCGCTATATGAGTGACATTCAGGCCAATGATGAGAATAGCGAACAGGCGCCTGCTTATACGGTTGCCTCGCTCAACAGCGGTTACAAATTGCGTATTCAGGAACGCTGGCTGTTGGATGTTTGGGGGCGTGTCGATAACTTATTTGATCGGGAATATGTCGGCTCTGTCATCGTCAACGAAAGTAATGGTCGCTACTTCGAACCTGCACCGGGGCGCAATTATGGCGTGGGTGTGAATTTGAGTTACACCTTCTTGTAAGTACAGCTTATAAACAAAAAACGGAACCATTAGGTTCCGTTTTTATTTGGCAAGGAGCTTGATCACTCCATCGTTGCGCCGCCGTTAAGTTTGAAGACCACATTGACAATCAAACCCTGGCCTGGCTTTCCGCTTTCGTAGCGCCATTTTTTCATCGCCATTTTCACTTCACGCTCAAACATATTGGCAGGCGTTGCGGAGAGGATGCTCACGTTACTCACGCTGCCATCCGGGCCAACATCAAACTTCACCCGCACTTTACCTTCAATGCGTAACGCATGTGCACGAGAAGGATACTGTGGCGAATTACGGTTAAGCGCGCGTGGCCCTGTCGCAACCGGAGCGGTAGACGCCACTGGTGCCGTTTTAGCAACCGGTGCCGGACGAGCTGGTGCCGTGTTAGTTACCGCAGTTGCTGGACGGGGTTCAACCGGTTTGGCTTCTGGCTTCGGCTGTTCCACTTTTTTCACCGGCTTTGGCTTAGGCTTTGGTTTGGGTTTCGGCTCAGGCTTATGGATGACTACCGGCGCTTCTTTTGGCGGCTCGGGAATCGGTTCTGGCTCAGGTTCTGCTACCGGCTGCGGAGGCGGTTGCACCACTTCAGGTTGTGGGGGTTCGAGCTCAGCCGGGGTCACCATGGTGACACTGATAGGCTGTGCGGGCGCTGGCAACTCAATAACCTGATGTACCGAGGTATAGAGCAACCCCGCGACAACAGCACCATGTATCACAACCGAGAGAACGGTTGGCCATGGAAAGCGGCGAGGTAAATCAAGGGTCATTGACGTCATAATGGCTTAAGTCTCTTAAACAGGCGTCAATTTTAAATGCAAATAGCAATCATATTCAACAACGCATCGAAGAAAGTGGCTCTTTTTCCTTCCACCTGCAGGTTTTTCCCCCATTCGTGACCGCGATTTAACATCTTGTTTATGTTTCAATTGCAGTCTTTGCGCCATTCACTTACCGTATTTTACAACCCTCATATCAAAAGGAGTGCTGCACGTGCTGTATATCATTTATGCGGAAGATAATGCCGATTCTCTCGAAAAGCGGCTAGCTGTGCGCCCTGCCCATCTTGCACGCCTACAACTTTTACGCGATGAAGGTCGCTTGTTAACCGCGGGGCCAATGCCTGCCGTTGATAGCAATGATCCAGGGGCTGCGGGTTTTACCGGTTCAACGGTTATTGCTGAGTTTGCGTCGCTAGAAGATGCACAAGCCTGGGCCGAGGCCGATCCTTATATCGCCGCTGGCGTCGTTAAACAGGTCGCGATCAAGCCCTATAAAAAGGTCTTCTGATTTATTCTTTAATTCATAAAGGGCACAAATAAGTACTCATCGTATTTTGAAGTGCCTTTTCTTTCTGAATACGACACTCAGAACTTCAACTCTGGGACCAACGCATCGGCATTTTGCATGCATATTTTCCACGCACTCCCCGGTACGTCATTATCCAGAACTGTTGACGTTCTGTACTCAACTGTGCGCAGATTTTCTGTGCCATCGGAGCCTGTCACCACATACTGTAAGGTCGTCCAACGGACGGTAGTTGACATTCCTTTGGCGGTTAATTCGATGGTTTTATTTTTTACTTCTTCTGCACATTGATGCGCGGCGGCATTTACACGTTGGTATTTCTTTTCTTGTGGGGATAAATCATTCTGGGATGCACAGCCTGAAACAAGAACGCCTGTCACGGCAATAACACAGAATTTTTTCAACATGATTCATTCCTTAGGTTACGAAAATCAACCCTTTAGCGGCTTCCCCCTAATAGTAGTCAATGTTATCCGGTTTATTGAATAAATCTAACTGCCGAGCGCAATCATGATCGGCTGACACGGTTCCAATTCACAAGTGTTGCATGAAAATCAAAACAGCAAATTCGTCATGTTTTAGCATTAACAAAATGAGAATTATCCCATCGTTTTTTTGACTTTTCGCCAAGTCATTTCACCTACACTTTATGAGGTAATTACTTTTAATCACTCGTAAGCCTTGAGGATGTAATGATGAAAAATTTACTTTATTTTTCAGTAGCTGCGGTCCTGATAGCCCTTCCGATAACGACCCTGGCTGTTGATACTCTCGCCGATGAAACCTCTTATAACCAACAAAGCGGCACCCTCACAGCAAGGGGGAGCACTATTGAAGAAGTGGAAAACTCCCTTAAAGCAGAAGCAATAAACAACGGTGCATCAGCCTATACGATCACGACCGAGAGTAACGATGATGGGCAGGTCTACGGAGAGGCGACCCTCTACAAATAACATTGGATAACCAGGAAACATTGTTCAAAGATTCACAAAAGGTGACAATGCGCAGCGTACTGAATGGGTAATTTTAAGTTAATGCTGTTATTGAATTTGTCGGGAAATTTTCATGGATCTTTTTGATGAGTCTTATGAACAACATAAGCAATCGGTGGGAAATCAGGAAGCTCGCTGGAATGCCTGGCTGGCCAGTCACCCAATGGTGTTAGTGGCGGCGGCCACAATAACAGTTCTGATTATTGTACTTGCGATGCATTTCTTCTAAAGGTCGCAGCTAAATGATACTGGGCACCGCGAGCGGTGCCCTTTTCTTTACGACGCCCATTGATCGTGAATAGCAAACAGCAAGGAATTACGCGCGCGGTTTGTCTGGCACTTTCTGATGGCGTGAATGCGCATGTTGCGGCGTGACTGACCTTCCAGCCAACGCGATCTGCGCCGTTGCGTCTGACGAAGCATACGCCACCGTCCGACCTCAGTTCTACTACGCCTCATTTTTACGACTCGGGTTGCATGTAAGACGCGCCATTATAGTGCCTTCTGCCCTACAGACCAGTCGTTTTACGATTATACCCGTCACACTTCAAGCTGTTGGCCCGCTGGCTGCTCGTATTCCCAATTTTGGGTATAGTTTTAGTGTTAACCGCTGGCTGTTGTGCGTAAACTCAAAAGCATACGGTTTCTAAAGGATTTTTGAACGATGACAACCTTCTATACAGTCTTTAGTTGGCTGATAATTTTAGGTTACTGGCTTTTAATAGCCGGCGTGACGCTACGAATTTTGATGAAGCGTCGTGCAGTTCCTTCAGCCATGGCATGGCTTCTTATCATTTATATTCTTCCGCTGGTTGGGATCATCGCCTATCTCTCATTTGGCGAACTGCATCTGGGTAAACGCCGCGCTGAGCGCGCGCGCGCCATGTGGCCATCAACCGCCAAATGGTTGAACGATCTTAAAAGCTGCAAACATATTTTTGCCGAAGAAAACAGCGAAGTGGCGACATCACTGTTCCAGCTGTGTGAGCGCCGCCAGGGGATTGGCGGTGTCAAAGGCAACCAACTCCAACTGCTCACCACGTCAGATGAAACGATGCACGCGTTGATTCGTGACATCCAGTTGGCTCGCCACAATATCGAGATGGTGTTTTATATCTGGCAGCCAGGGGGCTTAGCTGACCAGGTTGCTGAATCGCTGATGGCAGCCGCGCGTCGCGGGATTCATTGCCGATTAATGCTCGATTCTGCGGGTAGCGTCGCGTTCTTCCGCAGTCCGTGGGCGAATATGATGCGTAACGCTGGCGTCGAAGTGGTTGAGGCGCTCAAAGTTAACCTGATGCGTGTGTTCCTGCGCCGTATGGATTTACGCCAGCACCGTAAAATGGTGATGATCGATAACTACATTGCTTACACCGGCAGTATGAATCTCGTCGATCCGCGTTTCTTTAAACAGGATGCTGGCGTCGGGCAATGGGTCGATTTAATGGCGCGTATGGAAGGCCCGGTCGCCACTGCGATGGGGATTGTTTATTCCTGTGACTGGGAGATAGAAACCGGTAAGCGTATTTTACCACCGGCTCCAGACGCGAATATTATGCCTTTTGAAGAGGCGACCGGGCATACCATTCATACCATTGCCTCAGGTCCTGGTTTCCCGGAAGACTTAATTCATCAGGCGCTGCTAACGTCAGTTTATGCGGCGCGTGAATATTTAATTATGACGACGCCTTATTTCGTCCCGAGTGATGATTTGCTACATGCTATTTGCACCGCGGCGCAACGTGGCGTCGACGTGAGTATTATTGTCCCACGCAAGAATGACTCTCTCCTGGTGGGCTGGGCGAGCCGAGCCTTCTTCACTGAGTTACTGGCTGCTGGGGTGAAAATTTACCAGTTTGAAGGCGGTCTGCTGCACACCAAGAGTGTGCTGGTCGATGGGCAATTGAGTTTAGTCGGTACCGTGAATCTGGATATGCGCAGCTTGTGGCTTAATTTCGAGATTACGCTGGTGATTGATGACTCCGGTTTTGCCAGCGATCTGGCGGCGGTACAAGACGATTATATCTCCCGCTCTCGCCTGTTAGACCAGCGTTTGTGGGTTAAGCGTCCAATGTGGCAGCGCGTGGTAGAGCGACTGTTTTACTTCTTTAGCCCGTTGCTGTAAAACGTGGCGCATCAGTATTTAATAAGTGGAACCAGACATGGAAATGGATCTGAACAATCGCCTGACAGAAGATGAAACCCTTGAGCAGGCTTACGATATTTTTCTTGAGCTGGCGGTCGATAACCTCGACCCGGCCGATGTAATTTTGTTTAATCTGCAATTTGAAGAGCGCGGCGGTGCTGAGCTTTTTGACCCGGCAGAAGACTGGCAGGAACATGTGGATTTCGATCTGAACCCTGATTTCTTCGCCGAAGTGGTGATTGGCCTGGCCGATACCGATGGCGGTGAAATTAACGACATCTTCGCACGTGTACTGTTGTGCCGCGAAAAAGACCACAAACTCTGCCATATTCTTTGGCGCGAGTAAGCCTTTGTAGGGCGGATAAGCGTTAGCGTCATCCGCCATTTACATCTGACCTACAGCTTAGGTAACGCACTCCCGCAGGATTTGCAGAATCGAGCCTCTTCGTCGTGATTGCCTTTATGGCAGTTTGGGCACAAACGGGCATTCCGCTGTTTCTGAAACTCGTTAGTCATATGCGCGGTAATAATCCCGGTTGGGATGGCAATCACCGAGTAACCAATCAAGATAAGAATTGAAGCGACCATGCGCCCCGGCCCGGTATGCGGAGTGATGTCGCCATACCCCACTGTCGTCACCGTCACCACCGCCCAGTACACCGACGTCCCCAGGTTAGTAAAACCGTTTGGCGGCCCTTCAATGCCGTACATCAGGCCACCAGCGACCACCATCACAATAAGAATAAAGGAATAGAACAGAATCAATTGATGTCGAGCATTAACAATAGCTTGCCATAAGGTGTGCAACGTCGGCATGTAGCGCAGCAGTTTGAGTATTCTAAGTACGCGGATTGCACGCATTGCGCGCCACGCAAACACGTAATTGACGCCTATTTCAGGCCACAGCCACAACACGTACAGCGGCAAAATCGTCGCCAGATCGATGAAGCCCCAGAAGCTGAAGACGTACTTTCTGGGGTCAGGCCAACACAGCACCCGCAGAATATACTCCAGCGTAAACAGCAGAGTGAAGCCAATTTCCAGAGCCACAAAGAGCTGCCATTCATCGTAGGTCAGATGGTATTGCGTGCCGAGTCCTGACTCGATAAAGACCGCAATCACGCTGAGTAAAGCGAATAACCCGCATAACGCTTCAAAGCGTCGGCCTGAGCGCGTTTTTTGATCAAAGAGAAGATGGTACATCCGCTGACGGGTAACAAGAATAAGCACAGGCAAGTAACCTCACAAACAAAAAGGGCTGGCATCATGCCAGCCCTGCGAGATTATAACGGGTCTACCTTAAGACAGGAAACGGCATGCTTGAAGCTGCCCTCCAGCACCGGGCGAGTTTTGGCACATTCTGGCCCAGCAATAGGACAACGGGTACGGAAAACACAGCCTGACGGCGGGTTAATAGGCGATGGCAACTCCCCTTCAAGAAGTTGTATCGTTTTGTTTCTTTCCAAATCCGGGTCGGGAATGGGTACCGCAGACATCAAGGCTTTGGTGTAAGGATGCAGCGGGTTGTGGTACACCTCGTCGTAAGTACCCAGCTCAACTGCATGACCCAGATACATCACCAGGACGCGATCTGAAATGTGTTTTACCACCGCCAAGTCGTGGGCGATGAAGATCAACGACAGTCCCATTTCACGTTGCAGTTTTTGCAGTAGGTTCACCACCTGAGCCTGAATGGATACATCGAGTGCCGAAACGGGTTCGTCACAGATGATCAGTTTTGGCTCAAGGATCAGCGCGCGGGCAATCCCGATGCGCTGACACTGACCGCCTGAGAATTCGTGCGGATAACGGTTGATGAGGTTTGGCAGCAAGCCCACTTTCATCATCATCGCTTTCACACGGTCACGGACTTCCTGACGCGGCATTTTCGGGTGATAGGTACGCAGCGGCTCAGCGATAATATCGCCGATATTCATACGCGGGTTGAGTGATGCCAGCGGGTCCTGGAAAATCATCTGGATGTCGCTGCGCACATCGCGCCACTCGTCCTGATTCATCCCCAGCAGATCTTTACCCAGCCACGCAACTCTGCCTTCGGTGGCTTTGACCAGGCCGATAATGGCACGGGCAAAGGTCGATTTTCCGCAACCTGATTCCCCTACCACACCCAGCGTTTCACCCTCGTACAAACGTAGTGTCACGCCATCAACCGCTTTCAGCGTTTTGGAGGGTTGCCAGAACCACTGTTTGCCGTCTTTGATATCAAAGTGAACTTTGAGGTCTGCAATTTCCAGCAGGACTTTTTTATCTTGTGTCACGGCGTTCATACCAACTCCTCCACTGGCTTAAAGCAAGCGCGTAAGCGGCCTTCACCAAATTGTTCCAGCGGCGGAGCCGTGTTGCAGATTTCCATGGCGTGTGGGCAACGTGGCTGGAACGGGCAACCTTTCGGCAGACGTAACAGGTTTGGTGGATTGCCAGGAATGGTCAGCAAAGATTCGCCTTCAGCATCAAGACGTGGAACCGCGTTGAGCAGGCCGATGGAGTAAGGATGAACCGGGTTATAGAACACGTCGCGCGCCTGGCCATATTCCATAGTACGACCTGCATACATCACCAGCACTTTGTCACAGATCCCGGCGACTACGCCAAGATCGTGGGTAATCATGATGATCGCAGTATTGAACTCACGTTTGAGATCGTTAAGCAGCGTCATGATTTGCGCCTGAACGGTGACGTCCAGTGCAGTGGTCGGTTCGTCGGCAATCAGCAGTTTTGGACGGCACAGCAGCGCCATCGCAATCATCACACGTTGACGCATACCACCGGAAAACTCATGCGGGAACATGCGCATACGCTTACGCGCTTCGGGCATTTTTACCGCATCAAGCATACGTACAGATTCTTCAAAGGCTTCGGCTTTGCCCAATTTCTTGTGCAGCATCAGCACTTCCATCAACTGCTCACCTACACGCATGTAAGGGTTCAGTGAGGTCATTGGGTCCTGGAAGATCATGGAAATCTGCTCTGCACGCAGGCGGTTGAGTTGGTTCTCTGGCAGATTCAGGATCTCTTTACCGTTGAATTTAGCCGACCCGCCAATACGGCCATTCGCCGCCAGCAAGCCCATCAACGCAAATGCTGTTTGCGATTTACCGGAACCGGATTCACCTACGATACCCAGTGTTTCACCGGCGCGCAGACTGAAATTCAGATCGTTTACCGCCGTAACGTCACCATCTGGAGTACCAAAGGTGACGCGCAGATCTTTTACGTCTAACAGCGTAGAAGTCTGGCTCAGTGGAGTCACCACCGCAGAATTTTCAATTGTGCTCATCGCGGCACTCCTTAACGATCTTTCGGGTCGAGGGCATCACGCAGGCCATCGCCGATAAAGTTGAAACAGAACAGAGTGATAACCAGGAAGCCTGCCGGGAACATCAGCAACCATGGGGACACTTCCATGGAGTTGGCACCATCGCTCAGCAATGCACCCCAGCTACTTAATGGCTCTTGTGTACCCAGACCCAGGAAGCTCAGGAAAGACTCGAACAGGATCATGCTTGGCACCAGCAGCGAGGCGTAAACCACCACCACGCCAAGTACGTTTGGCACAATGTGACGAACAACGATGTTAACGGTAGAGACACCGCCAACCTGGGCTGCTTCGATGAACTCTTTACGTTTCAGGCTCAGAGTTTGGCCACGGACGATACGCGCCATATCCAGCCAGGAAACCATCCCGATTGCCACAAAAATCAGCAGGATGTTTTGCCCAAAGAAGGTCACCAGCAAAATCACGAAGAACATGAATGGGAAGGAGTTGAGGATTTCCAGCAAGCGCATCATCACTGAGTCGGTTTTACCGCCCAGATAACCCGCGAGCGAGCCGTATAATGTGCCAACGACTACCGCGACCAGCGCCGCAGCGACACCCACCATCAGAGAAATACGCCCGCCGATTGCCACGCGAACTAACAGATCTCGACCGGAGGAGTCTGTGCCAAAGTAGTGCCCGGATTCCATATCTGGTGCTGCCGACATCATTCCCCAGTCGGTATCAAAGTAGCTAAACTGCGACAGCATCGGCGCAAAGGCCACGAACAGCGCGATAATCGCCAGAACAATCAAACTGGCAACCGCGGCACGGTTATGCATAAAACGGCGACGGGCATCTTGCCAAAGGCTACGGCCTTCTACTTCTAGTTTTTCACTGAAGTTTTCCAGCGCCTCGCTGTTTTTCTTACTCAACATCATGGCGAACTCCAGTGTCAGTAACGGATTTTTGGATCGATAACGGCGTACAGCACGTCAACAATCGCGTTAAAGAGAATCGTCAGCGCGCCTACCAGAATGGTGAGGCTCAGAACCAGTGAGTAGTCACGGTTCAATGCTCCGTTTACGAACAACTGGCCAATACCTGGTAACCCGTAAATGGTTTCAATCACCATCGAGCCGGTGATAATACCGACAAAAGCTGGGCCCAAATATGACAGTACGGGTAACAGAGCCGGTTTCAACGCGTGGCGCAAAATAATGCGACGCATTGGCAAACCTTTAGCGCGAGCTGTACGGATGAAGTTAGAGTGCAGCACTTCAATCATTGAGCCACGAGTGATACGCGCGATACTCGCAATATAAGCTAATGAAAGTGCAACCATCGGCAGGATCATGTATTGAATGGCACCGCCGTTCCACCCGCCTCCGGGCAGCCACTTAAGTGTTATCGCAAATATCAGAACCAGTAATGGCGCCACCACGAAACTCGGGATAACAACCCCCGTCATGGCCACCCCCATTACGGCGTAATCCCATTTGGTATTTTGATTCAGTGCGGCGATGACCCCCGCTAAAACACCTAAAACAAGCGCAAAGATAAATGCAGCAGCACCTAATTTTGCCGAGACAGGGAAGCTTGAGGCGACCAAATCGTTTACTGAATAATCTTTGTATTTAAATGACGGGCCAAAATCACCGTGTGCCAGTTGTTTCAAATAACTGAAATACTGTGTCGTGATTGGATCGTTTAAATGATATTTAGCTTCGATGTTCGCCATCACTTCTGGCGGAAGCGCGCGTTCGCTGGTGAATGGACTACCCGGCGCAAGACGCATCATGAAGAATGAAATAGTTATAAGAATAAAGAGTGTCGGAATTGCTTCCAGACAACGACGTAGAATAAATTTCAACATTGCCCGTACCTTCTGGCTGTGCCTTTAGCATGCGATTAAATAAGACACGATGGGGTAAGTCCTACCCTTTTTACCCTAAATAATTCACGGTGCAGGAAGGCAACAAACTCATGAATCCCCAGGAACATAGACAAACTATGTGACTGGGGTGAATGAGCGCAGTTAACGCACCTGCCGCGTGAAGTATGAAGGGTAAAACTTACCCCACGAATTGCCATTAATGTTTGATGATATACATATCTTTAGTATAGATATTATCCATCGGGTCTTTGCCGGTATAACCGCCTACCCATGGTTTCACCAGACGGGCGTTCACGTAGTAATAAACCGGAACGATTGCAGAATCTTTGCCCAACTGCTGTTCCGCTTTATCGTACGCGGCGGCACGTTGTGCTTCATCTGTTGCTTTCAGCGATTCCGCCATGATGGCGTCAAAGGCCGGGCTCTTATAATGCGCGGTGTTCATTGAGCTGCCAGACAACATGGTGTTCAGGAAGGAAGTCGGTTCGTTGTAATCCGCACACCAGCCAGCACGTGCAACGTTGTAGTTGCCCTGGTGACGAGTATCAAGGAAGGTTTTCCACTCCTGGTTTACCAGCTTAACGTTCACACCGAGGTTTTTCTGCCAGATAGAAGCGGCAGCGATGGCCAGTTTCTTGTGCAGATCGGAAGTGTTGTACAGCAGGTCGAAGGTCAGCGGTTTGTCTTTGGTGTAGCCCGCTTCAGCCAGCAATTTCTTAGCTTCTTCATTACGTTTTTCCTGAGTCCATGAGAACCACTCAGGCTTAGTCAGTTTTGCACCGTCAGCATAAGGAGGCGTGTAGCCGTAAGCTGGCAGATCGCCCTGCGCCTTCACTTTATTAACGATGATGTCACGATCCAGGCCCAGTTTCAGAGCGGTACGGACGCGCACATCGTTAAACGGAGCTTTCTGGTTGTTGATTTCGTAGTAATAAGTACACAGGTACGGGTCAACGTGTACTTCAGCTGGAATTTCTTTTTTCAGCTTCTGGAACAGTTCGATTGGCAGGTTGTTATATGTCATGTCAATCTCGCCGCTGCGGTAGCGGTTAACATCCGTGACTTCAGAAGAGATTGGCAGATAAGTAATTTGTGAAATAACAGTTTTCGCGTTATCCCAATAATTGGTATTACGCTCCATCACGATACGTTCGTTAACCACCCAGTCCTTCAGTTTGTAAGCACCGTTGCTCACGATGTTGGCAGGTTGGGTCCACTTCTCACCAAACTTCTCAATGGCCGCTTTATTCACCGGGGACATCGCCGGGTTAACCAGAAGTTTGTAGAAGTAAGGAACAGGCTCGCTCAGAGTGACTTCCAGCGTGTGGTCGTCAATGGCTTTTACGCCCAGTTCACTTGGTTTCATTTTGCCGTCGATGATGGCATCAACGTTTACGATATGGCCGTATTGCGGGTAGCTTGCGTATGGGGAAGCAGTATTTGGATCAACCAGACGCTGCCAGCTATAGACGAAATCTTGTGCCGTGACTGGCTCGCCGTTAGACCATTTCGCATCTTTACGCAGATGGAAGGTCCAGACTTTAAAATCTTTATTATCCCAGGACTCTGCCACGCCCGGAATTGGGTGGCCGTCTTTTGGAGAGGTAATCAGTAAGCCTTCAAACAGGTCACGGCTCACGTTTGACTCAGGAACACCTTCAATTTTGTTTGGGTCCAAAGACTGTGGTTCAGCACCGTTATTGCGAATCAACGTTTGCTTTTCTGACAGTTGAACACCGGCAGGAACTTCGGCCGCCATGGCCACATTGCCTACGATTAGCGCGGATAAAATGCTTGCTGCTACCAGACTTTTTTTTGTGATGATGGACATTGTGTTGATACTCCACTCATTATAATTACCGACCCGAAAGCCAGCCTCTTCCCCTCAGGGGTTCCTTTACAGTGCAAGAGCGTTATGCAACTGCCAGGCTTTATTTTTTGTCTTACTTGCTATCACCGACTTTATTTGGGGGATGCTCTTTATGGCACCCTGCTCCGTCGATTCTTAATCAACCTACCCTGTACTGAGGTTGATTTTGATGAGTCATCTGTAAATGAAACATTTTTCAGATAATTGTGTTGTCCGGAAAGTATCAAAAGCACCTAATTCCCGCCAATACAATTTGCAAATTTGTTAACCATTTCTCTTTTATCTATCCAGAACGTCGTCTGGAAAGATGCTGCATCAATGCATTTCGTCGAGTTAACACGCTAAAAAATAAAGAAATTGCAGTGTTAATCTGGTTTGTTCTGTTGCAACATGAACACAACACACCAGCGTTCACATAAAATTAACAATTGGTTATTTTTTAGCACATTCATCTGCAAGACAGCTTGATTAACTAATATCATCTCAATAAAGCCGCAGCAAGCATCATTGTGTAGGGTTAGTTAAATAACGATTTGATTGTTAACTTTATGTACAACGGACAAATGCCGGGGCCGCTAATATACGGTTTCCAAAGCATTTTCTTATGAATGGTTTTCTAGTGAAAAGAACAGCAGCGCTTATGATTCAAATCAGTTGGTGGGAATTTAACAAAAAAAGCAGAATGGTTATTCTGCTTTTTCATATGTAGCTTTCAGCAGAACTAACTTAATAATCCTGGGAAAATGGTTTTCAGACCAGTCACAATAAATTCAATACCCAGAGCCATCAATAACAGACCCATTATACGGGTAATAACGTTAATCCCCGTTTGCCCTAACAGGCGCACTAGCAAAGGAGCTAGACGGAAAACTAACCAACAGCAAAAAGCAAAGAGCGCAATGGCAATCGTAAAACCGATTAAATAATTCCAGCTGTGGTATCGCGTGCCCCAGACAATAGTCGAACTGATTGCACCAGGACCTGCCATTAATGGAAGAGCTAACGGAACGACGCCTACGCTTTCGCGAATAGCACTTTCTGATTTTTCTTGTTTGTTCTGTTTATCTTCACCCAGTTTACCGCTGATCATCGACATCGCAATGGTCACCACCAGAATGCCGCCGGCAATTCGGAAGGAATCAATTGATATGCCGAATAATTGGAGGATACCGTCACCGAGGAACAACGACGTCCATAAAATAATCGCTACTGACAGGTTGGCGGTAAGGTTTGTTTTATTCCTCGCCAACGCGGTTTGGTAGCTGGTCATGCTGATAAACACGGGAATGATCCCAACTGGGTTTACCAGCGCGAACAGGCCAATAAAGAACTTAAAATAGGTTGGCAAATCAAATAAGGATTGAGCCACTAAAAACTCCGCAAATGAACGTAGCAAAGGCCGCGGTAATGTAATGGAAAACCAGTTCTGGCGCTACGCCCTTTCGCAGCATAGATAACTACTTTTATGCACAATTACGATATTAAACAATATTGTTACTCACTTGTTGAAAATATGGTAGTTTGTTTTAGCTTTGCTGTGACAAGAATTTTAAAGACTTATCAATAACCTGAATCTGTCATGCTGAATGGAGTCAGCCTTAGGATAATGTGATGCAAGTCACAAAAAACCTACTCAGAAGTGAGTACTCTTGGAAACATCTGAAGAGCGTATGATTCAGACCATGAATAGGTTTTTTCGATAAGGCTCTTTTAGTAAATCAGCAAGATGTTTTGGGAAGTTTTTGGATAGTCGTGGCCCTCTTCTACGCAAGCTGTTGCCCGCTGACTATACTGTCGACTCGAGCAGCTCATTTACTAAAAGAGTTTAAACATTATCAGGAGAGCATTATGGCTGTAACTAATGTCGCTGAACTTAACGCACTTGTAGAGCGCGTCAAGAAAGCCCAGCGTGAATATGCCAACTTTACTCAAGAGCAAGTTGATAAAATCTTCCGCGCCGCCGCTCTGGCTGCCGCTGATGCTCGAATCCCTCTCGCGAAACTAGCCGTTGCCGAATCTGGCATGGGTATTGTTGAAGATAAAGTGATCAAAAACCACTTTGCTTCTGAGTATATCTACAACGCCTATAAAGATGAGAAAACCTGCGGTGTGTTGGATGAAGACCACACCTTCGGGACTATCACTATCGCTGAGCCAATCGGTATCATCTGCGGTATCGTGCCAACGACTAACCCAACTTCAACGGCTATCTTTAAATCTCTGATCAGCCTGAAGACTCGTAACGCGATCATCTTCTCTCCACACCCACGTGCAAAAGACGCGACCAATAAAGCCGCAGACATCGTTCTGCAAGCTGCTATCGCTGCTGGTGCACCTAAAGATCTGATTGGTTGGATTGACCAGCCATCTGTCGAACTGTCTAACGCTCTGATGCACCACCCAGATATCAACATGATTCTGGCAACCGGTGGTCCAGGCATGGTTAAAGCAGCATATAGCTCCGGTAAACCAGCAATCGGTGTTGGCGCAGGTAACACCCCTGTTGTTGTTGACGAAACTGCCGACATCAAACGTGTTGTTGCTTCTATCCTGATGTCTAAAACCTTCGACAACGGCGTAATCTGTGCTTCCGAGCAATCAGTTATCGTTGTTGACTCTGCATACAATGCAGTACGCGAACGTTTTGCATCCCACGGCGGCTACATGCTGCAGGGTAAAGAGCTGAAAGCTGTTCAGGACATCATCCTGAAAAACGGCGCACTGAACGCCGCTATCGTTGGTCAGCCAGCAACTAAAATTGCTGAACTGGCAGGCTTCACTGTACCGGCTGACACCAAGATCCTGATTGGTGAAGTTAGCGTTGTTGACGATTCGGAGCCATTCGCTCACGAAAAACTGTCTCCAACTCTGGCTATGTATCGTGCTAAGAGCTTCGAAGACGCTGTTGTTAAAGCTGAGAAACTGGTTGAGATGGGCGGCATCGGCCACACCTCTTGCCTGTACACAGACCAGGACAACCAGCCAGAGCGCGTTAAGCACTTCGGCGACAAAATGAAAACTGCACGTATCCTGATCAACACCCCTGCTTCACAGGGTGGTATCGGTGACCTGTACAACTTCAAACTCGCGCCTTCCCTGACTCTGGGTTGTGGCTCATGGGGTGGTAACTCCATCTCTGAGAACGTGGGTCCTAAGCACCTGATCAACAAGAAAACCGTTGCTAAGCGAGCTGAGAACATGTTGTGGCATAAACTTCCGAAATCTATCTACTTCCGCCGCGGCTCTCTGCCAATCGCGCTGGACGAAGTGATTACTGATGGTCACAAACGTGCGATGATCGTTACCGACCGTTTCCTGTTCAATAACGGCTATGCAGACCAGATCACTTCTGTTCTGAAAGCAGCTGGCGTTGAAACTGAAGTATTCTTCGAAGTAGAAGCGGATCCAACTCTGACCGTGGTACGTAAAGGTGCAGAGCTGGCGAACTCCTTCAAACCAGACGTGATCATCGCGCTGGGCGGTGGTTCACCGATGGATGCTGCGAAAATCATGTGGGTTATGTACGAGCACCCAGAAACTCACTTCGAAGAACTGGCGCTGCGCTTCATGGACATCCGTAAGCGTATCTACAAGTTCCCGAAAATGGGCGTAAAAGCGAAAATGATCGCGGTTACCACCACTTCCGGTACTGGTTCAGAAGTGACCCCGTTTGCTGTTGTAACTGATGATGCAACTGGTCAGAAATACCCGCTGGCGGACTACGCTCTGACTCCAGATATGGCAATTGTTGATGCCAACCTGGTGATGGATATGCCTAAGTCCCTGTGTGCTTTCGGTGGTTTGGATGCCGTGACTCACGCACTGGAAGCTTACGTTTCCGTACTGGCTAGCGAATTCTCTGACGGTCAGGCTCTGCAAGCACTGAAACTGCTGAAAGAAAACCTGCCAGCATCTTACAACGAAGGCGCTAAAAACCCAGTTGCTCGTGAGCGTGTACACAACGCTGCGACCATCGCCGGTATCGCGTTTGCTAACGCCTTCCTGGGTGTGTGCCACTCAATGGCGCACAAACTGGGTTCACAGTTCCACATTCCTCACGGTCTGGCGAACGCCCTGTTGATTTCCAACGTTATCCGCTATAACGCGAATGACAACCCAACCAAGCAGACTGCATTCAGCCAGTATGACCGCCCACAAGCGCGTCGTCGTTATGCTGAAATCGCAGACCACTTGGGTCTGAGCGCACCGGGCGACCGTACTGCTGCTAAGATCGAAAAACTGCTGGCATGGCTGGAAAGCATCAAGGCTGAACTGGGTATTCCTAAGTCCATCCGCGAAGCAGGCGTTCAGGAAGCTGACTTCCTGGCTCACGTTGATAAACTGTCTGAAGATGCGTTCGATGACCAGTGTACCGGTGCTAACCCGCGTTACCCACTGATCTCTGAACTGAAACAGATTCTGATGGATACCTTCTACGGTCGTGATTATGTAGAAGAAGGTAGCGTGCCAGCATCGACTGCAAAAGAAGCTGCTCCAGCAGCTAAAGCTGACAAGAAAGCGAAGAAAACCGCTTAATTGTAAAGCCTAATAAAAAACCCGCCTCGGCGGGTTTTTTTATGTCTTCTTTTCAAATTCGCAATGTACTGCCCTTCACGAAGACCAGCGGGAAAGACTAGCCTTCCCCTCGCTTTTATTTTTTATGCGCTCTGGATGCCCTGCAGAGAGCCTTTTTGTAGCGCTTCTTTATAATGCTTGCGGCAAACCGACACATAACGTTCATTGCCACCAATAACCACTTGCTCACCCTGGTTATATGGACGGCCTTCCTGATCAAGTCGCAACACCATACTGGCTTTGCGACCACAGAAACAAATAGTTTTTAATTCTACTAGCTTATCTGACCACGCTAATAAATAGCGGCTTCCGCCAAATAATTCGCCCTGAAAATCAGTACGTAATCCATAACACAGTACGGGAATATCTAATTCATCCACCACGTCTGATAACGCTAGTACTTGATCGCGTGTCAGGAACTGGCATTCATCCACCAGAACACAATGCACGGCATCACGCTGATGCTCTTCACTTATTTCATTGAATAATTGGGTTGAGCCATTGTAGAGCTTAGCGGGCGACGATAATCCAATACGTGAACTCACCTTCCCAGAGCCAAACCGGTTGTCAATTTCTGCGGTATACACCAGCGTACGCATCCCGCGCTCTTGATAGTTGTATGAGGATTGCAGTAATGCCGTGGATTTACCCGCATTCATTGCGGAATAGTAAAAGTAGAGTTGTGCCATTGGTCAGCTAGCCTGAGTTAAAATGTAAATATTATTAACACGGATTATATCATAAGCCGTTACAGAGTTATCGTTGCCTGAGGTTTGTAAGAAAAAATTCTGTATTGTTCTTCTGATATATAAGTAGTAGAGCAAAATGGTTGTTATGCACCTGATGTTTGAAGTTCGTCACGCTGCACTTAACTTACGGAGTTTTCAGCATTTTCATTGCTATACGATGGAACTCATTGAATCCCTAATAATAATTATCTATTAAGAATATCCACTGTTTTGGACAATAATACCAAAGGTTGATATTTCACCATTAATGCGGTCACACCTCAATTTAGAGCCTCAACAACCCCTGTTACTATCAGGGTTGTTGTTGAAAAAGTGAGTTATCCACGTTTTGTTTTCCCGCCGTATGAAGCAAAATTTAAGTTAATGTTCTTTTATAAATCGACAAAATATTATGGAATTTTGAATTCCTTACATTCCCGCCTATTGCAGAAGTTAATTTAAGCCTCTATTATTAGCCCATCAAGCCAACCATCAATATAAGATTGAGATTACTAAAATGAGCGAAGCACTTAAAATTCTGAACAACATCCGTACTCTTCGTGCACAAGCTAGAGAATGTACTCTGGAAACGCTGGAAGAAATGCTGGAAAAATTAGAAGTTGTTGTTAATGAACGTCGCGAAGAAGATAATGCTGCTGCTGCAGAAATTGAAGAGCGTACTCGTAAACTGCAACAATACCGTGAAATGCTGATCGCTGACGGCATTGATCCTAACGAATTACTGAATAGCATGGCTGCTGTTAAATCTGCAGGCAAAGCAAAACGCGCTGCGCGCCCAGCTAAATATCAGTACATCGACGAAAACGGCGAAAGCAAAACCTGGACTGGCCAGGGCCGTACTCCAGCAGTAATCAAAAAAGCAATGGAAGAACAAGGCAAGAAACTGGAAGACTTCCTGATTGCCTAATTTTCGCTTTTAGTGCTGCTTATTAAATCCCGCTTCGGCGGGATTTTTATTTGTGTGTAATGTTTTTTTAAATTATGCCGAAAGCAGTATCCACAAAAAAGGAAGCCTGAGCTTCCTTTTTCATTTTACAAACTAATCACGGTGTCAGCTGACTTTATAGAAAGCCTTATACCAGTCTACAAAGTTCTGTACGCCATCGTTTACTGATGTCTGTGGCTTGAAGCCGATAACATCATACAGCGCCTGTGTATCCGCACTGGTCTCCAGCACGTCACCAGGCTGCATAGGAAGCATGTTCTTGTGCGCAACTTTACCCAGTGAGGTTTCCAGGGCCGTAATATAATCCATCAGCGTCACTGGGTTGCTATTACCGATGTTATATACACGATACGGCGCTGAGCTAGTTGCTGGCGTTCCCTCTTCTACCGTCCATTGTGCATCAGCTTGTGGAATGACGTCCTGTAAACGCACAATCGCCTCAGCAATATCATCGATATAAGTAAAATCACGACGCATTTGTCCGTGATTGTAAACATCAATACTCTTCCCTTCGACAATCGCACGAGTAAATTTAAATAACGCCATATCCGGGCGCCCCCACGGACCATAAACGGTAAAGAAACGCAAACCCGTCGTTGGCAATCCATATAAGTGCGAGTAGGTATGTGACATCAACTCGTTGGCTTTTTTAGTTGCCGCATATAAAGAAATTGGATGATCGACACTGTCATCCGTGGAGAACGGGAGTTTACGATTCAGGCCATATACTGAGCTTGAAGACGCATATAACAGATGCCCGACTTTATTATGGCGGCAACCTTCGAGCACATTTAAATGCCCTACCAGATTTGAATCCGCATAAGCGTGAGGGTTATCGATTGAATAACGAACACCTGCTTGCGCAGCAAGATGAATCACACGATCGAATTTCTCAGTGGCAAATAATTGCGCCATACCATTACGATCGGCGAGGTCAATTTTTTCGAAACGGAATGATGAATGAGGAGCAAGACGATCAAGACGAGCTTGTTTGAGATTGACGTCATAATAGTCGTTCAGGTTATCGATACCGATAACCTGGTGACCGGCGTTGAGCAGACGTTCACTAACATGGAATCCAATAAAGCCTGCGGCGCCGGTAACCAGAAATTTCATACAACCCTCATTTATTATGCAATATTGATGGACGCTCCGCGGCCGATTGCATAATAAACAAAGCCGCGCTTGCTGAGTCTCTCAGGATCATACAGGTTACGGCCGTCAAAGATAACCGGTTGCTTTAGTGATTTCTTAATTGCATCGAAATCAGGTGCACGGAAACTTTGCCACTCTGTACAAATAACCAGAGCATCTGCATCTTGTAATGCAGCTTCTTTGGTACCCATCAATTTCAGGTCTGAACGATGTCCGTAAATGCGCTGGGTTTCATCCATTGCTTCCGGGTCATACGCCTGCACCTGAGCACCGCGTTCCCAAAGCGCTTCCATCAGGACGCGGCTTGAGGCTTCACGCATATCGTCAGTATTCGGTTTGAAAGAGAGCCCCCACAGCGCGAAGGTCTTGCCTTTCAGGTCTTCACCAAAGTGACGAGAAATAAACTCAGGGAGTTTTAACTTCTGGTCGTGGTTTACCTCTTCGACTGCTTGCAGAATACGTGGTGTATAGCCAATCTGCTGAGCAGTACGAATCAGTGCCTGCACATCTTTAGGGAAGCAGGAACCACCATAACCACAGCCAGGATAGATAAAGCTGTAACCGATGCGCGAGTCAGAACCGATACCCATACGCACTTTCTCGATATCCGCACCCAGACGTTCTGCCAGGTTAGAGATTTCGTTCATAAAGCTGATTTTAGTCGCCAGCATGCAGTTGGCTGCGTACTTGGTCAACTCGGCGCTACGGATATCCATCAGGATCATACGGTCATGATTGCGGTTGAACGGTTCATACAGTTCACGCAATAAATCGACCACATCATCGTTATCAGTACCGATAACAATACGCTCAGGGCGCATACAGTCAGAAACTGCGGCACCTTCCTTCAGGAATTCAGGGTTAGAAACTACATCGAATGGAATTTCTACGCCACGCGCTTTCAGTGTTTCTTCCATTACGCTGCGCACTCTGTCTGCGGTTCCGACTGGAACGGTAGACTTATCGAGCACAACTTTATGAGAAGTCATGTGCTGCGCGATGGTACGCGCCACAGCTGTGACATATTTCAGATCAGCAGAGCCGTCTTCATCAGGCGGCGTGCCAACAGCAATAAATTGCATTTCACCATGATGAACACCCATTTCAGCATCGGTGCTGAACTGCAAACGGCCTTCTTCATAGTTTTTCTTAACCAGTGGCGTTAAGCCAGGTTCAAAAATCGGGATCACGCCGTTTTTCAGATTTTCAACTTTCTTCGCATCGACATCTATGCACATCACTTCGTGACCGACTTCTGCAAGCACCGCAGCCTGCACAAGTCCAACATAGCCGATACCAAATACAGTAACTTTCATCTTTCTATCCTGCGTTGAAATGAATTACTTTTTCGCGCCAACAATCTCTTCTAACCAGGCTTTAAAATCTGGCCCCAGAGAACTATGACGGATACCGTATTCCACAAACGCCTGCATGTAGCCGAGCTTATTACCGCAGTCATGGCTAACGCCTTTCATGTGGTAGGCTTCAACAGTCTGTTTTTCCATCAACATAGCGATGGAGTCAGTCAGCTGAATTTCATCGCCAGCACCCGGAGGCGTTTTGGACAGCAGCGGCCAGATATCTGCCGTCAGGACATAACGCCCCACTACAGCAAGATTGGATGGCGCAACATTTGCTTTCGGCTTCTCAACGATACCCACCATTGGCACGCTATCGCCTGCGTTCAATTCAACGCCTTTGCAGTCAACAACACCATAAGCCGTCACATCTTCTACGGGCTCAACCATGATTTGGCTGTGGCCTGTAGCATCAAAACGTTTGATCATTTCAGCCAGGTTATCCTGGGAAAGATCAGATTCGAACTCATCAAGGATCACATCAGGCAGGATTACCGCAACTGGCTCATCACCCACAACCGGGTGAGCACACAACACTGCGTGACCAAGGCCTTTTGCCAGACCCTGTCGAACCTGCATAATCGTGACATGTGGAGGGCAGATAGCCTGAACTTCTTCCAACAACTGGCGCTTAACGCGTTTTTCCAGCATCGCTTCCAGTTCGAAACTGGTATCGAAATGGTTTTCGATGGAGTTTTTCGAAGAGTGAGTCACCAGAACAATTTCAGTAATACCTGCGGCGATACATTCGTTGACCACATACTGAATTAAAGGTTTATCAACCAAAGGCAACATCTCTTTAGGAATAGCCTTAGTAGCCGGTAACATACGCGTGCCTAATCCCGCGACAGGGATTACTGCTTTTCTTACTTTTGAATTAAGGGCAGCCATTGAAAAATCTCCTGGACTGTTCAAGTTTTCACTTGCAAGTCAATTAAAAAACGCCTCGAGTATATCAGCTTAAAAATGAAATCTACGGCTGTTTACCCGATGCGTTGGTAATTTAAGATAAATACGAATGAGTTAATTGCGATATTAACACCCACGCTGTCAGGGGAGAAAAACTAAATGTTTTCAGTCGTCCAGATGCTCATTCCGCAGACAACATCAGGCGTAATCGCCCGCCCGTACCCCAAACCTGGCACTGCCAGGATTCGCAGCGCTGGCTGATTTGGTTGAGGTAAGTATTGCCCAGGGTTCCTAACGGCACACCGTTGCTGACCTGGATTTGATGCTCGCCGGTATTTAAGGTGGCATTCAGCCCCGCCGAGACCAAAATCAGATTTTTGAGCTCGCTATGATAATAGCCCACCATCAACGGGAATTGGCCGGTCAAATTCGCCTGGCGTAATAACTGGTTCACTTGTTTAAGTAAATTCCCTAACTCTGGTAAGCGCTGGCGTTGCTGGGAAAGATGCTCTTGCAGTAAGCCATTAAATAACGCGCGTAATAACAACGCGGCTAATACACCGTTATCCCCGGCGCGGGTCACATCAAGACAATAAAATGCCAGATCGTTTTCTGAAAGCGGCGCGATATCCAGCACAAGCCCAGGCTGATTAAGGGTGATCAGTTGACGGTAATTGATGCGGCAGTGCGACATCACTTGTTGCACGGGAGGTTGCAACTCTTGCAATAATTTGGATGCTGCCTGCGGGTCGCTAACCAGCGCGTCCCAGTCTTTAAATAATCGCTCTTCTTCTTCGACACGAGAATTGAACATGTTGGGATAGAGGCAGGCGAACACCGTTTCACGCAGGCGGTTGAGATCTTTAATCGGTTTGAGCAAGACATCCTGCACACCAAAGCGTAATGCTTTGGCGATATCTGACATATTTTCGGTGGCCGAAATGACCAGTATCGGCGTTTGAATCCCTTCATTACGCAAATGCTCTACCAGTTTTAGCCCGTTCATGCGCGGCATAGCCAGATCGCAAATCAACAAATCAGGGGCTAAATGGCTCATTTTCTCCAGCGCATCAATCCCATCTGTGGCAACCGTAATTATCGCCCCTAAAGAGGTAAGGTAATTATCCAGCAAAGAGCGGAAAACGGGCTCATCCTCAACAATGAGGATGAGCTTTCCATCGAGTGGCTGTGTCATGTGCGCTCCCCTGACTGGCAATAATTAAATAGTGGCATGGTATGGCCTTGGTCGCCTGTCAGAATTGCCAGAAGTCATGTAAATCAGAAAATTCATTCATGGGTACGAACCAGTGGCAGCAACTCATCTATCTTTTTTTCAACCGCCAGGCTCCCGGCACTGATCGCCTCAGCGGCACGGTGGAAATCCAGAGTTGAAATCTGCGGGCAGAAAGGTTGCAGCAAAATATCTGGTGGGTCGCCCGCCATACGGTTGCGTTTCAGGCGGTTTTCCAACACTTGAATGGAAGTGGTCATGATTTCCATCGCCGTTGGCGTAGTACTGGCTCGTCGGGTGGTGATTTTACCCAGTTGCTCACGCAACCGTCCGCGCCAGCTATCAGGTTGCACCTGGTTGTCTGCCAATGGCGTCGTCATATTGACGGAAAGTAAATCTTGCTGCATCAGATGCGCGTCGTGCTGTAGATCGACTGCGATAACGATATCGGCCCCTAACGCTCGGGTTAGCGACACTGGCACAGGGTTGACCACCGCACCATCCACCAGCCAATAACCGTTGTATCCGACAGGCGACAACAACCCAGGCATGCTACAAGACGCACGAACCGCCTGATGCAGATCACCATCCGTGAACCATAGCTCGCGGCCAGTACTTAAATTGGTGGCAACGGAACCGAAGCGCAGCGCGCAGTCTTCAATATTTTCTTCGGTGATTATCTTGCGAATGTTATTGAACACTCTTTCGCCACGCAACAAACCGCCACGGCGCCAGGAAAGATCCATCAGTCGCAGAACATCCCAATAGCCGAACGAGCGCACCCACCGTTCCATCATAGGCAAGCGATTACTGGCATAAGCGGCACCGACCAGTGCCCCTACGGAGCAACCTGCAACGATATCAATCTGAATGCCTGCACGTTTTAACGCATTAATGACACCAATATGCGCCCATCCTTTTGCTGCTCCCGACCCTAACGCCAGGCCGATCTTTACCTGTCTCATTCCGCCTCGGTCTTTGTTCCCCGGTATATCATCCGTGACGAAGTCGCCACTGCTCAGTTAACATATCAACCCCGCGTATTTACGCCGACTCTTTTTTTGTAACCAAGGAGATGCTGTGTCGCAACTTTGCCCATGTGGTAGCGGTCTGGAGTATAGCTTATGTTGCCAGCCTTACCTACGCGCAGACCGGTATGCGCCAACCCCGTCACAGCTTATGCGCTCACGTTATACCGCCTACGTGATGCAGGAAGCAGATTATTTGGTAACAAGCTGGTATCCGCAGACACGCAGCCCGACACTGAAAAGCGATATTTCGGGTAGTTTTGCAACGACACATTGGCTGGGTTTGACGGTGTATGAAACCGCTGACGGACGTGATGAGAACGAAGGTTTCGTCGGTTTCGTGGCGCGTTTTGAAGAGCAAGGCGTAGAAAGTGCCATCATCGAACGTTCGCGTTTCTTAAAGGAAAACGGTCAGTGGTACTATGCTGATGGGATGCGCCCACAGTTTGGCCGTAATGACCCCTGCCCTTGCGGCTCCGGGAAAAAATTTAAAAAGTGCTGTGGCCAATAACGAGCCGTGGCAGACATTGAAGCAAATACACGCACAACAGGACTTACCAAGCGATGCAAGCATTACAACGAAAAGTACTACGCACCATCTGCCCTGACGCAAAAGGGTTAATCGCCAAGATCACCAATATTTGTTACAAACACGAGCTGAACATTGTTCAGAACAATGAGTTTGTTGACCATCGCACCGGTCGCTTCTTTATGCGTACCGAGCTTGAAGGTATTTTCAACGACAACACCCTGTTGGCCGATTTAGATAGCGCATTGCCTGAAGGTTCGGTGCGTGAGTTAACGCCTGCTGGCCGTCGCCGCGTCGTCATTCTGGTGACCAAAGAAGCGCACTGTCTGGGCGATCTATTAATGAAAGCCAACTACGGCGGCCTGGATGTCGAAATTGCCGCGGTTATCGGCAATCACGAAACGCTGCGCACTCTGGTAGAACGTTTTGATATTCCGTTTGAGCTGGTGAGCCATGAAGGGCTGACTCGTGAAGATCACGATAAGCAAATGGCAGATGCCATTGAAGCGCACAAACCGGATTACGTGGTACTGGCAAAATATATGCGCGTATTGACGCCAGAATTTGTTTCACGCTTCCCGAACCAGATTATCAATATCCACCATTCGTTCCTGCCGGCGTTTATCGGCGCTCGTCCTTATCACCAGGCATACGAACGTGGCGTGAAGATCATCGGTGCCACCGCGCACTATGTGAATGACAATCTGGATGAAGGCCCAATCATCATGCAGGATGTAATTCACGTCGATCACACCTACACCGCAGAAGATATGATGCGCGCCGGGCGTGATGTTGAGAAAAACGTTTTAAGCCGCGCGTTATACCAGGTACTGGCGCAACGCGTGTTTGTTTATGGTAATCGCACCATCATTCTCTAGCTGTTGGCGTATGAATTGTTTAGCTTTACAACGTTACGTGTAAAAAAACGGCAAACGATTCATTTTCTTACAGTGAATGCTTTACAGCGGCGCTTCATTTGATATGATGCGCCCCGCTTCCAGACAAAGGACGCGAGCAAGAAAGCCAACAAAATGTAATACCCCTGGCGGGGTTCCCGAGCGGCCAAAGGGAGCAGACTGTAAATCTGCCGTCATCGACTTCGAAGGTTCGAATCCTTCCCCCGCCACCATCTTCAAGCTTCAAAAGCACGGCCTGTAATAGCAAACACCCCTGGCGGGGTTCCCGAGCGGCCAAAGGGAGCAGACTGTAAATCTGCCGTCATCGACTTCGAAGGTTCGAATCCTTCCCCCGCCACCATCTCTTAGTAATAACTCCCGAACTTATCCAAATCGCACCATACTCAGCACTTCTTGTTGGATGACGCTTCGCTTATCCAACCTACAAAACCAAAATTTAAAACCAAAACCGAACCGTAGGTCGGATAAGCGCAGCGTCATCCGACA
>Ga0105250_10000515_pt1 | contig 27043 bp, 30 predicted proteins | sample KBSS54metaG_FD_80425 | JGI IMG/M metagenome (GOLD analysis project Ga0105250, IMG submission 80425) | Switchgrass rhizosphere microbial communities from Kellogg Biological Station, Michigan, USA - KBS S5-4 metaG | ecosystem: Host-associated > Plants > Roots > Rhizosphere > Soil | place...
AATTTCAGCTTTCTATCAATGCACCGAAAAAGCCTGCTTATATATAGATGCAACGTCAGCGAATGCGCAGTATATTGCCCAACACTTAAAACAACACCCTGTTCTCACCTTCGGATGATGCCTCACAATGACAGCCCAACTTCCTGGATCCCGGCCCTTGCCCGGCTCCCGAATACGCCCTACCCCAGCGCCCCTGCTCAATCCAGGCGAGACCGTGGTGCTGTTCGACGGCGTCTGCAAGCTATGCAACGGCTGGGCGCGTTTTCTGATTCGCCACGACAACAAACAGCGAGTGCGTCTGGCGGCAGTGCAATCGCCAGAAGGTCAGACCTTGCTGGCATGGGCCGGTCTCCCGGTGGACGAGTTCGACACTATGGCGGTGATCCGCGACGAGCATTACTGGGTGCGCTCCGATGCGTTCTTCGAAGTGATTGCACAACTGCCGGCTCGTTGGTCGCCGATCACGCTTCTGCGAGTTTTACCACGAGCACTTAGAGACTGGGCCTACGACCGCATCGCACTGAATCGCTATCGGATATTCGGCAAGTACGACACCTGCCTGTTACCCGACCCCGATCACGAACGACGCTTTCTCAAGTCGCCAATGTGAATGCTCAGCTACATCAACTGCAGCCACTGCCCCGGCGTCATCTTCGTCACCATCATCAAGACAATCACGAACATCCCGAGAAACCCGCAAACGCCCATCCAGAACCACTGCCGATAAACAGCCCGGTAATCAGCATCAAGCCTTGCGCCACATTGCACCGCGTCCGCCGCCATCCCCAGCAAACGTTTCTGCAGCAACAGCACCGGCAACCAAAGCGAGCCCACTACAAAGAACAGGATCAGCGACATCAGCACCCAGTCCGTGGTCAAGGGCAATCCGGAAAGCCTTGTCAACCAATAACCCGTCGCGATCTGGATGAAGCCCGCCGGCGTGGTGATCCAGGCGTCATAGCGCACGACCATCTTCGCCACATGCGCAATCACTTGCGTATTGGCCGTGCGACTGGCGGCGATCAGGTACAGATAGGAACCCATGCCGAAGCCGAAGAGAAAAATCGCAGCGATGACATGCACGTACTTCACGCTCAGATAAAGCATGCTCAACGCATCCCGTCAGAGAACATCACGGACAGGCCAAGATTCTGCGGATCGTTGATCGCTGCCATGTATTCGTCGACGCTGATCTCACCAACACATGGACGAGCCCCCGGTTCGGGCAAGTAACCTCGGGCGATCTTCGCGGCCAGAGCGACGGCAGCACAACTAGGGATCTCCGGCCCCTTGTCATTCAGCGCGGTCAGTTGCGCCATCATCGACAACGGCTGGTCGTTCAAACCGACACCTCGCACATCTATATACATTGCACTTTTGCCATCACCGAAACGCTCAAACCATGTCCCCCAGCGATGCAACCGGTCCGCCCACACCCTGTGGTCACGCACCAGCCCTTTCCTCATCCCCAGTGCAAACAGATAATTGGCCACGCCGCCGAGCTTGAGGCCAGCGCCTGCCTTGAAACTCAACGTGTGCGCACCAAACCGGCTGGCAAAGATGTCCATGTCCGGTACATCTACATTGGCCAGCGCACGAGTGCCCAGGTTCTGCAGCTTGCGCAGGGTCAGGTCTTCCCAGCCCATCACCTCATGCACTTGACCATTGCGCAGCTGGCGGATCGGTTTGCCCGCATACGCCAGTACACCCTCGATCGTCGACAACCCCGGCATTTTCGCTGACGAGGAAATGCCGTGTTCGATCGAGTCGATGCGTTTGAAGCGATGGCGCTGCTCATCGATGATCGCCGACGACAGCGTCGGCACCGAACTGCAACCACTGAGGATGGCGACACCGGCCTCCCTCGCCCGTGCATCGAGTACGCCGATACCATTGACGAACGTCCGGCAGTCCGCCAGATCGCAATAGTTGACGCCCGCCTCGATGCAGCTTTCGGCCACCGCACAGGATTGCCCCTGAAACGGGCCGCCTGTGTGAACCACCAGTTGAATATTCATCGCGCGCAGGGCGTCAGCGAACCCGGCGCCCATCGCATCACCACACCAGCGCTCGCAGCTCGCCCCCAACTCAGCGACCTTGCGCTCCAGTTTCTGCGGATCGCGCCCCGAGATCGCCAGTTCGACGCCCGGCATGTCGATCAGATGCCGACAAACGATACTGCCAAAGTTTCCATACCCGCCAACCACCAACACCCTGAGTGCCATCAACGCTTCCCTGAACAATTCAACAACTGACCCGTAACCGGATTCGGCGCAGCTTCCCTGATATCACCGGGCCAGGCAAGACAGCATCGGTAAGAGTTAGCGCCATGCCGACCATATCAACTTGTACGATGTCTTATCACAAGGTATTACTACGTCTCCTCAACAAAAATAAAACCACGGAGATCGCTACATGGACTCATTCCTGTCCGCCAAGCCTGAAAGCCATGATCAAGCGAAAGGCAATACCCGCCGCAGTTTCCTGAAAAAGTCGCTCGCTGTTTCCGCCACGCTCGCCACTGTCGGCAGCGCCGCACTGCCCCGCTTCTCCGATGCCGCCGAACCCTTGAGTCAGCGCTACCCTGATCCACTGATTCATATCCTCGACGACAGTTTCCTGGAGCTACGCGTTTTCAACGCCAGTGTTGAAAAGCTCGCCACCGGCATGCGCTGGGCCGAAGGACCGGTGTGGGTCGGTGATGGCCGCTATCTGTTGGTCAGCGACATCCCCAATAATCGCATCATGCGCTGGGACGAAATCACCGACTCCTTCACGGTGTACCGCGAACACTCAAACTTCTCCAACGGCATGTGCCGGGATCGACAAGGGCGTCTGATCGTTTGCGAAGGCTCCACCACCACTAGCGAAGGGCGCCGCATCACGCGCACCGAACACAATGGCACGATCATCGTGCTGGCCGACAGTTTCGACGGCAAGCCCTTCAACTCGCCCAACGACATCGTCTGCAAAAGTGATGGCTCGATCTGGTTCACCGACCCGCCATTCCAGACCGGCAACAACTACGAAGGCCACAAAGTCACCCCGACCCAACCCCACGCCGTGTACCGCATCAACGGTGAGAGCCAAAAAGTCACTCGGGTAATCGACGACCTCAACGGCCCCAACGGCCTGTGCTTTTCTCCCGATGAAAAGACCCTGTATGTCGTCGAAGGTCGCGCCAAGCCCAATCGCTTGATCTGGGCGATTACGGTGAAAGACGACGGCACCCTGGGTGAACGCCGCAAGCACATCGAAGGCTTGGACTATGCCGCGATTGACGGCATCAAGTGCGACGAAGCGGGCAACCTGTGGTGCGGCTGGGGCGGTAATGGTGATCCCAAGGCCGACCTGGAAAAACTCGACGGCGTGCGTGTTTTCGACTCGCAGGGCAAGGCCATCGGGCACATTTCGCTGCCAGAGCGCTGCCCGAACCTGTGCTTCGGCGGGCGCGAAGGCAATCGACTGTTCATGGCCAGTAGTCACTCGATCTACTCATTGTTTGTGAATACTCGCGGGACTACGTTTGCGTTGTAAAACCGACGTTGGTCTAACGATAGTTCCGTGAGTAGCGAAACAAGATCCTGCCGCGCATCCGAGGCTGCGCGGTGACGATCCTTGTCGCTGAATTGTCGTTCGATAGCATGCCGCCCTGTATCGACGGCGCCGCCCAAGGGAGAAGTCAGAGTGCCTGGCCCTTGGCTATGCAATACGCGTTGACGAACGTTGCCGTGTGCTGCAAAGCCTGACGTATATCCGGTTTGGCTATTCCATGCCTGTTGGCAAATTGCTCGACCGCCGCGGTGTTGAAACGAGTGGTCTGGATAAAGTCCAGGGCTTCGGGTTTTGTATTCAAAAACCACGCGACCGGAGGAATACTCAGTAGCCACTTCAGCAGTCGGAGTGAAATGTGATGTTTGGGAGACTTCAAGCCCAAAGGTTTAGCCACCTGTGCCAGGAGTTCTCGCAAGTTTGGCGTTTGATCATCAAGCGCCAGCAGTTCCTCGCCCACCATGGCAGGATCAAAAGCACAAACAGCCACCAGTTCGACCAGATAATCCACGGTGACCAGTGGCAGCCAGTGCTCGGCGGTACCGGGCACTGCAGTCATCTTGCCCTGCACCAGGTTGCGTATCAGCGCCACCAGCGGCTGACCGTCAACGATATGCCCGGTGCGGCTGTGGCCACAGACCGTCGCAGGGTGGACAACGGTCATCTCACCACCCTTGGCGGACATGACCTGCTGGGTCGCAAAATGCGCCTCCAGCTTGCTTGCCTCGTATCCACCGACACGTCGGTAGACGGCGGGCCAGTTCGTCAACTCCGGCTGACGAGGATCAATGCCGATGCGTTGCAGATGTTCATGATTGTTCAGCATGTAGCCGCCGATCATCACTAAACGGCTTTTTTGCTCAGCCGCCAACAGCGCAACCCGCTTTGCCCCCTGCACATTCACCACACGAGACTGCTCCATCGAAAGCCCCCATGCGAAGTGAGCGCCCAGATGGAATATGACGCTGGCGCGCCTCAGCACCTCCTGATCAGCCAGGCTCAGCCCGAGATTGTCCTGTTCCAGATCGCCAGCCACGGCAAATACCCGTGTCGCGCACCCGCCTAAACTATCAACTTGCTCGCGCAACGCAGCCAGCCGCTCCGGGCGACGCATCAATACCCGAAGGGTGTGACCTTTTGCACTCAGGTTCGCCAGCAAATGTTGACCGATGAAGCCGGTTCCTCCCGTGACAAAGCACTCCACGCTCATTTCCCTGCTCCTTGTTGAGGGTGAGAAATCAAGCGTAAAGTATCGACCCAACTCTACAGTCAAGCGGTGTTTTCATGAAAATCGGCGAACTCGAGGCTCGCAGCGGCGCCAGCCGTCATACGTTGCGTTACTACGAGCAGATCGGCCTGATCTCACCGCTGCGGCAAACCAACAATTATCGTGTCTACACCGAGCAAACCCTGCAGGATCTGGACTTTATCCAGCGCGCGCAAAGCATGGGATTTTCCTTGGGGGAAATAGGCGAGATTCTGGATGCGCAGCGCAACAAGCTGATCGATTGTGCTGATGGTGCAAAGCTGATTGAAAGGAAGATGGCCGAAATCAAACAGAAAATTGCCAACCTCCAAAGCATCCATCGGTATCTGGATGTAGAGCGTGCGGCCCTCGAAGCGAGTGCTGCCAGGCAACTTGAGCTTCAACAGTTGAGCGACGCTGCCAATCATTGAGCCTAAGGCAAATGTCGTGGGGAGGCTCCGGCGCAAAGTGTGCTGTGCCTACAACATCCTGCGCCACAACGGTGTGCCGCTGGGCAAGGCGGATTATGTGCAGCACATGTTTGCGTATCTAAGGAAGTAATTGCAGCGCGAGCTTCGGGTCAATCAGGATTGACCCGGAGTTTTTGCAGAAGAAACGCCAGTGACTCCACCGCCCCGTGATAACTCTGCGTTGAAAGCTGCGTATCCCATGACATGGCATCGTCCACACAGAAATCGCCAACGCATTCCATGCTCAGATCCTCATCGAGCAGTCCGAGCGGAATCCACACGTAAGGCGATTCGCGAAGTGGGTTGGGCACGGTCGAGCCGCACTGTGCGCAGAAGTCGTTTCTGTAGCCGCTGGATTTGATCCAACTGTTGATCGAGTCCTGCCCTGCGTCCCAACGAAAGTCCCGAGCGCTGACCAGAGTAGCGAGGTTGAACCCGACACCGGTTTGTTTGCGGCACAGTGAGCAGTGGCAGCGATAGAAAAAGCGCGGTTCCACTGTGAGGGAGAAGCGTACTGCAGCGCAAAGACACTGCCCTGTTGTCATGGGGACCTCCTTGGAAAAACGATTGATCAGGCGCTGGCGTCAGGTTTAGAAACAAGCGCGCCGGCAGAACCTCAGGTTACAGACAGAATTTATTGAGCCAAGCGTTGACAGAGATTTGAATGGAATCGTCTATCGAGATGGCGATCCCTCCTTTTGCGCTCAAAGCCTAAATCAGCTTTTCGACCAAAACCGTGTCCGCCTCGATAGACATATCGCCAAAATCGCCCTCGAGAGATAGAACGTTTTCAACAAAGCTGATCCCTTCCAGCTCTCCGAGGACGCGAGAATTTTGAATGTGCAGAGCACCGAGACTGATGGGCAACTCTGCGCCATCGATATTCCACGCCGTCAGTTTGCATCGGCATCCGTCCTTCAGGCTGACGACCATTTCGAAACAGCGATGTGCCTGATCCAACGTGAACGATAAAACGTCGCTACTTTCGAGCGCTTGTACATCCATACTGAGCTTCTTATGTTTAAAAGCGCATTCTAACGATCTGCGAGGCCCCGGCCATGGCTCAGATAAAAAAACCCGAAGACGCTCCCGCCGCATTCCAGGCAGTCTGGAACGCTCACGACATGGCGGCACTCGGAGCTCTGTTCGATCCGCAAGCGACGTTCGTCAATCGTTTCGGCCACTTCGTTCGGGGCGTCGAGCAGATCGGTGCGCTGCACGCGCCCATTCACCAGACGATCTATCGTGACTCCACTCTTGAGAATGAACTGATCGATATCGACCCTGTTGCTGACGGGGTGGCGATCATTCACTTCTGGAGTCGTTTGTCGGCCGGTGCTGCGCATCCGGCCGGAGCGCATGTGGTGGATACGCTGATTCTCGCGGTGCTGATCAGGCAGAACGAGGCTTGGCGCATCAGAGCCCTGGAGAATGTGACCCTGACCAACCCGCGCACAGGTGAAGCCACCTTGCGTGATTAGCAGTAATCCGTTTCAGCGCACCGCAAAAGGTTTTTCGCTGCATGCTGCATCCGTTTCACTCCCTGCTCCGTACATTCAACACCCTCATTCGAAGGGTCGAAGAATCAAGGAGACGCACCATGCACATGCTCATCAAACGCCTTGCTGTCGCTTGCTTTACCCTGCTCTGCCTCGGAGCCGGATCCAGCTTTGCTGCCGATACCGTGATGGTTGGCGGCGCGGCTATGTATCCGACCAAGACCATCGTCGAAAACGCAGTCATCTCCAAGGATCACACGACCCTGGTCGCTGCGGTCAAGGCCGCCGGGCTGGTGGATACGCTCAACAGCAAGGGCCCGTTCACCGTCTTCGCCCCCACCAACGAAGCCTTCGCAAAACTGCCCGCCGGCACGGTCGATACATTGCTCAAGCCTGAACACAAGGCGGACCTGACCAAGATCCTGACTTACCATGTCGTCGCCGGCACTCACACGGCTAAACAGTTGATGGACGACGCCAAAATGCACGGCGGCAAAGTGATGCTGAAAACCGTCCAGGGCGAATCGCTGACCGTGATGTTGCACGACGGCAAGCTGTGGGTACAGGACGCCAAAGGCGGCAAGGCGGCCATTACCATCGCGGACGTCATGCAATCCAATGGCGTGATTCATGTGGTCGATACGGTGCTGATGCCGAATTGATTGGCTGACGTTGGCGGGCTCTCGTCAGAGCGTCCGCCAACGTCAAGATTGAAATGCCTTGCGACTCACGCCGAACGCTTTTCCATCCAGCGCCGATATTGCCGAGTGCGAAACGCCATGGCGATCTGCTGCAAAATCAGCGCGCGTAACGGTGACACCCCCGGATCAGGCTTTTTCGCCCGACTGAGTTTACCCAGCTGAAACTTCACCACCGCCATGTTCGCCAAGGCCGCAATGGCCTTGTTTTTCCAGGTGATCGGCGGTAATTGCGGGGCGTTGTCCTTGCCCTGCAGCCAGTCACGCGGCAGGTACGGATCGATGGCCAACGCGGTACCGATGCCGACCATGTCCACACCACTCTGCACAACGCTTTCGGCCACCGGACGACGGCGGATGCCGCCGGTGACCATCACTGGCATTTTGGCAACGGTCTGAAGGTCCCGGGCAAATTCGACGAAATAGGCCTCGCGAGCCAGGGTTCGACCATCACGCGCCTCACCCTGCATGGCCGGAACTTCGTAGCTGCCACCGGACAGTTCCACCAGATCCACGCCCAGATCGTTGAGCAGTTCAACGACCTTTTTCGCATCGTCAGCGGTGAATCCGCCGCGCTGGAAATCGGCGGAATTGAGTTTGACCGCTACGGCAAACTCTGCAGAAACCACCGCCCTGACTGCCTTGACGATCTCGACCAACAACCGCGCGCGGTTCTGCAGAGAGCCGCCCCACTCGTCCGTCCTTTGATTGGTCAGTGGCGAGAGAAACTGGCTCAACAGATAGCCATGAGCGGCGTGGATTTCCACCCCAGTGAAGCCGGCCTGTTCACCCAGGCGTGCGGTATTCGCAAAACGCTGAATGACGTCCTTGATCACACTTTTGGTCATGGCGTGGGGCGTGGCGAAACGCTTGGACAGTTTGCCCAGCTCCAGCGGCACCGCTGACGGCGCCCAGGTTTTCTGCCCGAGGTTGGACTGCATCTGGCGCCCCGGATGATTGATCTGCAACCAGAACTGCGCACCGGCAGAACGGCCGATCCGCGCCCAGCGCTCGAACTTGTCGAGTTGCTGATCATCCTGCAGCACCACGCCGCCCGGCCCGGTCATGGCGCGGCCGTCGACCATCACGTTGCCGGTGATAATCAGCCCGGCACCACCGTCGGCCCATGCCTGATACAGACGCATCAGTTCTGCAGAGGGCGCCTGGTCGGCGTCCGCCATGTTTTCTTCCATGGCGGCTTTGGCGATGCGGTTCTTGATGGTTGAACCGTTGGGTAAGGTCAGGGCGTCGAACACATTCATGGGGCAGTCCTCAACTGGAGATGAGGTCACCATAAGATTGAAGTCAACTTTAAGGTCAATGACTTTTTTCAAGGGCATTCAATGTTGATTTCGCTCGACCCAGGCAAGTGCGTCACCAGATCCGCGCCCAACAACCGCGCAGGTGTGTAGGCACCGCCGGGCGGACGTGTCTGCAACAGATAGCCAACCACCGCCAACGCAGCGTCGATCGTCAGGCTGTAAACGTTCGCGGTGTGCACGCGGGCGACTTTGCTTTCACCGCGCGCATTGCGGGCCTCGCCCCACACATAGGTGCCTTGGTCAGCACGCTTTGCCTGATCCGGGCCGGTCACTGTCTTGCCGATGCGCGCCTTGAGCAGCCGCTGCACAAACGACAGTCCCAGCAACGGACGAATCCAGTTGGCGAGCCTGGCGCCGCGAATCATCCCCGCCGAACCCGGTATGAACACCTCGATATTGGCGATGCCGGTGGTGTGCCAGGCGGTGGACACATCGCCCCAGGGGATGGTCATCGCCAGCTTCTCCCCGGCACCGAAATCGATACGCCGTACCCGATAGGCCAGCGGCACGGAAACGATCTTGCCGTCGCGTCGGACCTTGCCACCCTGCGCCAGGCCTTCGATTGAAGTCTTGGCAGTGCCGGGTGAAAAGCTCGAACGTGAATCGAAGCCCAGCGCCAGATGCGTCGCATCCGGCAGCGCGTCTTTCAGGGCGGTGGCGACACAATCGGTCGGGACTACATCGAAGCCGACGCCGGGGCAAATGACTGACCCCGCTGCCCGCGCCCGCTCATTCAGAGACTGCGCATGTTCGAATACGGCAATCTCGCCAGTGATGTCCAGATAGTGCGCGCCGGCCCGCAGGCAGGCCTCGATCATCGGCGCGGCGGTCGCGGAAAACGGCCCCGCGCAATGCAGAATCAAACCGTGGCCCTTGATCTGCGCCAGCAACCGCGCAGGGTCGTCCAGACCGAACACCCGGGCTTCGAGACCCAGTTCCCGGGCCAACACTTCGACCTTGTCGCGGCTACGTCCGGCCAACACCGGCCTGAGTCCACGCCTGACGGCATCGCGAGCGATCAGCTCGCCGGTATAGCCGTTGGCGCCATAAATCATCCATTTCATCGGTGTATCCGGTTGGTCTTGCTGACTCATGCCTGGCTCCTGAGTGGATTGATGACCGGCATTATTGCCTTGCCCAATCAGCTTCAGACGCTAGCGTTAAAGTCAGGTTGAGGGTCAAGCGAAAGTCCGACGGCATCGACACAAACTATTCGCAGCAGCGGGGTTGACCTTAAAGCGAGGTTTAAGGTGAGCATGCTCCGACCTGCTTGCTCGATGGAGCCCGGAAGATGCTCAAGACCCTTGTTTCCTCTGCCCTGTTATTGATAGGTGGTGCTTTCATGACGTTTGCAGATGCTGAGTCGGCGGCGATCAAGGATCGCCAGATCCTGGTGATCATGACCAATCACGCCAGTTATCCCTCTCGAACCGATACCACCGGGTTGTGGCTGACCGAACTGACCCACTTCACCGATGTGGTGGAAGCCGCCGGCTACACCACTGTGTTTGCCAGCCCCAAGGGTGGCGCGGTGCCTCTGGACGAACGCAGTCTGGGCTGGTTGTACATGGACAAGGCTGCGCGGGAGCACTTGCAGTCCCCTGCGTTCCGCGCGCGCCTGGCCAATACGCTGCCGATCGCCGAGGTCGATCCGTCCCGCTTCGGCGTCATCTACTTCACCGGGGGCCATGGCGTCATGTGGGACTTTCCGGACAACCCTGACCTGCGCCGTGTCGCCGAAACCATCTACAACCAGGGCGGCATCGTGTCGGCCGTGTGCCATGGCGTAGCGGGTCTGCTGGATCTGAAGGACAGCCAGGGCCAATTGATCATCAAGAACCGAAACATCACCGGCTTCTCTGACCGCGAAGAGCTGCTCTCGGGCATGAAAAATCAGGTGCCATTCTTTCTTGAGGACCGCTTGGTGAGCCAGGGCGCGCACTACCGCAAGGGCTGGCTGCCGTTCACTTCATTTGCCATTACCGATGGAAGACTGGTGACCGGCCAGAACCCTCAATCGCCCAAAGCCGTAGCTGAAGCCGTGATGGCGGTGCTCGCTGGCGACCACACAGTTCGCTGAACCTTCAAGTAGTTCCTACCCGGAGAAAGACCGATTGAAACTCGCAAGCACCGTATTGACAGGATTGCTGTTCAGCTCAATGGCCAACCATGCGTTGGCGGGGACACCTGAAATGCCCAACCCGACCGAAACCACCACAATCGATATCGCCGGCCACCCGGTGCCCGTCGTCAAGGGTGGCCTGTATGACCGCTTTCGCTCCAATCCGCCGTTGTCGGTGATTGCCGCCGAAGTCCCGGGCGTTGATTTAAGCTGGTTCAAAGGACTGGAAAAGCACAAGGTCGACATTGGCTTCGAGTCCTATTCCCCAAACTTCTACTACCAGAACAGTCGTGTCACGGCGATCTACACGGCCGACCTCGAGCGACTCCGGGCGTTGATGCCGCCCGAAATACTGGCCACCGTGCAACCGCTGCAAGTCTGGCCAGGACGTGGCTTGATCGCATTCACTGCGTACACCTACGAGCATTGCGATAACGACGCCTATAACGAAGTTGCCGTGTCGATCATCACCAACAAACCCGGCAAAGCCAACCTGGGCCCGCTCACGTTGATTGGCCAATCGATGTCAGAAGACTTCTGGGGTTATGTGCTCAAGTTGCCGGTCAATACCGAGCTGGCACGGGTGCGCGGAGTCGTCGGTTACAACCTGCCGAAATGGCTGACCGGGATTGATCGCAAAGAAAACGGGCAATCCGTGATCTATGAGATCAGCGACAGCCAGACCGGCAAACCGGACGTGTCCTTCACCGCGAAGAAGCTCGACAAACTGTCGCGCGATGAGAATATCGTCACCAGCAGTTTCACCAACCTCGATCACCAGGGCCAACTGGCCTATGGCTACGCGGTGTCGCGCCAGCTCAGCCACGGCTCCAGCCGGGACGCGGATGCCGCCACGCTGACACTGGGCGATGGCAGCCTGTCGAACTACTTGCGCGACTTGAAGCTGGGGAAAATGCTCAAGTACGAATATGTCCCTGAGTTCCAGAGTGCGCTCTATGCGCCAAAACCGCTTGCCACGCTGGTTGGCAATCGCTGAAAGCGGTAACGCCCGTCAGGCTCTGGATGTCTGACGGGCGTTTGCTTTTCTTGCCGCAGCTGCTGGCTGCTTGTCGGGCGCAGAAGCCACGCCTTCTTCGCACAGCCGTTGGATCAGCCTCTGCGCATTGTCCGCACACGCCATCCCCGCAGGCTTGCCCTCGATCCCCTTGATGACCAGCAGTAGTTTTTCCTTGTTCTGCGCCAGCCGTTGCTGCAGGACTTCGATTTCTTCGACCTTTTGCTTCAAGCCACTGAGCAACTGGTCATGCTGCCAGCCACTCGCGTTCATCGGCATCAACTGACGGATTTCCTCCAGGGAGAAACCTGCCGCCTGCGCGCCGGTGATGATATGCAACACCCACTGTGTGTCGGGGGCGTAATCGCGATAGCCATTGGCTTTGCGCGCGACCGAAGTGATCAACCCGCTCGCCTCGTAAAAACGGATACGCGATGGCGCCAGTCCGCTGATTTTTGCCAGTTCACCAATTCTCATGTCCGACTCCGCAGCACGTTAACCTTTAAGCTGACTTTAAACCTGAAGGAGTGCAACAGCCAACACGGCAAATCACGCCAGCAACTCAGTCATCCACTGCACCTGCCGCGCAACCTCTTCCAGCTTCTCCTCGGGCACAGCCTGGCGCGCCTGTTTGAGACTGTTAAGGGTTTTCTGTTTCTGCCTTAACAAGCGCTGCCATTTGGCGATGAATGCCGGGCTACGCGTCTGCATCAGCAACGGGCCGAAGTACAACTGTTCGGCGCTGTAGCTCAGCGGTGCGCCGCGCTCGGCGACGATGATTTCGTAGAAGAAGCGGTTTTCCTGCAGCACTTCTTCTTCGAGAATGCGGTAGCCGTTGTCCATCAGCCATTGACGCAAGGGTTGCTCGCCGCCGTTGGGTTGCAGGATCAGCCGCTCGTGACCGCGCAGGCGCGCCTTGCCGCTGTCGAGGATGTCGCGAATCGTTTCGCCGCCCATGCCGCAGAGGCTGATCGCGGTAATCCCGTCATCAGGTTCGATCGCCGCCAGGCCACTGGCCAGACGCACGCGGATGTGCTGCTGCAGATCGTTGTCGCGCACCGTGCGCACCGCGGCATGGAACGGCGTCAACGCCACCTCGCCGGCCACCGCCGCAACGATGGCGCCACGGCGCATCAGCGCCACCGGCAGATAGCCGTGATCCGAGCCGATATCCGCCAAGCGCGCGCCGGCCGGTACATGCGCCGCCACCCGCTCCAGTCGCATGGACAATGTGTGTTCGTTCAACTGCCGCCCTCTTCCCCAGCCATCGCCGGCGCTGTTGGCCGGACAAGGGGCGCGACTCTAGCGGGCAATGATGGGTATTTCAAATCCGGGCAGCGCCTTACTGCGTTGGTGTGACCAGTGGCTGCAGAGGCAAGGCTTCAACGACTCAACCACCTAGCCACTGCGTCGATTCACGCTTACCATAACCACAACTCGGCGGCTGCTGACAAACTGGCCAGGGCGCGCCAACTGGGCATGAGCTATCCCATCCGCACCACCCGCCAATTGCTGGATCAAGTGTGACCAATCTCCTGTTCGTGTGCAGCCGCAACCAATGGCGCAGTCCGACGGCGGAAGCGATCTGGCGCCGTCGGCCCGGGTTCGAGGCCCGCTCGGCAGGCACCAGTCCCAATGCACGCAAACCCATCGGCCCGGCGGATATCCGCTGGGCCGATGTCATCTTTGTCATGGAACGCAAGCACCTCAATCGCCTGCAAGCCGAATACGCCCGATTACTTGAGCACAAGCCGATCCACACGCTGGATATTCCAGATGACTATCGCTTCATGGATCCCGAGCTGGTGGACATTCTTGAGGACGCCGTGAAGCCTTATCTCGAGCCTCGGGCTTAGTGCTCAAGCTGCCATCCTCATCACCGTACTTTCAAATTGAGTAGAAACATGAACCGCCAAAAGAAACTGCAGCAGTTGTTCAAGGAAAAGGCCAAAAAGGCCAGCGCCAAACTCGCGCCGAAAAAGCCCAAGTACATCAGCAAGGCCGACCGCGCGAAACTGGCTGCCGAAGCGGCGGCCGAACCGGTTGAAACCCGCGAGAGCTGATTCGCTGCTTCAGGCGTCGATTAAACGTGCTTTACAGATACGCCTCGATGTTCGCGATCGCCCGATCGATGTAGAGCTCTTTCTCGCCAACGGGCGTCACATAATGAAACGCGTTGCGGGTGGCCTCCACACCGGCCAGGCGGGCGATGAACCAGGCCGCCATATATTGTGAAGACAGGCATCCGCCAGCGGTGGCGACATTGCCCTTGGCCATGAACGGCTGATTGAGCACCGCCACACCGGCCTCCTCCACCCAGGGCTTGGTGATCAGATCGGTACAGGCTGGGACGTCATTGAGCAGGCCGAGCTTTGCCAGGATCAGCGTGCCCGAGCACTGGGCGCCCAAGAGCTGGCGCTGCGGATCGAGCCGTAGCCGCGCCATCAGCTCGGTATCCGCCACGATATCCCGGGTCAGACTTCCGCTGCCCACCAACACCGCGTCCGCGTCGCTCGCTTCCTCCAATGACACCTGAGCCTCGATTACCAGGCCATTCATCGAGCGCACTTTTTCCGTCGGGCTGGCGATCGACACGCGCCAATCGGGCTGTTTGACCCGGTTGAGAATGCTGAACGCGATAAGCGAATCCAGTTCGTTGAAGCCTTCAAAGGTCAGGATGGCGATGTGCATGGTGAGTCTCTAAATGGGCGATGACTCATCGTAAAATCTGGCGCTCATCACAATCAAAAAATTGTCATGGGTACATTGCAGGCGACATCGACGGGCATTTGATACACCGGCTACGCGCCACGGAAAGGACGGCTGAACAACCGCGTCGTCTCGCCCTATACCTTCTCAGGCGACCACGCCTGCATGCCTGCCAGGAACGATCGGGCTGTAGCTTTCAGCCAGTGGCTGTAGGAAAGTGGCGAACATCGAATGATGAAAAGGCCAACACACCATGAAGCCGCTGGATCTCACGCGTTTCGACCTCAATCTTCTGGTGGTTCTTGAGGCACTTTGGGCGCAAAGGCACGTCGGTCGTGCGGCGCAGCATCTGCATCTGTCGCAGTCGGCCACCAGCCATGCCCTGTCGCGTTTACGCACGGCGTTTGATGATCAGTTGTTCATTCGCAACCCTCGCGGCATGGCACCGACGCCGCTGGCCATCGAGCTGATGCCCAGAGTGGCGGCGGTGCTCGAATCGGTGCGGCTGCTCGCCAGCCCACGGGGGCCGTTCGATCCAGCGCGTCTGCAGGCGACACTGCGGATAGCGGCCACCGATCACGCCGTGCTGACCGTCATCGCCCCGGCGCTGGCGAAAATTCAGGTTGCGGCGCCAGAGGTGGTGCTGAAACTCGGGCCGGTGGATGGCGAGTCGGCGATGCGCCAACTGGACGCCGGCGAGATCGACCTGGAGTTGGGTTCGGGTTCGTTTGCGCAAGTGCCGCAACGCTTTGATTACCAGCTCGCGCACAAGGAGCGATTCGTCGGCATCGCCCGCAAAGGGCACCCGGCATTGGTCAAGCGCGGCAAACATTTGCATATGGAACTGGATGACTTTACGCGTCTGCCGCACGTTCTGATTTCGCCCCGGGGCGACGCGCGGGGCGCTGTCGATGACGCGCTGGAACGGCTCGGTCGCAGCCGCAAGGTCAGCGTCACCTGCCCGAGTTTTCTGGCAGTACCGTTCATGATCGGCGCATCGGAATCGATTGCCGTGGTCGCCGAACGTGTCGCCTTGCAGATGCAGGAAACCGCACAACTGAGCCTGTTCGAATTGCCCCTGACGCTGCCCACCTGGGAGGTCTTCGTCGTCCGCGCACGCGGGCGTGCCAACGAGCCGGCGGTTGAATGGATGACCAGAATGCTGATCGGCGACTGACGATCGATCTCGTGCATCGAGAGGCTGCACCAATGCCATTGGATAGCGCGCCTCGGTACTCCTAGAGTGCGGACATCCGTTCAACACTCCTGGAATTCTCATGCAAACCGAGCCCACGCTGGTCATGGTTCCCTGCTTCGCCGGTGCGCCGTGGCAGCTCGACCCACTCACCCACTTGCAGCACCGCGCCATGCGTACTTTGCGCTTACCGGACGACGTAGCTGATCTGGAAAATCTCGCCAACTTCATCATTGATCAGGTGCAGGATCTCGAAAGCTACGTGCTGGTGGGCGACTCCTACGGTGCGGTCGCCTCGATCGCGGTTGCAACACGCCAGCCCAAAGGCCTCAAGGGCCTGGTGCTGTCCGGCGGTTTCGCCAAAAGCCCGATCACCTCGCCCCTGCTGAAAACGCTGGCCGCTCTGGCGCCGTTCTTCCCCGGGCCGTTTTATCGACAGACCACCCTGCGCTTCCACGCCGCGCAACTGGCTTCGTCGTTCGACAAGGAAGGCGAAATCCCTTGGTCAACCGCCAACAGCCGCGCCTTCTTCATCAAGCAAACCCCACACAAGGCCTACGTCAGCCGCGTGCGCTCAATCGAGACCGTCGACTACACCGCCCTGCTGGCAAAGATCGACGTGCCGACGCTGATCCTCACGCCCGAGGAAGACAGGCTGATCGGCAAAGAGGCCGCAGGGATTCTGCTGAATGGCATAAAAGGCGCGCAGGAAGTCGTCATGCCGAGGACCGGGCATATGTTCAGGTTTTCGCATCCGGGGGCGTATTCGCTGGAGGTCAGGAAGTTTCTGCAGCGGGTGGCGCTTTGAGTGTATTTGGGCCAGTCAGATGCTGCGCGGCATATCGATCCGAATTGCCGTTTTTTGTTGCAGCCACTAGCCTCACCAGGTCAAAAGCACAAATCAGAGACCAGCATGACCGCACGCCCCGCCACGGATAGCGACCTGACAGCCCTCTTCGACTTGCATCGAGCAGTCTTCCGCGAACACATCGAAAAAATATGGGGCTGGGATGAGAGTTGGCAACGCGCAAATTTTGCGGTGGAATTCGCATGCACAGCCACTTCGGTTATTGAACAAGACGGCCGGATTGTTGGCTATGTGCAGATACTGGACAAAGAAGATCGAATCCATGTTCAGAACATCGCTATTTCGCCCGAGTACCAAGGCAAGGGCATTGGCTCGCGCATTCTGAAGAACCTTCAGCTGCAAGCCGCTGCCCGTCAAGTGCCGTTGCAATTGGGCGCTTTTCGCACGAACACTCTGGCGCAGAAGCTCTATGAACGGCTGGGCTTTCGCAGGACTGGGGCGACGGACACGCATATCGAAATGTCGTGGACAGGCCATGACAGGCAGCAGCCGTGATCCGGATCCAACCGCGTAGCAGACCTTCCCCGATTCAACCTATCCGGGTTCGAGCACTCATGCCTGCCTGACATCACCTTCATGTCAGCCTGGCAACCGACCCTGTCGGCAATGCCCCGTCCTTCTCAAGCGCAGTCAGTTTCGCGACAACTCGGGCACGCTCGCTTACCGAAGTTTCTCGGTCGGTAATCGAGTAAGTCTGGCCATAGACCTATGCACGCAACTGCTCAAGCACGGAAGGTTCAGCAGGTGTGCGAGACAGCTGCTGCAACAGATACCCGGCCTGCGTCCATTTGGGCATCAGCTCAAGCAGCGCCTGACGTCGAGAGGCTGACAGCGCTGGCCAGAGGGTCTCGAGCTGAGCGCTGAATGCTGACTCGATGACTTTCCATGGCTGCGGGCGCAGGCCGCGTACCCCGGCCTCGAACACCGGGCGTGACGGATCCGCGATCGCCGCGATCAGTAAATCAGGCCTGCCCTCTCCTTCGAGGCTCAGGACCAGTGACCGAACCTCGCCACTGTTTTGGCTGAGGGCTGCGTTCATCCACCCTTGCGGGATCGCCATGCCAAGCGACTGCGCCAACCCGAGTACGCCAAGCCAACGGGCTTTGGTAGCGGGAATCTCGCCTGCCAGTCGCGCTTGTAGTACCTGCAGCGGGTCGACGCCATACTTTCTGGCGGCCCAGAGTGCAGTCGATCTTGCTGCAGACGATGGGTCGGTCAGAAAGTCTTCGATCAGTCGTGTGCGATCCGTTTGCAACTCAATGGCTTGCAGAAACGACAGACGCCGGAGAATGCTGCTGTTGCTGGCGAGTCCATAGGCGATGGCCTTCTGAGCCGATGCCAGAGGCAGCGCCATTGCCCTGCCGAGCGCAGCCCGACGCACACTGAAATCTGCATGATGAAGGCTCGCGACAAGAAACGCCTCCAGCTCATCTTCGCGCTTTGTCTGAGCGAGTACCCTGAAAAATAACCGCGTACAGGCGCCACGGCTGGTTTCGAAGGCCGCCGTGGTTTGCGCGAGGCACTCAGGTGTTGCCAGCAGCGCTTCAAGCTTTTGGATGGTAACGCCATGGTCTTCGCGTCGGCGCTGCTCAAGGGCAAGGATGGCGGGAGTCTTGGCGATCAGCCAAGGGCCATACTCGGGGGTCAGGTAGTCTGCGAAAGCGTCTCTGGCCGCCGCGCGTACCTGCGGCACCCAGTCGTTGAGCCGCACGATAATGGACGCCAGCCGCTCGATCGACTGCGACGAGCGGATTTGCCGTAGACCGGCCTCCCGGTGGAATCCATCCCAGGACGTGACCAGCCACTTCCAGTCACGCACTGGCAATACTTCTGGTGGATCCACTGGATCTACTGGATCTACTGGATCTACTGGATCTACTGAGTGTTCGGTTTTTGCAGTGGTGGATGTTTTTCCGGTGAGTCTTTGCAACAAAACTTTCCACATGTAGCTGACTATCCCTGACGTCCGAACATTGGCGTGAGCCATAGCATGCCTGTCGCCGAGTTTTTTTGAAACGCATGCCCTGCTCCCCCCGAAATTTTCCGCCGCGCCCGGTTCGATCACCTAACCTCATAGCTTGTGTGATCAACGAGAACCGGCCCCTCTCATGCGCAACACATTGAAGTCATTGTATTTTGTCGCGCTGCTCCTGCTCGCTCCGAGCGGTTCGGCGTCGTGGGCGGCGGATTTGCCGGCGCCCTCGGCGACCGCTGCGGCGCCGCTGGTGGAGGTCTCGCAAAGTGATCTGCAAGCCCTGCAACTGCGCCTCGACGGGCTGAAGCAGCAGATTTCCGCCGCCAACAACTACAACCAGCTCGAAGGCCCGCAAGACCGGGTGCAGACGTTCATTCTGGATGTCGATCGGTTGTCGGCGTCGTTGTTGCCGCAGCAGGCACAACTGGCGGTGCAACTGGGGGTGCTCGGCGCGGCGCCGGATACGCAGATTGCCGCCGAACAGGCGGAAATCGCCGCGCAACGGGCGCAGCTCAACGAGCAGAAAAACAAGGTCGATGCCACGCTCAAAAGCCTTGCCGCGCTCAAACAAAGCGCCGCCGAGCTGATCACGCAAATCGCCGGCATTCGCCGCACACTGCTCGAAAGCGAACTGACGCTGCGCACCGACAGCATCCTGAGTCCAGACTTCTGGTCGCCGTTGGTGGTGCCGGAACCGGATGATCGTCAGCGCCTGAAGTTTTTCATCGATCAGGTGAACCTCACCTGGGCCACGGTCTGGGCGCCCGGGCAGCGCTTTTTCACCTGTGTGCTGGTGTTGCTGGCGCTGGCTTTCTGGACGGTCGGCCGCCGACTCGCCGAGCGCGGCCTGACCTGGGTTTGCATCCACCGCATGCCGGAGGGGCGCCTGCGCCGCAGCGCGCTGGCGTTCGCTTCGGCGCTGGCGACCCTTGGCACCACGGCCATCGCCCTGCATCTGCTGTTCTACGCCTGCACCCGCCACGAACCACTGACGCCCATGCTGCAGACTTTTTCCGAGGAGTTTGAAAAAGCCGTTTACGCCTGCGTCCTGATCACCGCGCTGAGCCGCGCGCTGCTGTCGACTCAGCATCCCTCGTGGCGGCTGCCGGCGATTGCCGACTCGGTGGCGCTGGCGTTGCGGCCCTATCCAAGGATTCTCGCTGCCACTCTGCTGGTGCTGGTAACGCTGGTGCAGGTCAGCAACGCCACCGGCATGAGCAGCCAGATCGTGATCGCCCAGCGTGGGGTGATTGCCATCGTGGTGATCGTGATTCTGGTGCCGCTGCTGTTGCGCGTCGGCAGAGTGCGCAAGGCGTTGCTCACCGCCAATGAACCGGAGGCCGGCAGCACGTTTGCCGGGGCGATCTACAGCATTGCCACGGTGTGCATGTGCATATCGGCGCTGGCCTTGCTCACCGGCTACGTGTCGCTGGCCCGCTTCGTCACCTATGAGTTGGTCTGGGCCTATATCGTGCTGGCCGGGTTCTATTTGCTGGTGCAGGTGGTCAAGGATGCCTGCGAATACCTGTTCTCGCCGCGCTACTCGGCCGGTAAGACCATCAAGCAGACCCTGGGCATGGGCGACCGGCGGCTGGAGCAGGTTTCGATCGTGCTGTCCGGCGCCAGCCGCGCCGGGTTGTTGCTGCTGGCAGTGATCACCCTGTTCGTCGGCGGCATCGGCACCACGTTCGGGCAACTGACCAGCAATGTCATGGGCATTCTCGGTGGCGCCGGCTTGCGCAAGCTGAACATCGTTCCGGCGCATCTGATCAATGCCGTGCTGGCGCTGCTGATCGGCATCTACCTGATCCGCGCCCTGCGCCGCTGGCTCGACAACGAATTCCTGCCCAAGACCGACATGGATCCGGGCATGTGCGCGTCGTTGAGCACGCTGTTTTCCAACATCGGTTATGCCACGGTCATCCTCCTGACGCTGTCGTCGCTGGGCGTGCGCTGGACCAATCTGGCGTGGATCGTCAGTGCGCTGTCGGTGGGGATCGGTTTCGGTTTGCAGGAGATCGTCAAGAACTTCGTCTCCGGGCTGATCCTGCTCACCGAACGCCCGGTGAAGGTCGGCGACCTGATCAGCATCAGCGGCGTCGAAGGCGATATCCGCCGAATCAACGTGCGCGCCACGGAAATCCAGCTCAGCGACCGCTCCATCGTGATCGTGCCCAACTCGCAACTGATCTCGCAAAACCTGCGCAACGTCACCCTCGGCGGCAGCGCCCAGGGGGTGGCAAGCCTGGAGCTGATGTTCCCGCTGGACATCGACCCCGAACAGGTCAAGGAATTGCTGCTGAACACCTACCACGAAAACGAAAACATCCTCGACAAACCGGCGTCGTACGTGCGCTTCAGCAAGCTGTCGCCGGATGGCATCACCTTGACGGTGACCGGCTACGTCGGCAGCCCGCGGATTGTCGGCGGGACCAAGAGTGATCTGCTGTTCGAGATACTCAAGCGACTGGGGGATGCGGGGATTGCGCTGGCGAAACCCGCCGCCACGCCGTAGCAGACCACCCCCTGTGGAAGGTGACTTGCCAGCGACGGCGGTTGGTCAGTCTGAAGTGATGGCGGCTGACACGGCCCCATCGCTGGCAAGCCAGCTCCCACAGGGGTTTGCGGTTAACGCAAATGTGCCGGCTGGCCTGAAGCATTGTAGGAGTGAGCCTGCTCGCGATGGCGGTGGTTCAGTCACAGCGGGGGTGACTGACACGCCCCCTTCGCGAGCAGGCTCACTCCTACAGGGTTCTGCGGTGGCCGCGGAGTTGGCGACTGGCCGAGATCATTGTGGGAGCTGGCTTGCCAGCGATGGCGGTGTGTCAGTCAACGTGATGGTGGCGGGAAGAGGCTCATGCCGGCGCCCAGCGTCGATGCAGCCAGCGCGCGAACGCATCCAGGGCAAAGCCCAGTACGCCGATCAGCAGCACCATCGCCATCAGTTCCGAATACGCCAGACGATCACGCGTATCGAGGATGAAGTAGCCCAACCCGGCGCTGACCCCGAGCATCTCGCACGGCACCAGCACGATCCACAGAATGCCGATCGACAGCCGCACCCCGGTCAGCACATGGCCGAGCACGCCGGGCAGGATCACCTTGCGCAGGGTTTCCCAACGGGTGGCGCTGAGGCTGCGGCTGAGCCGCAGCCAGCGCGGGTCGAGCTGGCGCACGCCGGCCACGGTGTTGAGCAGGATCGGCCACACGGCGGCGAAGGTTAGCAGGAAGTAGATCGGCTGATCGCCAACGCCCAGCAGCATCACCACCACCGGCATCCACGACAGCGGCGAAATCATCCGCAGAAACTGAAACGCCGGCGTGGTCGCTGCTTCCAGATGCCGGTAGCTGCCGATCATCAAGCCCAGCGGCACGCCGATCAACAGCGCCAGCAGCAGACCGACCAGAATCCGCTTCAGGCTGACCAGCACATGCTCGTACAGCTCCGGGCGCAGCAGCAGTTCGCCGAGGCTCGCCAGGGTTGCCTCGGGTGAAAAGCGCAGCGCCAGGCTGTCGTTGCCGCCGAACACGTGTACGCCCAGCCACCACAGCAGCAACAGGCCCAACAGTCCCGCCACACCCAACAAACCATGAACGGTCGAAGAAGATCGCTGACGCATCAGAGGCTGAACTCCTCGCTGCGATCAAAACTTTCCGGTAATCCGAATGCCTTCATCCCGCCGACTGTAGCAATGGCATTACGCACGAAGCGATCGTCTACCAGATCCCTGGCGGTTTGCTGCGGATCGAGGTTGGCGAGGAAACCCTTGTCGCCCTCGATCAGCGTGTCCTTCAGACGCTTGACCAGTTCCTCGGTGTAGCTGGGAAACGGGTACGGCTGAAAGTCGATGCGCTGCTCGTCCCAATGGCTGTGCTGGATCGCCCCGCTGGCCAGATACTGCTCGCGGTCGTTGGTGGCCGGCGCCAGCACCCGGTCGAGCACCGGTTGCGCGTGCGGCGTGTAGCGATTTTCGCCGTCCTTGGACAGCAGCTTGGCGGCCTCGGCGCGGTTGTCGCGGGTCCAGACCTGCGCCTTGACGATGGCGTTGACCACTTTCTGCGACCACTCGGGGCGGTTGTTCAGATCCTGCTCGTGCATGAACACCACGCAGCAGGCGTGATTGCGCCAGACGTCGCCGGTAAAGCGCTGTACCCGGCCGACCTTGAGTTCCTCGGCCAGCGCATTGAACGGCTCGGCGACGATGTAGCCGGCAATGCGTTTGCTCGCCAGGGCCGGCGGCATGTCCGACGGCGGCAGCACCAGCAGATTCACCTCATTCGGCGCCAGCGCAGCGCTCGCCGATTTGCTCACCGGCACCAGCCCGTGATCGCGAAACAGCTGCTGCACCACCACGTTATGAATCGAATACCAGAACGGAATCGCCACTGATTGCCCGCCCAGTTGCTTGACCTCGGTGATGCCCGGCGCCACGGTCAGGCCCGAGCCGCCGACGTGGTTCCACGCCACAACCTTGGCCGGCACCTTGCTGCCGTAACGCGCCCACACGGTCATCGGCGACAGTAGATGAATCACGTTGACCTGCCCGGAAATGAACGCCTCGATCACCTGTGCCCAACTGCGCAGCAGCACCGGACGTTCGGCCTGAATCCCTTCGGCTTCGAACAGGCCATTGTTGTGCGCGACCAGCAGCGGCGTGGCGTCGGTGATCGGCAGATAACCGATGCGCACTGGCGCGTTCGGCTCGGCAGCGGCGCGCGCGCTGAGGCTGTTGAGCAACGGCAACGCGCCGCCAGCGGTCAGCAGCGCGCTGAGTTTGAGGAAGTCACGACGTGTGTGAGTGAAGTCGTCCAGGCACATGGTCAATCTCCGACGTAGCGGGCACAGGTTGAGTGAGGGGGTTGCGGCTTGCCCGCCGAAGGGTTTTGAGGATGTCGATGCGCAGCGCGCCCAGTTCCTCGACCAGCTCGGCACGCGGCTGAGGCAGGTCGATGCGCCACTCGCCGAGGATGTGCGCCGGGCTGTTACCCAGTAGCAGAATCCGCTCGGAAAGCAGCAGGGCTTCGTCGATGTCGTGGGTGATCAACACGGCTGCGGTGTGGTGCTCGGCAATCAGTTGCAGGAGCAACTGCTGCATGTCGGCGCGGGTGATTTCATCCAGCGCGCCGAACGGTTCATCAAGCAACAGCACCTGCGGCTGCCGCGCCAGACACCGCGCCAACGCGGTGCGCTGGGCCATGCCGCCGGACAGCTGCGCCGGGTGCTGCTGACGCGCATGTTCGAGGCCGACCGCCGCGATGGCGTGGTCGATCCGCGCCTTGCGCTGCTCGGCCGTGAGGTGCGGCTGGCGAGCGAAATCGAGACCGAAGGCGACGTTCTTTTCCAAAGTCAGCCATGGCAACAGGCTCGGGTCCTGAAACGCCACCGCCACCCGTGGATGTGCGCCGGTCAGTGGCTCGCCAAGCAGGCTCACCCGACCCTGTTGCGGCGTCTGCAAACCGGCCAGCACGCGCAGCAGACTGGATTTGCCGACACCGCTGGGGCCGAGAATCGTCACCACTTCGCCGGGTTGCAATTGCAGGTCGAAGTGCTCCAGCACGGTGTGCCAGCCCTGCTCTCGCGGGTAGCCGAGGCGGATGCACTGCGCTTCCAGCACCGGCGCAATCATGCCGTCGCTTCCCGTTTCTGCCGCTGCAATTCAGCGCGCAATTGCACCAGGCTCGGGGTGACAATCGGCACGAACGCCGACTCGCGCCAGCGCCGGGCGAAACCGCTGCCGTGCTCCGTCAGATAGGCCTTGCCGCCGCTGGATTGCAGTTCCAGTTGCACGGCGTTGGCGGCGGATTCGGCCAGCGCGATGCGGATCTGGAACAAGGCGCCCGGCTGGGTCAGGAAACGTCCGTCGTGCAGACCCTGCTTGAGCGCATCGACGCTCTGCGCCAGTTGCTCGCGTTGTTCCTGCAACGGCTCCAGCAGAATCGAACGGCCGTCCTGCAAATGCCCTTCGATCTCGGCCAGCGCCCGTCGCGCCAGACCAATCGCCATGCCGCACTGCAAGCCAAGGAACGCCGGGCGCACCGCTGGCAGAAACTTGCGCGCATCTTCATGCAGCAGCCATTCGCGTCCGACCGCCACTTGGGCGAAATCGATTGCTGCGGTGTTGCTCGATTGCAGCCCCATCAGTTGTAGATCGGCGGAACGTTGTACGCCGGCAGCGTCATCGGCGATCGCCAGCACGAACGGCGAACCACCTTCCTCGTGCTCGATCGCCGCCGCCACCACGAAACCGCTTTGGCGCAGATTGGTCACCCAATGCAGGCGCCCGTTCAGGGTCCAGCCGTCCGCGGTGTGGGCGGCACGCACTTGCAGTGCCTCGATGCCCGACAGGTATTTCATCGCGTTGGACAAACCGGTAGCCCCGGCCAGCTCTCCGCGGAGCAACGCCGGCAGCAGTTTTTCCCTCAGCGCCGCGTTGGGGCTGTGCAACAGATATTCGATGAAGGCCCGTTGGCCCCAGAACACAAACGCCGCCGCCAATGAATGGCTGGCGACGGCAGCCAGGGTTTCCACGGCATCACTTACGTGACCACCGCTGCCGCCCAGCGCCGGGCTGATGCCGACCCGTAGCACGCCGGCCTGCGCCAGTTGCGTCAGCACCTGTTGTGGATCGCCGTCGCCCGCATCCAGGGCCTGGGCGTTGTGTTCCAGCCATTGCGTCAATGCCTGATTGAGCATGTCGTTTCTCGCCTTGTACGCAGCCGCATCAACCATAGACGATGCGGCCTGAAGCGCTGGCCGATTACGCGCGATACGGCGCCAGCTCGGGGTTGAGCGGCGTGTCGGCGAACACGTTGGCGAAGTTGCACAGGGTCGCCAGGCTGATGCCGAGGATCACTTCCAGCGCATTGCCTTCGGTGTAGCCGGCAGCCTTGAATTGGTTGAAGGTCTGGTCGCTGACCTTGCCCCGGGTGGCGATCACTTCGCGGGCAAACGCGGCCAGGGTTTCCAGTTTTTCCACGGGCACGGTGGCTTTCTCACGCAGCGCACTGACCACTTCCGGCGGCAGTTTGGCCTTATTCAGCGCCACGGCGGTATGACCTGCGACACAGAAATCGCAACCATGGTTGGTCGCCGCAATCAGTTGCACTACTTCGCGCTCGGCCAGGCTGAGTTCGGACTTGCCATTGAGCGCCGATACCGTAACGTAGGTTTCCAGCGCGGCCGGGGCATTGGCCAGCACGGCCAGCAGGTTCGGAATGAATCCGGAGTTCTTCTGAGCGTTTTCCAGAAACGGTCTGGCGGCTTCGGGAGCGCTTTGCACGGTGTGAAGAGTGACGCGCGACATGGAGTGGACTCCTGCTGTTGAGTGTCCGGCCAGTCTGTTGGTTATAAAAATTTCGATCCATATTCTAAAGTAGCGATTACTTGCTCCTGAGTGTTTCCATTAGATGATTTCGTCCAGCCCCCTGGTTGATTGGTTATTAGAAAGCCTCGAACTCGATGCCAGCCTGTTTCACGTCGGGCGCTATTGCGGTGGCTGGCATGCAAGTACGCACGGACTGGCGCGCGCCAGTTTTCACTTGATCGTGCAGGGCCGCTGCTGGCTGCACATTGACGGGCAGGAGCAGTCGATAGTGTTGAACGCCGGAGATGCGGTATTTCTGCTGCGCGATCTGAACTACCGCCTCTCCAGCGCCGAAGAGCCGGCCCTCGCCCAAACGCTGCCGCGCAGGGCCATGACCGCGCTCGATAGTCAGGCACAGGATGGCGTCGGGCTGGTCTGCGGGTTCTTTCATTTCAAGTCCGGGCTGTCGTCGCTGATCATCGAAGGCCTGCCGGACTGGATCATCCTGCGCGCGGGCGATCCTTCTTCGAGCGCGGCGCGAGCCTTGTTCGAGTTGATCCTGCAAGAGTGCGAACGCTTGCCGGCGCCCTCCTCGGCGCTGCTCGAGCGCTTGAGTCATCTGCTGTTTTTGTATGTGTTGCGCCAACAGATGGCCGACAACCAGAGCCTCGGCGGTCTCGTGGCTTTAGCGCGCAATCCGCAGTTCGCGCCGTTGCTGGACCAGTTGATCGAACAACCGCAATTACCGTGGTCGCTGGAGAGCATGGCGGCGAGTATCGGCCTGTCGCGCTCGGCGTTTTTCAAACGCTTCAACGAACTGGCCGGGCAATCGCCGGGGCAGGTATTGCTGGCGGTGCGCATTCGGCATGCCTGCCAGTTGCTGCGGGCCAATCACACGGTGGAACAGGTGTGCGCGGCCGTGGGCTATCAGTCGATCGCTGCATTTACCCGAGCGTTTGCCAAGTCGGTGGGGGTGCAACCGGGGGCTTATCGCAAGCAGCATGAGGGGCGCTGAGCGACGCGTTAATATGCCGTCGCTGCTGGAAAGCACCGAGAACCTGTGGGAGC
>Ga0105250_10000536_pt1 | contig 26294 bp, 39 predicted proteins | sample KBSS54metaG_FD_80425 | JGI IMG/M metagenome (GOLD analysis project Ga0105250, IMG submission 80425) | Switchgrass rhizosphere microbial communities from Kellogg Biological Station, Michigan, USA - KBS S5-4 metaG | ecosystem: Host-associated > Plants > Roots > Rhizosphere > Soil | place...
CACCTTTTAAGTTATTGTGCCTTACAATTTATATACTATCATTTGTCTTTCACATTTGCAAGTACTATTTTAAAAAAAGAGTGAAAGGTTGTTCAAGCCTTCCACACAAAAACATGTTTGTTCCCTGTAAGTATATGCTTGTATACGGATTATAGAAGTAATTCGAACCTTGTTAGGCCTAATTGTTGCAAAACTTCAGCAAAGGCCTTTACAGCCTTTTCAGTTTCAAAATGGCCTTCTTGGAAGTCATCAGCTAAACATTCTATTATCATTAAATACTTTTGTTCTTCCTTGTCAAAAAATGCCACACATTTAAAGTGGTCAGGATTCACTTTCTCTACTACAAGATAGTCAATGATTTCCTGAAGGTCTAAAGGCTTTATTTGCCCTGCACGTCTACGAATATCTAACATGTTAGTTTTCCCCCTTTAAGGCTGCTGCTGCTTGTTCATCACGTGCCTTTTTTAAACGTCTATAAAAAGTCGCTTCAGTTAGGCCGTCAAACTTTCCTAGAACTTCAGGAACAGTATATTTACCAGTTAAATACATTTCTACTGCTTGGGCGTAGTTCTTTTTATTAACGGGTTTACGTCCGAACGCTGTGCCATTAGCTTTAGCACGGTCAATTCCGGCCTGTGTACGTTCTAAAATAAAATCCCTTTCCATTTCCGCAAAAGTAGACAATAAGTTAACCATAGCTTTAGCAATAGGCGAAGTATCAGACGTGTTAATACCGTCCTTTACAGAAATAACAGCAATATTTCTTGCACGACAATCACGAATAATATTAGATAAATCATTTACAGAACGGCCTAAACGGTCAAGCTTCCACACTACAATTTCGTCGCCTTCTTCTACTATAGAAAGAAGCCCTTTCAATCCTTCACGTTCAGCATTTTTACCTGACTTGCCGTGGTCTTCGAATAAATTTTCTTCAGATACACCAGCATTTAAAACTGCTTCCTTTTGAATATCTAAATTTTGATGAACTGTACTAACACGAATGTAACCATATCTTTTTCCCACTATAATTACCACCTTTTAAATGTTTGTTGTTCGTCTTTCGATAACCTAATACTATCAAATATATTTCACTATTGCAAGTACTAAATAAAAAGTTTTTAAGAAAATGTCCTTTTTTGTTTTATAGCTGCAATTACAGTATTAGCAAGACAATACAAAAACACTATGGAGGTAACAAAAATGAAAAAGAAAATTATTACATCTGCATTAGCATTATCAATTTTAGGCGGTGCTGCAATGGGTACAAGTGCAAACGCTGCCAGTATCTCAATGTTTAAAGAACCACCGTTCGAAGCTTATAAAGTGGACAAAGGAGATACATTCTACTTCATTGCTAAACGATACGGTTTAGACTATAAGAAGCTTCAAGAATTAAACCCTACAGTAGTTCCAACAAATATGAAAGTAGGTTCTATCATCCGTTTAAAAGCACCAGCAAACACGGGAACAACTACAACTACTTCAAGCCTATCAGCTTATGAAAAACAAGTAGTAACATTAGTGAATCAAGAACGTGCAAAAGCTGGACTAAAACCTTTAACAATTGATAACACACTTTCAAAAAGTGCCCGTGCAAAGTCTCAGGATATGCATGATAAAAAATACTTTGACCATCAATCACCTACGTATGGTTCACCGTTTGACCAAATGAAAAAATTTGGTATAACTTACCGCACGGCTGGAGAGAATATTGCTATGGGACAACGTACACCACAAGAAGTTATGAACGCATGGATGAACTCTAGTGGTCATCGTGCTAATATCTTAAATGCTAATTATACTCATATTGGCGTAGGATACGTAGCAGACGGGGCGTACTGGACACAACAATTCATCGGTAAATAAGAAGGTGTTAAGTTGTTACTAAAAAAACAGCAGCTTGATAAAATGCTTATAATCTCTATAGTGTTAGCAGTGATACTAGGGATTATAAGCAAAAAAAGGGACTGGCTATAATGGCTAGTCCTCTTTTTGTTTATGCCTTTACATTCAGAAATAGAAATTGTATACTAAGGTTAGTTAGTTTTTGTTAAAAAAATACTTACTTAAAACTACCACCTTTTGTTTTAAGTTTGTTGTTACCTTACAGAAGAAGCCCACGGCCTATATGGTTCGTGGGTTTTTTCGTGTTTATTCGACAAAAGAATATAAAGAAAATTTAAATAAAATAAGATATAATGGAAAGGAAGGTAACTAAAACTATAAAGGTGGGTCTTTAGATGTATAATATTAAAACTGAAGAGGATAAAAAAGATGTTAAAGCAATGATTGAAGGGTTACATGATTTAGGAGTAGGGAAATTTGCTACTATTTCAGGTACACAAGGCAAGCAGTTCGGCCGTGAAATCTATTCTTCAATGCTGAAGTTCAAGGATTTAAAAAAGTTTCTTGAAGTATTCCCTGAAGTTCAAAGGGATGTCAACAGTAGAAACGGGGCTAGAATAAAAACTTATGTATTAAGTGGTATCGATGAAGAGAAAGCATTGAAGTTCTTTTCTGCTATCACAGTAACTTGTAAAGGCCATGTGTTCTATGATGAAACAGCAAGCAAAATTGCTATCGATGTAAGTAAAAGTAAACTTTCAATAAATGACGGTCAACACCGTTTTCTAGGCATATCAAAGGCTATTGATGAATTACAAGCACAAGTTAATAGAACAACCGACGATGTAAGAAGACAGATTTTGAATGACAGACTTCACAGATTAAAAGAAATGTCAATGCCATTAGTTATCTTTAATCAAATTGGAGAAGTAGAAGAGAAGCAGTTGTTTCATGACTTAAATAACCTTGCACAGCGTCCTAGTCGTTCAGCTACAATCAAACTAGCACAGACGGATTTATATTCTCGTATGGCTAGAGAAGTTTCGGAACAAAATGATTTCCTTAAAAAATATGGCGTAGAAATGGACAAGGTTTCTATTCAAAAATCAAATGAAAACACAGTGCTTTTAACTACTGTTTACCACTGCGTAAAAGAAATATTAGCTAATGAAGCACGTATAAATAAAGGGTTCTTAACTTTGAAAGATTATGCCCGTCATAAAAGAACTATTGACACTACTTTCTATCAACTCTTTGAAGTGCTGCCTAAAGATATTAACATCAAGCAAAAATACATTATCGATAAGAGTTACACGCTTAAAGGTATTTGTCGTTTCATTGCTGAATGCCGTGCTAAAAATATCGATGAAAGAAAGATATTCAAAGCTATAAAAGATATTGACTGGACTATGAATTATAAGTTTTGGAAGTTATACGGGGCAACTCAAAGCCCGTCAGGTAATATGATGTTTGCTGGAAGTGGTAGTGCTGGTGTGTTAGGAATTAAAACAGCCCTAGAGGATAAGCTAAATAAATAAAAAAAGAGGACAGGCATTTAAGCCCGTCCTTTTTTCTGCGTTTACAGCACGCTATTAAATTACTTTTTAAATGTGTGGTTAGCGATAACTACAGTAGTCGTTCTTGAATCTAACCAGCGACTAGTAGAAGTTTTTGGATTGTAGAAAAATAGTGAGTTAGCAGCAGTTGGATAAGAGTAAGTTAACGCTTCAGCTACAGCCTTTTTACTAGCAGCATCAGCAGCCTTCTTAATCTCTCCATTACTAACAGGTGTGAACTGGCCGGACTGATTTATAACAGCCGTTACCGTATTAGGAAAGTCAGGACTTGCCACACGGTTTAATACCACTGAAGCTACAGCAACTTTACCTGAATATGGTTCAGCTTCTGCTTCAGCCCTAACTAAACGTGCTAACAAATCTTTTTCACTGTCACTAATGGCTGTTTTCGTCGTCGCCTTTGACGTGGGTGAAGTGTTGATGTTTTGGCCTACATAAATTTTATTCGCATCCTTAACAGATGGATTCAATTTTGTCAAATCAGCCAATGAAAGCCCGTTGCTTTTAGCAATAGTATTCATAGTGTCCCCTGACTTAACTGTATAAGCGAATGATGGACTAGCCCCCATAATTAAAAAAGCACCAGCAAAAGCCAGTGCGGTAATAGTCTTTTTCATAAAATATCTACTCCCTTTGTAATTTGTTTCCATGACCTCTCTTCCATGTCACAGCAAGATTTTCGTCGATTAACAATTGTGTTAACGTTCTTGTTTGACCGTCAATTATAACGTCAGAAACTAAACGCCCGAACGAATCTTTCTCGTAGACAAATAATTTAACAGTCTGTTTATTAACTAAGCGTGCTGTAAACTCCTTAGCTTCTTTGTAGTACTTTTCGCCACGTTCAGGTGTATCCGCACCTTTAACACGAATACGAACCTCATTGACGGAAAGAACAGCCTTCAAAGGCGGCACTGGAATAAGTAATGTGCCTTCAAAGGTGTCCCCGTCGATAACTCTATCTACTGTAAAGTCGTAGAAAACGTCTGTCATACAGGTCACTCACTCTCAATGTAATATTTTTGTAATAAAAGGTCGTCAAAGTCGTAAATATCTAAATCACGTAAGCTATCAAACTTTTCAAGCTTCGTGTAATGGCTGCCTTCTTGTAAATAAACGTCCTTATCACGGTCTTTTAAATGTGTCAAGGCCTGTCTAATATCAATCTGTGTATAAACGTCTACACGTCTGAAATGTGCCCCAGTAATAGCCCCGTAAGGAATAACGATTGTGCTTGCACCGTCATCATGATAAGTGCCGATGTTTTTCATAATCGCCCCGAACCCTTCACTTTCACGGGTCTTTTTGATTTGAACACGCATGTTTAAATATCTTGATACTGGTGAAGAAACGATTTCAAAAATGTCCTTATCGTTTGCAAGCTGCATTACCTCACCGTAAGTCAATGTAGTTCTAAGCATATTAAATTACCTCACTTTGTTTTATTGTAATTTCAGTTAAGTTACATCGTTTGTATGTTTGGCCGTGTGCGTCCGGTTTCTCTAGTTCTACTTGAATAGGCTGTAATTCGTGTACATATAAGTTAGGAAAATCAATGTAAGTTACTTCCGCATGTCCTTTGAATAAGAACGTGTCAACAAAAACTCTGTCACCAATAGCAGGAATAATCATCCACGTTTCACCTCTTTGATAATCTTAAGTACCTTCTTTTTATTGGCCTTCTCTACAGCGTTAGGAATGTTTGGAAAGTCCATTATTCCAATGACACCGCAAAAACCCATTGTCATGATAGTAAGTACAAGCATTACAGTTCCTTGCCAGTACTGGCCTAAATAGAATCTGTGCCCACCTAGAAAACCCCACGTAAGAAAATGACTATAGGCTTTATAATCTTTCTTACTAACCTTGCTAAATTTCTTTGTGAACTCTACCATTTCATCTTCAGTTAGATTTTTGGTAGCTTCCTGAATATAAGGATGCAAGCTATTCACCTCTTTCTATTTGCCTTACACTAATGTAATTGCAGTTACATAAAGAAAAAGGACAACCAACCTGTAAAAGTTAGCTGTCCTCTTTGTTCTTTGTTTTAACTTTGAATGAGTTCGGATTGTTATCTACTTCCTTAGTTTTAATAAAATCCAAATTGTCATCACCTACACGTCTTTCACGTCTGTTTCTAAGCTTCAATTGAGTAAAAGATAGTACAGGGTATTCAGTTTGTTTAACCTTGTGTGTGGCCTTATCTCGAAGCGTATCAGCCAGTATATAATCAGCTAACAATTCAAGCTGGTAACTCTTAGGTTTACGGCCTGTTACTTTCCAAAAATACTCTATAAGTGCAGTAACTTGTTGGTTACGAATTTCAATAGGTGGTAACTCTTTCACCTTAGTTACTTTCTCAATATCACCGTCAAGCACATCATAACTGTTCATCCTGTTCACCTCTTTGCTTCTGAATGTAATGATAAGTAGCAAGGTTCTTTACAGCCTTTTGAATATGTTCCTGTACTGTTTGCTGCGTTAGCTGTAATGTAGTGGCAACGTCCACCTGTTTCATGTCTTTAAAGTAAGTTAAGTTAATTACCTCCTTTTGACGTGAAGTTAAGGCACGTTTAATTGCAATTTCAAAGTCAATAAGCATATCACTAATTGAATAGTCACTAGCGTAAAAGCGTGCTTCTTCTAACTTGTGATAGTCTGTTAAAAAAGCAGATACACCTTTTTCAGTATCTAATTTGTAAGCTTTCTCGAATCGATTCATGTTGTTCTTTCCCCTTCCATTTCTTTGTATATAAATTCTGCTTGCATAAACAAGTCATCTAATGTCGTGTTATTAGTAACTAAGTAGTCATAAGGTAAACCGTCCACGCTTAGTTCTGTTTCGTGATAGAATCGTTTAGGGTCAAATGTTTCCCCGTTGTTAATAATTCGCTGCTTTCTTACCTCTTCATTAGCTTCAACTTTTATGATTGTGTAGCCGTTCTCTTTCAAGTACTCATATTCGTTTTGCTGTCTTAAATCTGTAACAATCAAGTCAGTTCCGATTGAGTCTAAAATCTCTAATAAAGGGGCTAGACGGTCAATCCATATAGTAGGGTTAAGCTGTCTAAACGTTTGGCCAATAAGGGTATAATGTTCACGTGGTTTCCCTTCCTGTATAAAAGCTTCAGGGAAATATTCCATTAACAGTTCTGTTAGTTCGTCACCAAATGCAGCCGGTGTAAATCCTTTAGCTAAGAAGTATTTTGCGAATTGATTCTTTCCTGAACGGAACTTTCCCGTTACTGCGATTTTCATTTACTCCACCTCGTATATAAAATTTGTTACAATAATGTAATTGCATTTCCAGCACAGAATAGGACATTAAGACTTTACATTTTCGATATTTCGTATTACAATGTGTATGTAAAGTAAATTAAGGTAACTTAAAGTAATGTAAAGGTGGTTAATTAAATGGCTAGAGAAGTAGGGGTAAGCAATAAAATGTCAGTAATGGTACACGCTATGGTGGAGGATATAGGTGAAAGCATGAAAATAAAATGTCACCTTGCCCAGTTCCTTAAAGAACGTGGAATTAAGTTAGAAGAGTTAAGCAGATTAACGGGCATACGGATGGGCACACTATCAGAAATGGCCAATACTGTACGGCCACTAATTAACTTGCACCACTTACTTATAATTGCGAATGTACTAGGGATAACAGATTTAGAAGAATTGTATACACTTGAAATAACTGAGTATAAACAAAATGAATTGCTGCATAAAAGAATGCATATTGATAATTTAGGTGTAACTGAGGATATGGAAGCTTTAATGCACGATAATGATTTAATCAGTGAAGAAGTCAACCTAGACTATGATAGACGAAAGAAGTCATGGAAAGCTGAAGGAATGCAGCCTATTCCACCACTAGACTTTTTAGATATGCAGATAAATAACCTGTCTTTACCGGTGCAGCATCCACTATATAAAAAGTTCAAAAAAATAACCCCCACCGATTAAGGTAGGGGCTTTTTGTTATTCTTTTTCTTTTGCTGCTTCTTGCTTCTCAAAGAACTCAATTAGTTCAGGGTCGCTGTTTTCAATAGCTTCGATTTCGTTGTCCATTAACTCATTGAATTTCGCAACTAATTCGCTTCTATCTACTTCAACATACTCAGTAAGTTCACCGTCTTTAACTCCTTGATGAACTGTAAGCATTGCGTTCTTTTCGTCGTCTACTAATAATTGAGGTTGTTCGTGGCCTTCAATCATAAGATTAAGTTCAACCACCGGATTATGAATGTATTGTTTTTGGCCTTCTACTTCAGCCTTTTTAAGTGTATCCTGTACAATTTCATTAACTACTTTTGCTAACTCTTCAGGTGTCATAGTGCCTTGTAAAACTAAACGCATATTATTCGTCTCCTTTGTTGATATTGATATTTGAAGTAAACATTTTGATAATCAGAATTAAAATTACAAATAAGATAACCATTTTCCATAAAGGAACTACGATTCCAAATAGTGATGTAAACAACATTACTAATAATGCTGGAATACCTACATAAACAGCAGCAACCACGATAATAAATAACACTGCGATGACTAATACTAAAGCTACGTCTTTCATTTAAGTTCCCCCTATATGGTTATTATTCAGCGTCTTTTTCTACGTTGCTTGCATGATTCCAGAACAAGTTAATTAAGAAGAACTCTGTTCCTGAAAGCAGTAAAGATACTGAGTTAGTGATAAGAAAAGCACCGGCTGTATCCATTGCAAAATACATGTATAGTGCGTAAATCTCCATAAAGATAATACCGATGAAGATACCACCTACATATACACGGCTGAAGTCACGTACTGACTTTGTTTTAATGATTTTAATAATCTGTGGAAAGTATCCGATTGATAAGATAATACCTCCTACAAACTGTAAACCTACTACTAATGCTAAAACACTCATGTTGTCATTCCCCTTCCTTTAATTTAACTTACACTATTGTAATTGCAGTTAACTTATGTTATAGGACATTACTTTTTCTTTTTAAGCTGTTTAATTTCCTTGTGTAACTCTCTGATATATTTGTCCCTTCCTTTTACTTCATTCCTCAATCTTTTAAGTGTGCGGTTAATCCTGTAGTTCTCATTCTTTAAACGCTTCAATTCTTCGTATAGACCAGTGTTTTCAGGGATTTCCATATAAACTACCTCCTATATAAGAAAAGCCCCTAGAAGGGGCATTTAAGGCTTTAGATTGAACAAGCTTGTGAACCGCATTTATTACATTGTGGGCAACCTTCAACCATGTGAAAATCTCCATCACCATTACCACAGTTTCCACATTCCCAGTTATCATACTTGCCTTTAACTTTAGGTGCTGCTTCCACTACTGGTGCTTCATTTTCTACTTCTTCGTTATTGTCTACAGATAGAATCTGTTCATAACGTGAACCGTCACGGTAGATAGTTCCACCTTTACACTTACTATGGAATAAGTTAAGGTACACTGCTTCACATTGTTCTACAGTATAGTTAGCTGGTGCATTAACTGTTTTACTGATAGAAGAGTCAATGTATTTCTGTGCAATGGCTTGAACGGCCACGTGTGCTTCAGGTGATAAATCCATAGAACCTACAAAGTACTCAGGTAGTTCAGTTACTTGTGGGTTAGCTTCCATGAATGAAGCAGCAACGCCAGCATATTGAACCGTGTTACCAATACGAGACATACGGTTATACTTCATTGCAAAGTGTGGTTCGATTCCTGTAGATACTGAACCATTCACATCTAGTAATGAAGGTGTTAAGCTTCCTGTAGTTCCCGTTGGTGCAAAAGTATTTAATGTCAAGTTACGAATACCATGTTCAGCGATTTCAGCTTGAATTGTCATAGGTAGACGTTTAACAAATCCTGACTGTAAATACTTATCTTTATTGAACAGTGGGAAAGCCCCTTTTTCTTTTGCGATGTCAACAGATGCACGGTAACTTTCATCACGTAAGAAAGCAAATACTTCGTCTAAAATCTCGTTACCTTCAGATGAACCGTAAGTAACACGTAAAGCGATAAGCAAATCAGCAACTCCCATACCTCCTAAACCTACACGTCTTTCACCTTGTTGCCATGCTTTCATATCTTCATCAAAGTAGAAAGTCTTGTCGATAGCGTTATCTAGGAAGCGAACACCAACACGAATAATTTTTCGTAGTAGTTCCCAGTCAATTTGATATAGTGTTCCTAGTTCATCTTGTCCTACTTCTTTAACCATACGGCCAAAGTTAATAGCTGATAAGTTACAAGTAGAGTTACCCAAAATAGGTTGTTCACCACATGGATTAGTAGCTTTAACTACTCCTAGATAGTGCCCGTTATGGTTGCGTTCAACTTCGTCAATGTAAATAATTCCCGGTTCTGCACTTGACCAGTTAGCAAGCATGATTTTATCCCACATGTCTTTTGCTTTAACTGTGCGGTAAACTTTAACCGGACGGCCAGCAGCTTTCCATTTGTTTAAGTCCCCGTCCCATTCAGTGTTATAAGCAGGGTCTTTTGTGTCAGGGAAAACTAAATCCCAGTCTGCATTGTCTTCTACTGCTTTCATAAATGCATCTGAAATTAAGATAGAAGAGTTATTGCCTTCCATGAATCCCTGTTTACGTTTAGCCCCGATAAAGTCCTCATTATAGTTAGGGTCAGTTGGGTCATTAGTGTAATACACATCAGCGTGCCAGTCATGGATTGTAAGCATCTGTGCCCCACGTCTATTACCTTGATTTACAAAGTCAGTTAGCTGTGAGAACTGATTTCCAATATAAATAGCACCGGCTGATTGTCCTTTAGTTTTAGATAATCCTGCATAGCGTGGACGGAATACAGATAAGTTAGTTCCTACACCGCCACCACGTGCCATAATTTCACTAATACGCCCCATATGATGAAAGATAGCTTGTCGTGAGTCACGGCCTTTTTCTTTTGCGTATGGTGCTAACTCAACGTCAATTACATAGCAGTTAAATAAAGTAACTTCAGTGTCATCACCAGCACCTGACAAGATACGGCCTGAAGGAACTAGATAGAAGTTTTCAAGTGCTTCTAAGAATGCTTTATAAGATGCATCTTTAAGGAAGTCCAATTCTTCTACACTTGCAAGTGCTTTTGCAACACGTTTTGCAGTGTGTTCGTATTTAGTTTCTACTAGTGCATCCACTAAGTTAATATCCTGAGTGAATGTGTCCCCTACTTGGAAGTCCATTCCATCAGCAGTTTGAAGAGTCATAATAACTTTATCGCCTTGTACTTCTTTAACAGTTGCGATTTCACGAACCGGATACTTTCCATCTTTTACAAGTGTAACTACTGTACGTCCAGCAGCAACATGTTTAGCTTTATTCATTGATTTTTTCGCATAACGTGTTAAGTATAATTTTCTGTGAAATCCTTGTAATTCAATTGCCATTTTAATAATCTCCCTTTTCTATGTGTGATTTAACTTACAATAAGGTAATTGCAATTAGGAAAAGAAAAAGGACACGCAACTTAAAAAAGTTACATGCCCTTTGTGATAGTAGTAGTAGTTCCAGCCGAACCACCATTATTTAAAACGTGCTTGACAGCATCTAAAAGAAGTGCAGCGTCTTCTTTATTGTTAACCACGTCCATTTTATCCATATCCACTATTAAAACCTGAGAAGCTTTATAGTGAGTAGCCAGCCATTTGTCATAATCTCTCCATAGTCTACGATAATAACCGATTAACTTTTCATCCTGTTCAAACTCTCTACCTCTCATCCCTATACGATGCAGCACAGTAGGAAGAGAACCCTTTAAGTAAATGTTTAAGTCAGGGGCTTTACGGTATGGAAGGCCTTCAATTTCCTTCATCATTTCGTCAAGTAATCCCTCATATGTTTTAAATTCTAGTTCGCTAATACGGCCTAACTGATAGTTGACATATGCAAAATACCAGTCCTCGTATATCGAACGGTCTAAAACTCCATTGTCTTCTTTATATGCTTCCTTGATGGATGCAAAGCGTGTACGCAAGAAATGAAGCTGAAGCAAGAAAGGGTATCGTTTAGCCTGAATCTCTTCCTCACTAGATGTATAGAACAAAGGTAAAATAGGGTTATCATCTACCGATTCATAGTAGACATTAGAACCCAGTTCCTTTGCGATAATTTCACTAACACTTGTCTTTCCTAGACCAATCATTCCCGAAACAACAATCATTGACATATCCCCACTTCCTTAACTTCTACCCTCTTTTAAATGTGGTAGTGTACAATTTCCAGCCATTTTACATTTAGCCCCTGCGTACTGTGCAAGGTTTGGTGCAACTTTACGTAAGTGATTGTACATTAAGTTAGCTACCATACGAACCTCCCACTGTGCATGACAGCACATTCTTTCACCTAAGAAGTGCACAAGGTTACGTCCATCAATTGTCATCATTAGACGGCACTTTGTACCTGTAGGAATAACAAAACGTGCGTCTTCTTTTTGGATACCTAAATCTACAAGCTGCGTATAAGTTTCATAAGCTTTATCTACAGACGCTTTATAGATTTCATAAGCTTCAGTATTCCTTTTAATTTGTGGAGGTACTACAGCTTCAAAAGTAGCCTTCTGATAGCGATAAGATTGCTTAGTATATTTACCTGTTCGGTGACGTACAATCTGTTCACCAGTAGGTAAGGAAATATCTTCAATAAGAAACGAGAAGCTAGAATGTTCGGCTACTGACCAATGACCATGACCAATAGAACGGCTGAATAATCCTGCAATGTTGTCGTTATCTTCGAACCTTTCTAGTATCTCGCTGATAGGTTTTTTACTATATGATAGGTTAGTACCTACTGCTATATTCTGTTCAACAGGTGAAGCAGGGTTTTCCCCCACTTCCTTAATAATGTCAGGATTCATCTGAGTGAATGAAACTAAGGTAACTTTAGCCATTACATTTCACCGTCTTCTCTACCAGCTTCATAGCCTTCGTCATAACCTTCATCGTAGCCTTCAGAATGGCCTTCATTGTAGCCTTCAGATTTACCGGTATCATAGCCGTTTTCATATGCATTATCTTCTCGAATATCCCCGTCAAACTGTGCGTCAGAATGGCCTTCATCATAGCCGTCTTCGTGTGCAGCTTCTACCAGTTCTTCGTGCTGGTCAACTACATCTGTAAGGTCTGACAGAATGCCGTCAAAGTACCCACGTAAAATAGGGTTACTTTCAGAAAGTTCTTCAATCACGTCTGCTACAGATACAAGACCGTCAAGGCCTGAATTTCTTAGTTTAGATAAGTCGAATAAAGATAGCATATTAGTTACCAGCCTTTCCCATAAGTTCATTTAAGTTTTTAACAAAAGTTGCGTTCTCTTCGATGTGTACTTGACGGGCAAGACTATCAGCTTGAATGTCGTCAATAGAATCCTGTAAATTCTTGATTAAGTTCTCAGCCTGTTCAATACGCTGCTTGTTAAATTCAATGATTTCACGGTTAATTTCATTGGCCTTCTCAGTTGCTTCAATAGAAGCTTGAAAAGTACTTTTTGCAGTATCTACATGTTTAGCAAGTTCTTTCAGTTTTTTGTTGTTCATTGATTATTCCCTCCAAAGTCCTTTAAGAATTTTTGTAAGTCTTCATATGTCATACGCATGATAGTCCCGTCAGCTTGTTCCATTTCAATTAAGTTACTTGACTCTGAGTTACCTTCATTTATAGTAATTGATTGATTGTTTTCTAATGCAAAAGTAAGGTCTGCTACCCACGCTTCAAGGTCTGCTACTTCCTCTTCAAGACTGTCAGCAATTTGTTGTAACATTTTACTGTCATTCTCGTAATGTTCGTTAAGTGCTTTTAACTCTTCATTCTCCTTGACAAGTTTTTCATTTTGTGCTTCCAGTACTTCCATAAGTACACGTAGTTCCATTGGAATTTCATTCATGGTTAGCCCTCCTTGTTTTTTGTTTTGTCGTAACACGACTTGCATAAAGGCTGGTACAGGTCTTCAGAACCTAGAACCACTTCATCATCTGAAAAACCTTCACGTCTAGCACTGATATAAGAAGGTTCTTTACATACAGTACATTCAGCGTGCAAGCGTACAACTTCGTCAGCGTATCCTAGTAGTAGTTCCATCGTAACGAATGGCTTTTCTGCAAACGTTAAGTCAAGACCACTTACAATAGCTTGTTTATTTAGAACACTTATCGCTTTAATCAAATTTACGATATTGATTGAAAAGAATTGAACTTCATCAAAACAAAACACATCATAGTCATTTACCAGTGGCCACATTTGACTAGGTGCACTTGCACTCAGTGACAGTGCCTTAACTGACTTTCCATCATGTGTAACGATTAAATCAGTTGCATATCTATCATCCATATCCGGTTTAATAAATAGAACTCTCTTTCCTTCTTCAATAGCCTTTTTGCCTTCATCTTGCAGCCTTGTTGACTTTCCAGCGAACATGCTTCCTACAATAACTTTCAGCATTTTTCTCCCACCTCTTTATAAGTAATGAACTTAACGATATTGCTGATAGCTGAAGGAGAAGCGTTTAATAAACTAGCTAGTTCACGAATACTTACACCTTTTTTATGACAATCACGAATGAAAATAACTTCTTCAGCACCGAAAAGTCTTCTTTTTGAAATACGGTTTTTCACTTCTTTCACCTCATGTTAATTGCTTATACTTATGTAATTGCAGTACTTTCAGAAAAAAGGACATAAAAAAAGAGACTGACTAAAAAATAGTCAGCCTTAAGGATATTTACGGATAGTACATGATATGCTTATCCTATTAAATTGTTACAACCATTTTTGATTTATTGCATGTGCGATTCCTACCCCGACACTATCACTTTCGTCATTAGTGCGGTACGTTAAAGCACCCACGTATTTTTCAAGCCCTTCAGCCAATTCCTCTTTAGAGGCTTTTCCGTTTGTTGTTATGGCCTTTTTTACTGAAGTCGGTGAAATCTCATAATACTGTTCAAAACCCTTACTATATATCGTAATTACAAACACGCCTACGACACGCTGAATTTGTTGTGTAGCAGTAGCGTACCTGTTAAAGCCCTTCTCTATCACTATTTCATCGATAGGATAATCAGTTAATAGCCCATCTGTTAAAGTATGGATTTGTAAAAGTCTTTCCCCTAATACTTGCTTACTGTTTGTTTTCACATGAGTTACCTTCAATACATCTATCTCTTTTGTATCCGTGTCAAAGGTCATTACAGCAAAGGCCGAACAAGCCAGTGACAAATCCCCTGCAAGAATAGTTTTTTTCATATACATTCCCCTTTGTATAAAATAAAAAGGCTAGGGAATTAACCCTAACCTTAGTTGCTTTCTGTTTCGTTGCATCTTGACTTATATTGACAGAACATACACTTACTGAAGTTAGGTGCACTTACTTCACCGTCTTGTAAGTTAACTGCAATTGCAGCAAATTTATCTAGTAGTGCATTGCGTTCTTTGTCAGTTATCTTCAAGTGGAATACCTTAAAGTCAGGCCGTGCATTTTCCCCTGTTCCCCACTTGTCCTTTGCTACTGACTCATAAGTTACAAGGTACTCACTCACGTCAAACAAGATAGAGTAGGCCACACATTGCCAGTAGTGACTAGGTGCAACTTCCTTGATTTGTTTAATCTGTGCTACACTGTTTGACTTTGTTTTATATTCAAGAATAACCTTCTCTTTTTGGCCAGTTTCAGGATTGTGAAATTCTAAGATACCATCACACATTCCAAAAATTACAAACTGTACACCATTGTGAGTAATTACCTTCCAATCCTCTACTGACTTTTCCCATGCTGGCAAACCTAAATCAGTACGGGCAACAGTGAAGGCCGGATTTTCTAGCAGCACTTCAGCTTCCAATAATTGCTTTTGAAAGCCCCCATGTGCAGCAGTACTATTCCGTGTCCATCTTTTTCTAAATGGTATCGGTGCTTCTTCATCCTTCTCAGCCCTAATTGCTTTATAGAATAATTCTCTATCACACTTGTCAGAACTTGAAGGACTGAAGCGTGGTAAGTCTTTAGGGTACGTCTTTTTAGTTTCCATTACTTTGATTAAATGTTCCTGTTCACGTAAAACAAGCTTTTCAACTTCTAATACGTCAAAGTAGTCAATGCTATTGATTGCATCTATATGTTCACTGAAAGCAGAAACAAGGGTATTTCCCCGTTTCTCTTTCGCTTTATTCTTTCGTACTTGTTCTGTTACTTCTGTAGGCCGTCTTACTAAACTCATTTGTTCTCCCCCTCGAACCATTCTTTTTTGCTTACACCTTCGCCCCACACCTTAGACATTTCAACGTCACATTTAATAGGGATAGAGATTGTAACTGCATCGGCCATAATGTTTTCAAGTACTTCTACCTCTTCAAGCGTGATAGTTTCCGGTACTTCTATAAGCACTTCATCATGCACAGTTGCGATAAATTTGTAACCTTTTTCCAGACAGTGCTTCCACAACTTAATCATTGCTATCTTCATAATCTCAGCAGCACTACCTTGAATAACTGCATTGACTGACATTCGTTTTACACGGCCATATGGTTTAGCTACCTTCCATAAAGCAGCCTTGTCTTTATATGGCATGTCCGAACCCCAAATATCGTTAGGTACGTCACCGTGTTTTTCTTCCATTTTCTTGCATACAGCCTTGTAAGCTTTTGCAACCTGTTTATGTCCGATAAAGCGTCTTTTACGTTTGAACATCGTTCTTACAAAGCTTTGTTCGTCTGCAAGGTCATTCTGTTCTTTAACAAAGTCAGTAACCCCTTGATACGTGTTGAAAAAGTCATTGATGAACTGTTCAGCTTCATAAGTTGGGATGCCTAACATGCCAGCTAAAGCGTTTGGGGACATGCCGTACATCACTCCGAGTAATATCGTCTTAGCATATTTTCGGTAAATTGAACCGTCTAAACATTCTTCAATCGGTTTCTTAAAGGTCTGTGAAGCGATTTCTGAATACAGGTCACGTCCGGTAATATACGGTGCTTTAAACATTTCGTCCCCACTCATATGTGCTAGTACACGTGGTTCAATCTGTGAGAAGTCAGCACCCACAATTACTTTGCCTTCACTTGCCTTAATCAGCTTTCGTGCCTTGTAAGGTAAGTTCTGTAAGTTTGGATTATTAGAACTGAATCGGCCTGTAACCGTACCACTCTGATTAAATTGACCATGTAGCTTTCCGTTCTTATCTGTCTTTTCCGGTAAAGGAATAACATAAGTACTAAGAAGCTTGTTAATGTCACGGTATTGAAGCAGCACCTTACAGCCCTCATGGTGTTCTGACAGTTTTTTCAAAGTAGTCTTATCTGTAGAACGTTTCCAGTTACTAGGGAAATGCTTATGAAGGCCTAATTTATCGAACAATACTTCACTTAATTGAACAGGTGAATTAACGTTTATATCTCCAAAATGACGCTTCAATTCCATTTCCAGCATCTTAACGTCATGTTCTAGTTCTTTTGCATATGTCTTACTGTAATCAAGGTCTACCGTGAATCCGTTTCTTTCCATTTCAACACTTACTAAGGTGATGTCCCTTTCGATGTCAAAATAGTACTGTTTAAGTTCAGGCATACGTTCAAACTGTTCCATGATAAAATCATAAAACATTAGCGTTAAGTGCCCATCTTTTGCAGCATAAATTGAACCTATATCAAGTGGCGTGTTTTCGAATCCACCTTTGCCGAACAACTCTTCATAAGTGGCCGAACTGTCTTCATATCCGAAGTACTGGCCATATTTATTAGCAAGGTTCTTCAAGGCATATGACGGTTCATTTTCATTAAGAAGAGACATGGCAATCATTGTATCAAAATGGAATCCTTGTAATTCAATTCCATGATTGTGTAAAACATGTATATCGTATTTAGCATTGTGTAATACTTTAAGTAGGTCGCTGCTTTCTAAGAACGGCTTAAGTGCTTCAAACACTATATGTTCAGGTAGTTGCTTCTCTCCAGTTGCATGACCAAAAGGAATATAATAGTGTTCATTATAGGACTTTAAAGACAGTACAACTCCCACTATTTTTGTAGGGTCTTCCCCACCTATACCGAAGATATTTAAGCCGTTTGTTTCAGTATCCAGTGATACAATAGTTTCTCTTTTTAGTTTTTTGCATAGCCTTAAGAGTTCATCTAGTTCCTGCACTAGAATGTAATTTTTAGGGCGGTGGGCTATCATTTCTTTAATGGTAGTCTCTCTTTTTCTTTCTAAGTAAACAGCATATAAGCGTAAAGCGTGTGCCTTTGTGAACTTCTTCATATCCTCAACGCCTACACCCAGTTCCCCACATTCAATAGCTTGATAAACCGTATCTAGTTTGCGTTTATCTGAATCTGATAGTTTTGACTGGAATATGCCTTGTTTGAAGTTACCTGTATGTGTTTGGTAGCCAGTGAACCATAGTTCATGCATCGTAGGCTGGTATTCCTTCAGTTTCTTTTTTTGTTCTGCTTCTTTTACTCTGTCTGATTTTTGCTTGCTGTTTTCGTCTAACTGCAAGTCAATATTAAGTTCCATAATGTATCACCTCTAATAACGTAATTGCATAAAGGCATAAAAAAAGGACACACCAGTTAAGGCGTGCCCAGTTTAATTACATTACATCCATTGGGTTTTCATCTGCATCTAAGTCAGTTTCTTCGATTTCATCAGTCTCAGTTTGTTCCTGAGTACCTTCACCGAAAAACTGTTCTACAGGGAATCCAGCTTGTTTTAATACTTCGATTTGTTGTTCAGTTGTTTTAGGGATAAGTACTGCTTCGTAATCCTCAATTTTAACCACTGCTTCTTCACCACTTGCAAAGCCTTCCTTACCAGCAGCATCCAGTTTTAAAATTGGGTTTAAGCTAAATACAGTCTCTGTTTTGTTTCCTGTACGCTTGAAGTTAAAGGCAATGTCCTCTAAGCTATCAGCATATTCTTCAATGTCGTTCATCATTTTAACACCTTGTGCTTTTGATGCATCCCAAAAACGAACGATTTTTTTATCGATGTCATAAAGTGCGAAAATGTAACGTTTTTTAGGACGTAACTTTTCGAACCCTTCAACGCCTGATTTTGCAGCAATACACATAGGGTCTGCTTGACCGTCAATTGCATTTCTACATGGAGTTGTGAAGATGTTTAAGTTAAAGTCACTGTGTGCCATGTACTCTACATAATCTGTAGTTCCTAACACACGTACACGTGCACTCTCATTTTCTTTCAAACGAATGTAAGCCGTCTTTAAATCCACGTTTTTCTTGTTAGCTGATTCTTTTGCTTTTGCACCAACATTTGTAAATAGTGACATATAGCATTCTCCTTTAGCTGTTTTATTTTTTGGTATTAAAAAGAAGCCACAGTTTTTAAGACATAGGGCTTCACTGGTCAATTTGGTAAATAAGCGTAGTTTTTTGGGAAATTCTATGGACACAGGGATAATAATGGTATAGAATGATAAAGTAAGTTACATTACCTTAGTGTCAAGTAACTTAGTGTACATTACCTTAAAGTCACTTACAGTCCTATTGACATACTTAGCCACGCTATCACGTGATTTTCCTTCTGTGATAACTGCTTGTACAATCTCACCTCTTTTAAACTCCTGTAAGAACATATGAATGATTGTTTTCTTAAGGTCATTGTCACCGAAACATTCTTCCATCACTTCATCTACGAACTGTGTAGCTTGAATGTCCTCAGTAAAGTCAGTAGGTGCTGGTGTTAAATCGGCCATTGTAGCCTTTTCACCAGTAGACACAGGCTTGTCCAGTTTATCGGACGTGTCATGTAGGTCATAACTGTTTTGACGGTAAAGCATTTTAAGTGCGTTTGTTGCGTTGTAAATAAAGATAGGCTGGAAGTTGCTGCTTAAATCATTGTCGAATGTGATAACCGATTCAGCTAATACTTCATATAGTAGGCCTTCGATTTCTTCTTGTTCTGTTGCTGGCCACTTTTCAGCTTCACGATACGCACGATTCTTTATGTATCCTTGTAACGAATCAAGTAGTTCGTCGAAAATCTCACGTTGTTTCATTTCATTACTTTCTTGCTGCCACGCTAATGCTAAGTATGTTTGACGGTCTTGAAGCATTTGTTTTTCTACAGCAGATAGTTCACGGAAAGATTTTTGACTTCTAATTTCGTATACAGTTTTCATTTGATAATTTCCTCATTTCGTAAGTTATATGAATGTAATTGCAATCACCTTGTAAAAAAGGACATTGCTTTGAAACTTTTTTTAAAAAACTTTTAATAAGACAAAAGTATTGATAGATGCTAAGATAGAAGCTAAGTTAGAAGCTAAGAAAATAAACCAATTTGGTTTAGAACTAAGCCAAAAAAAATAGGCACAACTAAATAAGCCTTTTAACCGTTACTTTTTAAACTAATTTGGTTTAGAAAATAAACGTAAGAGGTATATAAGATATATTAAATATACATCATTTAAACCTATTTGGTTTAGCCCTAAAATAATGGGTACGTTGGTATATTTGTATAGTGAAAGGAATGGTTTGGATATGACAGATAAAGATGGAAATGTTAGTGTAGGGATGGAATTGCGGCTTTTGAGGACAAAGAAACAGGCTTCAATGCGTGAAGTTGCTGAGTTTTTGGACGTTTCCGAGAACTTTGTTTCACTAGTAGAAAGGAATAAGAAGATACCTAGTGATGAAGTAATAAGACTAATTGCTAAATATTACATGTTGGAAGAAGGATATTTGTTCGGACGTTTTGGTAAAATACCAGTAGAAGTTTCTGAAGAAATACGTCAACACGAACAACTACACAGAATACTTTATGATATAAGTACAAATGATAAGTTATGTGAGGATAAGAAAGATAAGTTATATGATGATATTGCAAGGTTGTATATAGATACTTTAAAAAGGGAGGACTAATTTTGTTTCCTGACCTGTTTAGTAATGAAGAACACTTACATAGAGTTTCAGATATAGCAGTAGTAGGACAAGATTTGTACCTGTTTATTGCTGGTGCTATATTTGGTTCTCTATTTATAACATTTCGTTTAATTAAATTTATGAACTCAGTTTATATATCACCAGTACTTAAGCAGAATAAAGAACTAGACTATGTACGAATAGTTGATGAAAACACCGGAAGAGTATTTGAATATATCAACCCAAAAGGCTATAAGGAAACATCTGAAGTGTTGGCTTCTTTTATGTATTGGAAGTATATAAAAAAGTCACCGAAAACACATTCACTAAGCGTTAATAGAAGGGCTACAAGAATTTTCTATATTTCAGTAGTGGTAGGAATAATCATTGTTTTATTCGCCCTTTATTGTATATTCACTATTCAAAAGACAGTATAGAAAACCCACCCCGTATATAAAAGGAGTGGGCTTTTTTATATGAATGAAAATCCTAATGGAGTAGCATTCTTGTCCATTTCGATTATCTGTTCAGGTGTCATTTCATTAACGTCTTTTACATTTAATGGCATATGAACCTCTTCTAAATTCTTGTGGCCAATAGCAGCCTTAACTATCTTCTGTTTAACTTCTTCTCCTACAGCGTCATTATCAGTTGCGATAACAAGTGTTTCGATAGGTGAACGTAACAGTAAATTCTTTCTAATGTCACTTAACTTACTTCCACCTAATGCAATGCAAGGCAAGCCACATGACCATAAATACAAGCAGTCTATTTCCGATTCAACTATATAAACACGCTTGCAGTTCATCTTGTAAATGAAGTGCAGCCCGTAAATATGATTTCTTAATTGTTGGCCGTCAGGAAAGTAAAAGAACTGTTTCGACTTGATGGAACGGAATTTAACGTTAATTATATTCCCGTGCACATCTGACCATGCCAGTGCTACAGCCTTACTCTTTCTGTCAAATCCTGTCTTAAATGCCCTTTGTACTTTATCACTTATTTTGCGTGTGCCTAGATATGGATGCTTAAATGCATACTGTTTATACTCTTCTAAAGTGATAATTCGTGGTGGTTTTTCCACTTCCGATAAATCGATATTTAATTCCAATGTTTCAACGTCTGTCAAGTCAATGCCGTACTTTTCTAATAAGTAGTCCTCAACTTCATCCGGTGTTTCACTTCGTAGGAAGCTTAATAGCAGCACCAGCGAACCCTTACTATATAAGTCATTGGACGAACCGAAGTCTATCCATTGTCCGGTGTCAGTGTTGATTGAGAAGGAAGGCGAACCGTCTGAACGGAAAGGAGAACAGGCCGTAAATTCACCTGTTCGTGGCCGTCCCTTGTCCCACTCATAAGGTTCAAGTTCTTCCATTACATCTATTTCTAATTCATAATTTCTAATTTTAATCATAGTTCAGTGCCTTTTAAGAATGTGATTTCTGATTCATTAACCCATGCATAACGGTCTTTGAACTCTACAAGATATTCTACTGTGTAACGTTCATCTGTTTCATGGATAACGAAAGTGCACATGTTACCGGATTCAGTACCATGTAACACCTTCATTCCAATACGTTTATATAACTTTGATTGTAACTTTTCTCTACTCATTGTTCTCCCTCCTAGAAATTGTCTACTGGTGATGCTTCATTTATAAAACCTAAGTTGAAATTACAGCGTAAATCTAGCACTTTACCTACATGTGGTTCACGGCATTTTGCAAGCTTCAATTTACCAATTCCATCTTTTTGGTTAAAAGTTAGGACTGTAGCACTATCTTGAACCACTGCAATAGTCTCAGAATAATCCGTTACTTCAGGTGGTTTAATTGTTGCTTCAATATCGTCCTCGTCTGCTTTTCCTTCTTTTTCTGCACTGGTAGGCGTTTGGTGAATCACAAGCCCTACTACCCCATGTCTTCCGAAAACTTGACGTAACTTACGTGATGTAGCACTCATACCGTCACGGCCAATCTTTTCATGAGTCATTAAATTGAACCCATCGATGACAACCATTTTGATGTTAGGGTACATCTGCAAGTCAGCGTCCACAGTTCCAGCCGAAAGCCCTTTAGGTAGGTCTTCCATCGTTTTGATAATGAACGGTGTTTCCTGTTTCTCATTGAACGTATCAAGATACTTCAGGTACTCAGCTTCATTGTTCAGGATTCCACGTCTAATATGAACGTTATTGAAGTGGCCATTAAGTGTATCCAATCGATAAACTTGCTGCTTTTTGCTTAACTCAGGACTGTAATAAAGCACGCCAAAGTCAGCTAACCAAGCTTGTAAGGCAATCTGACTGCCTATCCAGCTTTTTCCTTTGTTGGTATATGCGAGAAGTAGTATCATGTCACCTAACTCAAAACCACCGCCAAGCCAGTTAGTTAAGGCAGCGTAAGGCGTTGGAATGTAACTGAATGTACGTGTCTCTTTATTCTCGTTATACCACTCTTTACGTTCTTCACCGTTTGTAGCGAAGTTAGTGCCCACACTTGAACTTGCATCAGCCATAGCTTCTATTGCTTGTGCTTCCTTGCTTAACCATTTAGCGAAGTCTTCACCAGCCATTGTTTTGAAGTTCTTACCAGCTTGTTCCTGTAGTAACTGAAAGGCACGTCTTTTAGCTGAAGCACCTTTAAGTGACTTAGCTAAGTACACGAAACTGTCATTTACTTCAGGGTAGTAGTCAAAGTCCTTGAATCGTTCTACTACATTTCGATAGTCCGGTGTTTGGCCGTATTCGTTCACGTAGTCTTTCATGTAGTCATAAACTTTAAAATAGGATTCAAAGTCAGCCCTAGAGACGTTGTATTTATTCAGCACATAGAAACTGTTTTCATCTAGTACCTTACTTAATAATTGTGCTTCTAACATTACAAAATGCCCCCTCTACGATTGTCCTTACCTTTGAATGCTATTTGTTCAGTCATGCCAGCAATACGTGAAGCAATACGGTCGCCCATTGTATCAGCCAGTTTTTCAAGTGGTAAATTACTAGTGAAGATAGAAGCAAGCATTTTATTATCACGTGCGTCTATGATTTCAGTAAGTTCATTCTCGAATGAATCAGTAATCTTTTGACGGATACCGATATCATCCATGACCAATAACTCAACGTTCATAAGTAACTTCTTAATTTTGTAATACTTTTTGTCGGCTGCTTCTTTCATATCGAACGTGCCAGCAAAACGTGAGTTGTAAAGTGTTTGTAGTTCCGATGCCTTATAGAAGAGAACCGGATTCTCTACGATAGGACGGCCACCCTGTTTACTAGCTTCAATCGTTCTAGTTATCATAAACTCATTTGCAATAGTGATAGCAGCAGTGGTCTTGCCTGTTCCCGTGCCGAAACGGTTATCACTGTTAGGGATGCTGTAAAGGAATAGCCCCACGCCTTCCTGAACGTTCTCTAAGACGTTGTTTACGTATTTTGATACCCAAGCATAGGCAACAGGGTTTGAAGCCTTTATAGGCAAATTTGAAAGGTCACAGTTACGGTATTTTTTCGGAACGTTCATATTGCCCCACAATCCCGTTTTTCCCTCTACCCCATGTAAAAGTATGAAAGGTGTGCAAAAAACGCTACAGTGGCCTTCCTGACCAGCCACACGGCACTTTCCAGCAAGCTTACATATGTGATTCATAGTTTCCATTCTCTATCATCCTAACTTGTTTAATTTTGCTAACATTGCTGCTTCTGCTTCTTCTTCTAACTGACTTGACTGTGCTGCAACTTCAGTTAACTTAATTTCACTGTCAAGGATGTCAAGCACATGATTTACTACCCATGAGAACATAGCGATTGTTGGACGTGGGAACTTTGCATTCTTCCATTTGCTATCATATTCACGTACAGCCACTTCAATAATTCTGTTAGCCAATTCAGGATATGGTGTAACTACCTTGTCTTTCATTAGCTTTCCATCACGGCCATAGTTACCTACTACATAGTCAACCCCGTATACTTCTTTGTACACCTGTTGAAATAATTTAATAGCAGTATTGCTGTTCAACTTAACAGTATTATTATTTAATTGATTATTATTAGAAGTGCTTATTATTTCATCACAGTTGGTAGTGACTTTGTTTTCACTAGATGGTGTGACTTTACTTTCTTCATTCTTGTGATTAACAGTTTCAATCGTTCCACCAAATTTAGCTAACTGACTTAATGGATGGATAGTGTAGAGACTGTAAATCTTGCCTTGCCCTTTGTTTACTTTCTTACGTGTAACAAGTGGCTTTCCGTCAATCTCAATAGCCAGCAAGTCGTTAACGTATTTGTACACTGTATTTTTATGCACACCGATTCTTTCTGCTAGTTGTTCCTGAGTTGGGTAACAGTGTCCCTCTTCATTCATGAAAGTAGCCAGTGCCATTAAAGTAGTAAATCCAGTAGCACCTATTCGTGAAACAATGCCACTAGTAAAGACAGTAGTATAAACACGAACGTATACGCTGCTAGTTACGTCACCACTACCTAAATCTATTTCTTTGTTATGCGATACAGATAATATGTTTTCTGACATGTTATGTCCTCCTTGTTTTCCGTCTACATAAACGTAATTGCAAAACAAGTGCCTTGTGGGACATTAACTTTGTGATTTATAAAAATTTCCATAAAAAATAGGACACCCCGTTATGGAGTGCCCTACCTTTTGGAAGACTGTCTATGCATGACAAACAATCGTACCCACCTCGAATAACAGTGTATACCAGTAGTTACTGATTCATACCTGTGTTTTCCTGTAATTCCCTTTTAAGCATAGCAAGGTCTTTATGTACCTGTCTCACTAATTCGTAAATATCATAGAACTGTAGCCTACGTTGCCAATTCAATTTTAAGTATTCTACTACCGTGAAGGTGGATAGTCCATACTTCTCCCTACCTTCATCAATAATCATAGCCCACTCTAATGCTTCATTTTCAATATGATTCAATTCTCTACCATTAGCAGACCACACAGCCATAGTTACTACCTCCTTTTATAGATTCTTTAACTCAGCTTCTAAACGTGCCTTCTCAATTGCAAATTCTTCATCAGACATAGTTACCCATTTACTCTTAGGCTTGTCTTCCTGCTTTTCCTTTTTGTTCAACCACTCAGGAAGCATTTCTTTTCGTCCGTTGTTAAGGTTGTTCATCTTATAGCTAATAAAACCAGCCGTATTTTGTACACCACCTACACATGAAACAAGTTCGTTAATCATATACGTTTTAACAGCATCTTCTATAGTGTCATTGTTCTTTAGTAGCCAGTTACCTAAAACAGCCATATCTACATTATTATCTTTAAGGTTATTCCAAGCAGTTTGAAATTCATTAAATACTCCCTCTCTCAAATTCGCTTGTAACGTTTCTAAAATATCTAAAGGGTCATTAGAGAGAGATTTAGTATTATGATGATTGGTATTGTTAGAATGGGTATTATTCAAGTTCATATTATTATTGTCCTGAAAAACCGTATCCGCATTTTCCGTATCCTGAATTTCCGTATCCTGATTTTCAGGAACCGGTGATTTTACCGTATCCTGATTTTCAGGAACCGGTTGTTTATCCCCTTTATTTTTCCTTTTCTTGTCAGGGTTAATAATAGCGTTAGGGTTTGCTGCATACTCTTTCAATGCTTCAGCAACGTCTTCTTTATCATCTGAGAAGATATAAACCAATTCATCGAACTTACCGTCTACGCGAATTTCCACACGTGCATAGTAACCGTTCTTTATTAGTTCATCAATTACTTTATACTGTGCGTCACGTCCATTTTTAGAACGAGAGATAATTTCTTTCATATTGATTTTAAACTTGTCCGTATCATTTGAAATAAGAATTGATAGTAAGCCTTTAGCTTGAAGTGTGATTGCACTGTCATTAAGTAGTGCATTTCCTACCATTGTAAAATTGTTTTTGCGAACGTTTCTGTAAGTTTCTTTTGCCATTTTAATTTCCTCTTTCCCTTATCTGTATTGTAGGAAAGAAA
>Ga0105250_10000541_pt1 | contig 26025 bp, 16 predicted proteins | sample KBSS54metaG_FD_80425 | JGI IMG/M metagenome (GOLD analysis project Ga0105250, IMG submission 80425) | Switchgrass rhizosphere microbial communities from Kellogg Biological Station, Michigan, USA - KBS S5-4 metaG | ecosystem: Host-associated > Plants > Roots > Rhizosphere > Soil | place...
ACGGACGTCTTTTTTTGTGCCTGAAATCCAGTATCCGCAAGGCTTTCCTCGCTTTTTCACTCAACCTAAGTCAACCTGATTCAATCTACATCAATTTACTGATGCGGGTACAACTGCGGGTATATCCCGGTTCGATTATGTTTGTACCCACACAGGACCCTTGAAAGGATACTCATCATGGCTCTGAGTGATGTGAAGGTTCGTTCGGCTAAGCCTGAAGCAAAAGCCTATAAACTGACTGACGGTGATGGCATGGTTTTGCTGGTTCACCCTAACGGCTCCAAATACTGGCGGCTACGTTATCGCTTCGTGGTAAAGAGAAGATGCTGGCGTTTGGGAAATACCCTGAGGTTTCGCTGGCGGATGCCAGGGCGCGCCGGGACGAAGCCCGTAAGCTGTTAGCTAATGGCGTCGATCCCAGTGAAAACAAGAAAGCCGTTAAAGTAGAGCAGGAGCAAGAGGCGATAACGTTTGAAGTGGTTGCCAGAGACTGGCATGCCAGCAATCAGAAATGGTCTTCAGCGCATAGCGCTCGTGTATTGAAAAGTCTCGAAGATAATCTCTTTGCTGCTATCGGTAAGCGGAATATTGCTGAATTGAAGACGCGGGATCTGCTTGTCCCTATCAAAGCGATGGAGTCATCCGGGCGTCTTGAAGTCGCCGCCCGTTTACAGCAGCGCACTACCGCAATTATGCGTTTTGCTGTGCAGAGCGGCTTAATCGATTACAACCCAGCACAAGAGATTGCCGGTGCAGTTGCTACGGCAAAAAGACAGCACCGTGCTGCTCTGGAACTTAACCGTATTCCTGAATTACTTCATCGCATTGATCACTATTCTGGTAGACCGTTAACCCGACTGGCGGTTGAACTCACTTTGTTGGTTTTCATCCGTTCAAGCGAGCTGCGTTTTGCCCGCTGGTCAGAAGTCGATTTTGAAACGGCCATGTGGACGATTCCGGGCGAGCGTGAGCCACTGGAAGGAGTTAAGCATTCTCAGCGTGGTTCGAAGATGCGGACTCCACATCTTGTTCCCTTGTCGCGGCAGGCTCTAGCCATTCTGGAAAAGATCAAAAAAATGAGTGGGAATCGAGAGCTGATCTTCGTTGGCGATCACGATCCGCGTAAACCCATGAGTGAGAACACGGTGAACAAGGCTCTGCGAGTAATGGGCTATGACACGAAAACGGAAGTGTGCGGGCATGGTTTCAGGACGATGGCGTGTAGTTCGTTGATTGAGTCGGGGCTGTGGTCGAGGGATGCGGTGGAGAGGCAGATGAGCCACCAAGAACGCAATTCTGTGCGTGCGGCTTATATCCATAAGGCTGAACATCTTGGGGAGCGTCGGTTGATGTTGCAGTGGTGGGCTGATTATTTGGATGCAAATCGGGAGAAGGCGGTTAGTCCGTTTGATTTCGCGAAGAGTAATTCTGGGAAATAGACAGGGTGACAGTACAATCATGTAAATATTCACATAAAAAGACACCTAACCGTTAAGATGGCTAGGTGTCTTTTTTATTTGTAGCTAGCGATAAAGATTAGTGTGTCGCAAAGTGGTAAAAATTACTACTTGGTAATGGCTAACTGCTGACTACCTCAAACTCTTGTTTCAGACCGTCAATGCTTCTCCCTAACTCGATATTATCGTGAGGAATTAGTACGTAATGCCACTGCTTTCCTGAGAGTTGGCTTGCGTAGTCATTGGCATACTTGCACCATCGGACAGCTGCACGAGCTTTAGCCTGTACTTCGGACGTTGATACATCAGCCGCTTTTTTCGGTTCGAGTAATAAAAATGCTTCTTTAGTTTCTACCACGAAATCTGGCTCGTAATTCAGTCCATTGGTATATTCGATTCTGAATTGGCCGGGGGCAGGCTTCATCCATTTCAGTACAGTGGAGTCGCCCTCCAGGATTTGAGCCAGACGCCACTCACCATCGACAGAGTCAAATTTTTGATACGGATAGCAGCATTTGCTAAATCCAGTAAAGAGCATCTGCCGTACTTTGCTTTTTTCTCCGGCCAGAATTGGGGCTCGAAAATCTCTTGGTTGCTCGTTATGTGCATAGTTGAATGTGGCCGGGCGTAATACATCGAATCCTTTGGTAACTTTACCAATGTAGTCGGTAGGTGTGGTCCACATATGGTTTTTCAACTGTGTCCAAATGAACTCCGCAAGTTGGCGACCTTGGGTCTTGAGCAGAACTTCGACTTCTTCATGGGCCAGATAGCTTTCGAGGTGTTTAATCATCTGACCGGCCAGCCGATAGAGGGTACCGGCATGGTCTTCATAATCAATCTCATCATGATCGATTAAAAAACGTACCAGATAATCTTCTAGACGAGCTTCTGTCGTTCCATCATTATCCCAGCTAATGGTAATGGAGCTATTATCTTTGAGGTTTTGAAGTAAGATTTCTTGACTGCTAGGCTTAAGGGAGATGCTATGCAAAGAGCTAAGATCAAACTCTGTAAAGCCGTAATTCACCTCACGAGTTGGCAGGATGACAATCTGAGGAATATCGATAGTATGTTCAATCAGTTTTTCAGTGACTTTTCCGACAAGTGCTTTGATTGCTGTTTCATCAAGCGGAGTTGCTGCGGTTTGCACAGGTGCTGCATATCCTGGAAGTTCTTTCTTTTCTACCTGTGAAGATGGTGGGGGCACCAGCTCTTGCATAACTTGTTGTACTTTACGAGCAACAGATTGTTGAATCTCAGGACTATTAAGCTCTTTACTGCTTCCTAAACGTTGCGCTTCTTCACTGACAATTCGGACTGTAATCTCAGCAACTTTTCGTTCAACATCATTCAGTATCAAGCTCTGAGAGCTGCTGCTGTTGCCGTTAATCTGATATTTTGCTGTATCTTCTTTAACCTCATTACCATCACCATTAGTAAGTTGTCGACCGAGCAATGTTTCAGCAAGGGAAGGGACGATCAGTTGCTTAGGTTTATATTCAGGGATACCTGTTTCGTCGTCGTCACTACCAATAAAAAGGGTCTTTTTGATAATTGAATCATCTTCATTAGCACGGTCGATAATTTCTTGAAAGCGATCATGAGCAATAATTGTCAAACGATCAACTGCTTCAACACCAGTACGCTTACCATATGGCAGGCGTAAACCTCGGCCAATAGTCTGCTCGGTCAAAATCTCTGATGCCGATGCTCTAAGTGGAACAATAGTGTAGAGGTTGGTTACATCCCAGCCTTCTTTAAGTTTATTAACATGAATAACGATTTCGGTGTTTTTGTCATGTTCAACAGCGAGTAAGCGTTGTGTATTTTCTTCCGATTCCTCTCCGGTCTGATTGGAGTGCACAGTAATAACTTTGCCTTTATAGGCTCCATTGAAAAACTCATCATCCTCAATTTTAACTTTAATAGCTTCGGCATGGGTTGTATCTTGTGAAACAACCAGCATAAAAGGTTTTACAAAGGGTTTGCCGGTATTATTAGCATAGCTAGCTAATTCTGTTTTGACATATTCATGGTGGTGAATGCCATCTTCCAGCTTGATCTTCTCGAGTTGCTCGGCATTGTAGCTGCTGGCCTTGAAGTCTTTTCTTGTTGCCACTGCAGGTATTTTCACATAACCATCGTCAAGGGCACTAGCGAGTGGATAATGATAGACAATATTCTTAAAGTCTCGAGGCTTTGCACCAGTTGTTTTTGGTGTAGCAGTAAGCTCTATACCTAGCACCGGATTGAGATCATTAAGAGCAGTTGCACCAGCGCTTGCGTAATAGCGGTGTGCCTCATCCATCAGTACCACCAAATCAGGCAGTTCAGCCAAATAGTTAAAGTAGGAGTCACCGATATACTCCTGAATTCGACGAACTTTGGCCTGTTTGGATTTTTCAGCTCCCTGTTTATTATCTAACGCATTGATTTTTGAAACGTTAAATATATTAATGTGTGGTGCAGTTTCTGGGGCAAACATATCCCCTGTGGTGGTGAGAGTCTGTGTTTGATCGAGACGAACCCCTCGCCCTTCCTGATAATCATCACCAGTAATTAAAACGGGCGGAAGTTGGGCTAGTTCAGGGATCCCCTGAAATACATACTTAGGTGACCCAGGCAGGAAATCCTGTTTGAGTTTTTCGTAAATGGTTAAATTTGGTGCCAAAACAAAGAAGTGGTTGCTACGGCCTGTAAGATAAAGCCAAGCAATCATTGCTCCCATTAAGCGAGTCTTACCCACGCCAGTAGCAAGTGCAAAGCAGAGGGAAGGGAACGTACGTTCAAAGTTTTTAAATGGCAGTTTTTCTGATTTTAGGATCTGAATCCAGCGTTGTAAGTCTGGCTCTTTATCCAACTTAAGTTGTTCCAAGACTTTGCACAGAATGTCCAGCGACTGAGCCTGTGGTTTGCGCAGTGACAGACGAGCTGCAATCTGGTTAGCAATAGTGGTTCCGTTGCTCATTATTTATTCTTAATCCTCGATTTCGTCATCTTCTAGATCGTCAACCTGCTCTTCTGGCAGAACATTAAGAGTAAAGCTGTAATCGTCGTGATCCCACTCGCACTTGTTTAAGATCACTTTGGGGATCTTTTTCAAAGTCAGGTTAGGAAGTTCAGCACCCTCTGTCATAAACGCCTTGCAGCAGATTAGCAAGGTACGATCAGATCCAACCTCATCACTGATGCGTTTGAGTTGGTCATACGCCAGTGATCCAGTGGTAACGTAAATATGATCAGTTTCGGTACTATAACCATGATTCCAAAACTGTGTCTGGCTAGGGGCGTAGGTAAAGCCCATATGTTTACATACGGCTTCAGCTAACATTTCTGGGTTATACTCTTTGTTAATAATCCAGTTACCCCAGTCATCTCTTTTCAGCAGTGATGGTGCCAGACGCAGGTAACGGAAACCACCGCCACCCTGCCAGTTTACCGCTTTGGTAATACCACCCTGATCCTCTCCATCAATCACCTTTTTCAGCCTGGGAACTATGTGAGTTTCACAATGTTCACCCAGCTCAATCATTATCCAGCGTCTTCCAAGTTTGTGAGCAACAGCGCCAGAAGTTCCAGAACCAGCAAAAGAATCGAGAACAATATCCCCAGGTTTTGTCGCAATTTTAATTATTTTTTCAAGTAATCTTTCTGGTTTTGGCGTTGAGAAAACACCTTTACCAAAAAGAGCCTTGCTTTCTTTCTTGGCCTCATCATTGTGGCCTGCGTCTTCATGAGACCACCATGTTGTTACTGGCATTGTAGTGTCGACTTCTGATAGAAATCTTTTTATTGCCGGTCTGGCAGTTCCATTTTTACCAAACCAAACCCTATTATCTTTTATTAATTCATCAAATTTTTCTTTTGTGTAACGCCAGCTAGTACCATCTGAGGGCCAATGTTCTTCGCCATTTGGACCATATACAGGGAAAATTGCATAGTCCCTTACTTCATTTCTTAATGTATCTCCAGCTTTCCAAGGTCCCCTCGGGTCATTATCTGTATTTTTATATCTGGAGTTTTGTTTGTCACCTTTTGTTAATCTATTGATCGTAACCTTGTCAATATTTTTTGCGTAGCACAATATAAAATCATGTGATTCAGAAAGATATTTTGAATCTGCCTTGGCAGCATATTTTTTTTGCCAGCAAACTGTAGATAAAAAATTTTTTCTACCAAAAATCTCATCAATGAGAATTTTAAGGTAATGACATTCATTATCGTCGATACTAACCCATAGGCTACCATCTTCCGATAAGAGTTCATGTATTAATACTAGCCGTTCACGAAGAAGGCTTAACCACATAGAGTGTTCAAGACCATCTTCATATTCATCAAAGGCACTCCCCGTGTTATAAGGAGGATCAATATACACACACTTCACTTTTCCAGAACAATCTGAGATTAGCGACTTAAGCGACAATAAATTGTCGCCTTTTATTATAAGATTGTCTGTTGTAGCATTTTCATTTTTCAATGAAAAATTCATATGCGAGAGTGTAGAATCCTCTAAAAATATTCTTGGTTCGAGTTTGTTTCTTTTTGATTTACCAATCCAAGTTAATTCAAGTCTCTGATTTAAGTTCATTTATTTTATCTCTTAACTAATCAATTTATAACTTGAAGATCTGATTCAAAAGTTCAGCGCAGTCATATCCATTACTTATAGGGAATATTGAATGATAATATGCACCATCTTGATCTGACCTGATAACAGCTGTATCTGATTGAAACATAGACCTTGGGCCGCCACCAACAATGTAAGCTTCTAAACATCCATTTATTATATCATCCTCAAAAATTGTAGCAGCAGAAAAATCACCTATCTGAACCAAATCTCTTGGCTTGTTGTAAAAAACTACTTGCCAATAATAATCTTTAGGAGGTTCAAAGGTTTTTGTTCTGGATGTATAGAAACCATAGCTTGACAGTTTATCGATTAGTAGTTCTTTGTTTTTAAGGCGATAACAAAATGAAGATCTCACCTCAATTTCATAGTTAAAATTGCATCCGACGATCAGAATGTCATAGGGATCAGGATTGAGGAAATTATCATTTCTAACAGAATCGTACTCTTGAATTTCATAGTTCAAATCATTTTTTGAAATGCAACTTTTGAGTAAAAACTCTACTGCATGATCAGCCAATTTGCCAGCTAATAGTCTGGAAAATATAACATCACGGCTTCTTTTAATTCCAGCCGGACTATGAATGTCGACATGTGAGATCTTTTTATTAACAATAAAGGTAGCTCGTTCAATATCTATAGATTCGAATTGAACAATCCCAACAACAAATATCTTTCCTGTAGTTGTACTTTGCCATGTTCCTGGGGTCAATTTCATAACAGCATCCTATTTTTATAATCCATCGGTACGCGAAATCAAACTAACGATATTTTTACTATTATGATGTTGTCAAAGTTGATTGCACCATAATGATGGTTTTACCCTATGCCAAGTTGCCATCTTACCGTAAACAGGTTGACAATTTTGGTTTCTGTCGCCAGTCTGGCTTCAATCTCTTCAAGCAATCTGTCTTCTTCCTGTTCTATCTCTTTTTTTTCTTCGTGGTAGCGAAGCATCACATCATCTCGTTCACGTTCTAGCTGCTTAAGCTGTCTCTTAGCCGCCATTTTCTCTTGCAGTGTGGTCAGTTGCCGGGAAACTTTACGTGCTTCCTTGATCTCCTGATCCAGCTGTTTGGTTCGAATGTCCAGAGCAATGCGCTTGTCTTCAGCCCAACGTTCTAGTTTCTCAACTTCTTCACCGTAATAGGTTTCGTTATCTCGTTCGACATCCGCCTGAAAAGAGCGCAGTTGCCCCTCTATAGCCTTATCCAGCATGTTAGTTATTGGTGCAGAGATAGAGACTGGGGATTGTTTGAGTGGAAGCTGCAGCAGTCTCTCAATGGTTTCATGATGAATGAGATCCCCCTTATCTGTCATGCCGCTGAGTAGTAATTGCTCTCGGCGTTGAGCTGCAGATTCCATAATTACTTTGGTAACGTTTAACACACCGGCAGAATCTATCAGGGTTTTCACATCAACCCATTGACCAAGCTCGCGATTTGGCGAATAAGTAAATCGCAATTCAGCAGGCGATAATTGGGCCAGCTTAGCCTGCGCGATCAACTGAGATCCTAAACCATCATGAGGACGGAAAAAAAGGCCATTTCCTTCTTCAGCAATCTGCCAATTAAGGCTGTATTTATTCCCTTGCCAAACGAATGAGTCATTTTCTTCTTGATATCCATCTTGGTCTTGTAATGCCATTCGAGCCAATAACAACATGCTTTGCTGATAAGTAGACAGTTGGATTTCCGTCTTGCTGCGTCGGATATTAAGGCGATTTACAACATCAGAATCAAAGTTTTCGAACAATGAACGACGGGCATCACTATTTTTTGCTTCCAGTTGCTCTTTGAGCTCAGACTGTAGTTGATTAAATTGAAACTCAATTTGTTCGTCGCTACGGCAGCGTTGGTAGATATCATGGATGCGCCGCTCGATATCGACACCTGATTCGATAGAACCTAGTACCTCATCTGACGCGCCGAATACTCCCTCAAATAGCTGAAATTTTTGGCTCAGAAGCTCAAATACCCGCTCATCAGCACGATTACCTTTATTGATGAAATTGACGACAACAACATCATTTTTTTGCCCGTATCGATGCACACGCCCAATACGCTGTTCGACCCGCTGTGGGTTCCATGGTAGATCGTAGTTAATCAATAATGAGCAAAATTGCAGGTTGATACCTTCGGATCCGGCTTCGGTACAGATCATTAGCGTGGCACTGTGTCTGAATCGTTCAACTAATGCAGCTTTCATGTCAGCCGATTTGGAGCCCGAAATACGGCTCGAACCTTTATGTTTTTCAAGCCACTCTTGGTATATCTTTTTAGATACAGAATCGTTGTTACTGCCATTAAGCATTACAATCTGATCGGTAAATCCCTCTTTGGTTAACATATCGGCAAGCCACGTTTGAGTGCGTACCGATTCGGTGAAGATCACCGCTTTACGATTCCCTCCTAACTCAACCGTCTTTTCGAAGGCTCGAGCCAGAACACGAAGCAGCGCTTCGGCCTTAGCATTGTTAGCGATGCCGTTTGCCAGTTGCTGAAAGTCTTTCAGTTGATCTATTTCGGCCTTTAGGGCTTGTGGATCGATGAGGTCTTCATCTGCAACGTCTTCTTCATCCTGATAATCGGAAAAATTGTCATAATCCTGCAATGCATCCAGAAGGGGCATTTTCTGTTCAAGGCGGGTAATCATGGTTTGCAGTGTGCCTTGTATGGCATACGAGGATGATGCAAGGATTTTGCGGATTACCAGCGTAACGAGATGACGGGCACCGCTTTTAATGGCCAGCAGGTCCTCACGCTGCAAATATTCTGATACCTGCCGATATAATTGTTCTTCTTCGTTTGTGGGCCTGAAATCCTCTGTCATTGAATAACGACGCGTAAAACTAATCCCGCCTTCTTCCTGTACCTGGCGTCGCAGAGACCGATTACATACTTTGCTCAAGCGAGTGCGTAGTAATGCTAATTCCACAGGATCAAGCTGTTGCCTTGCATACCTTGCTTTGAAAGAGGCCAAGTCGCCAAAAAAATGAGGATCGATAACAGACACTAAGCCATAAAGCTCCAGCATACTGTTTTGTAGTGGTGTAGCTGAAAGAAGAACTTTTTTGCATCCCAACAACGCTGAATCCAGTGTTTTAGCTGTCTTAGCACCATCACTCTTGTAAATATTACGTAGCTTATGAGCCTCATCCATAACGACTAAATCCCATGGAATTCGGGATAATTCAAGTTCTTTACGGGCCGCGAATTCGTAGGAGCATATGCAGATAGCGGGTTTGCCTTGATGAAGTTCGATATCGAACGGATTGGCAATACCTACTTTCTTCGCCTCATTAAAGCCTTTGGCCTCAATAATGACTGAGGGTAGTGAGAATTTCTCTTCAAGTTCCTGGCTCCATTGCTTACGAAGAGTCGCAGGGGCAATTAAGAGAAGTTTTCGACGGCGTTCTGCCCATTTTTGAGCCAGTACCAGACTGGCTTCGATAGTTTTACCGAGACCTACTTCATCAGCGAGGATAACACCATTTGAAAGGGGAGAGGCCATGGCAAAAAGAGCCGCTTCAATCTGATGTGGGTTCATATCAACCCTAGCCCCAGCCATTGTCTTAGTGAGCGATTCCTCAGCCTTTCCTTCTAAAGTCAGGTTATGAGCAAGCCAGGCTTGTTGATGCGGCGAGTAGAAGGTCATTCGATCCCCCTTTCTGATTTATCAGCTTTGTGTTTTATGGGATTGAATTCTTCTTTATGGTCGGAAAGAAAACCCGCTACTGCTTGACGGATCAGCCAGGATACAGAAACGCCACTTTTTTCAGCCAGTTGTTGTAAGGCTAAGATCTGATTTTGGGATAGGGATACAGTTGTTCTGACAGATTTCATATTTGAGAGTGATGTATTGTGATGCATGTTGCATCACAATACATCACTATTAATACACCTACAATATGTAACATACTGTGTTTTGGGTGGAAAGCTGCAGGTGCGAATTCTGCCCCAAAGTGTTCAGGTCCTGAAACCTCGCTCCATTTAAAAAGAATTGGACATAATTAACACCCACCAGACGATGTAGTTAGTGATCGCCAGTATCCCGGTGCTTATATGTGTTAAAAATATGGGGTAGGTACATTAATCCCACCATATGCGATTGTGCAACAAACGAGGATGAGGGCTACTGGAAGTGCCCGTGAGATAAACTCCTCAAAGTTTGGAGGCCTCAAACTTTTGGTGGCTCAAGAGAAATAAGCCACTGTGCTATATTAGTTAACGATTCATCGGCGCTGTGTTTCAGGCCGAACAGCAAATCTTCCTGGCGCGGCTGACCGAATACAATACGGTAGAGCGCAAGTTCTCGTTTAAGCCTTTTAAACTTAACACTTTCTTTACTGTACGGCAGTATGGGAACCCGGCGCTCGACGCGAGAGGTTCCTTCTTCAAAAATCCAGTAGGGAATCAAATCCGACTGTCCCGCTTTGCGCTGACTTGTCGCAAGTGCGAAGAGTTGTGTCCATGGATCTGCACGTTCTGCCAGCGAATGAAGTGCACTCAAACCATAATGCTCGGCAATATTCTTCCTTACCGCATGGCCCTTATAACGATGTACTCGTCCTTCACGCTGCTCCATATCGACTGGGTTTGATGGAAGATTCCAGTGCATCACTGCATGGCACCAGGTGTGAAAATCGAGTCCCTCTTGCCCGATTGAAGTGGAAGCCAATACAAAGGGGTGAAAAGGGGAGTTAAACGCATCTTTTACCGATTCAGCATGTGCGACGGCTTGATCCGTGTCGTCTCTCAACTGACCGTAGCGTAAAGCAAAGCGACAACGTGTATATAAATCACTCCAGGTATAATTGCCCCCGTTCGTTTTGAACTCATCAATGTTCAATTGTGTGGTACGCAGTGAAACCACAGCCTGAATACGGGACGCAATAGCCGCCAGCTGCGCCCCGGCTGGCTCATGCTGTAACCCCATCGACTCCAGCAGCGTATGGACATACTCATCCAGTATGGCCTGAATGTTGCCATCAATGCCATAACGCAGTGTCAGCCGCCAGTAAGTATCGTCCCCGGTGCCGCGCAGAAGCGAAATGCTCTCTGCCAGGTTGTAGAGCGAACGAAATCCAGAGGCTATCTTCGCTGCGGCTGACAACATCTCTGCCGAATCGATTCTCAGTCCTGTGTCTATACGGCTGAGCGCCCGGAGGGAACATGTACCGGGGCTGGCAAGCGCGAAGTCACAGAGGACCTCAGCCAAATCATCTGGGCGTGGGCCGAGGGTGATGCTACCATTTGCCACCCCGGCAAACTGGTCGATATGTTCCTGGAAGTTTTCCGCGGGCTCATTTTGGGATGGCCCGGTGTACCAGTAATGTTCGCCCTGCCACCAGGCTGGCGTTTCAGTTTGTGCATCCAGTAACGCCAGGGCTGCCCAGTACCAACGTTCGTCCGCACGAGTCCCCGGGCCGCCATTGCCCAGTGTCTCAATAAGTGTTTCACATTTCGCCGTTGCAATCGCTCTTACGGCCTTCACGCTCATCGGCTCGCCGGTGTTTTGGAGGGCAATTTCAAGCGGATCGATATGCCGGGCGAGCGTCGGTGACGGTAACATCCAGGCGATAACAGGCATTCCGCTGAGGCGGCCATCTTTTGATGATTTCGCAAAGTTGAGCAGCGGTTTTACTTTTTTCTTGAACTGGCTGTGCAGAATTTTGGGAGCGGCGCCAATCATGCGTCGTTCGGCTTCATAAGAGCAGACAGTGGCAATCGCATTGGGCACTGCACTCCAGGCGGAAAAAACCAGTGTTTTGGTAAAGTTGCCTTTGTTGGCATATACCCCGTCTGGTGTCATATAAGGCAGCGAAGGAGGCATCCATAAAAGCTGCCACATGCCTTTATCCAGCGTGTCTTCAAACAGCATCCGCATACGTGGGTTGGCGGCATCCAGTGGCTGGTAGCGCTCCAGTTTTGCCTTTGTCAGCAACTGCGGTTTTGCTGATTTGACGAGTTTACGCAATGCATCTGAAGGTGATTCCAGTGCCTTATCCATACGGGTACGTAATTCGTAATTTTTCAGGAAATTGAAAAGATAAGGCATCGATTTCCAGTATTCGAGGACATCGCGGGCTTGTACTTCCATGGCGACGCCATCAACCGCCGCTGCGTGATAAAGATCGGCGGGCGTAATCATAGCTGGTTGTGAGACTTCCTTCGTCATCGCATCCAGTTTTTGAGTCATCGTTACCCGTTCGGTACGGCACATTACCTGTAATAAAGCGTGCTCCAGTGCTTTTTTTGTCTCCGCTGCGTTTTCTGAGGCGTGCAATGCGGTACGGTGATCGAGCAAGTACTGCTGAATATCTTTGATTTGACTGTCATCGTTATACAAAAACTGCAATGTGCGGATAAAGTCGGCGTAGTGGTTATCTTCTTCGCTTTCCTGATCGAGGGTGAACATTTTATACGGGGTCGCTGAGAGCAAGAGCACGCGCACGTCGGGCTGCTCAAAGAGCGCTTTGGCCAGCAGTGCGGCTTCATCGTCACCGTCGAGTAAGGCTTTAAACCGCTGAAATTCATCAAGGATAACCAGATCGGGTTCCAGCGCAGATAAGCACACGGAAGCCAGTTTGCTTCTGAGTTTGCCGATCAGGGCGTAACGCAGTTCAGAATCGTGCGTTTCGCCGTCCTCGTCATTATCGGCAAAACATTCACAACCTTCTTTGAGTTGAGCGTACAGTTCGGTATCGTCCAGAACCTGGCGGCGAAAATCTTTTGCCAGTTCCCTGTCAATGTCGTCGACAGAAAGCTGGTCAACCGCGGAACACCAGCCTGGCCGGTTTGCTGTTGCCTGAAGCAGGTTAAGCATACCCATGCGTAAACGTTCACGACGCTCGCCTTTAGCCAGCGGTAAATCGTACAAAATGCGATACAGGATCGCGCGCTCTTCTTTATGGCCGCCACGACTGCGGGTATGATCGAGGGCGGTATTCGGCGTTAGACTGATAAAATTGATTCTGTTTTTGCGCAGAGACCGTACCTGTTTTGGCAGGAGTGTCAGGCGGGTTGAATGCGAAAATTGCGTCTCATTGCTGACATTCAGGCGCTTGATATTCTGCGCAGCGATAGCCGCATTTGAACAGATATAAATGATGTCGATACGGTCAAATTTATCCTGTAAATGTTCGATGGCTTTGGCGATGATGCCGCGGGCAACCATCGTTTTTCCCAGACCAACTTCATCGGCGACCAGAAAGCGATTTTGCTGTTTATCACCGTAAAATTGCTGAAAAACATAATTTACGGTGCGTTGCTGAAAATCTTTCAATCCCGTGAGCGGGGCGATAATACTGGGGTGCTTATCGGCCATTTCGTCCTCCCATGGCTGATTCAAATACGGCCCACAAAGCAAGAAAATCTTGCGGAATCATGTCTCTTTGTCCTTTGCGCATATTGCCAATCAGCGCGGCGATATCTTTTAAGCGTTCAGGCTCACGGCTATAGATACGCGTCAGCTCTTCCAGCACGGCAAATTCTTCGCCACTGGCAAGCCTTGTAAAGAAATGGCCATCGCCAAAGGCGTTTTCGGCAAAGAAGGATTGCTGTCCCGCCTCGCCTATCAACATCAACAGATAACGCAGAAAATCCTGTTTCTGCATGCTGCTTTGTAAAATCATTGCATGGCGATCGGGGGGTAAGGTATCAATCGGCAGATTGAGGACAAATCTGACCGATACATCCGGGTGCGATGTTTTAAGGGAAAACGCTGTCAGCCCGGTAATGGCTGGGACTGAAAACTCACCGAGTGCTCTTTTATTCCCATCGGCCGGGTCCAGCAGGCTACAGCCAAGTCCGTCTGATACCGTCACGGGCCACACAGTTGCCTGCACGATACCCGGTAGCTCAGGAATTTCACCGACAAGCCACAATGCCCAGCTTTGGTCGTTTCCACCGGGGTGACAGTGAAGAGTCAATTCGGCGTCGGCGAGCAACTCACGTGCCTGTTCAACGTGGGACTCGGCTTCTACACGCAGGACATCGGGTTCAAACGGCTGGGCAGGGTCGAAATCTTGCAGATAGCTTTCCATTCCATCGCTGCTCAGAAGGTCATCAATAGTGCCTGTGTGCTTTTTCTTACCCTTGAGCGAAACTAAAATTTCGCAGTTCGTTTTCCCCAGTAGTGCTGCGTTGGTGGCATTTGCTGAACCCAGAACCAGCTCGCTGTCCCGGCCATTTTCAAACAGATACGCTTTGGCATGCAGGCCGGAAGCGATGATATCGTCAGGGGCATTCTCGTCGGATGCTTGCTCTTCTGCGGCATCGTCAAGGTGAAGCTGACGTGTGAAAAGGCCGCGCGTCTCTTCACTCAAGGCAAGCAGAGTGTCCGGGCGTGAAATCAGCGCATCGGCTTGCTGGCAATGCTTCACGATGTGTTGCAGTGCCTCGTCGGTGCAAAATGGTGAGATAACCACCGCGCGATCCGCTTCGGGTGGCTGCCAGTCGTATCCTTCGCCAGGCAGGAAAAACGCGATCTCATCAAAGCCTGCGGGACATTCCCACTCAACGTACAGCAGTTCATCTGCAAAGCGTTGCGCTTGCGCCCGGCGATGTTTCGCCATTTTTCCCGTCGCCCGTTTGGGCAGCACAGAGAATAAATGCACCAGCGCTTTATTGGCACTTTGCTTACGTTTTACGGGGTGGCCGTCCAGCTGCAAGGAGAGATCCCAGGACGAATCGGTAGTTAAATTTCGGCTCAGTACTACCAACCGATACATCACTTCGTCCGTTTCAGGGCTGATAAAACGAATCGCCCAGATTTTGGGGTGAAAGACCCCGCGACCTTTGGCTTTTGATTCAACAATCATATCTTCAAGCAAGCCGAACAAAGGGTTAAGCTTGAGCTTTGCGGGGACCTGAATACGCCCTTTTTGGACGTACACCGTGATACGTTCGGAATAACGACGAATGGCTTCAAAAATGGACAGCGGATCCTGAGCGCGATTGCTATCAGTCGCTGTGAACGCCAAATAGACCGGTGCTTGCATTAGAAATGCTGGGTCGAGTGAGAAGCTGGTGGCGATGGCTTCGTCAAACACCATACCGGGTGGAGAGGTCAGTGCCGAAGTATATAAGCTGCGATTATTGGGATTTAGCATTCTTTTCTCCTGAGACCCTGCGCCAGATCGTTAAGTATTATCTGGACGTTATGCCAGCGGTAGACCAGCCGTAGGGTTCCGGCATTGCCACTCCATAGTTCAAGGGCGCGTCTGTTTTTAAAACGCGAGCGTGGACCTTTGAGGGACATTTCACGGGTACGAATTAGAGCATACGCTTCTTTACTGGTGAGTAATGTCTCAGAGGACTGTCGGATAAGAGCAATCCACTGTTCCACAAAGCGGCGGGTTTTCAGGCTAATGCTATAGCCCGGTTTGGCGGTGAGTTCCCACATGCGATCAAGTGACCAGGTACCTATTTCTTGGCATGGGAGAGCAGTAAACCAGTCGACGAAGTTATCATTGTATTGAGACAGAAGGTTGTTATCTGAACGTTCTTTGGCTAGTAAATAGTTATAAAGCAGGGCTGCGCCATGCATTGCATAAGAAAAAAGCCGCGCGTGAGTTAGCATTTCTTTGAGTTCATCTGGGAACCCCGCATAATCTGGGTGTTCCCATGGAGAACTAATGTCTGCCGGTTCGCTATGCAGCGCCAGCCAAGCCAACAGACTGCCTTTGCAGGACAATTGAATACGGTCGCGAAGAAAGCTGGCTTCCTGGCGTGTTAGTCCAAACGTTGCATCATCAGGAAAATTGGGCGGTGGTACAGGCAGGCTGGAGTGCCAGCTCTGGGCTGGTTTGAACAAGCTGGTGTCGCCCATATCACCACGATTTTTTTCTTGATATTTCTGCTCATTGAATTCCGTGCGCGAGCGATAAAGTTCATCAACACGCCGATGATATTCTTCCTGCGACCATAGGATCTCGCGAATACCCCAGCGACGTAGCCCGGACCAGTAAACGGAACTGGGCAGACGTTTAAGCTTTTCGCGTGAGTTTTTACCAAATGTACCGGCCGAATCTTCTTCGAGCTGGGAGAGGGGGATAATTAAGGCTCGTTCGTCACGATCGGCTTGGGTACCAAAGTTTGCGGCGGGTATGCATTTATTTTCGAGGCGTTGATACATCCACGGAACAAAAAGCATATAGCGTAAACGTGTCTGAATGGTGCTGGTGCCAGGAAATAGTTGTTCAGCAAAACTGTCTCTGATAGTGCCAATGCCCAACTCATCTCGGCTCTCTTTTTGCTGAAAGCGAGCAAGAAGATCTAACGTTTTGGCCTGTGCGTCTGCATCGTGATCAAGCCAACCTAAGGCGGATGCCATACCTGTTTCCTTGGTTAAATTTATTATCCACAGCTTGCTTTTGCATACCTTTCTAATAGCTCGTTAATCGCCAGTTTTAGACTGAAAGAAGTATCTCTTAAAGAGCCAATATTTTACCGCTCTACCGCCACCGATTTCTGAAGAGGTAGAGCGGCATTCAAATCAGACTGATGGGTCTACCGGCGCGGGCAGTGTTAAATGTGCAAGTTGTGACTGGATAAGGGGCAGTTTTTGCTGGCTCTCACGAATAGCGTGACTTTTCCCCATCATTTCAGTGATGATCAGTTCCATGTTTTGAATCTGCGGCGCAAAAAAGGCGAACATTTTTTCATCTGAGATAAGCACGTCATAGATATCTTTAAACGGCTCTTTAATGATTTTCGCCAGCGAGGCTTTTACTTCTTCCAGTTCCCTCTCCCGCTCATGTGCTTTATAGGCATCCCATAGATCGGAGCCAATCGTAAACGCTGCGCCCGCTGGGCCTGCCCATTTGGCAATACCTCCGGCCAGTTTGGTGGCCTGCCAGGGTTTAAATTTATAGACATATCCCGTGAGTTTGCCAATCGTATCGCGTGCAGCAAAAATAGTCGTTTTCAGCGTCGCCGGGCTAATTTTCGATACGCCCTTAAAGGCCCCGCCAAGGGAGCGAAAAGCTCCTTCGCTCAGGCCGCTTAAAAAGCTTTCACTGGAGTTTAACTGACGAGTGATGTCATCAGATAAGCGCTGTGTGACCGCTGTCGACTGATCGAAAAAACGATCGACAGACAGCTTAATGCGTAGGTGAAGTTTAAAGCCAACCCCCTCTTGCGTATATCCCAGTTCATCGTCCATAAACGGGCGGATATCTTCCAGGCTGAGTGGACGCAGCTGACTCATCAGCTGTTTTTCCATCTGGTTCAGCTCTTCAAATAGTTCACCAGCCAGCCTTTTAACCTCTGTACGACTCTGCGTTATATCGTTACGAAAGCGACGCGTATCCTCTTCATTTTTCTCAACAAAGGTATTTAGTTCGTTGAGCTGTAAGCTCGCCTGTGTAACGCGCTTACTAACGATATCCTTCACAACGTCCATGCCGGTTTTCGCCAAAAGTACTTCAGGTACATTGGCTTTCAGAATCTCGGCAGCGGTGTTTTTAAGATCGTTAATGCGCGAGCGGCTTTCGTAATGTTCAGGTTTGCCGAACCAGAATGGCAGACCGCGACCGTTTGGATTTGAGGCTATGCATACGATCTTCAACCGTTCGCATTCTGCCGCGTTGAGATTAGCGGCGCGCTGCAATTTGCTTTTTAAATTCTCTTTTTTTATGACCGCCTGCTCGTCAAATAATACTTGGTTCGTTAGGTTAGCTACTTCATCCATTTTATTAATCACAAAGATGGTTGAAGACAGCTTATTCAGGTCGCGCAAAACCCATTTTACGATGTCGCTGTGGCTTTCTTTAAGCGGATTGGTGGCATCAACTACGTAAAAAATCAGATGCGCTTCAGAAATATAGCGTTTGGTCAGGTCTTCATACATCACCTGTTCACCGTCGATCTCGCGCTCCTTATCACCAAACAGCCCCGGAGTATCGACAATTTCACATTGGCCTGGCAAGCCCTCCGGTTTGTAAATACTCAACCGATCGGAGGATTCATCCATGGAGATATTCATATCTTCCATGACTTTTCCCAGCCAGGCGGCGATAACGCTGGTCTTTCCGTCGGAAAACGCGCCAAGCAACGCAATACGCAATACATCAGATTCAACGGTGGTAATAGCGGAAGCTATTTTTTGTAGGTCATCACCAATGTCTATCTCCATTTCACCCAGCGTCTCTAACATGCTGCGCAATTGTAATAGCGAATCAATGGCTGCCTGCTTCTCTAAACTGAACTGTTTGAATTGTTCCATAAGGCATCGTCTCGAGTTGATTTTTTAATCGTGTGATTCGGGTAATTTGCGTTTCAAAAATTATAATTGGCTGCTGCAAGGCACTCTGCATATCATTCACTTTTTTCAGCAGGCCGCTTTGGAGTTCTTTATCTATGGCTGCAACCAGTTTGCGGGCCTCTGCGGGCACGCCGTCCAGGGTTTTCTCCCTTGCACCCTCCAGCTTCTCACGCACTTTTCCCTGTGCTTTGCGAATTTTTGACGATTTGCTGGTAAAAAAGCCGATCACCGTCATGACCACGCCCACCAGCGCCCCAGCGATGGCACCAATCGCTGTTCCAATCACCGGGAATGCACTGCCGATAGTGCCACCTGTCATTGCATAGCTGCCAATTTTGAAAGCCATGGAGCCAAAATCGCCCAATCCAAGGTCGTAGCCCAGTACCATATCACTACCAAAATCGATGCCGCTGCTACGCTCAAAACTAACGCGTTGTTGAAGTTCCACATGCTTGATATCTTCCAGCAGGCGCTCCACCGCCTGAAGCATCTGCTGCTGCAGTACCTCCACGGCTTGTTCCGTATCCTTCAGCATTTCTTCCTCAACGCTGATGCGTCGCTTTTTAAACTCGCGCTGAATTCGTTGAGATATCGCGTCGCTATCGCCAAAATCGTCTTCGACGACAGCGTCACTGGCCTCCGCCAGCTCGTTAAAAAAGGTATTCCAGCGATTGCGGCGGTTATTCACAATACGGCGCTCAAACTCTGCAACTGCCTTTCTGAAGGCGACCCGGCATTTTTCAAACTCCGGCTCTGTCTTTTTGAGAAAGCGTCGATGGCTGGTTAACTGCTCCTCAAGCACCTTTAAATATTGGCCCAATGTCTCACGGACTTTGCCTTTATTGCTTTCGACAATATCTTCACGGAAGGTAGCAACTTTATTTCTGATGGTCTGTGCAACTGCATCAATCTGGCTAAATGCCCGCATTTCCTGACGGTTAGGGAACACGTCCAGGAACTCCTGTTGGGAAACTACCAGGTTATGATTCCGCGAAAGGTGAATGCTCGTACTTTGCGTACTGTCGTCATACGCCAGCGCCGAAAATGCTAGCAACCCCTGAACACAATGGCCCTTTTGCAGCACCTCCGCCCCTAAGACCGGAGCCAGAACTTCAACGGTCTGGCGTAGTGCGTCGCCAGCACCGCCCTGCTGAGCGAGCTCCAGACGATCCTCTTCGAACTCATAGGCTTCGGAAAAACCACGAACGTTGATCAGCGGATAAACCTGTGTGCCATATTCTAGATATGACTTAATCTTCTCTGCGGTCGCAGTTTCGGGTTTCTTGTTGGTCCCGTTGACGTAAACCACCATATGCGCTTGCGCAATGGCTTCTTTCACAAGATGAACGTAGCGGGTCTCATTACCTTCAATCCCCGGTACGTCAATCAGTTGAAAGTCTTTATCGTCGATATGTAACGTGTAATGGGTATTTCCTTTGGTAAAATCTGACTCGCCAGTACCAATAATTAAGCCATCGACGCGCTTTGCCGTATTTTTTAACTTTTCCGTCCGGATAACTGACTGGATAAGACATGACAAACTTTGATCCAGTAACTTCTGAATGTTGAGCGCCGATTTACGTTCGCTGAGACTGACATCAGCCAGCCGTTCAGGGTTTTTCTCTGCAAGATAAAGTGCATTATTCATCCCTATTGCCCCGTCAGCAGATTAATTAGCACAACAGCTCCAGCACCAACTATTACCCCCACAACGGCAGTGACGAGCAGGGTGATACGCGACTTAGTACTGGTTCGCTGCTGCAAAATTTGTAGACGCGACTGGCTTTCATTTTGTTCCAGCAACTGACGCGCTTTATTCGCCTCGTCTTCCATTTTTAATCGTAAGGCGCTTTCATTGGTAATGATTTGCTGCAAGCGGATGGCGGAAAAACTGATAGCACTAATTTTATCGACAACATCGCTGTAAACCTGTCCTAAACCATCGCGTAATTGTGTCAAATGCTCGCGCAGTTCTTGCTCGGCTTTTTGTAGATCGTTTTGATTATTTTGCAGCAATCGTCGGCGGGAGGTTTCATCAAACACTATCCGCAGAGATTCGATAATAGTACTTTTGCCCGCGTTGGTTTCGCCAAAAAACGCGAGCGTAAATTTATCCCACTCGGCATGTTGCTGCAGATAGGCTAACTTCTGGTTAAAAGTATCCTGCAGAATCTGCAGTTGCTCCCTCATCGCATTGAGCTGCTTTTTGCCATCCTCATTATCGACATGAAGCCCTGCAATATCAGCTAATGTTTGCTCAATGTTACGTCCTACGTCGGCATAAAGTCGGTTGAAGTCCTCAGCGGTATTCATTTTTAAATCTCGTTAGATTTTTATCTTCGCCGGTTCGCTCAGGCGTATAGTTTCCCTTGCGGGCATATGCAGTATTACTGTACTTGAATCTTATCGTTGAAGAAAAAGTAAAATAATTACGACAGCAAAATAACGTTATTAACCAATTTCCTTCACATCGTCAATACAGATTTTAAATTCCACTCATTTCAAAAAATTAGTCACTCCATTACATTAGGCAATGGTGGTTAGCCCATGATAAATACCTTACCCTGACTTCTCCTGCTTACATGCCTGCCATCGTTACGATACAGCAAGTGCACTGATTCGCTTCTCTTAAGCGAAGAAAATTAAACCAGAGTTCACCCCTGGTTTAATTTTATCGACGTTATTTCTGCTCGGCTTTCAGGTGCGCGGTCTCTTTACCCATCACCTCTAACTGCTCCACTACCCAGTCAAACGTGACCTGTGCGCCAATCGGACCATCCTGCGACAAGCGAGGATCCGGATCAAACGCCGTTTCAATCACGTATGGGTTCTGTAAGCGAGTTTTGGCGACCTGAACCATCTTTTCTTTATCATTCGGGCGTAGCATATCTATCTTGTTAAGACAGACCAATACGGGTTTGCCCTCCGCTTTTAATTTCTCCAGAGTATCCACGTCATGACCCGACACACCACGATTGACGTCGACCACCAGCAGGAACAGGTCTGTGTGTTTGATGTTGTCATTCACCAGGTCATTGACATCGGAACGAACGTCGTGAAATCCAGGAAAGTTAATCAGTTTAATGGTGCCGGTGTGCCCAAGGTCATACACCTTGGTATCGGATGTTGAGCCCGCAATGGGATTGATATTGCCGGTATCGACACCGAATACGCTTTTAAAGAGCGCATCTTTGCCGACTGAGCCATCACCTACCACGCTGATGGTCAGGCGTTTCAATACATTCTGACGCAGCATCGCGATGTGCACGATTGCTGGAACCGTCTTACGAAACGCCGGACCTGCAATTTCTACCGCCAGCCATGCACCGGAAACAATCCAACCGATTGGACCCAGGAATGCCCCCACGCCGCGCACCAGTGCCGCATTTGCCGCGAAATTGAGGCCATTGCCCAACAGAGAACGGGCCAGCATGTTGGCCAGAATGACGGACATCCGATACACAGCAAAGCCGCCAAACTGATTCAGCATCACCTGTGAGGCCATGAGTGTGCCCGCCAGAATCGCCCCCTGATCTTTCTCGGAAAGGTTCATCGAACGCATCAGTGCGCTGCGTTCCTCATCACTCATTTTTTTCAGCGCATCGGAAAAGAGATGTTGAATGATGAACTCTTCGTTGATCTCTACCGGCTGATCTTTGCCGACTCCTTTAACCTTAAGCTTCTCGCCAACGTCACAGACGATTTCTTCATATTTCACACCCTCGCCACTGCGAAACAGGCTGGCAATATCATTACTGCCCATTTTGCGCAGGTAATGGGAAATTTTCTGCGCATCGGCACGGGTACTGCTACGTAGCATCTGCAAGTCGAGCTCTTTTTCTGTGGTACCCAGATAGCCCAACAGCGGCTGAGTATCGGTTTTATCCTGCGCTAACGTGCGTTGTAAAACATCAACGAGTGAAAGAGTTTTGCTCATTATTTTTCCTTTTGGGCAGGAGCTACGGCATGCCGTAGCTCCTGCGCTCACTATAAAAAGTTAGGCTAAAGTTAGAACAAGATTATCGCTGCCCTCTACCTGATAGACGGTAATACGTATCTGCGCTAAGGCTGCCCCTACTGCACTCCCGAGCAGCGTACCGGTCAACGCACCGAGCACGCCACCACACATCGCCCCCACCACCGTGCCGGTTGCCGCCCCTGCAGCACAAAAGACAATGACACGCTCGGTGGACGCCTCTTTAAACTGAACCGTAATACGGCGCGCTTTGCAGAAATCACGCAGTTCGCTCTCAACGTTGTGCAATAAGCTGGCTGGGATTTCAAAGCGTGTCCCTTTGGCTTTTACGGCAATAAAGGCTAACAGTTTACTGATATGGTCCGGACTCGCAATTTGGATATTCATCGTTCTATCTCTTTTGTTGTGTGTAGTGATATAGCTATAGCGAATTGCGTGCCAACTTATTTATATAAAAATTAATCCTTAATTATCAGTTAACTATGTTTATAATGCTTTACATTGACTTCATCATTAAGTGATGGAATCATCCTTTAATGTTTCACTTGATGATGAAATCGAAATCATGAGTATCCGAGTTCTCAATTTTAGCGAAGAAAAATGCCCTGCCGATTTGACTCCTTATTGGCATCAAGTCAGCCAGGGGGGCTCCCGCCAACAAACAGTATCGTTTACCCCGAATATTACTGACATGATTTCGCAGGCCGTTATGAGCGAATGGAAGCAGGCGCTGGCATCGCTCGTGGAGCATGAAAATATCAAAGCACTGGAAAAAAAGTACTCAGTCTTCATGCTGTGGGTCGAAGACATTGCAGATAAAGGACCAGGGGCTGTTTTGCAAAATGAACATAATCTCTTCTCCGACTTAGCGATAACAGATCCCTACGACCAAGTTAATGACCGACTCTTTGTCAGCCAGGCGCGAACTATCGTGACGCGCAAAACCGTTTTTTTGTTGCCAGATAGCTCGCCATCAAGCTCAGTGCTGCATCAGGAAGATGATTGTCACGAATTTATCAGCTCCCTTTCGGCATTGCTCAGTGCAGGAAATACCTCCATCGCGCTGGCAAAATATGGAAATAAAACCGGCGGAGGTGGTTCAATTTTCAACACAGTACTGGCGTCGCTGTTTGCCAGAAATTCGCAGCTACGGTTGGAGGAGAACACGGGCATTCACATCAAGCATGGCCCTTTGCTTATCGAGGGGGATACCGGCACAGGGAAAAGTGAAGCGGCTAAACATCTGGCAACGAAAATGGGTAAACCGCTGGTTGAAATCAACCTTGCCGCCGTCAGTGAAACATTGCTGGAAACTCGTATGCGGGGTTCGACCAAGGGGGCATTTACCGGCGCAACCAACAAAAAGGGTTTTTTTGAAGAAGCAGACAACGGTGTGCTCTTCCTCGATGAACTGCAAAGCGCAAGTCTGGCCTCACAAACACAGCTACTGGATTTACTCTCTGCCATCAGCAATGACGTCTGGATAAGTAAAGTGGGAGAGGATGCAGCGAAGAGAAAATACGATGTCAAAGTGGTACTCGCCGTCAATGAGCCAGTTTCGCGCCTGCTGGTCGAAGGCCGGTTACGCCGCGATCTGTTTCACCGTATCCGCGACGTGGTGAAATTCAAATCACTCAACGAACTGTTTGCTGAGGACCATGCACACGCGTTGTTAACACTCATCCTCACGCTCTTCCGATGGAAATCCTTTAACCAACCCGTTTCTGCCAGCGATGGAAAATCGATACAGGTGCTGTCGCAGCTTTTTACTGTTTATGAAGAGAGAGTTATAGAGAAAATATTGTGCGCCCCTTGGCCAGGAAACTTTCGCCAATTGGAACGCTTTGCGTGGGATCTCTTCTTTGTCCTCGGCGACAGAACCAGAGTGACCAACGAGATAATTGACCGTCTGCTCAAAGAGGAAGCAAATCGTATTCCGGCATCGTTTATTGAGGCACAGCCAATCAACAACGAGCAAACTGCCCCCAAAATATTCAGCGAAGTGGAAAACATTATCAAAAAAAACCATTTCAACTTAAAAGCCTCACTGCCTGAACTCGGTGTGTATCGTCTGCGAACCTACAATGCCTTGAAAGGATTTATTCGCGAAAACAGAGTACAGTTCAGCGAAGGTTTTTTGGCTGACTCCAAAATTACGAAGATCATCACCTCCACGATTGCAGGAAGGAAGGGGTCTGAAAACTATGAGCCGATCACTTCTTAAGAGCGGGCTGAAATGGTCTGGTGAACTGTGACAAACTTCCAAAAAAATTACGAAAGCAACTGGCTAGGGCATCAATGCTATCAGTAGTATATCAAAAAAATCTGATGTTGATTTTTGCGCAGACCTAAACTTGGCATTCTGCACACATGAATAAATGAACTCACTGCTCATAGCGAAAAATGGGCACGTTGTCTTGGACTGAGCAGATATTGGCACATTTTTTCCTGAACAGCTTTATCAGTTCGGGTGTAAAACAGAGACGTCTCTTGTCCATCGTTGCGCCTTCCTTGCCATTATCTCTGAGGTGCCTCAGAGGTACATTTATCCCGGAATAGCCTGTCTTATTTCGCAAATGTCACCGGCACAGTTAGCGTATCAATATCTTTCACTTCCGTGCTGTAGATATGCTGCTTGCAGGCTGGACAGCATCGAAAACCATAATATTCATGCTGACAGAGCACGCAGAAGTAATCCTTTTTTGAAGGCGCTGTGGTGTATACATCACCACATTCCATCAGTGCATTCACGGCCTGGTCAAAAGTGGATAACGGTTTATCCTGGGTAATGATCCGGTACTCACTGACCTGCTCCCCGTTGATTAATACACAGCGATGTTAGTAATGTCTTCATCAGTCACATGAGGACATCCTCATGAAGACGCGTTTTTCCGACGAACAGATCATCAGTATTCTCCGCGAAGCCGGGGTTTTGGCCCGGGAACTCTTCCGCAAGCATGCTATGTCAGAGGCTACCTTCTTATACCTGGCGCAAGAAGTTCGGCGGCATGGAAATCCCCGAAGTAAAGCGGCTTAAGTCACCTGAAGAGGAGAATGCCCGCCTTAAGAAGCTGGTCGCCGAAGCCATGCTGGATAAGGAGGCGCTTCAGGTGGTCCTAGGCCGAAAGTTCTGACGACAGACCAGAAGCGGGAAGCTGCCGCTTTGGTTACCGGCGCATCTGGCAGTTATTGCGCCGGGAGGGCCTCAAAACTAAATGGTTCAGCAAGGCAGCGAAATCTCACGCCATTAAAGATAGTGAGTTATGTCGGGCTATAGAGGCAGTAGTGCAGGGGGAAGGCTGACGATCCTGGTGGTGGTGTTTACAAGAAGCGCCTGAACCAGAATCGCGATCGCGCCATTATCCTGGCGAAAGGTGGGGAGCACTGGTTTTATATGTTCTTTTATGCCAAACAGGATATGACAAATATTGATAATCGCGAGCTGGCCGGATTTTGCGAGTTAGCAAAGCACTATGCTGCTCTTAGCGATGAAAAGATCACGGCACTGATTAAGAGTAAAGAACTGGTAGAGATTTGCCATGACTGCAAAAAGTAAATTTAAGAGTCCTGCATTTGAGGCCATCCACAGCGCGGCTTCTGGATTATTAAGCGTCGATGCTATCCCGCAGGAAACGATGCGCAACTTTGATAAAGCGTGCCTCAACAATGTGGATGAGCTGCAACCCATCGAG
>Ga0105250_10000551_pt1 | contig 25565 bp, 27 predicted proteins | sample KBSS54metaG_FD_80425 | JGI IMG/M metagenome (GOLD analysis project Ga0105250, IMG submission 80425) | Switchgrass rhizosphere microbial communities from Kellogg Biological Station, Michigan, USA - KBS S5-4 metaG | ecosystem: Host-associated > Plants > Roots > Rhizosphere > Soil | place...
CGAGCCGAACAGGCGGCTGCGCGCGAACGCCGTGCGGCCCCGGCCGAAACCGGACTGGCCGCCACGGCGCGGCCCACCCGCCGTGCCCCTTCCGCTGCTGTGGATCGCCGCGACGCGCAGCACCTCGGCCACAAGGCCGCGCGCATTGCGCCCCTGCGCCTTGCTGCGCTTGGCCTTGCCTGGCCGGACGCGGAACTCGCTGTCCTCGCTCACGGCCGGGGCGCTTTCCGCCGAAAACGGCCCTTGGTGCCGTAAGGCGCGTTGATATTGCTGCCTTTTCCCTTCCGCGCGGCACGCGCGCCGACCAACGCCCCCGCGTGAAGCCACGGAAAAGCCTCGGCTTTTCGGCGAAACGGGGTGCCGCTTATATCTTGCCCTCGTCTGTCCCTGCCGTTTTCCTCCTTCCCAGCGCCCTTACTGCTTCGGACGGATGAGGGGGGCGACAGGCCGATCATTGCGGTCGGCCCGCGCGTGCGCGGGACACGAACAGCGTATCGCGCGGCTCATTCGGCGACGGATCGGTCGTGTGACCACCGTCAGATTCTACGCTGCCCGAGGGCGTTTCCGGCGCGGTTTCGCCGCTGCCGGACTGCACGCCAACTGCATCCGACGCGGCGCTCGCCGTGCGCACAAACAACGCGGCGCGACGCCAGGCGAATGGATCAGGCGGCACGCTTGCCGCCACCTCCACAGCGCCCGACCCGCCAATGATCGGCGCGAGCTGGGCGAGATAGCCGACCGTCTCGGCAGGCAGCGGACGGCCGCGCGACACGAAGTCGTCGTAGCGGCCCGGTCCCGCATTATAGGCCGCCAGCATCGCGCTCGCGTTGCCGTAGCGGTCGTGCATTTCGCGCAGATAGGCCGCGCCCGCCATGATGTTGTCGTGCACGTCGAACGGATCGGAGCCGAGGCCGTAGCGGGTGCGTAGGCCCACCCAGGTCGCGGGCATGATCTGCATCAAGCCCATCGCCCCGGCGCGTGACAAGGCGCGGGCATTGCCGCCGCTCTCGACGCGCATCACCGCCCATATCCAAGCCGCGGGGATGCCGAACCGCCGCGAGGCGTCGGCGACATGGGCGGCATAGGGGTGGACGGCCGCCGATCGTGCAGCCGGCACCTCCTGCGCCATCGTCGGGGCAGACATAGCGCCGCCGGACAGCAGGACGACGGCAATCGCCGCTGCCGATCCGACTCCGCTCCGCCGTAAGCCTGCCAGCGTGCTCGCTGCGGTAAAGGATGCGCGCGGAGCGCCGGCCTTCGGCCGCCCTTGACCTTCGCTGCGCGCCCCGGCCGGCCTGCGCCCGAGCGGGACGAAGGGATGAGACGGCCTTCCCGCAAACATAGGGATGATGATCTGTGGCACGGGATCAATCCTGCTCACGCGACTTCGGCTGGCGGTTCCAGCGCAGCGACCAGGCCGACTTGTCGCTGGCGCTCTGGAACAGGGCGGCGCGGATCGGTTGCGCAAAGGCGGGATCGTCGATGCGCAGCGAGACGTAATCCCCGGCGCGCTCGCCGCTTTCGTTCCAGCCGGCGCCGACCTCCGGGCCTTCGCTGTCGCCGCGGTGAACGCGCCAGTCGGGCGCCGTGTCGGCGTCGTTCTGCTCGGCGGGAACGATCGAGATGCGGATGTCGAGCGTCGCCGTCTCGATAATGCCCTCGTAGCCGTTGGCGGTGCGGATGAAGCTGCCGATCTGCATGATGATCTCCTTTGGGTTGGCAGGCGGAAAGCGGCTCAGCGCCAGACGAGCGGCGCGGTCGGGGAGTCGCGGGTGAGGATTGGGATGGCGTTGCCGAGCACAGTCGAGGCCGGCAGCGGCCCGAAATAGCGGCCGTCCATGCTGTCGGCGTAGTCGGGGTTGAGCATCAGCAACTCGCTGGCGCGTAGCGTGCGGCAGCCTTGCCAGACCGGCAGCGGGCGGCCCCGGCTGTCACGCTGCCGGGCGACGACAACCGGCCGCCCATCGACGCTCACCACCGCGTTGATGCGGCACACGATCTGCCCTGACCGCGCCGCCACATGCTTCAACAGCGGCACGCGCTCGCCGAGATAGCCGCGCTCCGCCAGCCACCGCGCCAGGGGCGCGGGCGGCGTCACAGCGACCAGCGCGCCGCGCGGCGGATCGGACACCGGCTCGATTCGGTAGAACCCAATCGGCGCGCTCGCGCTGGCGTTCCAGACGATGCGCGGAAGCGGATCGAACACCGCCACGGCTGCAAACGACGCGCCGAATAGCGAAGCGGCGGAGGCCGTCGCAATGGCCCATCCACGGCGGGTCATCGCTCGATGTCCCGACGTTTGAGCCAGGCGCGATGACGCTCCAGCGTGTAGAGGCGCGGCGATTGGCCGGCGGCAATGCGGTTGTGGACGTGCCGCCAATGATCCGGCGCGGCGTCGCACGGATCGACGCCGGCTGCCTCGGTTGCGTCGATCGCGGCGAGCACCTGGCTTACCTTGGGCCAGCTCTCGATCTTGAGCAGGATGTCGCCACCTGGCCGCACGAACGGGAGGGTCGTGAATGGCTCGCCCGCGCCGACCGCGCGCACGATGTCGATGCGCGAGCTGACCGTGCCATAATCGTTCGCCGCCCAGCGGACGAACGCGAAGATCGCGCCGGGACGGAAGCGGACGATGCGGCGGCGGCGATCGACGATCTCATCCACGGCGACGCGGCCGAACCTGATCCAGTGCTCGATCCGCTTCTCGATCCACGTCAGCTCGACGCGGGTCATGCCGTCATCGGACGGCTGGCGGTGGCGCATGGCGAACGGCGGGACGGTCATCGCCGGCTCCGGGCGATGGCCGAATCCGCGCGCGGCATGAGGTCGTCCTGTCCTGGATCGGAGGTCGAGTGCTTGATGCCGATGTCGGCCCAGGCGCGCAGGTCATCGACCGAATAGACCACTCGCCCGCCGATCCGTCGGTAGGCGGGCCCGGTCCCGAAATAGCGATGCTTCTCAAGGGTCCGGCCGGAGAGGCCGAGAAATCGCGCGGCTTCCGGCGTGCGCAGGAAGCGGGGCGGCAAATTGGTGGGCGTATCGGACAACAGACTGCTCCTGCGGACGGTGGCGGCAGGAGACGTAATTGTCAGAATCAATGCGGTCGGGTGGGGTAGGAAGATGTGCGGCTGCACGGATGCGACCACCCCCTGGCGAGGTGTCGCCGGAGTGGGACGGTCAACGGATACGGAGCAGTTTGCGGTAGTCGCCGTTCATCATCGCGATGCCGTCGCGGACCAGGCGCACGACGAACGAGCGCGAAGCCGACATTTTCCAGTCGCTCGCGGACAGCCTGGTCGCGTCGTCGCGTCCCAGTTCGACCGCGATCTGGCGATAGGTCGCGCCGCCGTGGCGCAGGTCGAGCGCGCGCAGCATCAGCTCCAGGCGTGCCAGCCGGTAGGCCGTGAGTGGCCACCCGCGCGGCAGCGGACCCGCCGCGCGGCCGAGCAAACGGCGGTGGAAGCGCAGCAGGCTGGCGATCCGCGTGATGAAATCCTTGTCGAGCGGTATTATGGCGGCGAGCGGCCGGCCGGGTGTCGGATCGCGCAGCCACAGGCGATGCTCGCCGGCCGCGTCGGCGACGATGACATGGCGGCCGTCGATCCCGGCGACGTCGGCGAACAGTGCGCCCAGTGCGTGCGGATCGACCGAGGCGGCGGTCTCGAATCCCTCCGGCGCGGTGTCCAGAATGACCGTGACGGCGGTCAGTTCCGGGCGCCAAACGACCGGGTCTGAAAGGTCATCTGGCCCCGTGGCGAAAGGATAACCCCCAGCGCCGCGCGAACGCCGTCTCGGCGGCGTTCTTTGCGACGGCGCCGTCCGCGATGCGTTGCTGCATCTGTGTATGTTCGGCGCGATAAGTGCGGTTTCTCCGCAGGAACTCGGCGGCTAGATCGGCGCGCCCGAGCGCGTCGGAGAGATTGCCGGCGCGTCGCTCGCGCCGGCGCGGGGGCGTAGGCATGGCATCCTCCCAACCACGCTAAGGGCGGATTGAAGGGATGAACATCTCCGGCGCGACCAACGCGTGATAGCGCCAAGGTTGCGCTCAACCATGCCATGCGCGCTGCGAGGGGGGCAACGAATTGATAACAAAATGGATTAAAACTTAACGCTTTAGCGGGCGCTCGCAGCCGAGCAGATGCGCGTAACCAACCTCCGTCATCCACCGCGCGCGCGCCAGGTGGCTATCGTGCATTGTCTTGGCTCTTTGTGGCTCAGCGGTTGCATCCACGCCGAAGATGGCGGCGGTTGCCTCGCGCCAATCAGCCCCTTCATCGTCCGCGTCGAGCAGCTGCAAATAAGCGGTGAGGTGGCTTTCGTCATACGCCGTGAGCTGCGATACCTCCGGCGCGCGGTCCGCGAATTGGCTGGTGCTCATGGCGCCCCCGACATGTTGCCCGTTAACACTTTAGCTCAAATTTGAGAGCCGGATACGCGCGACTCCGGCATCGCTAGACGCACGTTCCGCAGGGGCCGATCACGCATTCTAGCCGATACAACTTATATGGGATAAACCGGATGAGATGTATCGTCCAGCTTCGCGCGCATGGACATGCGCCGTCTTGTGGGATTGAACTTCGCCAAGCTGAGAAAGGATAAGGGCTTTACCCAGGAGCGCTTCGCCGAGATGTCTGGCTTTACCCAACAATATGTCAGCGACCTGGAGCGCGGCCGGCGTAATCCGACCGTCGTCACCTTGTTTCACTTGGCGTCGGCACTTGGCGTCACGCCCGCCGATCTTGTTGCAGAACTCGATCCGTCTGAAACCGACTAGCTTCACAGAACTGCCGCCGATCCAGCGCAGCGGATCGGCGCGAAAATGGCAAAGCCGCAGGGCTGGAAACTCCGGCCCTGCGATAGTTATCGTCAGGCCGCTTTGAGCCGCTGCATCCCCTCGGCCAGCGTCCAGAGCGCCCGGTTGAGCGTCACATTCTGGTCGATGCCGTTGATCGCACGGGTCTGGCTGCGGCGGATGCGGCCCGCGGCGTTGCGCTTGCGGCCATGCAATCCGCCACGAACGACGTTTTCCTGAATGACGTTGAACGTGGTCCACAGGCTGGCGCCCACATCCTCGCGGCGGCGCGGCTCGATGATCTGCTCGGGGCGCAGCGGGCTTTCATCCTCGCCATAGCGGGCTACAAGGCTCACCTCGCCGAGCAAGCGCCGCTCGTCCTCGGAAAGTTGCGTCGCCTTCATGCCTTCGCTGGCGTCGATCAGGCGCGGGAAGTCCTCCGCGACTGTGTAAACGCCCTCGATGATGTCGTCCTGAATGTTGCCCTTGTGCGGCACGCGGACTTCCTCGAACCGCTCGCCCGCGATCATACTGTTGGTGCAGACGAAGCGCAGCATCCCGGCGAACATCTGATAGGCGCTGGTCCCGTCATGGCTGTTGACGATGATGACCTCGGCGGCTTCGGGCTTGCCGATCCCGTCATCCCGGCGAAGGCGCAGCATGTGCTTGGCGTGGCCGTGGCGGCCGCCGTCGCGCGGAACCGACTGGACGGCGAAGAACGGGAACCATCCTTCCCGGCGCAGCCCCTCCACAATGTCGATGGTCGGGACATAGACGTAGCGCTCGGAACGGCTGTCGTGCGCCTCGCGGGCGAAGATCGACGGGACATGGCGATACAGCGCCTCGTTATCGAGCGGCTCCCGGCCGCTGATCTGATGGGCGTTGCGGCCGAACCGGGTGGCAAGGTGATGGATGCTCATGGGCCTTTCCTTCCGTGGGCTTGGGTTTCCGCGCAGCGAAGCGCCGCGCTAAAACCCTGCCCGTCGGCGAGACCGGGGGTGCAACCGGAGTGGGCGGCTTCGCGGGGAACCGGCTGCACGGAACGCGAAGCGTGGAGGAAGCTGGGCGGAAGCCGCTCCGAAGGGCGCCGGGGGCAGCGCCCCAAGCACCGCGCCGCTGTGGCGGCGCAATACAAGAACTGCCGTGGAGGTGAGATCCATCGGACATAGAGGTGGCGGTGAACGTCGCACGATGGCTTCGAAGCCAGCCTTTGGCCGCCGCGTCTTCGCGAAAGGCCTGTAAAGAGTTATTGACAGGGCACCGATGACCTGTAAAGAACTCTTTACATACAGGACGGTAGCGTGGAAAATCGGCTGAAGATCGTGCGGGAGGCGAAGGGCTGGAGCCAGGGCGAGTTGGCCCGTCGGCTCGGCGTCTCGCGACAAACGATCAACGCGGTCGAAACCGACAAGTACGACCCCAGCCTGCCGTTGGCGCTGCGGATGGCGAAGCTGTTCGGGATCGCGGTGCCCGAGCTGTTCATCGACCGCTGGGAACCCGAGAAGGAATGATGGCATGACGAACTACAAGCCGCCCGCCATTGTCCATTTCATCATGTCGATCGTGGTGGGTTTCGCCATCGTCGCACTGATCAAGCGGTTCGCCCTCACCGATACGCGCTCGCTGAGCGCGATGAGTGTGTCGGCAGCGATCGCGCTCAGCCTAGGCGTGGTGCTCCTTCTTTTCGCGATCATGGGCCTGTTGCGGCTCGCTGCGGCCCATGCACCCGGAACAGCCCTGGCGGCGGAAGAAACGGATACAAATCTCGAAGGCGGCCGCGCGCGCCTCTATAGCCTGATCGTGATCGCCGCCATGGGCCTGACGCTGATCCTGCTAAGCTTGGCCGGGCCAGGCGGCGCCTTGCCGCCGGCCATCGCCCTGGTGTCGGTAGTGGTCCTGCTCGGCATCGCGACGGGGCTGACCTTCGCAATGTGGCCGCTGCTGGATGAGCTTCCGCGCACGATGTCTCGTGAAACCGGCAACGCAGCCTTCTACCTGATCGTCGTCATCGGTGGCGGTTGGTCAATATTGGCCCATCTCGGCTTCGTGCCGGCTCCAGCGCCGCTCGATTGGTTGACGATGTTTACGGTGATTATGTTCGGGGCAAGCTTCCTCGCGGTCGGCAGGCGCGGCCTGCTCCAGTCACGCTGAACGAAGATAAATTACAGTCCTCTTGGCTCAATCAAGCCCGGTCTTGCCCGGCGCCCAATAGGCTTTGGCCTTCGCGCGCGCCGATCCGACGCCCGCCGTCTTCAGCGCGCGGCTCATATGCTGGATCGACGACGCCTTGCCCGTGAGGATGAAGTGCGCGCCCCCTGCGGCAAGCCGGGCCAGCTCGGCTTCGGCTCCGGCAAGATGCATATCGTCGGCGGTGCGCTCGATCACCATCGCCTCGCCAAGCCTGATCGCCTCCAGCACCGGACGCGATTCCGCGACATCCGACACCTCGAACACATAGGTTGTACCGCCGCCCGGGGGGCTATCGCGCAGCGCCGCGCCAAGCCCGAACGAGGTTTCGTCGCCGAACAGGACGACGGGCGTTTCGATGCCCGACAGATCGAGCGAGCGGCGCGGGCCGAAGAACTGGCAGGTGTCGCCAACGTGCAGGCCGCTGGCCCATCGGCTGCCGGGCCCATCGCCATGCGAAAAGGTCAGGATTCGCGTCCTGCCGCGATCGGCGTCCCACGACGTCGGTGTGTAGGTGCGGGCGGTGAGGCCCGTGCCCATCGCCACCTGGACCTTCTGGCCGATGCCCCAAGCGACATCCCTGAGCGCTTCGCCCTCAAGGTCGACCAGCCGGAAATGCGGGGAGAGCGTCTCGACCGCGGTGACGCTGGCTGGCCGCATCAGCCATTTCAGGAGGGTGCGCGTGACGCGGCCCGGCTGGGGAAGCGGCTGTGCGGCGACCGGTGGTTGGGGAGCGCTAATAGAGGTTCTCCTTATAATCCTTGTCCAGGCCCTTCTTCAGCAGCCCGGTGACGCCGGGCACCGACAGGCTGGCGCGCGCCAGGGTCGCGCCGATGCCCGTGGTCTTGTTGAGCTTGATATGTTCGACGAACAGCGTGGCCGGGTCGATGTCGGTTTGGGCGTGGACCGGCCAGAGGTTCGCCCGTTCCAGCGCCGGGCTGGCGCGCAGCTCGATCGCGCTGATGTCCACGCGGATCGCCAGCAGGGGTGTCTTGTCCTGCACCGTGAAGCGCGCGCGGGCGGCTTCGTCAGTGATTAGCCGGGCATCGCCGCGCAGCACGGCGATCTGCGCGGCGCCGGGGATCAGCAAGGCCAGCGCGACTCGCGGCCGCTCGATGATATTGCGGAAGCTGTCCACGCGGCGGTTGCCCGGCCGATCCACGAACCAGAGGGTGTCGCCATCGAGCTGAGCCATGCAGCCTGCGGGATCGCCTTTCGGGCTGAGGTCGGCATGTCCTTCCGCGCCGATCGTCGCCAGCGCCAGGAAGCGGCTGTCCGCGACAAAGGCGGTGATGTCGTCCGGCGCACTGGCAATCGGCTGGGCCGACCAAAATTCCGAGCGGATCAGCGCCTTGCCGCAGTGCCCGTAGCACTCGTCGACAGCGATGCGGATTTCGTCGCCATCGACGCTCGTCACGCGGCCATTGACGCGCAAGGTCTCGCCGATACCGGGCAGCAGGAACAGCGAGCCGAACGCAGCGCCGGGCCGCGCCAAGGCGGGGTTGTCGAGCAGCGCGACTGGCAGGCGCAGTTCGCGGGCGTCGCCGCTGGCGAAGCCATGCGCGCCGCCTGCCAGCGTTACGCCGACACCGGACCCGTCGCCGAAGCCGGCGAACATCAGCGGCGATCGGCTGATCCAGCGTAGTGCGCCGGGGTCGAGATGGTCGATGACCTTGAGGTGCATCGGCGGCGGCGTCTTGCCGATCACGCCTTCCAGCGCTTCGACGGTGGTGATCGCCGTGTCCGTCATTGCAGGCTCCGTGCGATTGGCTGGCCGAGAGTGAGCATCAGCATGATGCGGGTCGAACAGAGCGCACAGGCGAGCGTGGCGCCCACCTGCTGCGGACAGGTCAGGCATTGGCACGGCTTGGAGCCGTCCATCAGGCCGAGCAACAGATGCTCGTCGTCAGACAGCGCCAATGTCTGGCCAACGGTCATCGGCCGGCCGAGCGCCGCTTCATAGAACAAGCAGAGGCTGTCGAGCACCGGCGCGAGCATGGTGCAATCGTGCTGGTCGAGCGTCCGGGAGAGGGAGGGCTGAACCGATTGCCCGCTGTCGCGCGCTTCCCGCCAGCAGCGCGCGGCGTCTATCAGGATCGCCGGAACGGCGGTCGACTCGGGCGCGGGTGGCGAAAAATGGCGACTCATGCTCGGTCCTTCCTGTGCTGTCCCCTCATCGCTTGTTGCGAACTATTCGCAATTACTAGCTGACGATGGTGATAGCGGCAAGTCGGAATGACCTGTTTGATCAAGAAAGAAGGCGCCCCGCCGGTGAGGCGGGGCGTCCTGCCGCTCAGCGCGACCAGATGAGGGCGTATTCGCCGGCGGTGTCGGTCTCGGACAGGGTGGCATAGACCGGAGCCGGGAAGCTCGGATCGTCAAGCTTGACCGAGATGTAGTCGCGGCCTTCGCGGCTGGTCTTCTTCCAGGCGGCGCCGGCGTCCATGTCGGCGGTGCTGACGCGGAAGTCGGGAGCCTTGTCGCTTTCCTTCTCGACGGCGCGGAAGCTGGCTTTGGTGTTGAGGCTGAGCGTCTTGATGACACCGGTGATCTCGCCCTTGGAGTTGGCAGTGAAGGTGCCAATGGTAGCCATGTCGCAATCTCCTGTTTTCTCGGGCCACGCCCATCGCGGCCTCGATGGCTCGGCGTCGGCCGGGGCGCGATCGACCCCGCACCGCTTGCGGCTGGAACGCAGTGGAGGTTGGGCGGCGGGCGGCTTTTTTGCTTCGCGATGCAAAGCCGCAGGCGGCGGAAAAAAGCCGAACGACGCCTTTGCGGGAAGGCGATCGGCCTCGGTCAGACAAGCCATTGGAGAGGCCGTGTGGGTGGCCCCGACATCGGGAAGAGGATTGCGCACTGACGAACGGGGCCCGCTGACAGGAGGGCGACCGGCGGAGCGGCGAGACGCCCTCAGCGCCCTGGTGCAGCCCGCGGGCTAGACGGCGATTTGCTCCCGCCCCGCAGAAGCGACCCCGCGCAGCTCGGCGCGCGCCTGACGGATGATCTGCCAGCCGCCGCTCACGCCAAGCCCGGCGAGGATCGCGGCAACGGCGATGTCCGGCCAGGCCGTGCCGGTGCCGAACACGCCAAGCGCGGCGGCGACCACGGCGATGTTGCCGATCGCGTCGTTGCGCGAGCAGATCCACACCGATCTGCGGTTGGCGTCGCCGTCGCGATGCCGCCATAGCATGAACGCGCAGACGAGATTGGCGAACAGCGCGAGCAAACCGATGACGCCCATCGTCTCGGCCTGCGGCAAGGCGCCCGTCATCGCCATCCAGACAGTGCTGCCGAGAATCCAGAGGCCGAGCAGAAGCAGCGATGCTCCCTTGAGCAGTGCCGCCCACGCGCGCCATTGCAGCGCCATGCCGGCGACGCCGAGGCTGATCGCGTAGTTGGCGCTGTCGCCGAGGAAATCGAGCGCGTCGGCCTTGAGCGCGGCCGAGTGCGCCGCGACACCGGCAACGATCTCGACCGCGAACATGCCGGCATTGATCGCGAGCGCGATCCACAGCACGCGCCGCCAGGCCCTGTCCTTGGTCGTCGCTGTCGTCTCGCAGCCGCCGCAGCATCCGCCTGCCATGTTCGTCACCTCGATTCGTTCGATGCGACCCGCTATATGCACCCTGTAGCAACTACAGGGTCAAGGCTATGGCGCTCACCATCGGCGAGCTGGGCAAGGCGACGGACACAAAGGTCGAGACGATCCGCTATTATGAGCGGATCGGATTGCTGCCGAAGCCGCCGCGCACCGGCGGCAACTACCGCGCCTATGGCGCGGCTGAGCTGGGGCGGCTGTCGTTCATCCGCCGCGCCCGCGATCTCGGCTTCCCGCTCGACCAGGTGCGCGCGCTGCTGTCGCTGTCGGACGATCGCGGCCGAGACTGCGCGACGGTCGATGCGCTCGCCCGCGACCATCTCACCGAAGTCGAGCGCAAGATCGCCGATCTGACGGCGTTGCGCCGCGAACTGGCTGCGCTCATCACCTCATGCGGGGGCGGCACGGTCGCGGACTGCCGCATCATCGAGGCGCTCGCACCGCACGCCAACGCATAGGAGCCTATGACCATCACGCCCTTTGTCTATATCGGTGCGGCCTTGGCCGAGATCGCCGGATGCTATTCGTTCTGGGCGTGGCGGCGCCTTGGCAAGTCGCCATTGTGGATCGTGCCGGGCATGGTCTTGCTGGCGCTGTTCGCCTGACTGCTGACGCTGGGCTGGTTATGGGCGGTCGAAGGGCTGCGGCCTGACCCCTGGGACGCGACCGGCGCGGTGATCTGCCTTGTCGGCGCGACCGTGATCCTTTTCGGCCCGCGCGCGGCGTGACCTGCACGCGCGAGCCGGGCCTTGGCCCGGCGAGCGACAACCCTCTCTGAAACGGCAAAGCGGCCGCGCCCGGTCAAGGCGCGGCCGCGATTTTTCGCCGGTCGAAATGGATGGCCGGGACCGCTCACGCGGCCCCGGCCCAATGCCGCTATTCGGCGGCGACGGCATAGGACGCTTCGCCGTCCTGCGCTCCGGTATCGGGAGCCTCCGCTTCGGACGGCTGCTCCACGGTCCCGGCATTCTCGGCCTCGACAGGTACGGACTGATCCGCCTCCGGCTCGGGCGTCCGCAGGATCGCGGGCAACCATCCGGTCCCGGCCAGAAGCTGCTCGGCGGCCTGTGCCATGTCCGGCTTCTTCATGTCCGCGATGCGACGGGCGGCGGCGTCCGACACGCCTTCGGCGACGGCCTCAACGATATGCGCCTTGGTGACGCGGCTAAGGTAGCTGTCCACGGTGGGGGTCCAGTCCTTCGCCACGTCCAGCGCCAGCGCGGTCGCCAGCCGGTCCGCCGTTTGCAGCGAGCGGGGCTTGCGGTCCCACGGCAGGCGCAGCGCGTTGACGGTGCGGGACGCACAATGCGCCAGTAGCGCCAGCCGCTTCTCGTCGTCCAGCCCGACGACGAAGCCCCACAGGTCCGCCACGTCACGCGGCATCCGCTCGGCCCATGCCTCACGGGCCTCGTTCGCCCGCGCCGCCAAGGGGGTGTCCTCGATCCCGTCCGCATGGCTCCCCAAGGGGGTCACGGTCGGACGAACCTCAAGGCAACCGGCCTCGGCGTAGCTGTAGAACAGTTGCGCGGTCAGCGTGTGGGTGAGCGCGACCAGCGCCATGTCGGGCCGTTCGCCGAGCGCCACGCGAAGCGCCAGCGTCCGATAGGCGGACAGTTCACGGGTGAGGCTGTCGGAAATCGGCTTGCCCGGTTCCTCGTCCTCTTCCTCGATCTCCTGCTCCTCCTCGTCGCCGTCCTCGGCCTGCTCGTCCTCCACGGCCTCCGGGTCGATGGCTTCGCCTTCGCCCTCGGGCTGCGGGTCAGCCGGCGCCTCATCCTCAAGACGGACGAAACCGCGCTCGATCCTGACCGTGCCGTCATGGTGCAGCACGACGAACGCGCCGCCATGCGCGATCACGTCGGCGTCGTAGGCGGACCGCTTCGCCGAAATCGCGTCGATCTCGTCGGACACCGCCTCCAGCTTCGCCGCCACATCCTCGGGCATCTCGTCATAGGACGAATAGCCCTCGGCAAGCTCGTCATGCTCGGTGGACAGCGCATCAAGCCGTGCCTCGTCCTCGTCGGACAGCGGAACGGCCTGCGGATAGAAGCGCCGCATCCCGTGGGCGTGGGGATAGTCGATATGCGCCTCGGTCCATTTCCAGCCCTCGGCCTGAACTTCGCCCGCGATGTCGCGCAGCTTCTCGACGGCGAGCATGTCGAGCAAGCCGGCATCCTCGAAGAACCCGCCCCGATCCTCGCTGAACAGGTCGCGGATAATGGTGCCGCCCGCCTCGACATAGGCGTCGGCCCCGACGAACATCGCGCGCCGGTCCGTCGCGGCAACGTTGCTGGCGGTCATGTCGCGCCGGATGATCCACGGCTCCCGGTTGTGATGCAGCCCCTCGAACACCTGCTCCTGCCGGGCATGGTCCTCGGTGATGGCGAAGGCCATAAGCTGGTCCAGCGTAAGCCCGTCCTCGCGATAGACCTGCAACAGCTTGGGCGAGACAGCGCCAAGGCGGAGCCGCTGCTTCACCACGCCCGCCGACACGCCGAACCGCGCGCCGATCTCCTGCGCGCCCCAGCCCTTGCCGTCCGCAAGCTCGCGGAACCGCTCAAACTGGTCGGCGGGGTGCATCGGGGTCCGCGTCACGTTCTCGTCCAGACTGATCTCGGACGGGTCGTTGGCCGTATCCAGCCAGCAGCGCACGGTTTCCGATTTCTTGATCTGCTTGCGCTTGGCGCGCAGCAGCATCGCCAGCCTGCGGCCCTCGCCAGCGGTGACGAGGTAACAGCCGGTCGGCGTCCCGTCTTCCTTGCTCTCCGGCTCCACGACAAGGTTCTGGATCAGCCCCTTGTGCTGGATCGAAGCGGCCAGGGCCTCGATGGCGGCTTCCCCATGCGGCACCTTGCGCGCGTTCTTGGGGGACTTCTTGAGCTTGTTCAGCGGCACGAAAATCTCGACGCCACTGACGGCTTCGGTCTGAACGGTATCGGGCATCTTACTGCTCCTTGGGCTTGGGTTTCGCGCAGCGAAGCGCCGCGCTGAAACCCTGCCCGTCGGCGAGACCGGGGGTGCAACCGGAGTGGGCGGCTTCGCGGGGAACCGGCTGCACGGAACGCGCAGCGTGGAGGAAGCTGGGCGGAAGCCGCTCCGAAGGGCGCCGGGGGCAGAGCCCCAAGCAGCCACGCCGCTCGCGGCGCCACAGAAACGCACCCTTGCGGCGGCTGGCCGGCGCGGCGGCGTGCGCGCGGGCCTGGGGGCCAGCCGCCGCCGTGCCCTCCGGGCAGAGCAAGAGTGCAACGCGGGCACGAGAGCGCGCGCACCCTGACCGGCTTCGCCAGAAGCTGGCAGTGTGCGCTCCATTGATCCCGCGTGCGATCCGGGACGTTGCGGGGCCCCGCCCCGCAGAAGGGGTACGGCCAGACCTGGGCTGGCCGTCAGGGGAAGGCTTTCCCCACGATCTTCATTGGCCCGGCGGAACAGCCTATCGCGGCGGCAACGATACAAAAGCTTGGTCATTGCATGTAAATACCGAGGACTTATATCACCCTCATGGAACCAACGACTCATCGAGAACGGGCCTTGGAGGTCGTCCGGGACCGCGGCATCGCGCGCGGACGCGATTTCGACGCGGCCGGCGTCACGCGGGCGACCCTGCAAAGGCTGCGTGACGAAGGCGTCCTCCAGCAGGTCGGCCGCGGGCTCTACAAACTTGCCGATGCTGACGTCGACAGCGCGACGAGCCTGGCCGAGGCCGTGCGCATCCAGCCTCGCGGAATCATCTGCCTGCTCTCGGCGCTGCAGTTCCACGAGCTGACCACGCAGACCCCCCATGCGGTGTGGATGATGCTCGGCCAAAAGGACTGGGCCCCGGTCAATCCGTCCGTGGCGCTGAAGATCGTTCGCGCGAGCGGCGAAGCGCTGACCGCGGGCGTGGAGACACACGTCATCGACGGCGTTCCCGTGCCCATCACCGTACCGGCTAAGACCGTCGCCGACTGCTTCAAGCACCGCAACAAGATCGGCATCGACGTGGCGGTCGAGGCCCTGCGCGATTTCATAAAGTCCCGACCCCGGCCGGACCTCAATGCGCTCTACCGTTATGCCCAGCTCGATCGGGTCCAATCGGTGATTCGCCCCTATCTCGAAGCCATGACATGAGCCGGCCGCCGAAGAACATGGCGATCTCGGTGCGCGACCGACTGACGACGCGCGCCCGCGCGCGTCGGGAAAACGCACAGCTGCTGATGACACGCTATGTCATCGAACGCCTGCTCTTTCGCTTGAGCCTGTCGGCGCACCGCGAGCGGTTCGTACTCAAAGGTGCGATGCTGTTCAGTCTGTGGTCGGCCGCCCCTTATCGTGCCACCGGCGACCTCGATCTACTTGGCATAGGCGAGAACGCGCCCGAGCAACTCGCGGCGATCTTTCAGGAAATCCTCGCAGTCGTGGTCGATGACGACGGCATCGTGTTCCGGCGAGAAACCCTACGCGCGGCCGTCGCCCGTGCCGAGGATGAATATGCCGGCGTCCGTATCGATTTCGTCGCCGAACTCGGCGGCGCGCGCCTGCCGATGCACGTCGATATCGGCTATGGCGATGCGATCACGCCGGGAACGATCGAGATCAAGTATCCCTCGCTGCTCGGCCAGCCCACCGCGCATCTTCGGGCCTATCCGCCCGAAACGGTCGTGGCCGAGAAATTCCAGGCCATGGTCGCGCTCGGTATGCTGAACACGCGCCTGAAGGATTTTTACGACATCTGGGCGATCGCCGGATCGTTCGCGTTCGATGGCGCCGTGCTGTCGCGCGCCATCCAAGCGACCTTCGATCGCCGTCAGACCCCGTTGCCCGCCGAGACGCCCCCGGCGCTCACGCCCGCCTTCGCCGACGAGAAGCAGGGCCAATGGACGGCGTTCCTGCGGCGGACCGAAGTCGCGCTCGCGCCCGAACCCTTCGCGGCAATCCAGGCGCAAATCGCGACGCTGGTGATGTCGCCGGTGCTGGCGCTCGCCCAAGGCGCCACCTTTGACAGGAAATGGCCCAGTGGCGGTCCCTGGCAGGAGAAGTGACGATGTGCTGTGCAGAATGCCTCTGCAAACGAACTCGCCATCGTGCTCGGCTGAACGCCGTGAAATGAGTGCATCGAACAACATTGCGCCGCATCGCCAGCAGGCGAGAGACAGCCAGGTCGAAACATAGCGCGCATGAAGGGCTTGCTCGTCGTGCCGTGCGCGCGCCATAGTGCAAGTTGTGACCGGCCGTCCTGACCAAGGTCAATTAGCTATCCAGCTCGTCGCGCTTCGCCTCAGCAGACGCATGTCGTATTTTTACGTTTCTGCCGCGAACCCTAGTATCGGCAGCGGGCGCCGAATATGACCGCCAGCGATGAACAGCTCCCATCAACGGCATTTGAATCCTGATTTCGGCAAGGCGGAATTTGTTCGACCGCCTACGACCGAGCCGTGGAATGGAGGGCGGCATGCTCGATGAAAGCAATTTAGTGCCACCGAGCGAAGGCGAATTTGTCAATGTCCGGGGGCGTCCATGGCTTGTTGACGGTGTGACAGAGGCTGGCGGAGGCCTCTACACCCTCTCGCTCTCATGCATCGCCGACGACGCCAGCGGGGAAGCGCTGGAAGTGATATGGGATGCCGAAGTCGGGGCATCGGTGATCGATGACACGGGCTGGCAGTCAGTCGGACTAGGCGGACCAGACAGCCCCGAGGTTCTGGCCGCGCATGTCAGGGCCTTACGTTGGAAGTCCGCCACGGCTGCCGACCGTGAGTTGCTGCAAGCGCCGTTTCGCGCCGGCATCCGTCTGGATGCTTATCAGTTGCTGCCACTTCGAAAGGCGCTCCGCCTTCCGCGCGTGAACCTTCTTATCGCTGACGACGTGGGCCTGGGGAAGACCATCGAAGCCGGCCTCGTCACGCGAGAACTGCTGCTGCGAAAGCGGGTCGATTTCATCGTCATCGCGGCCCCACCTTCGATGACCATCCAGTGGAAGGATGAACTCGAAGCGAAGTTCGGCCTCTCGTTCGACATCATCGACCGGGAGCGGGTTTCTGACCTGCGGCGCCAGCGCGGGTTCGCTGTGAACCCCTGGAACACCGGCTCGCGCTTCATCATTTCCCACCGGCTCCTGACAGACGAGACCTACGCCGGCGGGCTGCGGGACGTGCTTGGCGAGTTCCGCGCCCGCGCCCTGTTCATCCTCGACGAGGCCCACCATGCCGCCCCCTCGGTGGGCGTGCGTTACGCAGTGTCCAGCCAGCTCACCCGGGCTGTGCGGGAACTCGCGGATCGCTTCGAGCACCGGCTGTTCCTGTCGGCCACCCCGCACAACGGACATTCGAATAGCTTCTCGGCGCTGCTGGAGATGTTGGACCCGCAGCGGTTCACCCGCGGCGTCATCGTGCGGCCGAAGGACCTCGAGCCGGTCATGGTTCGGCGGCTGAAGTCCGACCTGCGCCACCTAGGCGAGGATTTCCCCGAACGGATCATCGAGCCGATCGTCATCGACGGCCTTCCTGACGATGCCCCTGAGCTGGATCTTGCTCGTCGGCTCGCGGCCTATGGCGACCTGCGCATGCAGCGCATCGCGACGTTGCCGACCCAAAAGGCCGCTCTCGCCAAGCTGGCGTTCGTGGGGCTTCAACAACGGCTGCTCTCCTCTATCGCCGCGTTCGCGCGCACCCTGAAGGTGCATCGCAGAGGGCTGCAGCGGATCATCGACGGAGAGACGCCGTTGCAATCGGCGGGCGCCGCGCAGGGGTTCGTCGCGGCACGCGCGGGAGATGACATCGCCGAACTCGACTTGGAAGATGCCGAGGCTGAGGCGACGGCCGATGCCGAGGAAGACAGCCTTGCCGATGCGGCGACGGTCATCGGCTCGGTCGGCGCCGAAAAGGGCGACCTCCTGGCCGAGCTCGCCGCCGTCGACGAGATGCTGGCCATTGCCGAGCACGCCGCCATCCGCCCCGACGCCCGCGTCCGTCACCTGGTCGATTGGATCAAGGCGAACCTCTTCACCGATGGCGTCTGGAACGAGCGCCGCCTGATCCTCTTCACCGAGTATGAGGACACGCGCCGTTGGCTGGAACGCCGGTTGCGGGAAGCGTTTTCGGACACGGATCGCGAGGACGAGCGTATCGGCGTGTTCTCCGGCGCCACCAACTCGGACCGCCGCGAGGCTGTGAAGCGCGCCTTCAACGCCGACCCCGCGGTCGAGCCCCTGCGGATCCTGATCTGCACCGACGCCGCCCGGGAAGGCATCAACCTGCAGACTCGCTGCGCCGACCTCATCCACTTCGACCTGCCCTGGAACCCAGCGCGGCTCGAACAGCGCAATGGCCGTATCGACCGCAAGCTGCAGCCGGCTAAGTGCATCCATTGTCGTTACTTCCGCTACGAGCAGCGCGAGGCGGACATCGTCCTAGAAGCCCTGGTTCGCAAGACCGAAACCATCCGTGAGGAGCTCGGCTCCGCAGGTCGCGTCATTGAGGATCGCGTCACCTCCAGGCTGGCCGAGGCCGGGATCGGAAAGGGTCAGGCGTCCGCGATCGCCCGCCAGGTGGCGGAGGAAGACGACAAGGAAGCCCGCGCGCGAGCCCAGGCCGAGATGGACGGCGAGGAATCGGCCCGTCACGAGCTTCTCCTCAAGGAGCAGGACGACCTTCGCCGGGCGCTGGAGCGCTCTCGCGAGCGGGTGGGCGTCGATGCCGACGACCTTCAGCGTGTCGCGGCGACGGCCATGGCCCGAGCCGGCGTGTCGCTGGACGAGGCCGAAGCTGAGCATGTCGGTAAGGTCGCGACGTTCCAGCTCGATCCGGCCAGCCCCGGCTTCGCCAAGGACGCGGGTTGGGACGACGCCTTCGACGACCTACGCACGCGCCCGCGGAAGCGCGGTGAGCGGGTCGGGGACTGGCGGCGTGATGCGCCGGTCCGCAAGATCTCCTTCGAACCGCCCGTTCTGGCCGATGGGCGCAACGCCGATGACGTGGTGCAGGTCCATCTGGAGCACCGGCTGGTCCGCCGCCTCTTGTCGCGGTTCCTGAGCCAGGGGTTCCAGTCGCGCCTCTCGCGACTGTCGGTGATCCTGGGTCCGGGCGCGCAACCGCGCATCGTCATGATGGGGCGTCTGGCGGTATACGGGCCGAACGCGGCCAGGCTGCATGAAGAGATCATCCCGATCACGGCGATCTGGACGGAATCCGAACGCGCTAGAAAATCGCTGCGGCCACTCGGCGAAAGCGGTGAGGAAAAGACCCTGAACCAGCTCGAGGAGGCCCTACGGGACGGCCGCCAGGCACCGGCCTCGGTGGCCGCGCGCATACAGCCGCTGCTGGCCAAAGACATCGCCGATCTGACGCCCAGCCTGACGTCGATCGCCGACGAGCGGTTGGCGGCGGTCAAAGTTCAGCTGGCGAAGCGGGGCGAGGAAGAGGCGCGGTCGCTGACCACCCTGTTGGAGCAGCAGCGCAATCGCATCCTTGCCGCATCCAAGGACTTCAACCCCACCCAGCTAACCCTCGACTTGGTGCCTGAGGAGCGCCGCGAGCGGGAGGCTGACAGGCGCCATTGGCAGACGCGGCTCGACCGGTTGGAGAGCGAGCTGCAAACCGAGCCCCAGCGACTGAGGGACGCCTACGAGGTTCGAGCCCACCGCTTAGAGCCGGTTGGGATTGTTTATCTCTGGCCGACGTCGGGATAAGGTCATGAGCGAGCACATCAATCGCGATCCCGACATCGAATGGCTCGACCATGTGCGGCCAGTCGGCCTGGTCATCGCCGCCAGCCTGATCAAGGAACTCGGCCTCGCGCCGACCCGCCAGACGGCCGTGGACACTGCAGAGGCCGCCGAGCAGATCGACGTGGAGGGTTCAGGCCCCGCGCTGCGCGATCCGTGGGCCTTCGTGCAGGCGATCCTGGGTTGGGAGGCTCGCCACGTCGCCGGGGTGCCGGGGGGCGCCGAGATTCCCGTCTCCCTGGTCGTGCCGCTTCCCGAACACAACACGTCGCTGCAGCCGACCTGGGCAGTGCGCGAGCTGGGCAATGGCGCCGGCGAATGGCAACTGCTCGTTCGCGTCGAGGACGCCGGCGTCGATCCGGATCAGCGGGCGAGCCTGGACGGGTGGGAGGCAACGCCGCAACAGCGGTTCGAACGGCTCCTGCGTGAAACCGGCGTGTTCGTCGGCCTCATGATCACCGACAACGCCCTGCGGCTGACCTACGCGCCGCGGGGCGAGACGTCCGGTCATCTGACTTTCCCGATTCGGCCGCTGGCGATGGTCGCCGGCCGGCCGATGCTGGGCGGCCTCAAGCTGCTGCTGGGCGCTGTCCGCCTCTTCATCGAAGGCGACGACCGCCGACTGCCGGCCCTGCTGGCAAAGAGCCGCGACGCCCAGGCCGCGGTTTCCACCGCGCTCGCCGGACAGGTGCTCGGCGCCCTGCATGAGCTCCTCCGCGGCTTCGACGCCGCAGAGCCCGACCTCGTCCGCCATCTCGCCACCAGCCAGCCCGGCCACCTCTACGAGGGCCTTCTGACGGTGCTGATGCGGCTGGTCTTCGTGCTCTACGCCGAGGACCGCGACCTGCTGCCCTCCCGGACCGACGCCGACGCTCGGCGTGTCTATGAATCCAGTTACGCCGTGCGCGGGCTTTATGCGCGGCTGAGCGAGGACGCCGCCCTCCACCCGGACACGATGGACGAGCGCCAGGGGGGCTGGGGCCAGCTACTGGCCCTGTTCCGGCTGATCTACGGGGGGCATCGCACCCATTTCGTACAAGCGCGCGGCGGGAAGCTGTTCGACCCGGAGGCATTCCCGTTCCTGGAGGGACGTGCCCTTCCAGCGGACGCGCCGCGCGTGCCGGGTGTCTCAGACGGTTGCCTGCTGCGCATCCTCGAAGGCCTGATGACGCTGAAGTTGCGGGGCGGAACGCGCGAGCGGCTTTCCTATCGCGCGCTGGACGTCGAACAAATTGGCTCGGTCTACGAGACGGTGATGGGCTTTGAGGCCGGCCTGACGTCCGGCCGCTCGCTGGCCATCAAAGGGGGCAAGAACAATAAGACGCCTGTCTTCATGGACCTCGACGCGCTGGCGGCGCTCAAGGGCAAGGCGCGGATTAAGTCGCTGAAGGAAGACGCCGGCCGGGCGCTGACGGCGGCGCAAGCCAAGCCGATCGAGGACGCCGAAAGCGTTGAAAACCTCGTTGTCGCGTTGGACGGCCTGGTCGATGAACGGGGCTCGCCCAAGAGGACCCTAGCGGCACAGGGCACGCCGATTCTGCAGCCGACCGATGAGCGCCGCAGGACGGGCAGCCACTACACGCCCCGGTCCCTCACCGCGCCCATCGTCAAGCACGCGCTGGAGCCGGCCTTTGCTCGCCTTGGGGCGGACGCCACGGCCAATCAGGTTCTGGACCTGAAGGTCTGCGATCCGGCCATGGGGTCGGGCGCCTTCCTGGTCGAGGCCTGCCGCGCGCTCGGCGAGCGCCTGATTCAGGCTTGGGCGCGCTGGCCGGAGAGCCGGCCGCCGATCCCGGCCGATGAGGACGAGGAGCTGCACGCCCGGCGGCTTGTCGCCCAACGCTGCCTGTATGGCGTCGATAAGAACCCGCGTGCGGTCGACCTGGCGCGATTGTCGCTCTGGCTCGCGACCCTCGCGCGAGACCATGAGTTCACCTTCCTGGACCACGCGCTGAAATGTGGCGACAGCCTCGTCGGGCTTTCGCCGGCCCAGATCGCTGCGGCCAACTGGGACGAGGCCAAACCCGGTCTGCCGCTGTTCCGACAGCTGGTCCGCGAAAGGGTGGCCGAGGCGGAAACAGCGCGGGTGGAAATCCAGGCCGCGCCCGATGATACCGCCCGCGTGATCCAGGAGCAGCGGCATCGCCACGTGGAAAACCGGCTGGCACCGGTCAGGGTCATGGGGGACGCGGTTCTTTCGGCCTTCTTCGCCGCCGACAGGGCCAAGGCGCGGGAGAAGGCGCGGGCCGACGTCGAGAGCCAGATCTCCGGCTTATCACCGCGATGGGACCAGCTGGAGGCTGCCGCGAACCGGTTGCGGTCGGGCGAACACGGAATCCCGCCCTTCCATTGGCAGCTTGAGTTTCCTGAAGTGTTCGCGCGCGAGAATGGTGGGTTCGACGCGATTGTCGGCAACCCACCATTCTTGGGAGGCAAATCTATCTCGACTAACTACGGGGACGGCTACAGCCTCTGGCTGGAGGCGACAAATCCAGGCGGCACGCGTAGCGCGGACTTGGTCGCGCACTTCTTCCGAAGAGCGTTTGCGTTGCTACGGGTAGGTGGCGCCTTCGGACTGATCTCCACCAACACCATCGGCCAAGGCGACACCCGAGCCACAGGGCTGACGAAGATCCTCGCCAGCGGCGGTGCAATCTCGCGCGCCACACGCCGACTGAAGTGGCCCGGCGAAGCGGCGGTAGTGGTCTCGGTGATTCACATCCAAAAAGGGCCGGCACCAAGTCCGGTCTTGGAGGGTCGACAGGTTCAGCGAATCTCCGCCTATTTGGTTGAAGGGAACCTCGACGACTCACCCGCCCCGCTGGCGGCCAATTCTAGCAAGGCATTCGTCGGCTCTTACGTCCTCGGGAGGGGTTTTACCTTCGACGATGCGGCAGCAGCGAAGGGCGAGGCCGAAAGCCTCGAACGGATGCGCGAACTGATCACGGAGAACCCGCGAAACAGTGAGCGCATTTTTCCCTTCATTGGGGGAGAGGAAGTCACGACTTCTCCCACCCACGCCCACAGCCGGTACGTCATCGATTTTTTCGACCGGCCGATAATGCGCGATGCCACCCTGAAATCTTGGCTGCGCATGGATGAAGGAGAACGCGCGCGGTGCCGAACGGCGGGCGTCGTGCCTGCGGACTATCCCAATGAAGTCGCTAGCGATTGGCCGGAACTGTTGGAGATTGTCCGCCGGAGGGTGAAACCTGAGCGGGACCGTCAGAAGCGAGATGCCCTGCGAATTCGCTGGTGGCAGTATGCTGACAAGCGACCCGGGCTCTACGCGGCCATCGCACCTCTCCAATGGGTGTTGGTCACGGGTGCGGCAGCAGTAATGCACCACATGTTCGCTCGTTTGCCTTCAGAATATTTGTTCTCTCACAAGACAGTTGTATTGACGACATCTTCGGAATGGGAGTTTTGTATACTTCAGTCTCGTTTACATGAGATTTGGAGCAGGCAGTTCGGAACAACGTTTGGCTCCGTGGACGCCCTAACCTACAACCCCACACAAGTATTTCGGACCTTCCCATTCCCAACGGAGCCTTCAAACAAGGCCGCATTGCAAGCCGCCGGTTGCGCCTATCTAGATCGCCGCTCTGCGCTCATGATCTCGCGAAACGAGGGTCTAACTACGACCTACAACCGCTTCCACGCGCGCACTGAGGCCTCCGCCGACATCGTTGATTTGCGCCGCGAGCACGCCGCGATGGATCACGCTGTGCTCATAGCCTACGGCTGGGACGACCTCGCCGCGCGCGCGGCGCCTGAGTTCATTGAGCAGGAAGCCGATGAGGGCAAGGCCTCCAAGACCCGCCTCGACTGGCCCGCGGAGTTCAAGGACGAAGTCCTGTCCCGCCTTCTCGCCCTCAACGCCGAACGAGCCGCCGCTGAACGCGCTGCCGGCGTCACAGCCGCGCCGGACGATGATGACTCGATCGACGACGAAGCTGACGAGTAGCCGAGTCCGGCGTAGGTTCCGACTACGGCCGACGCCACTTGTCCGGGCGCCCCACCTTGGTCTGCCGGACGCGCTCTACGAACACATCCGCCCCGCGCTTCTGTGCCCAGTCGATCGCTTCCGCCTGGGTTGGCTTAACGGCGCTCGCCCGTTCCGAGCCAGGTTTGCGAACCGCGTAATCGCCTTCACCGGTGCGGCGCTCAATGAAAACTCTCTTGTCCGTCACTGGAACCTCCATGACTCAAGTGCGAATGGCTCATTGTGCAAGATAATCTTGCAAATGCCGCCTCGCAAGATTACATAGCTCGGGGGAGATGGTCATGGCGAACTTCATCGGAGCGAGGATCAAGGCGTTGCGCGAAGAGCGAAAGCTCTCGCAGGACGACCTGGCGCGCGTGTTCGGCTTCAAGGACCGTCAGACGGTTTCGGCGATCGAGACCGGCGAGCGACGCGTGACCGCCGAAGAGCTGGTCATCGCCGTAGAGAAACTCGGCGCCTCCCTCGACTATTTCACCAACCCCTTCCTCCTGGTCGGCGAGGGGCGGTTCTCCTGGCGGCAGACCAATGTCGGCACGCAGGCCCTTAACGGTTATGAGCGTAGCGCCGGCCGCTGGATCGCGGCCTATCGCGCACTGTCGCCCCAGGTCGGGCGCGCGGCGCCCCTGCTACGAAGGTCGCTGGGCCTGACGCCTCGCCACAGCTTCGAAGACGCCATGGAGGCCGGTGAGCGCTTCGTCGCCGAGTTCGAGCTTGGCGATGTGCCGGCTGACCGCCTTGCCGAGATCATGGAGCGGGCGCTTGGAATTCTCGTGCTTCGGGTGGACGCCTTCGACGGGATATCCGGCGCCGCCTGCCGGCTGCCCGAACTCGACGTGGTTCTCATCAACCGCAACGAGGTGGAGGGCCGCCGCAACTTCGACCTGGCGCACGAGCTATTCCATATCCTCACCTGGGACACGATGCCGCCGGAACACTCCGAGGCGGCCATAGAGACCGGCGGAAACCGGGTCGAGCAACTCGCTAACAACTTCGCCTCCGCGGTCCTGATGCCAGCGAAGGTCCTCGACGGGGTGGCTGACTGGTCAGCTTTGGCCGAGGCTGCCCTTGTGGCGCGGTTGAATGGCGCCGCTGATCAGCTGAAGGTGACGGCGTCTGCCCTCAAGTGGCGCCTTGTCGCCCTAAACAGGCTGAAGCCGGCGACGGCGCGGGCGATCCCCGACGCGGCCTTGCGCGACAATGGACGCGGCGAGGGGGCGGCTGTCCCGCCGCCGCCGTTTTCCAAGCCGTTCGTCGAAGTGATCGGCCTGGCGATCGAGGCCGGTCACGTGTCGGCCCGCCGGGCCAGTGGGTTGCTCGACCTGACGGTCGATGATCTGGGCGACCTCTTCGAGGTCTACGGGGCTCCATCCCCGATTGAGCTTTGATCATCGATGCCGCGCCACAAGGGTCCCCTCCTGATCGATACGAACATCATCCTGGAGTGCTTCCGGGTGGGGTCCTGGCGCGCGCTGACGGGCGGCTATCAGGTCGAGACGGTTGAGGATTGCGTGACCGAGACCCAGACTGGCTTCCAGCGCCGCCGGCCAGAGGCGCTGATCAATCCCGGTGAACTCACGGGCGGTCTGCACGCGGTGCACCCCGTGACCGACGCGCAGCGCGCGGTCGTGGCGCTCCGCGCCCCCGATATCGCCCTTGACGTGGGCGAACGTTCGCTGTGGGCGCATGCCCTGACGCGCGACGACGCCTGGGTTCTCTGCGGGCCGGACAAGGCCAGCATGCGCTTCGGGGTTCGGTTGGGCCTTCGCGACCGCCTCATCGCCCTGGAGTCGCTGTTCGCCGACGCCGGCCACCGGCCCAAAGAAGCGTTGAAGCAGGCCTACACGAGCAAGTGGCTTGAGATCGCCTTGGGACAACTTCTCTTTTCAGAAGGCCTCGGACGCTCATGACCAGCTCGCTTGATGTCCGTACTTGCATCGCCGGCGCCTTCCGCCGCGACCTGGTCGGCCCCGGTCCGGAGCCGGAGGATCTCGACCTCGCCAGTGAACGGCTGAATGAGAACCCCTCGCGCTGGTATCTCACCGGCTTCCTCGCGCCTGCCGATGACGAGCTGGCGCTCGACGGCGCCGAAGACGGCGACGCCTCCGCCGAGGCTGAAGAGCTGGAAATCGAAGGCGGCGAAGCCGACACGGACGGCGCCGGTGGCGCGGCGGGCGACAACGAGGAGGCCGAGGCGCCCAACGCCAGGCGGCGTTTCCTGCCGTCCTCCGTCGGTCTGACGGTCCTGCTCGATCCCGACATCCGCGAGATCGAAGCCGTCGTGTCC
>Ga0105250_10000553_pt1 | contig 25472 bp, 13 predicted proteins | sample KBSS54metaG_FD_80425 | JGI IMG/M metagenome (GOLD analysis project Ga0105250, IMG submission 80425) | Switchgrass rhizosphere microbial communities from Kellogg Biological Station, Michigan, USA - KBS S5-4 metaG | ecosystem: Host-associated > Plants > Roots > Rhizosphere > Soil | place...
ACCAGCCAGAATCAGCTGTTCGAGAACTTCCGGCGAGTTACTGGCCGGGCCAAGGGTAGCGACGATTTTGGTACGACGGACGGACATGCAAAGACTCCTGAGTTCAAGCGCTAGCGAAGGCTACTATGCTCTTGGGGTGTAGTCATTGTTCGAATGCACTACTTATTGTTTTCTTTATTGAACACGACGATTGGCGCAAACACTTCTGAAGATTTCTCGGCAAGGGTCGATAAAGAGCACAAGACAGGAGAACCCTCATGCGATTCGTACCCATTGCCGCCCTTGCCCTCAGCGTCCTCGCCGTGACGGGCTGCACCCGTTGGTCGATGAACCATCATTTGAACAACGCCTACAGCGCCTATGACCGCGGCAATTGCGAGCAGGTCATGCTCGAGCTGTCCAAGGTCGAACGCGCCAGCCGTGCCCGCCCGTATGTGTGGCCGGAGGTGTCGATGATGCGCGGCCAGTGCCTGGAACGGCAGAAAATGTTTGTCGACGCGGCGCAGACCTACCAGTTCATCATTGCCTCGTACCCCAACAGCGAATACGCCTACCGCGCCCGCGCGCGTCTGGAAACCTTGCAGAGCCTCGGCCACTACCCGACGCGCAGTGCCGCTGCGGTGGTGCGCCCGACTCGTTTCTGATGACAGTTGTCATACAAAATCTGGCTGTGTGTACAAGCTGAGCTATAGTCGAGTAACCCGGGTTTGGAGCTGAATCTGTAAACCCGGAGCAACACCTGCGACTGGCAAGTGGTCAGGTGACGGCGACTTGGCGACCGTCACACCGGAAGCGGGGAGAGCGGGCCTGCGACACAGGCACGTTCCGAAGCAAAGGTGCGGCTCTGTCATGGAGCCTTGCATGGCGAACTGCGCATGTTTACCGACCGCCGGATCGAACGGCACCAGTTGCCGTACTTCCTCAGAGTGTTCAACAGCGTTACCGACAAGCCCATCGGTTTTCTCGGCAACGTCTCCGCAGACGGGCTGATGCTGATCAGCCAGTTGCCGATGATGATCGGGGTGGACTTCCAGTTACGCCTGAAAATCCCCGCCAGCGATGGCTGCCAGCAAGTCATCGACTTCACTGCGTGTTGCGTGTGGTGCCATGAAGACGCCACGCCGCTGCATTACGACGCCGGCTTCATCGTACAGCGCCCGCCAGCGGAATTCGGCCAACTGGTGCAGGCGTTGCAGCAGTACTTCAGTTTTGAGCCGATGCCGGCTTCGGCCTGATTCAAAACCGCTAAAAGCTTTGCGAGCAAGCCTGCTCCCACACTGGATCCGGGGTGCACATGCATCCTGTGAGCTTGTCGACGAACGCGTCCTCCCCGTCACACGAACATTGACGGACAAGCTCTGTCATTTGGCCGTTCGTGATCCAGCTTCTATGCCAGCCACCTTCTCATCTCGCTCAACTGATTGATGCCATCGCGAGAAGCGGCGGCCTGTCAGTTCGATCCGTAAGCGTACAGACCACCGAACTCCAAGAGATGCGCAGGTAATGATTATCTGAAGTACCTGCTGACTGGCAGTCGCGTGACGTTGCCGGTTTGAGCTACCGCTCGTCGGGACTGTCAGATTTTACAGGTGTGTCGGCCCTGAGCGTGCGCATTAAATGGGTTGCCCAAAAAACTGTATCAGTTATCCAGCCTTTGCAATGTCGTGGAGCAACTCATGGACATAACAGATGATGATATCGAAAAAGAACCACTCGACGATTCGCCTCGCAAATTCGAGATGTCCAGCGCAATCGAGGGCACTACCGATCAAGAGCAAGTGTTGCCTGGTGAGAGGTTTGAAACCCATGTCCTTCACGCGCAAGAAGGGCAATATTGGGCAGAGCTTCGAGTGAGCTATGCATACAGTGCCAGTGGATCGTCGTTTACATGCAAGGTATTGGAGTATAGAGCGCTAAATAACTACCGATATAACGGCAATGTATTGTTTTATCTTTCGTTAGTCAGCGGTCAAGGAAATGTTATAGAACTTACGGATCAGGCTCACCAGACCGAAATATGGAATGAGCTTCATTATGAAGAGTCTATTTCCGCTAATCGGAGAGACGTCACCGTAGGCTTTGATTTTATCTATGACAGACAAGACGCGAGCGATCCTACCCTTAAAACCTATAAAATCGTCAGCTATCGCCCTCCACCACCCAGTATGAACATAATGGGTAACTTTTTTTCTTCAACATTTAATGTGACGGGGGACGCTTTAGGTGGTGCAACTTTAGTGCTGGATAGTGGCGCCGGTACGATTGGGTCGGGCCCGGTTGACTTATCGGGTAGGTGGTCTGTGCCGGTAACCGTCGCAGACACTGTCATGCATCTGAATATTCAGGCCTATCAGATATTCACGGGTAAATACTCCGACCGAACAGGGTACTCGACTGTTTATCGCGCCAAGTTTACTTGGCCGATGGCTAACTCAGTCATGAATACCAAGGATTTGATTGTTTTCAAGGGGGTTGCTGCGCCTGGTACTGCAGTCACGGTCGTCGATTACTCTGATAATTCCGATGTTTGGAGCGAGACGCTAATTGTTCCGGACGCCGCAATAGCTTGGGAGCTTCCTTCATTAAAAAAACTACTGCGCAGCGGAAATTACGCAGTTGTGGCAAAACTAAACTACCCGCGTGCTGCTGATTTATACAGTCCACCTGTCTCTTTTGGTTTTTTGGGGTTACCGGAGACTCTTAACCCGGATCCTTCCAATGCCTGGAATCAATCTTTTCCCGTGGAAGGCAGTAACGGTCTTGTCGGTGCAAGGATAGAAATATACCTGGACCTGACGAACACCTTGGTTGGCTCCGGCTCCGTGTCGAGTGCAAACGGTAGTTGGAGTGCTGCTGTCGCTGAGTTACCGGCAGGGCCGGTTAGCCTGGTCGCAGAACAGATCTTTCAAAACGTCCGTTCCGGTATAGGGCAGGCTCGCGGATTCAAAATCCGTCCACCGCAATTGAGGAACATAGCAACCAATATCGGCCTCGATGGACTAATAACGTTCAATGGGGATGGTTATACCGGTGCAACCGTCGAGATCGTTCGTGTCTCCGGACCTGACGCACCGCCGATTTCCCCTGTTCCGGTTGTGAATGGCAAGTGGGGGGCGACGGCAGCCGATTGGCCCTTTGGTGAGTACGGTTTCAGGCATCAGCAAAAGGTGCCTGATGGGGCAAATGGCTGGATTGAGTCGCTTCCATCTTCGACGAGCTATTTCACCAAGTACATGAGGGATATCACCGATCCAAGCTATACCAAAGTGTATCGGCCGGTCTTCAGCGGCAAGGGTTATAACGGCGCCACCGTGAGTTTTTACCATCCTGGTGGCGACCTCAAGGCTGCCCCTGATGCAGTCGTGAGCGGTGGAACCTGGTCGAGCACAGCCAATGAAGACTGGGGGCCGGTGAAGGATCGGGAAGTCCATATCCAGCAGTGTCTGGAGGAGCATTGTTCACTCAACCGTGTGGTGTTGAAGGTTTCGATTGCGCCCCTGCCACCCACGGTGGACGAGCCACCCCTGGAAGGCCTGAGACCGATGATCCGCGGCAACTGCCTGGAAGGCGCCACGGTGAGCATAACCTTTCGCGGCGACAACAACGTTTATAGCGGCAACGTTGAAAAGGACACATGGACGTTCCAGCGAACACAGCCGTTTCCCGCAGATGTCCCCCAAACCATCTTCGTTACCCAAACGGCAGCCGATCAGACCTCGGAGGCGCAATCCAGAGAATTCACGCTTTATCCGGCCATGTTCACACCGGTCATTATGTATCCGGTCGAAAGCGGTGACGTGGTGCCGGACGCGATGATCAGGGGCATCAAAGGTGTGAGCGGCGCCACGATGAAACTGCACGAGTCTCAGTTTCAAGAAGAAATAGCAGAAGCTCTGCTTGTCGAGGACGGCGACTGGGCAATCCAGCTCACTGGTTTGAAGTTCGGTGCGTTCACGATCTTCGCGAAACAGGAGCGCGACGGGCGTCCGTCCGAAAGAAGTGACCATCGAACTTTCAACGTGGTGGTGCCGCCACCGCAGATCAGCACACCGCAGGAGGGCGACAAAATGACTCGCACTGCGACGCTCAGGGGCGTGGGCTTCCCTTCAGCGCAAGTCGAGATCTGGTTCAAGGGAGCTGAGGCACCGTGGTTGAGCGATATTACGGTGCCGGTGAGCGGCGACTGGCAACAGGAAGTAGAGCTGCCGGTTGGCAACTACATTATCCGCGCCCGACAATTGTTCACGGAAAACAACAAGACACATGAATCTGCCTTCACAGAAGACTTGACCTATGACGTGGTCCCGGCAGCGCCCTTTGTCGAGACCCCGGTCGAAGACGAACGGGTCGGCCGGCAAATGGTTGTGTCAGGTTTCGGTGTGCCGGGCGATACCGTCACGGTGATGCAGGGGGGCGCCACGGCCAGCGCTGTTGTCCTCGAGGACCGAACCTGGTCGATCAACGTGGAAGCGCATACCGAAGGCGACATGGATCTGAAAGTGACATCAATGCTTGAGGGTTTCGAGTCAGACGCTGCCGTGCGCAAGGTCGTGGCGGGGCTGTATCTGCCCATCATCGCTGAACCGGCAGCGGGACGCCGGGTGCATGATCCGGTGGCCTTTTCTGGTGTGGGCGAGGAGGGCGTCGGGCGAGTCGTGAGCTGGTTCGACCCGGAGCAGAAATGGACGCCGCCGCTGACCGTCGCCGCAAACCAATGGCGCGGTAAGTCCGATGTGTCGTTACCCCCCGGCGGCACGTGGTGCCGGTTCCGGCAGACGCTCACATCGCAGGCAGGGGTTTCCGATTGGGCCGAGAGCGCACGCTTCGAGGTCGAGCCGGTGCCCCGCGACGCTGACTCACGAAAAGCCGACGAGCGGTCATAGAACCTGTCAGTTATGACAGTAGACGCTTAAGGCTATCCAGCATCAAATCGATCAGAACGAAGGGGCCGCCTGACGAATACGTCGGGCGGTTCAGGCCAGCTCTCGACCCAAGGAATCTGATCATGGCTGATCCGCGCCGTCCCGGCCTGCAACTGTACGATCAGTTGTTTACTGAAGACCCAAACGCGCAGGACGCGAGTGTGCAACCGCTCAAAACCTACCTGGAGAATGGCGGCTCGATTTTCCCGCTGGTGGAAAAAGGCGTGGAATACCTGATCGACGAGTATCAGATGAACAGGACGGACGCCCAACGGTTTTTACGTCGTGCCAACAGCATGGCCACTTACCTGAGCCGTCAGTTCATCGAGCAGCAACTGAGCGGTGGCAATGGCGATGGCGTTGCCAAGCCGGCGAGCGGGTTGTTATCGCTGGTGACCGGTCCCCGATACGAGCTGCTTTTCCATACCGAGTTCGAAAAACTGGCTCTGCCGGATTCTTTGGAGTCCTTCTTGTCCCCAGTAGCCTATCTGATCTTTTTGTTGCTCTGGATCCGCGACCGGATCGAATCGGTAAAACTTGATCCTCCAGGCTACCCGCTCAATGAGCGTCGTGCTGATCTGATGGATCTGTCTGTGGATTTCAGTGCAGTGTTCCGGTCGGTGTCTTCGGTGGACATCATCATCTCGGTTCTGGAGTGTTTCATTACTGAGCATCCGATAGAAAACCAGCCACAAAAGACCATCGAAGACGCGATGATTGAAGCGCGTTATCCCAATAGCCTGCCTTACTTCCAACCCTGGGCCAGCGCTGACGGTGTTGCGCAAATCAACGACCTGTCACTGGGTGATTTTGCCCACACAGTGCATTTGAACTACCCCTACTTTTTGCAATCCGGTACCTGGATTGATTTCGCCGAACGTGCGCTGGCACATTCGACGCGATTCGGACCCTATCAGCGGGAATTGTTAACGGAGCCTCCCGTAGAGCTTGCAGACCTTGCCGCGTTTTATCGGGATAACTATGGCTCAGACATAGAGCAGGGGCCGGGGCCGCAGAATCTGGATCAGGTCGCGTACTTCGGCGCACACACAAAGCTCGGCACGCTGGGGATTGAACGTTTGCTGTCCATTCGTGGGTTCGCCCCGGTGCGTTCGGCCAATGTGGTCTACCCCCAAGACTCTCCCCTGACACCTTCGACCCCTTTGACGGGTGCCGAAGAACCCGTCCCGTCGCCAGAAAGCGGGCGTTTCGGATCGGTCTACATCAACGCCAATGCCCACCCCGGCGTGATTATCAACGTTGCGGATGATGGCCCTGCGTCTCTGCATCGATTGTCTGTTGTTTACAACAATGTCGAGGGGCTTGCCGTCTTCGACCGGATAAACCGAATGGTGCGCCTGTGCAACTGGCTGGAACTGCCCAGTGATCAGGTGGACGCCGTGCTGGTTGCTGCGATCAGGGCGGAAGTGCACGGCGGTGCGGATAAAGAAAAATGGTGGATATCGGACAACGTCATACATGCCCTCGGGCTGTTCCAGACTTTACGCGAACGCTACAACTGCACGGCGGCGGACTTTGCGGTATTAATCAATGAGCTGGCCATTTACGGGAGCGGCGAAGCGCTATCGCAATTCGATCAGGTGTTCAACAGTCAAGGCAGCTATCGCGAACCTTTGTTGCTGGACGACGGCGAGTTTCCAGTCACGCCCGCACCGGGCGAAGTCGATCTGACCATCAGCCAGCTGTGCAATGGTCTGGGGATCGACACACAGACTTACCAGTATCTGGCATTGCAAGTGGCCAAGGCTCACAGCGTCAGCAACAACAAGTTCAAGCGCAGCTTGCCGATCATTTCCAGTTTTTATCGACTGGTGCGATTGTCCCGATTGCTGAGCCTCACCCCCGTCGAAGGCGTGTTGATGCTGCTACTGGTGGGGGGGGAGGACTGGCTCAATGAGTTGGCGGGCACTCCAAAAATTGGCTCGGTCGACAGCGAGACACCCGACGTTCTGAACATCATTGATGCTCTGCAATCGTGCGTGCAGTGGTGTGAGCACAATAACTTGCTTGCGTTATGGGTGTTGAAACACGCGTTGCCCCCGCAACCCGCCCGCGAAGCCTCCGAGCAGGATCAACAGCTGTTCGATCAAGTACGCAACCTCCTGCCAACGGCGCAATTCTCCAATGCATCGGTGTTGATGGCCGGCCTGCCGCCTGCCGGTGCAGCCAGCTGGCTGGATTTCCTAGTGACAAGTGTTGCAGAACTGAAGCCTGTTATCGATACCGATGGGCTGGTGCTGGCGCCCATCGGGACACCGGAAGAGTACTTGATTGATGCGCAAAAAAGGGTTGAGTGGGCAGTCGATCAGGCCCTCGGTACCCTGGAACCCGGGGTGCGCATGAGTCTGGCCAGCACCCTGCTCAAAGTGCTACTGGATGCCAGGGATGCCCAGGTGTCACTGGTCAAGGAAACGCTGGCGGCCTATGCCGAGATTGCATCGGATCAGGCAATTGCGGTGCTGAACTGGGCCGACAAAACGGTTTACCAGTTTTTGCGCCAGGTAAAATCACGTATCGATTCGAGCACCGAGCCATCCAGGCGTAACCCGGATGCTGATGAGTTGCTGACACTGTTGGCCGATGTACGGCGACGCGCTGAGGTGGTTTCAACGTTGGGGCTGAGTGCCACCCTGTTAGAGGATTATCTCGATTACGGTTATGACGCCTGGATGGGGCAGGCCAGAAAGGACCTTACCGTCAGCACCCTTTATCACCTGACCACGCTCAACCGGGCATTTGGCTTGAGTACGCAACCGGCGCAGAAGCTGCTCGACTACCTGCGCGAAGTCAACGCGCTGGAAGCAACCCTTGGCGAGCACGCGAAGCAGCTGTTGCATCAGGTTTCTACGATCAGACTGGCCGAGTTCTTCGACTGGAGCGTGCAGGAGGTGCGTGAATGCATCAATCGCATGGATCCGCAGCGGCCGATACTGAGAAACCTTAGCCAACTGGCTCTGTTTATCCGCGTCCGTGAGATGTCGACGAAAACGGGGATGGACGCACTGACGATTTTCCTGATGGGCCATTTGCCTGAAATCGTGGACAAGCAAGCCTATGCCGAGGCAGCCGAATTGGCCTTGCTGAGCCAGTCCGAGGCGCGTACGCCGCTCGCTCAAGTGGCGGGGGATCTGCGGCAGCTTGTGACCATGACTTGCGTTGTGGAACCCACCGAGGTTATCGCCCGCTCCACCGAAACAGCCACTTACACGGTCACGCTCAAAGATCCCAACGGAGACCCATTGAGCGGTATCCGGGTGCATTTTCGCGCCAGTCTGGGCGAAATCAAATCAGGCCACACCGATACCAACGGAATCTTCAAGGCCATCTATAAACCCGGTACCGCAATGGGCGTGGACACACCCGTTTTCTGGCTGGATCTGTTGGAGCCTGAGAACGCCCCGATCATCACCCTCATTTCCGACCATATCACCCTGGATTTCGTCGCGATGTTGAGCCCGCCGGTGCCTTCGGGGGTCGTGAAACGGGGCGATGAAGTCGAACTCTACGCAACGTTGATGGATGGTTTTGGAAACCTGGGAGTAGACGAGCTGGTGCGCTGGTTTGTCGAAAGTGGTGAGGACAGCGGAAACAAAGTGATCTTCCGGGGAAAACAGGGGAGTACCAATCTGGAAGGGCTCACGCGGGTGATGGTCTCCAGCGATACCGGCGGCACATTCAAGTTGAGCGTGCTTTGCGAGCGTAGCGGCACGAAGGCGCACTTCGATGAGATTACGTTCGAGGGTGGTGGGCCACCAGCGTGAGATGTCCCCAGTCCAGCATTTATTCCCCATCCAGGAGCAAGGGTCATGGCACTGAAACACATTGGCGATCTGCAGGAAAAACGGCGTTCCGCTTTGCTTGATTACTGCATCGGCCATGCGAGCCGGGCGAAATACCCTTTTGTGGAAACCCTGGCAGATTTGTTCGAACTGCTGCGCATGGATCCGCTGGACACCTATGCTGTGAAAAGTTCTTGGGTGGCCGAAGCGACCAGTTGCGCGCAACAGTACATTCACGCGGTGTACCGCAAACTTGAACCCGGTTATCCCAATCACCAGTTTCCCGCCAGCGATCTGGAAGAGTGGGGACTGTGCAACAACATTTCTGACTGGGCTGCCTTGCAGTTGATCAGGATTTACCCGGAACAAGTCGTCAACCCGTTTGTCCGCCAACGCAAGAGCAGCCTGTTCAAGACCCTCGAAAACGACTTGAACCAGACCCGCTTGAATGCCGATTCGGTGAAGGCGGCCTTGCGGAACTATCTGCAAGGCTTCGAGCAGACCTGCGATCTGGATGTCATCAGTTGCTACATGCACGGCCACACGCCTGACCGCGCCGATTACTATTTTGTCGGTCGTCAGCGGGTGCCGCCGTTCCTGTACTTCTGGCGCAAGGCCGAGATTGAGCTCACGCCCACCTGCGTTGCTGTCAATCCGGCGGCCTGGGGCGAATGGCGGGAAGTGGGGATCCAGCCAGCGTATCGGGTGCTGGATATTCGCCCGGTGTTCTGGAACGGCCAGTTGTGTCTGGTCTGGGCCGAGTGGAGTGACAAGGTCGAAGGTAAAACGGATGACGACTTCATCCCCGACAAACTGAGCGTCAACCTGGCCTTCATGACGCAGAACGGTCAATGGTCGGCGCCGCTGACTTTGTACAGTGCGCAAGCAGAGCCCGAGGATGCCAAGGATTTTCAGCTGATTGCCACGGTGTGGATCGATATGGGTTCTCCCAAAGGCAAGCTGGGGGTGTTGATTCCGGTGAAGGACAACGAATCAACTCCGGTAAAACCGGTGATACACAGGATTTACGACGTACTGATGCGTCCCGACATGACTGACGCAGGTGGCTGGCTGGATGTCGCGAAAGACCGGTTTAAAACGCTCGAGACGGTGCAGCATCCATTTAACCTTCAGGTGACGATGACCAGCGCGGTAAAGCCTGTCGGTTCCATGGCGGGTTATCTCGATCTCCGGGCCACGGCCCAGCGTGTTGACGAGAAAGATGTGCTGACCGTCAATGGTTTTTGCAGGCCTACGGGGCTGCCCGCCGGCGTTTCAGTAGAGTTCGAATTGGCCCTGGTCGGCGGTACCGCTACGGATCCTGGGCCGATTAAAGCGAAGTTTTCGCAAGCCGGAGACTGGGCCACTGCATCGCTGAAATTCGAACGTGACAAAGGTACTTGGCCCAGAGGCACAACCTTCACTCTCAACGCTACGGAAACCGGGTTTGGCGGCAAGGAATTCAAACTCGACATCGTCAATCTGGCGGACTTCACTCCGCCAAAACTGCTGAAAAACACCACCGATGCCGCGCAGTTTATTGCCTACGAATTGCCGGTTCCCTACCTGAAATACAGTCGCCTGAACTCACAGTTCGGCCCTGAACTGGTACTGCGTTCCAGTATCTCCGTCGAAGCTGTGCTGGACTGGGATACCCAGTTTCTCGTGGAGCCACCGCCAACCGGCAGTGAGTTCGACGAGCCCAACGGTGCTTTCGATGGTGCCAACGGGTTGCACTACTGGGAGTTGTTTTTCCATCTGCCGCATCTGGTGTACACGCGTCTGCGCGATGAAGAGCGTTTTGCCGATGCGCAGAAATGGCTGCACTACGCGTTTGATCCGCAAGCCATCGCCGATCCCGACAGGCCCGCCCCCAAAGTGTCGTACTGGCGCTGCCGGCCGTTGGCGAACGACGCCGGCAATCCCGGCTGTGAGGCACTGGCCCCCGCCGATCCGGATGCCATCGGCTATTCAGCGCCCAAGCACTTCAGGATTTTGATGTTCTGCGAGTACGTGAAAAATCTCATGGCTTGGGGCGACTGGTATTACCGTCAACTGACCCGCGACAGCCTGGTGGCGGCTAAATTGTGTTATGTGCAAGCCGAATTCCTGATGGGCAAGCCGCCTGTGGCCCGAGCGGTGAATCGCTGGCAAACCGCTACTGTGGCAAGTCTGTTGGGCGCAAGCAGTAGCCGTCCGGCGCTGGAGGCGTTTGAACAGTCGCTCGCCTTCAGTCTGGCGGATGTCCCGTCCGGTTCCGATATTGCGCCAACGCTCGGTTTGTTGGCTGCCGGGCCGTTCAGGATTCCCATCGATCAAGCGTTGATGGATTTGTTTGACGCTCCGGGTCAACGTCTGCACAACTTGCGCAACAACCTCACCCTCGATGGCAAGCCGCTGGATATCCCGCTTTTCAGCCCGCCGTCCGATCCGAAAGCGTTGCTGAATTTTCTGGCCTCGGGTGGCGTCGGTGGGCCACGGCCGATGGGCGGGCGGTTGGTTGTCGGCGCGTTTCGCTGGCGCACCGTTCACGACATCGCCTCGCGTGCGGTGCAGGTGCTAGAGGGTTTCGGCAATCAGGTACGCGATATGCTCGAACGACGCGCGCGTGCCGAGCAGGAAGAACTGCAGCAAACACATCTGGTGGAATTGGGCGACTACTCTCGAACCGTGCAGGAGCAGTCCATCGCTCAACTGGAGGCCAGCGTCAGGGCGCTGGAGCAGAGCCGGGACGTGGCGCTACAGCGGCAGCAGGCCTACGCGCAGCGCTATAACGAGGACGTGTCGGCGGTTGAATATCAGGTCATGGCGAGCTTGAAACAGTCGAAAACCCATGCCTTGACCGCCAAAATCCTCAAACCCACCGGAGCGGTCATCGCGGCGTTGCCAAAAATCTTTGGCGTGGCCAATGGCGGGATGAAACCCGAAAATGCGATCGATGCCGTGTGCTTCGGCCTGGAAATCGCCGCAACGATGTTGCAAATCGACGCCGACGGTCAGGCCACTACCGAAGGTTACCGTCGCCGCCGCGACGAATGGGCGCTGCAACGTGATCAGGCCGAGTCCGAGGCCGTCGGCCTCAGTGTGCAGGTCGAGGCACAACGCCATGCGGTCACCGCGGCTCGCACGAACCTTGCACAAACCCTGCGGGCCAATGCTCAGGCGCTGGCTGTTTACAACTTCCTGAAAAAGCGCGCGAGCAATGCCGAGCTGTTTGGCTGGATGCTTGGCCAGTACCAGGCTTTGTACTATCAGACCTATGACGCCGTGATCAGCCTGTGCCTCAGTGCCCAGGCGTCGCTGAATGCTGAAACCGGCGATTACGATGCGCAAATTCCCTTGCCCAATGTGTTTCTGGAACAACGTCATGGTTTGACAGCCGGCGAGCATTTGCGCGTGCATTTGCTGCGGATGGAGCGCGAATATCTGCAGCGCTACGAGCGTCGGCAGGAGTTGGTGAAAACCGTTTCCTTGCGCAAATTGTTCAACGACAAGGTTGAACCGCAGCCAGGTATCGCCAGCTGGGACGTTGCGCTCGCACAGCTACAGACAACCGGCACACTGGAATTCCAGCTGACCCAGTTGCTCTTCGATCGTGATCATCCGGGACACTTTTGCCGGCAGATCAACTCGGTGGAAGTCGATCTGCCGGTGCTGACCGGACCGTATGAGGATCCGCGGGGGGTCTTGCAGCAGATCTCAAGCAAGACGGCCACCCGGGCAACGACGCAGTCAGTGCAATACTTGCATAAACCAGGGGACGTGGCGCCTGGCGACGTGTTGATCAATTTGCGCAGTGGCCAGCAAATCGTGTTGTCGGTCGGGATCGCCGACAACGGTCTGACGGCAATGAAACCCGATGAAGGCTTGCTCAATCCCTTCGAACACACCGGCGCGGTGTCGAAGTGGATGCTGTTTTTCCCTTGGCATTTGAAGCAACCGCAAAAAGACATGCTGCTCTCCATGACCGACTGCATCGTGCGTATCCGCTACACGGCCAAGGTTGGCGAGCCGACCTTTGTCAGCAAAGTAATTGATCTGGTTGACGAATTTGAAAGTGTCGCGCGCAACAGTCAGGTCAAAGGAGTGGGCCAGTCATGAATGAGCCGATCGTTCAAGCGAAGCGGAATCTGCTGTTCAATGGTGATTTCAGCGAAGGGACACAGGGCTGGAAAAAAAGCGGTCTTTCGATCGGTGTATCGGAAGACTGGTTCGCCGGGGAGCGAATCATACTGCTGCACCTCTCTCATAACAGTGCTGTCAGCCAGGAGTTTGAAGTTCCGAGAAAAACCGCCAGCGATGCGCAATACCGGCTGAGTTTCCTGTGCGAGACGATCCACCAGCAGTCGGGATGGCTATACCTCTTCAAGGGTTCGGAAGAAATATTGAAGGTAGAGCTGAAACCCGCGGTTGGCCGCAACCATGAAGAGGATCTGGCTCGATTGGCGGCCGGGCAACCTTTGGAGTTTGTCCCGAAGGAATATGACCAAGCGCTGAATTCATCACTCGACGCCGGCGAAAAGCTTCGTATAGAGATCAAGAGTCCGCAAAACAACGATGGGGATTACCACTCGAAAGTCCGTATTACCCGCATCTACCTCCAGTTGCACCTGGCCCCGTTGAAACTGCGAACCATGAAACTGGATGATCAGGTTCTGGACGAGGGCAGCATGTTGTATTTTTGTCTGGGGGCAACCGGCGGCGACCCACACAGTTTGACGTGCGAACCTGAACCGGAGAATGCCTGGGAGAATACCGAGGCAGCACTGGCGCTTACTGATAATCCACAGCAAGCGATCATCGTCAAGCCGGGTCCGGAGGTTGAACAGTTGCTGACAGGGCAATGGTCGTTCTACTGTCCAGTGGTCGGTGATGGGGATCTATATTCGCTCACGCTGAACCTGATCAACCGCTACAACTCAGAGCCTTATACGTTCCCGGCATCGCTGGGACATCATCGCCTGGAGTTTCGCGAGAGACTCGAAGCCGCGTATTACCCGGTACTGGAGCATCAGCAAAGCGTGCGTCTGGGCGTGCGGGTGGCGTCTTTCTATACGCATCAGACCCTCGCGGGCCAGACGGTCAACTGGTCGACGGAAGAGCGGGTGATAGCAGCCTCTGTGTCCGATGAGTACGGTTGGGCTTACGTTGTTTTTGAGCCGGCGAAGGCGGGAGAAGTGGTCGTCGTGGCGTCGGTCGAGAGTCGTTACTACGCCAATGGGGTTTACACCGAACCGTTCACGGTGCACGTACTGCCCACTGATCCGTGGAAGGACTTGCGCGCCGTTGTCGAGGATGCCGAGACAGCCTGGGATGCGAACGGTTATCCGAATCGTGGCGACAGCTATGAGTTGCAGGTGCGTCTGCCGCAAAACAGTCCATTGCTGGACACTGAGCTGTCCTTGCATTCGAGTGGCGACAGTCATCAACAACTGGGCGTCGATGTCAGTCCACCCCTTGCGAAGTGGGTGCCGGTCACACTGTCCGACACGCACTGGACGCTGCGCTGTGATGATGAGCTCGACGGCCGTTTCCTGCTGTCGCTGATTTGCTCGAAACTGTTGCTGCCATCGCCGGGCAAACCGATGTCGCTGGCGCGCAATCGGGTCAGGGTCGGCGATGTGCGCGAAGCCAACAAATTTCCGGTGGTCGATGAGCAGGAAAGCGTGTTGTTGCGTGTGCAAGTCGTGCATGAGACGGCATTCGCTGACGGTGACCCGGTTCGTAACGCGTTGGTCGACTGGCACACGCCTGAAGGCATTATTACTGCCCGGAGCGGGGCTGGTGGCTGGGCAAACGTGTTCTACACCCCATCAGCAGCCGGTGATTTGAAGGTCACCGCCCACATCAAGGCGCACCCGGAAGCCGTGCCGATCACTCGGGAGTTCGAGGTCCGGGCGATCGCTACCAGCCCCTGGAAGAGCGAGGTCGAGATCCGGTTGGATGGTGAGGTCGTCGAACGCAATACGCTCGGTCTGGTTTGTCGAAAAGGGCGTTTGCACACCTTGAGCGTCACCCCTTTGCCGGGCAGTCCTTGGGTCGGCAAAGCCATCAGCCTGCACTGGCGTGGCGATGATCCCGATATCGGTTTACAGCCTTCCGATTTGGGGAAAGGCAAACCTTTGGCAGCGGCGGGGGTGCAATGGACGCTGAGTTCAGCGGCGCAAGACAGCACCAGCAGGCTGTTTGAGCTGGAGCTGCGTCTGGAAGGTGTCGACAGTGTTCGAGAGTTGTCCGGGCGCCTGTTGTCTGTAGATTTGAGCACGGAGGTCAGCCTGCTGCTGGATCAGATCCGGGCGGCGCCGGACGAACAAGCGCTTTATCCGTGTCTGGGCGCCATTCACTGTTTCAATGTGTTGCCCAATGCGTTAAGCCCGCTGTTGGGGTTGCAGGCCGCGCTGAGTTGGTTGGGCGATTCACCAGAGCAGCTCAATGCAACGATTGTCCCCCCGCTGGATGATTTCCAGTTATTGAGTGATGGAGGGGCGATCTGGAAGCTGAATTTTTCCGCCAGCGAGCAGCCCGGTCGATTCGCGCTGAAGTTTGCCTTTCCTGAGCTGGGTTATGTCGCCGAAGCCAAACCGATGGTGTTGGGCCATAACAAAGTGAGGATCCATGCCTTGCGCGAAGCAGCCGTGGATCCTGTCGTGGGTCAGGCCCCCGCCTGGCTGTGGGTGCAGGTGTATTCGCATTTCACCGACCGTCCGGTGGAGCTGGTTCCGGTGAAATGGTGGGACGGCATGGATGGCACGACAACGTCCACCGACCCCGAGGGCTGGAGCGGTTTCGACTTCCGTCCAAAAACCGGCGGCATGCATTCGGTGACGGCGCTGGTGGACAGCTACTTTGACAACTTCGAAGACACTCGCACGGTAGCCTTCAAAGCGCAGCTAACGGATCCGTGGGCCGGCTTGATGGTCAGTTTCGACAACAAGCCGGAACAACTGTGGAGTGAGAAAACCTGTTTCCCGCGTCGCAAGGGCCAGCATCGGATCGACGTGAAAGCCCCGGCCAGCAGCGCATTGCTGGATCACGGTCTGGCACTGGGGATGACAGGGGCCGGGCCAATGGAACTGGGCATACGCTTCGATGAGCCCGCGCTCGGCGAATTCACGCGGTTCAGTGAGAAAGGACTCACCTACTTCCTTTCCGTTGGAGATCTGAAAAATGCCCGTTTCGGGCTGTGTTTTGCTTCTGAACGCTTGGCGAGTCTTTCTCCCGTCAACGCGATGTCTTTGGGGGAAGGCGCACAAGTGGTGAAAATTGCCGAGCGTTCGCGGGTCAGTCAGACGCTGTTCTGGGGCCAGGCTGTGTTCGAACCGATCACCATTGTTTCGGTTATCAGTGGCAAGCCGATGGCGGGAATGATGGTTGTCTGGAGAAGTCTGGATCTGGGCGAGGTGACAACGATCACCAACTTCTACGGCGAGGCGTGGATCCGCTTTGTACCTACAACACCGGGAGCGGCACAGCTGACGGCGACAGTAGGGGATGCGCAGCATTCGGAATCGATTTCGTTGTCGTATTTCGTCAATGAACCTCGAAAAATAAAGGAACTGTTCAGTGATGATCTGCCGGGTTATCCGGAGCAGGAAATCCTTATTCGAGCGACTGTGGTGTCGGCCCTGACCGGCGAGTCCATGCGAGACGTGTGGGTGAAGTGGGAGTATGAGAATGTCTCGATAACGTCGAGCAAGACGAATGCACAAGGGATCGCCGAGTTGATTTTCAAACTTCCGTTCATAGGCCAAGGTGTGCTGTACGCCTCCGTCGAAGGCGGGTACGCGGGCTGGGAGGTGAAGTCCCTCCTTCTTGTTGCAGATGTCCCGCAATTGAACCCGTTGATCGTGCCGGGAGGCGATGTGATTGAGGTCGAGGAGTTCACGCTCGTTTACGCCAAAGTCATTTCTTCTGTCAGCAGAAAACCTATTGAAGGTGTGGAGGTCGTTTGGTTCAAGGACGACATCGAACAAGCCAGACGCACTACGACCAATGTGCGTGGTGAAACGCAGGAAAACTTCAGGGCCAATGCCACGGGCCGCATGTCGATCAAGGCGCAGATCCGTGATCCAGAAGGTGAAGCCTACGATAGCCAGACGTTTGTATTTACGGTCGTTGAGCGTTCATGAGGATGTTGAATACTGCTAAAGCATCCCTGCTTTTTTCAATTGCTGATACCGCGTCACCAGTTCGGCCCCCAACTCGGCGGGCCGAACATCCACTACCGGAACGCCATGAGCGCTCAACCGCTCATGGAGTTCTGCTCGTTCATTCAGGTAACTCACCGTGCCGCAGTAAGCCAACGCCTCGGGCAGGGTTTGCACCGCTGACTGGCGTAACGTATCCAGCGTCTCTTCGCGCAGGCTGGCAACCAGTAACCGATGTTGTGCGCTCAGGCGTTTGACCGCGCTCAGCAGTTCCTCATCGTCCTCATCGCGCAGGTTGGTCACCAGCACCACCAAGGCCCGGCGCTTCTGTCGCGTCAGCAGTTGATTGGCAGCGGCCTGATAATCGGCAGGGCGTTGCGTGCTGTCGAGGTCATAAACCGTGTTCAGCAACACGTTCAGCTGCCCGCTGCCTTTGACCGGCGCGAGGTGGCGTGGGTGTTCGCTGGCGAAGGTACTCAGGCCCACCGCATCGCCCTGGCGCAACGCCACATAACTGAGCAGCAGGCAGGCATTGAGCGCGTGGTCGAAGTGCGACAGTTCATCATCCTGGCTGCGCATGCGTCGGCCACAGTCGAGCATGAAAATGATTTGCTGGTCGCGCTCGTCCTGATATTCGCGGGCAATCGGTGTGCGTTGACGGGCGGTGGCTTTCCAGTCGATCTGACGCAGGCTGTCGCCTTCGCGGAATTCGCGCAGTTGGTGAAACTCCAGACCCTGACCGCGACGTTGCCGCTGGCGTACGCCGAGCTGGCTGAGCCAGTTGTCCACGGCCAGCAACTCACCGCCGTAGAGCCGGGCGAAGTCGGGGTAGACACGGGTCTGGTCGCTGACATTGAGCAGGCGTTTGCCTGACCATAATCCCAAGGGACTGGGCAGGTTGATTTCGCAGTGCGCGAAGTTGAAATGACCGCGTTTGAGCGGGCGCAGACGGTAGCCGAGCAGGCTGCGCTGGCCGGGTTGCAATTCAATCGACAGGGGCAGGTTTTCGAAACTCAGGCTTTCTGGCGGATGGTCGAACAGTTGAATGTGCATCGGCTCGCTGAAGTCATGTTCGACTTCCAGACGCACTTCACCCCAACGGCCGAGTGCCAGACTGCCGGGCATCTGTCGAGTGACGCGTGGCGTCGGCAGACGTTGCAGGCGCAGCGCATCCAGCACCGCCAAGGCCAGCAACGCCAGCAGCAAACCCCAGTTGATCGATATAAGACTGGCCGGGATCTCGATCTCCAGTGCGCGCAACGTGCCCAGCACAATGCCGATGGCCAGCAGCAAGGCCAGCCAGATCAACAGCAGTTTCGACGGCTTCATGCCCTCACTCCGTGCAGGAGCTGCCGAAGGCTGCGATCTTTTTGGCTCATCCCGAATTTCACAGACGCGGCGCCGGAATCTGCTCAAGCAGTTGCTGGAGCACTTGATCGACCTGCAGGCCTTCGATATCCAGCTCCGGGGCAATGCGCACCCGATGACGCAGCACCGCCAGCGCGCAGCCTTTGACGTCGTCGGGAATCACGAACTCACCCCCACGCAGCAAAGCGCGAGCGCGGGCACAACGCACCAACGCAATCGAGGCGCGCGGCCCGGCGCCGAGGGTCAGCCCCGGCCAGGTGCGCGTGCTGCGCGCCAGGCGCACGGCGTAATCGAGCACCTGATCGTCCAGCGGCAAATCGCTGGCGATGCGTTGCAAGGCTTGCACGTCCTTGGCTTGCAACACGGTGCGCAGCGGTTGCACATCGAGCATGTCGGCGCGGGTCGAACGGCAGACCTGACGCACCATGTTCGACTCCTGATCGGCGTCGGGATAATCCATGCGCACTTTGAGCATAAAGCGGTCGAGTTCCGCTTCGGGCAGGGGATAGGTGCCTTCCTGCTCAATCGGGTTTTGCGTCGCCAGAACCATGAACGGTTGCGCGATCGGCAGGGCGCGGCCTTCGAGCGTGACCTGACGCTCCTGCATCGCTTCGAGCAAGGCTGCCTGGGTTTTTGCCGGTGCGCGGTTGATCTCGTCGGCCAGCAACAGGTTGGTGAACAACGGGCCTTTGCGCAGCTTGAACTGCTCGGTTTGCAGGTCGTACACGGCGTGGCCGGTGACGTCGCTGGGCATCAGGTCCGGAGTGAACTGAATCCGCGCAAACTCGCCGCCGAAGCAACGGGCCAATGCCCGTACCAGCAGGGTTTTACCCAGCCCCGGCACGCCTTCAAGCAACACGTGGCCACCGGCGATAAGCGCTGTCAGCACGTCGTCGATCACCTGATTCTGGCCGATCAGGGCTTTCTGCAATTCGCCGCGCACCGCTTGCGCCAACTGGCTGGCACGCTGGCGTTGCTGGGCGGCGTGGCTGGCGCTGCCGGGCTCGATCTGTTCAGTCATAGCGTGTTCCTCAGGGTTTGCAGGTGGGCGACCTGGCGGCAGAAATCGGCGCTGGATATGCGCCGGTTCGGCACCGGGCTCAGGGCCTGGCTGATAGCGCGGGTGGGTTGCCGGGTCAGGCGCGACAACGCCAGCCATTGTTCGGCAACGTTCAATTGATCAAAGCCAGGGTGACGGCGGCGAGCGCGGCGCAACACGTCCTGTTGCAGTGCTTGCAGCAGCGCTTGCTGGCCGTTGTGTCGCAGCAGGAAATCGGCGCTGGCGCGCAGGTGCTCCTGCAATTGCCGGCGTCCACTTGGCGCGGGTAATTGCAGCGGGCCGTGGCGTACCCCGATGTGCCAGAGCCACAGGCCGATCAATGCGAGCAAAGCGACAATGGCTTGCGGGAAGTAGCGCCAGAGCAAGGTCAGCAGGCCATCGTGCTCGGTGTTGTAGATCAACGTGACGTCGGTGTCTGCGCTCAGGTACCAGAGCAGCCAGGCGTTGTCGTATTGGCTGATGGTGTTGTTCTTCCACAACTCGGCGTCGGTGACCACGGTGATCGTGCCAAGGCTGTAGGGCAGCTGCATCATGTGCGTGGCCTTGGCGCTGTTGGCCCAGGCTTGCGCAAGATTCTTCGGGTCGTCGAGGTGGAAGTCGGTGTCGAAACCGGCGTAGGCCGGTGCGTCTTCGTCTTCCAGATAGAGTTTGGTCAGTTTTGGGAAACGCTCTGGCTCAACGTCGGCGGGCAAGTCTTTCAGATCCTTGCTCAGGGATTGATGCAGTTGCACCCGGTCGAGCAACAGGTCGTTGCTTTGTTTGGTCTGTTCATCCCACAGCGATTCGGCGACGAATACCAGCCGCCCGCCGGCGCGCGTCCAGTTCAACACTTGCTCGACCTGACGCGGAGTCATGCGAGAGCGGTCGTTGAACAGCAGAAGTGTATGGCGGCGCGGATCGATATCGGGGAGCAGCGCGAGGCTTTCGGCATGGCTGACCATGAGCCCACGCTCACGTAAAAAGATCTCGGCCGCCAGATAGGGATTGGCTTGCGCGGCGGGCGAGGGGCCGTGATCGACTTCTTCCTGATAAGGCTTGGCCTTGAGGTAGAGGAAAACGCTCAGCGCGCCCAGCAGCAAGGCGATCAACGCAGCGACCGACCACAGTGTCCGGCGACTCAACGGGCGGCTCCGGGGCCGAACAAGGCGCGCCAGCCATCGCACAATTCCTGCTGCATGGACGCCGGTGGTACGCGATGCCCGTAGGCCATGTTCTGCCAGTGATTGGTCAGGTTGCGGCTGAAGGCGAGCAGTTCGGCGCGCTGCAATTGTTCAACGTGCGCCAGCACCTGGAGTTCGGTGTCGGCGGGTTTCAGGGTCAGGTCGAAGTCGTGGAGCAGATGGCTGAGCAGCCCTCGATAGAGCAGGCCCAGCGCTGCACGGGGTTGGCTTTGCCAGAGTTGTTCGGCATGGGCGGCGATGTCATCAGGCAAGGTGTCGCGGTTCAAATCCAGACCGAAGGCTTGCTGCGGCAACGCGCGTTTCGGTTTGGCAGGCAGCCTCGGTCGGCGGCTGACGAAGGCTTGCAGAAACTCGCGATAACGCCAGATCAGCCAGCCGAGCGCAGCAATGACCGCGCCCCACAACAGCACTTCAATGACCTTCGCCAGTCCATTCAAGTGTTGCCCGTCGAGCCAGCCCAGCAGGGTTTTCAGCCACTGCGGCGCTTCACCCGGTGTTTGCGCTTCGGCAGGTTTCGCCGGGTCGTCGCCAAACCGGTAGCGGGTGACGGATTCCTTGTTCTTGAACGGCGGTTGCTCAAGCAGCGCCTTGATGCTGTCACGGGAGGCCTGACTGGTGAGCGGCTGATTCAACAGTCGCGGCGCCTGGGGACTGTCATCCGGCTCGGCGGCCCACGCGGAAGGCGCATTCGGCAGCAGCAGAAAGACCGCCAGCAGCACCCCCAAAACACCGTTGTTGAGACGATGACGCAAGCGGCGGAACACCAGCTCGATATCCCATGCTTCCAGCTGTGTGCGGCGGTTCAGATAAAGGCTGAAGCCGCAGGCGACGTAGATCGGCTCCCACACCACCAGCACCAGCGCGTAGAAAACATTGGTCAGGTGTTCGAGCCAGCGCCAGTCGTGATCCGCTGCGAAGATCAGTGATTGCCAGTCCCAATCCGTTTCGATCTGCTGCGGCAACAGCATATAGAACAGCACCATCAGGCCGATCCACAGCGCAGTTTCCAGATGTACGCCGATAATGGTCAGCCACTGCGCGGCACCGGTGTTGCGTTGCAGCAGCACGTGCAGGCGTTGCTGTCGGGCATTGCCATCGAGGCCTTCGAGTTGCACTACCGGCAGCAGAAAGCTGCGGCTCAAACTCAAGCGGCGCCAGGTCAGGCTGGCCAGCAGTTGCGGTTTGAGCAGGCGCGGCCATTCGCGCAAGGCTTGTTTAAGTGTCGGCGTTTCGCCGAACAGCGCTTTCGACAGGATGTACAACGGCAGGCGTTCATACGCTGGTTTCAGCCACCAGAAGATAAACACCGCCAGCGACGGCGAATCCCAGAACAACAGGCTGAGCAAAGCGAACAGCGGCAAGGTGACGATCGCCCAACTGGTCATCAGCAGACGGCGATGTTGCTGGCTCATCAGTACGCCGAGGTCCATGGCCTCCCAGGTCGTACGCGGACGGATCACCACGGTGGCGTCACTCAGGCGCATGGCGGGTCCTTCCGGCGAACAACAGATAGACCACGACCAAAGCCCAAAGCCCGGCGCCGACCAGATATTTGGTCAGCGGCGTGACGCTGGTTTTCGATGACCAATAGGCTTCGATAAACGCAGCAATCAGCAGGAACAACATCACGCCGCACACCAGCAGCACACTTTTGCGCGCCGCCCGTTTAAGCGCTTCGCTGCGGGTCAGCCGTCCGGGCGCGATCAACGCCCAGCCGAGTTGCAGACCGGCCGCGCCGGCGAGGGCGATGGCGGTGAGTTCAAAGGCGCCGTGGGCGATGACGAATGACCAGAAGGTCTGGCCGAAACCGATCTCGCTGAGATGCCCGGCGACCGCGCCGATGACCATGCCGTTGTAGAACAGAAAGAACGCACTGCCCACGCCCATCAGCAAACCGCTGGCAAAGGTCTGAAAGGCGATGCCGATGTTGTGCATCACGTAGTAACCGAACATCACCCAGTCTTCGCTGGCTGCACGTTCGGCGGGGCGCCCGAGGTGGCCGGCGACCGGGTCGTACATGCCTTGCATCTCGCGCACTTGATCGGCGGGGATCAGGTTGTAGACCAGTTCGGGAAACACATACACCAACACCCCGACGCCGATCAGGCTGCCGAAGAACAGCAGGCTGGCGACCAGCACAAAAGGCCATTCGGCGCGCACCAGGCGTGGGAAGTCGGCGAGGATGAAACTCAGCAGATTGGCGCCGAGTCGGCTGCGATGACGGTACAGCTGTTGATGTCCGCGCAGTACTTGTTGTTGCAGCGAATCGATGAGGAAACTGCTGTAACCACGCTCCTGAGCCAGCGCCAGATGTTGGCAAAGCCGTCGATAGGCCTTGGGGAAGCCGGCGACTTGCGAGGTGTCCTTGCCACGTTCGAGGCGTTCGAGGGCCAGCGCAAAACGCTCCCATTCGGCCTTGTGGCGACTTTCGAAAAGGCTTTGCTTCATGTCGGGCCCAACAAGCCGCGAGCGATGCCATTGAGTTCAGCGACAGCCTTTGGCGCAGAAATATGCAGAGGCTGGGCGAGCAGCGCCGCCAGCTCATTGACCCGCGCTGGCGATAAATCACCTTGGCGCTCGGCAAAGCCCAGCACGGCGCGTTGTTCGGCGAGTGTCAGGGCAACAGGTGAACGGCGAGGTTCGGCATCAGGTAGTTGCGGACGCATCAGCGGACGTTCGCTATAGATCACCAGCGTACCGGCAGCGATATCACCGAGGCGTTTGAAGGCCGGGTGGTGCAGGCAACTGAGGGTGCCGAGGAAGTAGCCGAAGGGCAGCAGATCGACAAAACGCAGCAGGTTGCGCAGCAGTGAGGCCGACCAGCCAATCGGTGTGCCGTCGTCGTGCACCACGCGCAGCCCCATCCACTGTTTACCCGGCGAGCGGCCCTGACGCAGCACTTCGAACAGCACCATGTACCACCAGCTGATCGCAAACAGCAGCAGCGAACCAAGACCCATGCCGAGCTTGCCGAGAAACGCCAGGGCGATGAACAGCACGCCCATGATCACGCCGCGTATGGCCAGATCGATCGCGAAGGCCACGGCCCGCACCATCAACCCGGCGGGACGCAACGGCAGGTCGATACCTTCCGGCGTTTCGACCTGATGCCGCGTATCCAGCGGCGGGGCCAGCGGTGCTTTCCTTGGCGGTGCTGTGGGCTCGAGCATGGGCTACCTGATGTTCGCCTGTTCGGGGTGCAAGTGAGGCCGATGCTAGCAGCCTCTCGGGGGAAAACGACATAACTATGTATTGCACATCGTAAAGCGCGAAGTGTTTGAATGACGCGAGGCTGGCCGCGAGCGCGGTCGAGCGCCTAGACTTTGCCGATCTTCTGTTCAGGAACCGCCCGTGACTTCAATCTTCTGGTACGACTACGAAACCACTGGCATCAATCCGCGTAATGATCGCCCGTTGCAGGTGGCCGGGATTCGCACCGACCATGCGCTCAATGAAATCGACGAGCCGGTCAACCTCTACTGCCAGCCCAGCGAAGACATCCTGCCGCATCCGGCGGCGTGCGCGATCACCGGCATCACCCCGAGCCAGCTCGCCGAAAAGGGTTTGAGCGAAGCGGACTTCATGACGCGGGTGCACGCTCAACTGGCGGCTCCCGGCACCTGCGGCGCCGGTTACAACACGCTGCGTTTCGACGACGAGATGACCCGTTACAGCCTGTATCGCAATTTTTTCGACCCGTACGCCCGGGAGTGGCAGGGCGGCAACAGCCGTTGGGATCTGATCGATGTGGTACGCGCCGCCTATGCGTTGCGTCCTGACGGCCTGGTCTGGCCGACCGATGACGAAGGCCGGGTGACGCTCAAGCTTGAACGCCTCACAGCGGCGAACAATATCGATCATGGTCACGCCCACGAAGCCTTGTCAGACGTGCGCGCCACCATCGCACTGGCGCGGTTGATCCGCGAGAAACAGCCAAAACTGTATGACTGGCTGTTCCAGTTGCGCAGCAAGCAAAAGGTCATGGATCAGATTCGTCTGCTGCAGCCACTGGTGCATATTTCCGGGCGTTTCTCGGCCGCGCGCAGTTATGTCGGTGTGGTGCTGCCATTAGCCTGGCATCCAAAAAACCGTAACGCCTTGATCGTCTGCGATCTGCACCTCGACCCGCAGGGGTTGCTCGATCTGGACGCGCAGACCCTGCGCCAGCGGTTGTACACGCGTCGCGACGATTTACTGGAAGGCGAGTTGCCGGTGCCGCTCAAGCTGATTCACATCAACCGTTGCCCGGTGGTGGCGCCGCTTTCCGTTTTGCGCACGCAAGATCAGCAACGGCTGGGGCTGGACATGGCGCTGTATCAACAGCGAGCACTGCGGCTAACTGACGCACAACAAAGTTGGAAAGATAAAGTTGCAGAGATTTATGTCAGTGAAGATTTCACGCCGAGCGAGGATCCGGAACAACAGTTGTACGACGGATTTATCGGCGACCGCGACCGGCGTCTATGTGAGCAAGTGAGGAGCGCTGACCCGGCTCAACTAGCGCAAGAGCAATGGCCTTTCGATGACGAACGTTTGCCCGAATTACTCTTTCGATATCGCGCACGTAACTTTCCCGAGACGTTGAATTTCGAAGAGCAAGAGCGCTGGAGAATATTTTGTCAGCAGCGTTTGTCCACGCCTGAGTGCGGCGCACCGAATACCTTGAAATCTTTTACCGAGGCGGCCGAGCAATGGTCGCTTAATGCCACGCCGATGCAGAGTGAAGTGCTCAATGAGTGGAAGAATTATGTCCAGGCATTGCGCAAACGTTTGAATCTTTGAAATCGAACATGACCGGGCTTAAATGCCGGGCATAAAAAAACGCCAGCATTCGCTGGCGTTTGTTTTTTCGCGGATCGCTCTGCGAAGGCGTTGCGGCTTAGCCCAGCAGGGTAGCCCAGCCTTCAACCACGTCACCGCCCCACTTGGCTTTCCACTCTTTCAGAGTTTTGTGGTTGCCACCTTTGGTTTCGATGACTTCGCCGTTGTGCGGG
>Ga0105250_10000554_pt1 | contig 25400 bp, 42 predicted proteins | sample KBSS54metaG_FD_80425 | JGI IMG/M metagenome (GOLD analysis project Ga0105250, IMG submission 80425) | Switchgrass rhizosphere microbial communities from Kellogg Biological Station, Michigan, USA - KBS S5-4 metaG | ecosystem: Host-associated > Plants > Roots > Rhizosphere > Soil | place...
CCCACTTAAACCACATACCCTGCAGGACTTCCGCATTATAACGGATGGTAACCTTATGAGTTATCTGCTGCTCAAGGTGTTGGTATCGGAAGATCTCACTGCCACTCACTACCTGAACCCGTGCCCACAGGGTAGCCACAGGGGAGTCATTCCTGTTGTACCCGAGGGCTCCGTCACTGGCGCGCCCGGGTCTGTAGAGAAGAAGCTCTTCTCTCATCCGTCCAATGGCGCGTCTCATACTTTGAGGACCTTCCTTGACTTGATGATCCGCTCAGCTGACTGTGGAACATCGCGAGCGGCAATGTCGAAGGTCATAATCTCGCGGTTCTCATACCAATGGCTGGCGATCTGGCTTATGGCGATACGCAGGTCTGCAGGAACGTTGTTTGCCGCAGGACCGAAGCCCGCAGTATAGACAATCTCGATGCCGTTAACGCCACGCGTTGCGATAGGCCACACGCTGCCAGAACGCAGAGCCACGCGTCCGGGCCGTCTTGCGGTGTCAGTATAAAACCCGGTAAATAGCGTTGGCGTGTCCGCTTCGTTGAACGTCGAGAAGCTTGTGACGGCGATGAGCGGGCCGGTGGGAAGCTCGATCCAGTCCTGCACCGTGTTGAGGGAACTGAGTGCGCCGTCGCGTGTGCCATCCCACCAAACTCCGCTGTCTTGCGATGGAAACTCATCAAGCGTCAACTTCCACGTCTGCGTGATCATCGCTAGCTTGGTCTGTAGCTCGACGTACTCGCGCGCCGCGGATATGAATGTGGTGATAAGCGCATCGTCCGACGAAGTCGTCAGACGCATGAACGCCTTCTGCGTGGTAACGTCAACCGGCTCAATACTTGGGTCTACGGTGCGAACGTTGAACATATTGAGCCGGTCTCCGGGTAAAGGCGAGGTAATTGGAACCGCACCCACAGGGGAGTGGGAGCCTATGGGTGCGGCCTTCGCTGTTTCGTTCGTCAACTAATCCACAGCGAAATTATGTGGGCTGGGCGACCGGCGAAATATGGCTGTGCCAGACCCACACACCGGCGAGCGAGATAGAGCCTGCATCGTTGGCAGCCGGGGTAACGGTCAGACGGATATACCGCTTCGATCCCTTGTAGCCGATCTTCCGGACCTCGTTATCATCCGAGAAGAGCGCCTGCGCTGAAGCGGAGGTCAAGATCTGATCCGCAGCGGCGACAGTGTTGGCGCCCGACATATTGGCCGCGTTCGACTCTTCGAGCAGCACGGTGAGGGTTGCGTCGGCGTCGGTGATGGCGCCATAGGCAAGGATCATCGCGGCAGCATGCTTGTCCTGAAGGTCCAGGATGTTGGAGACGTAGGCGGTGTTAGCATTGGTGATTGTGACGGGCGGAATACCCGCATCGATCCCCATGCCGGTGATGCGATCAAACATCATGGTAGAAGAGTTCCTTATTTAAGGGGATGAATGAAGTGGGGGCGGTTAAACCCCCACCGGGTTTAGATGGCCTTCAGGACCTTGTAGGCTTCGTAATTCTGCACGCCGCCGCCGACACGCTTCGTGGTATAGAACAGCACGAAGGGCTTGGCAGTGTAGGGATCGCGCAGAACACGGATGCCGATACGGTCAACGATCAGATACGCCGCACGCCAGTCGCCGATGGCGATGGGGAACGTGTTGGCGCCGAACGCTGGCATATCTTCCGCTTCGTAGACAGGATAGCTCAGGATCGAAGCCGGCTGACCGAGCGTGAGCCCCGCCTGCCAGATATATTGCCCTGTGGTATCCTTCAACTTGCGGACCTTGGCGATGCTCGCCTTGGCCATGATCCATGCGGCATTCTGGCGATAGTCAGGCTTGAGCGCGTAGATCAGATCGATCAACGGATCAGGGCCGGTGACGCCTGCGGTGAAGTCGCCCGAAGTGCCGGTGCCGATGAAGCCCGGAGTGCCCCAAGCGTATGACGCATTGGCAACGAACGTCTGCGCCATAAATCCGCGCGGCTTGGCAATGCCGTCGCCGTTGACGAATGCGGCGCCTTCCTGACGGGCGAACTCGATGCGGACCTCGTCTGCGAGCCACTGCTCAATATTGACGAAGGCGTCATCCAGCAGCGTCTGAGTTGCGCCGGGCATCGCGTACATTTCATGCACAGGGAATGCCAGACGGTTCAAGACGGGGTTGGCTGTCTGCGGACGTGAAGTCTGCTCACCCACCCAGCCGCTGTCGGTGCCGGTCAGGTTGACGGGCTTCTCGTAGAGGTTGGTGCCGATAGTGATCACTTGCGCCAGTTCACGGATCTTTGAAATGTCCGTCACAATGCGTGTGATGTTCTGCTCGACCTGAACCGGAACGAGGAAGCCGCCTTCCGAGTTGGTGCCGACTGACAGGGTCTTCGCTTCGAGCTCACGCAGGCCGGTATCATTGCCCTTGCGGAAGTAACCCTGGAACATCTTCCGATGCTCGACTTCCTCGTTCGTCAGCTCACGCTCGAGGCCGTCATATGCCTTGATGATGGGGCGCTTCGCTTCGATCACCTTGGCATCGAGCTTCGACTGCATCTCCGTCAGCTTGGCATTGATGCGATCCACCTGCTCATTCAGAACAACGTCGGTGACGCCCTTCTTCTTGAGCTCTTCGATTGCCGCGTCGTTCTTGGTCCGAAACTCATTGAAGCCCTTCTGCAAATCCTCGAAGAGCTGCTTAACCTCGGGCGTGACCTTAACGTCCGAAGCGTCCTTACGCTCGAGCGGACGCGCCAGGACATATTGCCCCCTGCTGCCGATAAAGTCTCCCATCGGGGAGTCCCTTTCTATTTGAAGTTGAAACCGCCAATGAGAGTATTGGCATCAATGGCCACCGGCTCAGCATCCCGCTGCTCCCGCTGTACCCTTCGCTCAGCCTCATCGAAGCCATATTTGGCCACGAGCTTTGCGAAGTTGCTTGGCATGCCTCCTTCCCGGAGTGCAGCTTCACAGTCTCGAATGGTTGATTTCACTCCGTTAACCCTGGCGCCAAGGTTCATCGGGAATGTAACCACAGAGATTTCCCAGAGGTCGACTTCCAGCAACTGGCGGACCTCGTTATTGTCTTCCCACATAGAGCGGACAGTTCTGAAGCCGATAGATAGGCCATCGACCACATTGGCCTTTATCAACGCAAGGACCTCAGCACCTTTCTGCACCGCGGTCAGCAACTTGCCTTTGACGTAGAGACCCCGCTCATCTTCGCGCATCTCTTCCCACACGCCTATGGGCTGCGCTGGATCATGTTGCCACAGGAGTTTGATGGCAGTTGGCGGCTTTGCGCTCAAGCTGTTAGCGAACGCACCTGGCATAACCTTATCGCCTCCCATATCCACTTCATGGAAGACAGAGCCATAACCTTCAAACTCACCTGCATCAGTGAGCTTCTTCAGGTCGAGTTTAGTGTGGATTTGCTTCAGAGACATGGGTTCGCCTGTGGGTTGTGGCATCAATGTAATGGTTCAGTGGCTTGTCCGTCAATCCAGGACTTCGCCGTTAACCCGCGGGTGGTACAGCACCACACACCGGCAGTTGATTATTTCTTCAGCAGGGCCTTCAGGATCGCCAGGAAAGTCAAGCCAAGCTTCGCCAACAAGGAACGGATTGTCCATCTCTTGCCGTTGGCCGTCCGCTTCGACGTGAGTGGGTCTTGTGCGACTGTCTTCAGTGGATGCCCATTCTTTGACAAGGTCTGCTCCTGTAGCTTCCGCCGCCTCGTGGCTTCCGATGTTCGCAGCAGTATGACCTTCGGTGCGCGCGATCCGTTCAAGTTGCCAGTCCTCCATCTCAATGACCTCGGCCAACAGGTCCGCGGTCTCTTCTTCGCCTAAGCCATCGTTGAATGCCTGCTGCAGGACATCGCGCGCCTCCTCGACGAGATCGCCGGTGATAGTGGTAGCGAGGTCGAGCGCTTCGTCAGACAACCTTCGCAATACCCTGTCAGCGAACACATCGAACGTGGCCTTGATCTCCATAGCCTTCTTCTTCGGCAGACGCGCCTCAATCCCGCGGATGGTAGTCCTGCCGAAGTGGTGCGCGATACGCTTTAACCACAGGAGGATGAGACGTGCTAGGCCTTCTTCGCGCCCGTGGATAATGCTGCGTATCTCAGCAATCTCCTTGTGCGGACGGCACAGCTTCGCCGTGACACGCTGATAGTTCTTGAGCGCGCGAGCGAACCTCAGCTCAAACGTTCTGAGCATACGGTTGGCTTCGCGGCGTCTACCTATGTCACGGCGAGGTTTTCTCATCTTTGGTCCAGCTTTCAGGTATACGGAAAGACCATGATCTAATGTGGTCATGGAAATCTCGCATCTCATCGTCTGTGGGAACTTTGTCGAAGCAGACAGTAATGCTAGCCGGGTGTTGGTCCTGAGCTCTAATCACCCCAAGAACTTTAGGTCTCGCCATTAGCAGCTTTCCCAGACTCCGGCCTTAAGCCATCCGTGCCAGTGCGTTTGCAGCCCGCCCGCTCCATCGCCAGTCTGATGGTGAACTGACGGATGAAGCGTAGGCTGTTCTTCATTGCCGTTCCATTCCCATGAGTGGGCAGCGTTGCTAGGGCGCAGAGGTAGTCTGCCCATGCTACCGCAGCCACAAGGGCAACAGAACCACATGGCCAGATTTTCGTCCACTTCCTTATCTCTGACAATTACGAAGTCTCCGCCTTGCCTATCATTTGACAGGCTTAGAAGGCTTGGGTTTCTTCTTGCCGGCACTTTCGTCATCAACAGGCTCCGCGTTAGGATCAGGCTCATAGTTAGGATCGTTCGGGTCCATCTCCGTTGCCAGGTCCATGGACAGCGGCACCATGCTGCTCGGGATCAGGACTTCGTCGCCACCGTCCACTTCATCGTAGCTGACGGCTTCACGCTTCTCGTTGGTGGTAAGGAAGGTCGAGTCGTTGAGGCGCTTCCACGTGTCCTCACGCTCCTGCGACAAGCCAGCGATCTCGTTCTGGTCATACCACAGACGGAAGTCCTTCCCGAACGTCGGCTTGAAGAATACCGTCATGGACTGCGCTATCTTGCATACGAATGGCAGGATGGTCTGCCGATAGAACGCGACGTTGGCCTCTTTGTAATTGGAATAGGTGTTATCACCCGGGATGCCAAGGAGCATCGGCGGCACACCGAACGACAGCGCAATCTCTCGTGCTGCCTGGTTCTTGCCGTTGGTGAATTCTAGGTCTTGCGGGGATAGACCCATCTGTTTCCAGTCGAGGCCACCTTCGAGAAGCATGGGTTTACCAGCGTTGCGCGTGCCCGTGTACTGTGTCTCGAGCTCATTCTTGAGCCGGGCGAACTGCTCCTCAGTAAGACTGGCGTCGCCTTCCTTGTCGCGCGTCATCACCAAGGCACCGCTCGGCTTCGCCTGGTTCGCCAGCAACGCCTTGTTGTATCCCGCGGCCTCAGTATGCACGTCAATGGAGAACGCGGCCGGCTCAATGCTGCTCAGTCCGTAGATATCATTGGTCGGGTGAAAGCTCTTGATGTGAAGGATTGGATGCTGCTTGTTTCCTGTGGGCACATTGTACCTGTGGACATCTTGTCCCACCTTGTACTCATACGCCGATGGGAAGCCCTTATTGCCCAGGATTACCTTCATCCGATCCGGACGCAGAACATACAGCTCCTTCAAACTGCCCTCGGTGACGAACTCCATGTAGGTGTTACCCGCGATCAACAGGAAACTATAAAGCCTGTCGAGGAAGTCCGCCTGTCCCTCGAATGGGTTCGGCATCTCCATCATATCGTAGAACGGATGTTCGTCTACCGGCTCCTCCTGCTTATCGTAGACGAGCAGCGGCACAGACAATGCTGCCTCCGCAATCATCCGGATGCATCGATATACGATGGGGTTCTGGATATAGCCTTCCTGAGCGAACTGAGCGTAATCGCGCGGTGACCATACCGGACGCCCCACCGACTGCAGGTAGATGAGCGATCCGACGGCACTCTGCTTCTCCTCACGAAACATAATCGGGTTGGGAGCTTCGTTCATAGACTTCTTACCCTCGGGTTATTGTGCTTGTTCAACAGTAGCTCAGTGATGGCCCATACCAATGCGTCCAGGTTATCAGGCGACTTTCCTCTGACCATGTTCTCCGGCGTCAGTTGCACCATCTGGTCTTCAAGCTTAGCGTAGCATCCAACGTGGTGAACCTTACCCTGCTCATACTTCATGCTGACGGGTTCCGCGCGCAGCCACTTGCCCTTATAGGCACGGACCTCGACCACAGGGATACTGGCATCCACGGATTTGATAACCCGCTTCACCATGTCGCCGCCCTGGTTTACCTCAGCGACTATGGCGTCGGCCTCATGCTTGTAGTATGCCAGGATTGCTTCCTTGGCCCAGTTCTCAGGCGAGCGCCCTTCGATTGAGTAGTCACCCAAGACATATGCATGGTCATTGTCAAGGGCTTGGCCCGCAGCCACAATGCCACAAGTACCGCTTTCTGTTGCTGGTGGATCAACAGCGACGACTGTCCGTCCCAATGGCGGTACAGCCACAGGGAGAACTCGGAAGGCATCAATGAGACGGTGCGACCATAAGGCATCCGGATTATCATCGAGGAGTTCGGCATCCAGTTCTTGCCTACCCAATCGAGTGCCCTCATAACGGCCCACGATTGTCTCCCGGAACGACGGGGCGAGATTGATAAGGTTGTCAGCGGTACGCCCTCGTGTCAGGAATGTGGTCTTAAGGCTGATGAGCTGACGCACCAGAGGCGTCGGCCGCGGTGTAGTCGTATGTATCTGAATTGGACGGCGACCCAGACGCAGCCCGAACTGCAGCTGGTCAAATGCTTCCTGCGCATATCGCCATTTGGCTATCTCATCACACCATGCCGCATCGAACTGAGGTCCACGCAAGCTTTCGTAGTCCTCAGCGGAGTAGCACATAGCGACTGCGCCGTTGGGCCACTGAACCTTTCGCTTGCTAGGAGTGTAGATCGGCATAAACCATGGGGCTGATGAAGCCAGCAGACCGCTCGGCCCTTCGACCATGACGTCTCGGACCTCTGCAGCAATATCTCCCACAAGCGCGATACGGTGATATCCATAATGCTCTACCAGCCTCCGAACTGATTGTGCCCCGGTATTTGTCTTGCCCCAACCTCTGCCCGCCATAATGAGCCAGATTGCCCACGGCGCTCCCTCGAGCGTCGATTGCGCATACGGCATCTTCTGTTCCGGGCGAGCCCACCATTCCCATGTATGCTGCAGCAGAAAGGCTTGGTCATCCGTCAAGTCCTTCGCTAATAGCTCTCTCAGCTGCCTCCGCTTGCTCGATGATACTATCGAGCTTATAGAGTAATCTTTCAGCTGCTCCAGCCATGGAATCTGTAAAGTCGCTGCCCGTTGGTTTAGCAACGGCATATTTGGGGTTCCTTACCTGCAACTGCTGCTGCAATAGTCCGTCACTGAACTTCCGTCGATAGGTTATGATGCGCCCACCCGATACCACAGGATCGGACACGCCTATTACTGCCCTCTTGAATGCGGCATCTTCAAGTGTAGTAGTGCCCTCAATCTTGGCAGCTTCCATCTTCTCAGCAAATTTCGGATGGGACTTTTTATAGTTCGTTAGAGTGGTCTTTCCGATGCGAGCTTTCTTCCTCGCATACACCTCGCTCCATCCCTCGGAGAGGCATCGAAGAATGGTAGCTCGCTCCTTAGCACCCACCTTTCTTCTAGGAGCTATCTTCCTTTTGCCCTCGTTTTCCGGAACTCCCTTCGCCATCTCACACCTATCTTCCTCTGTGGCCCACATTATGGCGAAGTTGCCTGTTGTAGTCAATCCGCGCGAATGATAAGACGCTTAGGTCAACACAGAGCGACCTAACATGGATCATGAACCGACACTATGGTGGATCTACCTGCAATGCCGCAGACGTAACCCACAGGAGGCTGTGCATTTAAATGAGACGCTGGCGCATTTTCGATCTATAATGACGCCTGAGCTTCTCATCACGCACATCCAATGGCTGACATTTTCTAACAACAGGAGGTATCCGATGCTCGACAAGCCGTTTCCATCAGCTCCGCTGCATCCAGCGAAGTTCGAACTGAAAGTCAAACGCGATGATGGAGCATTCCATCTCAACCTATTCTCAGCAGTATACGCAGGCCGTAAGTTCCTAGACATCCTAGTAGGCGACAGAAAGACCAGCTGGATAGACAGGAACACCTTACGCTGCCACGACTTGACTATCAGCTCCAAATACATGGAGCGTCTCTTCACCTACGAGTATACAGACGAAGAGCGCAACTGGCTTCTACCCATGCCATACAGCTACAACGCACGAAAAATCGCATTCGACACGGTTCACACAGGCGCTCCAGAAACACCGTCTGAGGTCGAACCGGATCATCACTCATCGAAACGTTCCAAGCGTGCTCAGCGACGCGCTGCGCAATCCGAGGACGCAAATAAACGCGATATCGGCGGCGATGATGCACTCCGCCGCAAATCGACTCCGATTGCATCCAAATCAAAATCACAACCGAGCGTTGTATTCGGTCCCGCGGACATCGCATCATCCACAGGGAAGGAACCGAGCAAAGTACGCGCCTGGCTGCGAGCCAACAGAACCAAACCCGTTGACGGCTGGGCATTTACGAAAGAAGAGTTCGACGCCATCTGCACTGCACTAAAGAAATAATAGAAAATTCCCAAGTTTCCTATTGCGGTCTCCGTGGTTCTACCCTATATCTATTCTTGTCAACTGAACCACGGAGAATTGCAATGAACGACCTGACCAACAAACTGACCCTGCTGAATGGCTTCCGCGCTGAACTCGGACAAGTTGCCCTGAGGACCTGGGTGTCCGATGAAATCGCAATCGACGCTGCTATCGCCAAGGCTCAGGAGATGGTCGCCACGCGCAATGACACGCGCAAGGCAGAAGCTGCCAAGATGCTTGAGCGCCTCAACTACTACCTCAACATCATGGGCAGCAAGGAAGTGAAGGTTTGGCACGGTACCCTCGACGAACTGGCGAAGCGTATCAGCCAAGCAAAGCGTGACCACAGGGATATGATCGACGCCGAGAAGAAAGCGGTCAAATCCACTCCTGCGATGAAACGCCACGTCGAGGAGAACCTGAAAGGCCACAAGGCCCTCAAAGGTAAGCTTGCAACGAAAGTCGCCAAGGCGAAAGAAAAGGCGACAATCAAAAACCAACCCGTAGCGGAACTCGGTCTGCTGCCTCGCATCGCCGCCGATCTCGGGATCAACCCCAAGGTCGCACGCGCCAAGCTCCGCAAACAGTTCGGCGCTGCATGGCGTAACATGAACGAGAAGGACATCCGCAAGGCTCTGTCCTAAAAACTGAAACGGGCGGGAGGCAGCAATGCTTCCCGCCTTTTTCTTTGGGCTCACGCAGCTCGAAACAGAATTCCCAACGCCCCTCCGAAGCTTTCATTGAACGCACGCGCCTCATGATAAGTCGCCGGGCACTCGTAGTGACCACGCAAGACATTGATAGCGGTCGCCTTGAATACCAGCCAATGGTAGTGATGAAATCCTCCACGCGTAATGCGATGGATGAAGACATCATGCTCATTCAACATCAGCTGACAGAACACCACACCGGCGCCTGTGACACGTTTGCCCCAGATGTGCGGGGATACCGCCATTCCTCGCTTCCGGCGTACACGAGGCTGCAGCGGCTCGTACGGCTTAGCATCCAACTGCTTCCTACCAAACTGCTTCTTCAATCGCGCCTTCACTTCCGCAGCAGCCTCGTCCAATCGAGCGCGACGCTTTTCTTTCTGTGCTTCCATATGGAATTCCTTATTCAACTTACTGCGATACTGGCGACATGTGAGGGGTTTCTTCATTCGATCATTCCCGGTAAAAAATGCTTCGCGCGTAATACACACACTATTATCATAATTATATATCTCAACATAATATTATCTAATCTTTTCAATGAAGTAACCGCTGCCAAACATCTACTACCCATTTAAGACGCACTATCAAATTACTGTGATACTACAATGAGTTGTGATCTGCCAAATCTAAGAGCACAATTTACACCCAACTATTTGGCAGATCATAGACAATTGATATAGTTCAGTTTTCTCAAAATGCGCCCAATATGATTTTCCCACTTTGACACTACCTACCGCATTGTTCTAATTGAACAATTTCTATATAACTGGAGCAAACAGCGAAAATGTGTGTGTATATACGGAGCTCATTTTTGATCGTTGTAAAAACCCGAAGTTAAGCCTATATTTCGCTTGCGTATCAATGCGCTAACCACTGTCAAACATTGGAGCTCTCAATGACAATGAACATCGCCAAAGTGACCGCCGCACTCAATCACTTCATCCAAATCGCCGACAGCAAGTCCAGTCTTTTCAACGCGACAGCGAACCTCGCCGACTTCGGTGACGACTCTGAGGCCGCAACGTTCATTCGCACAAACTACGACTTCAGTCTCAACGAACTCAACCTCTTCCGCGAGCTCATCCTGAAAATCGTAGACGTCGCCGCCATTACACCGCCGGAGCCCCCGTTGATCAATGTTAACACAGCGGCAGTGGCCAGAGCATTCAGCGAGATTATCGTCAACAGCCACACTGCAGCATTTCGCTCCATAGTCGATAAGCCCGAATTCGATCAGTCCGTGATTGACATCATCGGTCCGCTAACACCCAACGAACAGGCCGCCCTGCGGATGCTGTGCGAGATAATGGACGAAATCGCCGACGTAAGCTAACATCACAAGATTGTGATCAGGTAATCCTAAGTTTTCTTCTCCTTATCTTGGGATTACCATTGCAGATCCGGACTACTAATGCCATATTAATCTTGTCAACAAAGGAGAAACTGACATGTTTAGCTTCGACACTTTCTTCCGCATCTGGGTTTATCTGGTAATAGGCGTCAACTTCCTTAACTTCGTAGCACACGGCGCCAATGGCCAGTACGTCAACTCCGCCTTATCACTTGCCGTATTCATCGGCGCAATGGTTGTCTCATTCAAACTCGACTAAACCCACTGAGGCCCCTTCGGGGGCCTCTTTCACAATCGGAGCTTATACAATGAAAACAACGCTCTATCTCGCTAACTGGGCAACGCCCACCGACTGGGCTCTCTATGAAGACGACCATGGCGACTGCACGAATATGGAAGACCTCGCTCGCCCTGTGGGATCAATATTCACCAAAGTCGAACACGCCATGGCCGCCGCGATGGAGGAACTGGTCGAACACTTCCAATTCACGGAAGATCAAGACCACCTGCCGACGCGCTGGGGATCGCCGACCATATCCGAAGGCGAAACACTCGTCTACTGCTTCAACGCCAAAGGCAAAGTAATCATGGCGCTGGTCATCCGCGCCGTCGAGATCGACATACTGACATCGTAATCAGTCCATGCGGAGGCAAAGCGCCCTCCGCATGAACGGGTGACGATACCCGATAAAGGAGAGAACATGAACTGGAATTACGGAAAAGACTACGAACGTCTGACTCAGAAATATAAGGACCTAGTCGACCAAGTGGTCAATCGCTGCGACGCGACAGGCCAGCGTGAGGAGCTCAACCTGCCGGCAGAGAAGGCAGAAATCTACGCATACCCGCAACCTCACGGCGGGATCGCTTGGGGCATCAACGGTGCTCCCTACGGCTTCTGCCTCGCTCGCGACATCGCGACCAAGTATTGACAAAAACTCCCGTGTGATGTAGCCTATCAACTTCACACGGGAGACATCCTCACAAATGAACGCTTTCCTGATCATCACATTCCTCGCCGCCGCTGCACTGCTCGGATATGCTGTGCGCGACAACCCCGACGCCGTCGCCATCGTAATCGGCGATACCCTTTACGACTAGCTTCCTTGCGCTGTACACAGCGCCGGTTGACCTGAAAGGCCCGCCAGTAGAAATACTGTTGCGGGTCTTTTAGTTTCCTGTTGACGCCTTCCCACAGTAGGCGTAAGGTACTTAGGTCAACACGAAGGAGAAGACAAATGACGAAGGAACAGGAAGACGCGATTTACGAAATTATCCACAACACGGCAATCCATGTGAAGGACAAACTAATCACCCGCCGTGAAGCTGAACGAAAAATCGCTGAACTGCTCAAAAAACTCGAAGAAATGAAATGAACGAAACTGGGGGGCCTCGCGCCCCCCAAACTTTAGGATCAGCCACATGAAACTATGCATGGTTATCAATACCAAAGACGGCAAGATCATCACACGTCCAGCGTACAAGATGGCGGTCATCGCCGAGCGCAACTTCCGTGACGAGATCATTGCCGAAGGCCTATACCACAGTGAGTGGGTATATGCATTTAGCGACTTCCAGATGCTCCTCGACGCGATCAACGTCAGCGGTCACGACTACGAACTCAGATGGATTTCAGTGAGATAAATCGATGGACAAGAGAATGGCAACCGCACGCGCTAACGATCTCAACATAGCCAGCGTTCTCAGCGGCAAAGACCCCAACTGGATGTTCATCGCCCTCAAGGGCAACGCCGCCGGCAACAATTGGGTAGTGATCAAGTACCAACGCATCGAGACAGCTACAGCTACCCTGTGGCAAAAGGTCGGGATTGTAGCTTAGATCCGGATCTATACTACAGTGCGCTGCGACTTTACTCAGCTGCAGCGCACCAAGTTCAAGCTTCCTGCACCGCAACAACTTAGGGACTACTCCATGTGGACAACTATCGGAATTTTCCTCATCATCGGCGGATGCCTCGGTCTCTACTGGGTCTTCAAAGATGATGACGATCCAGATTATGGTCACGAAGATTTTGACATCGGTGGCCCAAAAGACCCAATAAAAAAGATTCATCTTGTTGACGATGACCACTATCTATGACATAGTGGATCTGTCAACATAAGGAACTTTGACACATGCCACGACTGACCAAAGAAAATATCAAGCGTATCGTTCGACTGAATGAAATCGCCGACGAGCTCAAGGAGAAAAAAATCACGCCTGAGCAGGCCCAAGCTGAAGTGCAGTCGATCCTTGACGAGTTCAACCGGCAGGACGGCATTCCGTCGAACGCAACGCCGACAACTCGCGAAGAACGCGTCGAGAGCAATATGGAGGAGCCGTACGAACGTCCTCTCCGGGATCGACTAGCGCGGCACAACATCGAGCTCGACCCGCTCGACGGCTTCGACTACTGAGACTTCAGGGCCCTTCGGGGCCCTTCTTTTTTGGAGAAAGCAAATGTACGAGCCATTCTCGCCTAAGTGGCCATCCGAAGTCTGTCTTGGCTGCGGCGTCAGGAACTATCTCATTCACGAGTACTACATGATCCATGACCACCTGTGGCTCAAAATCAACCCACAGGATGATGGAGAACTCTGCATCGGATGCGTCGAACATCGCCTCGGACGCATGCTGCATCATCGCGACTTCACCAACGCCCCGGTGAATAGCTTAAGAGGCCCCTGGTCAAGAAAATCCTACCGTCTAAAATCCCGACTCCGCGGCAAAGTTTTCTATTGAGGTCAACCTCGCGATGGTCTATGTCTTCTCTTGTCAACCACAGGAGAAGACAATGTTCCTTAATACCGACCCTCACTTCATGGCTGCCAAAGGTTTCAGGACCTACGAAGGAGCCCACCGCGCCATGACGAAGGTCCGCTCGTTGATCAAAGGCCAGAAGCCCCTCATGATCATCGTGCAACGCCACTTCATGATGCCCGAGCGATCCGACTACGTGGTTGTAGTCATCCTCAACCTGAAGAACACGGAACACCAAGACCCGATGTTCTTCGCAATGCGAAACATCTACGTCACCAACGCCTGAAAAGAAAGGAGCCTCCGGGCTCCTTTTTTATTTAGCTTTCTGTTGAGATCCGGATGCAGTTGACCTATATTCAGATTGTCAACACGAAGGAGAGAAACTCACATGAAATATCCACACATCTACAAAATGCTGAAGACCGCGGGTAACTCACCCAACGCTGCTCTCCGTGTCATTATTGACGCTCGACGTGGCGACCGTTCAGCTCGAGACTGGATCACTATCTTGTTCATGGCTAGATGACTTGCTGCCAACCCATAACCATCGGGGACTTCGGCCCCCACCCTTACAGGAACCCCGCACGATGACACCGAAGGAGGAAGCCGAACTCGACCGTCTCATGAGTGCCCCCTACGCGCTCACCAAGCGGGAAAGAAAACGCCTCAAGAATCTGATCCGCAAATCAAAGGAAACCCCATGACCATCACATCGAAGACCTACCAAGACTTGCAGACCGCCTACGACCACTTCAACACCGAGCTCTTCAACAACACGCTACCCGAGGTCCTGCTCACGCTCGTGCCTCACAAATCCGCCTACGGCTACTTCCGTCACGAAGCGTTCACTGTTACAGACAAGGCCACAGGCAAGACTAAGAAGATCAACATCATGGGCAAGTCCAAGGATATTATCCACGAACTCGCTCTCAACCCGTTCAGCTTCGGCGGACGCACCGATGACCAGATCATGTCCACCCTGGTTCACGAGATGGTACACCTGTGGCAATCGCTACACGGCACGCCGCCGAAGAAGGCGGGTCACAATCGAGAATGGGCCGACAAGATGAAGAGCGTGGGCCTGCAGCCGTCGACCACAGGGCAGCCCGGAGGCAAAGAAACTGGCCGCCGTTGCAGCCACTACATTATTGAAAATGGACTGTTTGCGAAGTCGGCGAAACGCTGTAAGATCAAATTCACCTTCTCAGGCACTCTCGCCGTGAAGGAAAAGAAAGGCAGCAAACGCACCAAGTACACTTGCCCGATGTGTGAGAAGAACGCATACGGGACTGATGATCTCAACATCCAGTGTGCTGACTGTGACGAGCTGATGCAGCGCCAATGAACGAGTACCTGCGTACCCTGTCCCGCGAAGAGCTCCTGCTCTTCCGGGACTTAGAATTCTTGCTACGCCAAATGAGGAGAGAGCATGAGAAGAATCAAGTTAACCCTTCAACTGAGCCCCGAGGAGGTAGACGAACTCTACCGGGAAATCAAGCAGCTGACCCGATGCGATCCGCAATCGGTTTCCTATCCAACGCTTGCCCAGCTCGCAGACAGGCTTAAGGAACACGCACGATGAAGCTGCCATTTGTCTCCAAGAAGTTCGTCGAGAGGAGCGCATATCGCGCCCTCTTCGACCCAACCGACACAGGCAAACGCGCACCACGCTGGCACAAACGCGAACGCATCAAACCTCGCAATCCAGTCCCCCTGCAAGACCCAATTGACGCAGGCACTGACCTGCCTAAAGGTCGCGCTCCATTGGTCAAGGTGAAGACCCCTTGGTACAAAAAGAAGAAATTGACGTAAGGCGACCTCGCGCGTATGATCAGCTCGTACACCGGGAGACCCCTGATTTCACCGGTGATCCTCCCCGAAACACTAAAGGCGGAACGCGCAAAACAACCCCCCGTAATGAACGTTCCGCCTATTTTCTTGAGGGATCAATGACCTACTATCCTTCCTACTATGTTCCCCCTGTAGTCAAGCTCGAGCGCATCATGCCGCTCTGGGAGGAACACCACAACATTACACGGCACCGCCAACGGATGGCAGATCGTATCGACGAGGAGACGGCATATGCAATGGAACCGCGCGATGTACTATTGGAGGGAAGCCCTGGGCCATTACAAGTTGGCTCTCAACTACCTGTGGTCTGACCCGGCAATGTCGCGGGCGCACCTGGCCATATTCCGCCTTCGACTGAGTAAAGGCGTAAGGGCCCTATTCGGATGAAGATAAGCAACACCGAGAAACGGGCCCTGACTATTCTGCTATCCGGACCCATTGTCTATCACGTCAGCGGCTCCAAAGCCACAGACTGGGATAAGCAGAATTGGAAGTTCAATATCGCAACCCTGCGCGCTCTCAGAGAACTGTCGCTAGCTGACTATACCATCTACGCCAGCTGTGAGCGAACGTGGACTATCACTGAGGAAGGAATACAACTATGCATGGAATTGGGGCTGCTGTCTTTGGCTTCATCTTAGCCGGTATGTCCATAAACGATGAGCCGCCGTCTACCTACGAGACCGACTACATCTGGTATCAGATGCCCTTCCAGTTAGTCCGCGTGGACAAGACGATCTACTTTAACGAGGTCGACTTCCAAGTCACGATGGTCCACGAAGGTAGACCCATCGAAGTCGAGATTAAAATCTACACGCCATACAGCAAGGAGATGTTCGAAGCCGCCGTCAATCAGGCCGCCGACGCAGTTCTCGTCCAAGGTAACCAATGGAAGTCCAATGCAATACCTCAAAAGAGTCACCCTCAGGGAGGGCCGAGTTACTAAGCTACCCGCCGACTGCGTGTTCGTCGGCATTGTAGAAGAGGGCACTGTCATAGATGCCTTCATCTTGTACCGAGAAACCGAGAAAACTCAGCCATGGGTCTTCTTCTTTGTACACGCCCGCAACAACCCAGCGATGTTATCTGAGGCATTTAGATTTATCGCGCATTCGGGTATAGTATCGGTGTTCGGTCAAACCGTGGAGCATCATGATGAAATTCCGGAACCCGAGTAACGGCTACGTCGAAACTGCAGGCGAGATTATCTGGTCTCCTCTCGTCACGCTCATCTTCGGGCCTATCTACTTCGCCGTCAAAGGATGCTGGGGCGCCTTCGTGATTTACGTCCTCCTCTGCATCCCGGTCGTTACCATCCCTGTGGTATGGATCGTTGCTCCGTTTCTCGCCTATTCCACAGTGAACAATCGCTATCGCCGAATGGGCTGGATTGAGGTATAACGATTGCACCGGCGCTGCAATGTCGCGGCGCCGATGCAACCTCCGGAGCCTCTATGAATGAGACCCACTCGCGCATTGCTACAGCAATCGCTACGCACTTTCCTCACCACAGTGTCCACAGGTGGATATTGGATGAGAACGGCAAGCTCCGAATTTTTCTTCCGGTTGAAGCCACACTTGACGGCGTTATCAAGCTACGCAGCTGGTTGGTGCGGCAACGCTTCATGTACATTGATGGAGGCTTTACCGTCAAGGGAGACGATGGTGAAGCATACCTCTCAGCTTATCTCGATCTGCAAGAGGTGGGCCAATGACACCCGATCTCGCTTCCATCGTGACACGCCTGATCACTGGAGAGGTTGGCCTCCCCCCTTACTTCCAAGCAATCATAGCGGACGCCAAGATTGGCGAAGAGCATCTGGAAGCTCGTGTTACGGCAGACCTCCAGGCCTCCCAGATCCAGAGGCTTACCGAGGCGCTCAGCAACTTCGTCCCTGTGGGACAGCCGACCATTGGTTTCACCAGCGGGACATGGATAGCTACAGTGATCCGGTGGCCTATCCCGATGATCCGTTCGTCCGCATCATCGCGGGATCGGTCGCGGTCCGCTTCGGGATAGCCCTCGAGGACACAGGACAAACTATCCGATTCTGCGCTCACAGCGAGCGCGTGAGGGCGGAACAGCTCGTCGCCTATATCATCCTACAGACAATGAGATTGGAGGATCGCACACGCCCTGAAGACGTTGAGATATTCCGGCGTGACATCGCTCTCGTGGTACGGGAGCGGCTCACCGGAGTACAAGCTCCGACAGTTACCTCGACAGGAAACCTCGCCGGCATCCTAATCGAGGTAAACTGCTATGATCCGATTTCTCCGGGAGCTTCGTACAATATTCCTGTGGGTTGGAAGTCTAGCGTTTCTAACAGTGGTGCTTCTTCATATCACTAGATTGATAGGACTCGTGTAGGCTCCCCGCGCCTCATCGGTCCCAGCTTAGTTATCTTGTGGGCTATGGACGTGATCATCCGTTCATCGTAGCCATATGGCTTGCCCTCGAGAACTAATGCACTCATACTCTTCTTCTTGCCTTTGAGAGTCTCGGTCATCCATTCGATGATCGGGCTCTCATCGACTGGCTTGCAGCGCGGCGTATTAAGCAGCTCTTCGTCTGTCACATACACCGATCCGTCGAAATTGACACGTACTCGCTTTCCTTCAGTGATCAGGCTGAACCGGTACGCCTTCATCCCGCCAACGTCGGTCAAGTTGCTCTTCGTCACTTTGAACAGCCGCCCTGCAGGATCATCGCCGGCATATCCCACACCGATCACCGTACGCGCGGTCCCAGTGAACGTGATACTGCCTTGTCCGCGGTAACCAGCCTTCGTTTTGCTATCCTTGGTCAAGTGTCGGATTACGACCACAGGGATATGGAACTTGATTGCGATATCGCGGAACGTTCCCATCATGCGTGCTGTTTCCGCGCTGTTATGCGTGTTCGCCCCTCCGGCGTAATTCATCAAAGTGTCGAATATCACCAGGCCACAGTTATGCTTCACAATGGCTTTGTGGACTTCTTCGACCGTGTCGGTATCGTCCACGCTGAATGACTTCTCTTCCTGACGGATGTTCTGCGGGTTGCGCAGGCCGTTATGACTGAGGCGCGGTTTCATCACGCTGGCCTTGGAGTTTTCGTGGTCGAGGAAGAACACCACCTCAGGCTTTACCCCTATCCTCTTATCACCTGGCATCCCGTCGCCGTTCGCAACAGCGACAGCGAACTTCTGCGCAAGCAAACTCTTGCCTACACCGGGATCGCCTTCGATGATGGTGACTTCGCCGCGCGCAACGTAGTTCTCCCACATCCAGTCGACTTCCTGCTCTTCGACCTCGGCCATGCTCTCGCAGAATAGCTCATCGGGATCAGCTTCCTTCGGCTTGATCTTGCGATGTAGACGACTCTCGAGCTTCTTCATGATCTCGCGGCGCAGGTACTTCTCGCCATTGCGACGGTCGCGGTATTTATTATTGCCGCTGTTCCACAACAGGGTGAATATATCGTCAGTCGGAACACCCTTCTCGCGCAAGTCCCCGCCGACGCGCCAGAGCCAATCGCTACGGTCACGCTCTGTAGGTTTATTGGATATTAGCCCTTTGATGTAGATCCGCGGGATGATCTTCTCCCACTTCATGAACACCGCCGCTGCGCCCTTCGCTTCCTTGCGTGCGCTGGCGGATGTAGGCTGAGGAAGCTTCGCGCGTATTTCGCTGAGCTTGTAGACTGTGCCAGTTTGCCACAGGGATTTGACCAGCGGGGAATTGCTGTACTTGTGGTTATACGAAGTGGGAACTCTTAGTACTTGCGTTGGGTCCCATCCCCCCGGATCGGCACCAATGAGTTGTGTCCAGGCCTGGTTATCTCGCTCCCAATCGATGGCTTGTCCGACATACCAATAACCAGTGTACCGTCCCGGCGATGACTCAACTGCCATGGATGGGCGGATCGGACAAGCATTTGGATGCATCCCATCGAGGTCAGCGTATAGAAAGTGCGATACCTCAGCATGGTCTGTATGTCGGCGACGAGCGTTAAATCCGTGGGCGCAGAACCAGACATTGAAATCGTCCCTAAGCTGCCTTATCTTTTTTGCGACAAGATGGAACTCGTACTTCTCGAACCAGTAGTTCTTTAGTGGGCCCTTGGCCTGTCCCCTCGGTCGAGTGCTCAGACAGAAATACTTTCCTGGTTGCATCGACCATATCTTGGTTACCAGCATGTCGGCGGACTTCCCCTTCTTCGATGAATACGCTAGGCCCTATCTTCACGGCAGCCAGTTGTCCTCTCCGGATCCGACTCATCAAGGTTTGGTATGGGATGGGGATGGCCTCGGCAGCGTCGCGTGCATGTATCAATGATCGCATGACTCTTTCCCGATTGCGTGTGGATAATGTTTATGCAATATTCAACGCTCCCAAGTCAATCAGCAAAGGACGCGCCTTGAAATGAACATCGTTCTTGAAGGTCCGGATCACGGTGGCAAAACGACCCTCGGAAACCGCCTATCCAAAGTCATGGGATTGCCGCTCATTCAAGGCGAAGGGCCGCCCAAATCGAACGATGAATTTCATGCCCGCGTCGCACGATGCCTCGCCATGGACAATGTGATATTCGACCGTCACCCGTGCATCAGCGAAGGCATCTACGGTCCTGTGATGGGAAGAGGGAGCATCCTCAAGATTGAGGAAGTCAGGGACTTCTTCGCCAGTCGCCCGTTCATCATCTACGTCCGACCCACCACACACCATCTCCCGCCGTCGCATAAGAAGCATGCCCACGAAAGCCAGGAGCACTTCGATAGGCTCGCTGGCGCTCATGCGAACATCTGCGCCGCATACGATGCGCGGATGATGAATACTGCACAGTATATCTACCGCCGCACCGACACTCACCTTATGGAGTTAGCCCATGTCGGCGGGTTACACCAACTCCTCAACCTGGACAGAAGGATCCTTGCAGAATGATAGTTGAGCGCGTAATCGAGTTCCGACGCAAGTTCGGATTGCCGATCCCGCATGAGCCCACCGACATACCGCCATCGGACCTCATACTCTCCTGTGGTTTCCTTGAAGAGGAGATCATCGAATTCCGTACGGCTATGGAGTTACGATTGATCGATGCCCGCACAGAAGACGATGCAGCCATGTTTGATGCCCTCATTGATCTCGTCTACTTCGCCGTCGGCATGGCGATTAATCGCGGATGGGACTTTGAAGAGGGCTTCATGCGTGTCCATGAAGCGAACATGGCGAAAGAGCTGGCCGGCGTCAGCGACAACAAGCGACAGTCGCCGACTGATCTGATCAAGCCACAGGGATGGCAAGCCGCGTCACTGCACGACCTAGTGCAGTCGCGTAACACCACAGCAGAGGAAAAACCGTGCGAGATCAGTGGCTCAAGCTTTGCCGAGAGTCGGCCTTCCGAACAGATAATGTCCTCTTCGCCGGTAATCGTAAAATCCTTCGAGGGCTCACTTGGAGTTTGCCAGACGGGCTAGGCGATGACTTGCAACTGTCCGACATTGGTTACAGTGGCCACAAAATGCGGCAACTCGAGCGGAACTACATTAACGCTGAGAGTAGAGACATGGCACTCCAACTGTGGGAGCGACGGAAGGACCAGGGGAAATACGGAAGTGTGGGTTTCCATTGCTACAATCATCTACTCAAAGCTGACCCAGACCGGAAGGCTAAACGCGCAAGCGTTATGGGACCTTGCATACAAGCTGTAACCCTCACACTGCTTAAGAAGGGACAGGTTCAGACGGACCTGTTCTACCGCACAACTGAGCTCTTCAAGAAGTTTCCGGCGGACCTCGTATTCCTGCGCGAAGTCCTCCTTAAGCCGTTCGGTGTCACGGACTCACAGGTCAACTTCCACTTCGCCAATGCGACAGCACATCCGATGTATTGGGTGACGCTCATCCCAATGCAGGATGACCCGATACTTTACCTTAAGACTCTACGGCATCGAGACCCTTACTTCTACAACTGGGTGGTGAAGTGGACAGCGCGGTACCTGTGTGACGAGTTCGGCCGCGGCATTGACAAGTTTTCGCAGGCGTGTAGAGTGCGCGACACATCGGCTAAGCTGATCAAGGACCCAGATACGCTGATGGCCTATCTTCGCAAAAACCATCCAGGATACCGGAAATGATGCACTTCCCCAACTTCGCCGCCACCATTGATATGGTCCACAGGGATATGGAGGCCTATGCAACTTTGGTTCCCCCGTCGTTCTGGCAATCAGTGGACGTGTCAACAAAGCCAGAGATGGCGACATTTGAGCTGATGAACGTCTGCTTTACCGTCAGCATGTTCGGGCCGGCGACGCTCGAGGGATGCCTCGAGAAATTCCGAGCTGATATTAAGCCGAACCTGCCATGGGCCGATGATCACTTCGCCGAGCGTGTCGGTGGCGAACCGATCAATCCCGGCGTACAATGGGCGAGATGGCCATACGCCAACAGTGCGGATAAGTTCCGCGACAATGAGGGCCGGTTTAACCACAACTACATGGAACGTTATTGGCCACGCTGGGCGGGTGAGTGGGAGTACCTCGAACGTAACGAGGAAGAGCAGAACATCGGCATCTACCATCGCCTCGGCGACTTGAACGATGTTATCGACTTGCTTGTCCGCGATCCGATGACGCGGCAGGCGTATATCCCTATCTTCTTTCCGGAGGACACGGGCACTCACCACATGGGACGAACCCCCTGTACACTCGGCTATCAGCTGTTCCGACGCAATGATAAGTTGCATATAAACTACCATATGCGATCTTGTGACTTGCTGCGGCATTTCCGAGATGATATATATCTAACAGCAAGACTATGCCTGTGGTTCATTGAACGCTTGCGCGAACGCGACCCGGATAACTGGTTCCACGTTTTGCCCGGCGAGTTCTTCATGACCATCGCCAGTCTGCACCTGTTCAAGAATGATTGGATGGGAGTCTTCAAGACTCCGCCTGTCGCTAAGGGAGGTTGTAATGAATACCATATCGGCATTAGCCCTCGATCGCCTGCAATCGGAAAATGAGCGCCTGCGCGATCAGCTACTGCAGGCCCTCACTTACCAACGTGAGCTCGAGGCGGCGCTATTGTCGGCGCCCCTCTACCGCACCGACGGAGCCAATGCTAGCGAGCGCCACTACGAGAAGACCAAGGATACATGGGCGAACATCCATCGCCCAGTTCTCGACCGCGCTGCACGGCGCTTTAAGACCGAACGTGATCGCGTCAAAGTCGCGGTCATTGGAAAGATGAAAGTGTGGCACCAACGCATCGGCAACCTGATGCAGCGCCAGCAATGGGGTGACACGAAGGTCAGGATACCAACTGCGCAAGAGATCCTCGAGCGCTTTATGTCAGACATGGCCACGATATGAAACCAAAGTGCCAGAACTGTACCCACATGATGAAACCCAGAAGTAAGTCGTTGGAGCTGGGTTTCATCAAAGGACAATGCCGGAGATTCCCTCCCATCCCTGTAGCCATGGTGTATGAGGGAGTAACCGAGGTAGAGGCCGTATGGCCCAAAGTAAAAGACAATGACTACTGTGGTGAGTTTGACGGCTGGAGATACGAGACAGATGACAACACGACCGAGCCGGCCCCTTCATCTGATGCGTCATGCAATCCTAGCGAGTGAGCGTTCGACGTGCTCTCGGCTCAACGTCGGCGCCCTCGTGTTCTGTCATATGACCCGTACAGTCATCAGCATGGGATACAACGGCCCTAAGCCTGGCGCATCACACTGTGGGCCAGAATGTCTCACACATGAGCCATGCAGTAGGTCTATCCACGCTGAAGCCAACGCTATCGGAAGAGCAGCACTTCACGATGGCTGTGAGTATGACCTATATGTAAGCCACAGTCCATGCTCCGATTGTGCCAACATCATCTACAATAGACGCCACAAGATTGTGCGTCTTTTTTACGGGATCGAGTTCAGAAGCACAGCACCGCTCGATCACCTAGCGCGCGTTATGGAAGTTTACAAGGTCACACCCGCCGGGTACATTACTCGACACGGTCATTCCACCCCTATCAATCCCGAGAGTCTATATGCGTGATAGCAATTGCACCCGGTGCCGCCTTAGCGCCGGATGTGCGAAGGTATGCGATATCTTGCGCGGACAGGAACGATCCGAGGTTATGGTCATCGGCGAGACACCCGATGCCCGCGGCAATAATGGACGCATCCGCGCGCTCCTGTCACGGCACGGCATTCACAATCCGTACTTCGCCAGCGCTGTCAATTGCGAGCCGCCACGCGGGAAGAAACCCACAGAGGCGCAGATAAAGTCTTGCCGTCTATACGTGTTTAAACAGATCCGGAAGATAAAACCGAAGTTCGTTCTCCTGATGGGCAACGCCGCCATATTCTCCATCAAGAGTATGAAGGGCATCAACAAAGCTCGTGGGAGACCGTTCGAGCACCGCGGCATCATCTACCTTCCTACGTGGACGCCCGGTTACATCTTCTACGATCCAGCCACAGAAGCCACCATCGACCGTGACATAAAGCTCTTCGCTGACATCATCGCAGCGGGAGAGATTCCGCGCGAGAAGAAGCTTCACTATACGCTGGTCGACACGAAGAAGAAGCTCATGCGTATGCTGGCGAAGCTGCGCGGCGAGGTAGCATTCGACATAGAGACCACAGGGCTATTTCCCTGGCAGAGGCATTCGCGCGTGACCGCGCTCGTCTTCGCAATCCGCGGAAAGCAGTGGGTAATTCCTGGTCACCACAGGGAGAGCCCATGGTACGACTTCGAGGAAGTCGTGGCGATGATCGACCGGCGTATCCGAAAGCGTAACGTTCGCCTGATCACTCACAATGGGAAGTTCGACTACCTGTGGATGAAGGTCCACTTCAATGTAGACTGGCAGATGTTTGCCTACTTCGACACGATGATAGCCCACTACCTCCTGGACGAGAACAGTAACCACGGACTGAAGCGCCTGGCTCAAGTGTATCTCGGCGCGCCTGACTGGGATGTGGATCGAGAGACCAAAGTCGACGGCCCGATGAAGGAGCTATCGTTCTACGCTGCGCATGACGGCTACTATACGCTGAAGCTGAAGCATGTGTTCGCGATGATGCTCAGGAACGAGCTAGGCGTCCGACAGGTATTTCACCGGATCATGATGCCGGTTCTACGATTGTTCGTTCAGATCGAGTTCAACGGCGTCTACGTTGACGTGAGCCAATTCAAGAAGGCTGAGCTTGAGCTGGATCGCCGCATCATCGAAGCGGAGAAGAAGCTTGCCGAATGCACGGCGAAGGTCAAAGACTTCCCAGAAGACTTTAACTGGGGATCGCCTCCACAGGTGGCAGATCTGTTATATAACCGTCTGAAGCTCCCTGTGGTTGAACGAACGGAGAAGGGCAATCCGTCGGTATCTGAGTCCGTGCTCATGCGTACCGACCATCCGCTCGCCCGCGCACTCATTGAGTTCCGTGGTGCTAAACAGCAGCGAAGCTTCTTCATCGAAGGCTGGAAACCTTACCTCGTTAACAGCTGGTTGCATCCAAGCTTCAAGCTCCACGGCACAGTCACTGGGCGGCTGTCATGCGAGAACCCCAACCTGCAGCAGGTTCCGCGTGACGGCTTCATCCGTAGTCTTATCACTGCACCTCCTGGCTGGGAATTCATCGAAGCGGACCTAAGTCAGATCGAACTGCGTATTGCTGCAGAACTGGCGCGTAGCAAGTCCCTCATTAAGGTCTTCACCAGCGGCGGCGATGCGCACTGGCTGACAGCCTTAACGGAAATTCAACGCGGGCGTGGTAAGAAGAAAGAGGTCTTGTTCACGGGTAAGTCGCTCGCTGGGAAACCCGTAAAGTATAATGAGGCAATCCGTCTCATGCTTAAAGCGGGACCCGATGCCTGTATCGATATACTGCCGGCGTGGAAAGAGCTACGTAAGAAAGCCAAGGCGGTGAACTTCGGATATCTCTACGGTATGTGGTGGAAGAAGTTTAAGATCTATGCACGCGATAACTATGGGGTAGATGTGGATGACGAACAAGCGCAAGAGAGTCGGACGAACTTCTTTGAGC